>WNGJ01009372.1_pt1 | contig 11944 bp, 11 predicted proteins | sample 5400611 | NCBI WGS metagenome assembly WNGJ01 (sample SAMN13153375, study PRJNA577476) | soil metagenome | isolation source: 40 cm soil or saprolite under Garry oak tree replicate 1 | place: USA:California | collected 2016-06-15 | reverse complement strand
GGGGCTTTGCTGTGACTATTTCAAGGCGTATGACCGCGGCGCTTGAGGCTGCCGGGATCATCGTTAAGTCTCTTGAGAATAGACGGATTCGTGTTCGCGGCTGGGTCGAGGCGCGCGGCGGGCCACGAATTGAAGTGCTGCGGGTGGGGCAAATTGAGTTGCTGGGCGCGAATTAGCTCTCTGGACAGGTACGAGTAGCTGAAGTGGCAGAGTGTGCGGGACGGCACGAGAGAGGGATGAGCCGCCGCCTTTGGGCCGCGCCCCTCCTGCTGGCTGCGGTTTTGTCGCTCGCCGCCTGCGGCGATGCCACCCGGTTCCAGGCCCCGCTCCCGACCGCAAACCCGCTCAAGGTCCGGACGGTCGCGCAAACCCCCGCCGCCGAACGCGAGCACGAACGGATTTTGGCCTCCTATGGCGGCTCGTATGACGATCCGAAGCTGGAGGGCTTGATCACCAAGACGGTCGACCGGCTGGTTGCGGCATCGGATCGTCCCGACCAGGCCTACAAGGTGACCATCCTCAATTCCGGCGCGGTGAACGCGTTCGCGCTTCCGACCGGGCAACTTTACGTGACCCGCGGCCTGATCGCGCTGGCCAGCGATACCTCGGAACTGTCCTCGGTGCTGAGCCACGAGATGGCGCATGTGCTGGCAAAACACGCCGCGATTCGCGAAGACCAGGCGCGCCAGGCCGCCGTCGTCACCCGCGTCGTCACCGACATGGGCAACGATCCCGATTTGACGGCACTGGCGCTGGCGAAGACAAAACTGACGATGGCAAGCTTTTCGCGCGCCCAGGAATTCGAGGCCGACGGCATCGGTGTCGGTATCTCGGCGAAGGCGCATTTCGATCCCTACGGGGCGGCGCGTTTCCTTACCTCGATGGAGCGCAATGCCGAACTGAAGGTGGGAAAGACCTCCCTCGATCCGCGCGCGCAGGATTTTCTCTCCTCGCACCCGGCGACGCCGGAGCGCATCCAGAACGCGCAGGCGCGAGCAAGGCAGTTTACTTCACCGGAGGGCGGCGAACGCGATCGCGAGGCCTATCTCTCCGCCATCGACAACATCGTCTACGGCGAGGATCCGAGTGAGGGATTCGTCCGCGGCCGGCGCTTCCTGCATCCCAAGCTCGGCTTCACCTTCGCCACACCCGACACCTTCACGCTGGACAATACCGCGCAGGCCGTGATCGGGGTGCGCGAGGGCGGTACCCAGGCCATGCGCTTCGATGTCGTGCGGGTGCCGGCGGAGCAGTCGCTCGGCGACTATCTCAATTCCGGCTGGATGGAAAACGTCGACAAGTCTTCGACCGAGGATCTGACCGTCAACGGCTTCCCGGCGGCGGCGGCGGCGGCGCAAGGCGACCAATGGCAATTCAAGGTCTATGCACTGCGTTTCGGCAGCGACGTCTATCGTTTCATTTTCGCCGCCAAGCAGAAGACCACCGAGAGCGACCGCAACGCGCGCGAAACCGTCAATTCCTTCCGCCGCCTGACGCTCGAGGAAATTCAGTCCGCGCGACCGCTGCGAATAAAGGTGATCACCGCGCAACCCGGCGACACCGTGGAATCGCTGTCGCACCGCATGGCCGCGGTCGACCGCCCTGCCGACCGCTTCCGCGTCCTGAACGGCCTCGACCCTCACGCCCAGGTCAAGGTGCGCGACCTCGTCAAGATCGTGGTGGATTGACGCGAGCGCTCATTGACCTTGACTGCGGGCGCAGCGAATCAATCGCGGCCAAACGACCATGATCGCAGTAAAGGACTAAACATGAAGATCTGGATTAGTACCGCCCTTTTGCTGGTGTCCGCCGCAGCGAGCGCGCAAACGCCCTATGCCGGGATGCAGACGCGGCAGATCAAGGCATTGTCCGAACAACAGATAGCAGACCTTGGCGCTGGTCGCGGTATGGGACTGGCGCTAGCGGCCGAACTGAATGGCTATCCGGGTCCGTCGCACGTCCTGGAGCTTGCGGACAGGCTAGACCTCACGGCGGATCAGCGCGCCAGCATCAAGGCCTTGTTCGATTCCATGAAGGCGGAAGCGATCCCGCTGGGAGCGAAACTCATTGCGCAGGAAGCCGAATTGGACAGGCAGTTCGCCAGCCGCTCCATCACACCAGAAAGCCTGAAGGCATCAACCGCAGCGGTGGCTGTGACGCAAGGTGAGCTGAGGGACACGCACTTGAAATATCACTTATCCACCGCGGCAATGCTCAGCCATGAGCAAATGCAACGCTATGCCGACTTGCGTGGGTATGGCGATCAGCCGATGCACCAACACCATCATTGAGGCGTTTTCCGGCGAAGCATGCCCCCGGACTTGATCCGGGGGTGGATACCGGTACGAGCCGGAATATCACCAGCCAAACAAAAAGCCCGGCCATTCGGACCGGGCTTTTCTTAATTTAATCTTTCGAAACAGCTTACGCGGCTTCGTCCGCGACCGCGGTATCGTCGCCATCGGTGTCGGTGTCCGCATCGGCCTCGCCGTCGGCCTCCACTTCGGTCTCGGCCTTGGCGCCGCGGCGCGGGCTCTTGGCGAGCTGGCTTTCGATTTCCTTTACCGCTTCGGTTTCCGTGCCGTGCTGCACCACCGCAATTTCGCGCGACAGGCGGTCGAGCGCCGCTTCATAGAGCTGACGTTCGCTGTAGGACTGTTCGGGCTGCGATTCCGAGCGATAAAGGTCGCGCACCACTTCGGCGATCGCGACGATGTCTCCCGAATTGATCTTGGCTTCGTATTCCTGCGCCCGGCGCGACCACATCGTGCGCTTGACGCGCGCGCGGCCCTTCAGGGTATCCAGCGCCTTCTTGACCAGGGCCGGTTCCGACAACTTGCGCATGCCGACATTGGCCACCTTCGCGGTCGGCACCCGCAGCGTCATCTTGTCTTTCATGAAATTGATCACGAACAGTTCAAGCTTGGCGCCGGCGATCTCCTGCTCTTCGATGGCCAGAATCTGGCCGACGCCATGGGCGGGATACACCACGAATTCGTTGGTCTTGAAGCCCTGACGCTGGGTCAAAACCTTCTTCGGCTCTTCGACACGCGGCGCAGCAACCACCGGCGGCTTCACAGGGGCCTTGGTGGCAACGGGCTTGGCGACGACAGGCTTGGCGGTGACAGGCTTGGCCGTGACAGGCTTGGCCGCCACTTTCACGACGGTCTTCGGAGCAGTCTTGGAGGCAGCAACTTTCGAGGCAGTGGTCTTGGAACCGGTCGCTTTCGCGGCAGTTTTTGCAGTCTTGTTTGGCATTGCGCTTCTTTTGTTTTTTGAGGATTTTGCAGCCGAGACCTTGCTGGCCTTCCGGGTATCCTTGAGAGAGGCCCGGGCACGGCTCTTAGTTGCGCCACGGGTTACCGCAGCGGCTTTTTTCGACACTTTGGAAGCACTCTTTTTACGCGTTTTCTGTGACACAGCCTGCGCGCGGAACTGCCACGCCCCTGTTCGATGTTTTCACGGGAACCCGCCGAGGCCAAAGTACGCAAGGCTGGGTTCGGCTCGGAATCCAGCCAATATAGCACATTTTCCGCGAAAATCAATGATTTACGCCCCATTTAAGGCCTTTGCGCCGCAGTTTCGGCTATGTCAAAGGTATTAGGGTTAAGCCGAATGGGGGACCGCGAATGGCCGTAGGCTAGGCCGGCCAAAGCCGGTCCGGAATCAATCGCCGGTCCCAGGGGCGGGAGAAAAAAATTTATCGAACTTGCCTTCCATCCCCTCGAAATCCTTGGCATCGGGCGGGGATTCCTTCTTCTGGGTGATGTTCGGCCAAGTCTTGGCATATTCGGTATTCACTTCGAGCCATTTTTCCAAACCCGGCTCGGTGTCGGGCTTGATGGCGTCCGCCGGGCATTCAGGCTCGCACACGCCGCAATCGATACATTCGTCCGGATGAATGACCAGCATGTTGTCGCCTTCGTAGAAGCAGTCCACGGGGCAGACCTCAACACAATCGGTATATTTGCATTTGATGCAGGCTTCAGTGACGACGTAAGTCATCCAAGGCTCCGGGACGGGTAGATTTTGAGTGGTTTGCGTAGCGCAGGAACACCGCAGCCGCAAGTGATGCACAGCACGTTGGAGAGCCGTTTTCAGCCGGTTCTGCGTTGGCGCAATTCACTGGGATACAGATAGTTATTCCCGGCCGCCTTGCAAATCATCATACAGCACGCGCGCGGCCGAGGCATCGCCCCGCCGTTCCGCAAACCCGACGACTTTCAGAATGCGCACGCTACGATCGAGCCCGATCGTCAGCACGTCGCCGGCCTTCACGGCATGGCCCGGCGCCCTCTCGTGCACGCCATTGATACGGACATGACCCGCCTCGATCAGCGCGGCAGCGCTGGTGCGGGCCCTCACCACCCGCGCGTGCCACAACCATTTGTCGAGACGCTGGCGCTCCAAGCAACACCATTCGAGAACAGGCGGCTAATTTGCTGTTTGACGCGTTTTCTACCGCAGATAAAGGCTATGCAATCTGCATGAACTTGATTGCGGTGCCAACCGGCACCCACCCTGCATTAGGTGCGGGGCAGGCTGGAAAACGCTGTGCTTTATCAATCCTTGCGGTTGGCGGTGAGCTGTTCCTTCAGCGCCGCCAATTTGGCAAACGGCGAATTCGGATCGATCGGGCGCTCGCGTTCGCGCGGCGGCGCTGATGTCGCGAACTGCCGGTGCGATGGACCGCTATCGCGCTTGTCACGTCCGCCCTTGTCGCGTCCGCCATTATCGCGCTTGCCTGCAAATTTGCCTTTGGGCCTGTCCGAATCCCTGTCTCTGCCCTCAAAACGCTCGCGGGGCGGACGGCCCCTGTCTGGCCGCGGCTCGCGAGCCGGTGCGCCCTCGGCGGGTGCAGCGGCAACCTCAGCCGGCGCATCGGGGCGCAGCTTGCGGAATTCATGATTGCGATCGCGCCGTCCGCGCCGATGCCGCTCGTGCTTGGCGCCCTCCTCCCCCGCTTCGCTGGCGGCGGCGGGCTGGGCGCCCTCCTGCGGACGATCCTGATGGCCGTGGTGGCGATGCCGGCTGCGATCGTGGCGCGGCCGGCGCTCTTCCGGGCGCCCGCCCGGCCGCCAGACGTCCACCAATTCCGGCACCGCGGCTGAATCGGGTGCCGCCACGGCGGTGTCCGGGTCCGCCGGCGCGGCATCACTGACGGCGGCCGTCTCCGTCGGTGCTTCGGCGGGCGCCTGAGTTGGCGGCACTTCCGCTGTGACAGTCTCGATCAGCGCGGCGGGATCCGGTTGAACTTCGGTGGCCACCGCTTCGTTCTCGCTTGGAATCGGAGCGAACGCGACATCGGGAAGCAACGTCGCGGACGACGCGGCGATCGCTTCGCTGGCTCGCGGTTCTTCGCCGACGCCCTCCGCGAGGCCGCCGGTCTCGGTGACAGCCGGTTCCGGTGCCATCGTCTGGGTTGTCGTTGCCGCCTCTTCCGGCGTCGCCGGCTCAGGCGGCGAAGTCTCCGATGATGCGGCGTCTGTTGATGCGGCATCTGTGGGCGCGGTTTCTGCCGGCATTGCGGCAGCCGGCTTCGGCGGCGGCGCCGGGCGGCGCTCCATGCGATAGCCGAGCGCACGCAGGATCGAGGCAAAGTCTTCGCCGGCCGAACCGGTCAGCGACGTCATCGCCTGCGTCACCACGAAGCCGCGACCGTCGAACGCACCGGCCGGCTTTACGCCGGGCGAGGTTTCACGCCATGACAACGCGGGACGAATGAGATCGGCGAGACGTTCCAGAATATCGACCCGCACCGCGCGCTCGCCGCATTGCCGATAGCCGAGAACCCGATAGGCGTCGCGGTCGAGCTGCTTGTCGACCGGAAACGACGTGCGGCCGCTGCCGGCGAGGTGTTGGGCACCCGACAGCGCCGACATGTCGACATTGTTGGTTTTCTCGGCCCACAATAGCGACGCCAGCGCGCGCGCCGCCGGTTTCAGCAGCGCCGGAACATAGATGTGATAGGCCCCGAAGCGCACGCCGTATTTGCGCAACGTTGCGCGCGACGGCTGATCGAGATCCTTCATCTCGGCTGCGATCTTCGAGCGCTCCAGCACGCCGAGCGCTTCGATCAGCTGAAACGCGATGCCGCGCGCGATTCCGGTGATGTCCTCGGCCTTGGCGAGATCGAACAGCGGCCCCAGCAGTTTTTCGATATGCGTCTTCAGCCACAGATCGAGCCGCGTCTGCACGGCTTCGCGCGGCGCGCCGGTCAAGCGTTCGTCGGAAATAATGCGGATGCGGGGGTGCAGCGCGTCGTCGGCCGCGACCAGTTTTGCGACGGCGTCCCCGGTCCAGCGAATGGTGCCGTCGGAAGCCAGCACGAACTGATCGTCGGGCGCCGCCGATAATTTCTCGGCGCGCGCGTCGATTTCACCGGCCAGCGCCTTTTGCGCGGTGGCCTGCAAGGCCTTGGCATCGGAGCCGGCCTCGGCCGCGTCGGGCGCAAAGGTGAAACCGTCGAGCCGGCCGATCACATGGCCCTCTACGATCACTTCGCCGGTCTTGCCAATTTCCGTATTCAACATCGTGTTTTCCCGCAGGCGGCGCATCAATACACTGGTACGGCGATCAACGAAACGCTCCGTGAGCCGTTCATGCAGCGCATCGGACAATTTATTTTCAACGTCGCGCGCGATCTCCTGCCAGTGCTCGGGGTCGGCCAGCCAATCGGGCCGATTGGCCACGAAGGTCCAGGTCCGGATTTGCGCGATCCGGCCCGACAACGTGTCGATATCGCCGTCGACGCGATCGGCCTGTTCGACCTGGGCGGCAAACCAGGCGTCCGGAATCCGGCCCTTTTTCATCAGAAAGCCGAACAAGGTCGTCACCAGTTCGGCATGTGCGGCCGGTGCGATCTTGCGGTAATCCGGAATCTGGCAGGCGTCCCACAGCCGCTCCACCGCGGCAGCCCCGTGCGCCATTTCACGTACATCGCCATCGCGCGCGGCGTGGTCGAGCACGCGCAGATCCTCCGCGATCGGGGCGCGGGTCAGCGCTTCGTGGGAAGGCGTCAGCGCCAAAGATACCTGCAATGCGCCGAGCGAGGAAAAATCCAGCTTCGAATTGCGCCATTGCAGTACTTTCACACTCTCGAAGGTGTGGTTCTGCAGCGCGTTGACCAGTTCCGGTTCGAACGGCGCGCAACGGCCCGTGGTGCCGAACGTGCCGTCGCGGGTGGCGCGGCCGGCGCGGCCGGCGATCTGCGCGAATTCCGATGGGTTGAGGCGGCGGAACTGATAGCCGTCATATTTGCGGTCGGAGGCGAAGGCGACGTGATCGACGTCGAGGTTGAGCCCCATTCCCACCGCATCGGTCGCGACCAGGTAATCGACATCGCCAGACTGGAACATCGCCACCTGGGCGTTGCGGGTGCGCGGCGACAGCGAGCCCAGCACCACGGCAGCACCGCCATGCTGACGCCTGATCAGTTCGGCAATGGCGTAAACTTCATCGGCCGAAAATGCCACGATCGCGGTGCGCCGCGGCTGCCGCGTGATCTTGCGGTCGCCGGCGAATTCGAGCTGCGACAGCCGCGGCCTCGTGACGATGCTGGCGGCGGGCAGCAATCGCTCGATGATCGGGCGCATGGTGGCGGCGCCCAGCAGCAGCGTTTCATCACGGCCGCGCCGATGCAGGATGCGATCGGTGAAGACATGGCCGCGTTCGAGATCGGCCGCGATCTGGATTTCATCGACCGCGAGAAACGACACGTCGAGATCCCTCGGCATCGCTTCCACGGTGGAAACCCAGAACCGCGGCCTCGGTGGTTTTATCTTTTCTTCGCCGGTAATGAGCGCGACGGAATCGGTGCCGGCGCGATCGGCGATCTTGTTGTAGACCTCGCGCGCCAATAGCCGCAGCGGCAACCCGATCACGCCGGAGGAATGGGCCAGCATCCGCTCGATCGCGAGATGGGTCTTGCCGGTGTTGGTGGGACCGAGCACCGCGGTAACGCCGGCGCCGGCAGCCCGTTCGCTCGTGAACGTCGACGTTGAGGAAGAAAAGGCCATGTTTCGCTGAGTTTCTGCGTCGCGAGCGTGCGATCGGATTTGAGAAGTGTTTCACAATGCGACGCAATCAAGGTCGCGGCTTAAGCTCTGGAACGAGTCCGGAACGAAACACGCCCGAATCGCTGACTCACACCCACTCCGGCTTCGTTCACCGCAACATCTCGCGTTGAGACCTCGTTGCGACACTAGATCAAGTTTGGCGAGGCTCGACAAGCGGTGGTTTGGCGGCCAATTCCTTAACTGTGCGAGTCCAGGCATCGGATCAGGAGTCAAGCAGAGAGTTAGGGAAGCCGGCCGGATTCTGAAACTTGCGCGCGGCAAAGAATTATTGCGTTTTGGCGACGCGCGGGGGCGATGCCGAGGTCACGAATTGGGTGGCTTCCAGCATGGCGGTGCCGAGCGGCGTCGGGACCACCATCCGGAATGGAACCAGGATGCGGGTGCCGGCGACCGGCGCGAAGGCGATTTCGATGTTGCGCTGGGCGGCGAGATATTTGATCACCGGGCGGTCGGGAATATAGCCGGCGACCGGCGAGAAGTAGATAGCGCAGACCACCACCGGGCCGCGATAGCCCTTCTCGGCCTTTACCGTTTCCATGCGCTTGAAGTCGAGCTTGAGATCATACCGCATCCGGCCGTCGAAAATCGCGGCTCCGGTGCGGCAGGCCTCGGGGGAAAGCGGATCGCCCGCGCCCGGCACCCGCAGCATCGATCCGGTCATCGGATCGTAGACGCCGCGGCGATGGGCGTCGGTCACGGGAATCCGGTCCGGATCGACCGGCGGCTCAGGTTCAATCGCATATTCCTTGACGTTGCCGTTGGCCAAGACGATGCGGATGGCTTCGGTTTTTTTCGAGGTCGTGGTCGAGGCCGAATAATTCGTCGCCACCAGCGCGCCGTTGACGACCCGGCCCTGCGAAGCCCCGGTGCCGGAACCGCCGGCGAACGCCTTCAACAGGCCCGCGGTGCCGCCGGAGGCCGAGGCGGAAAACTGATCGTCCGAGATGTCGATCACCCAGGCACCCTTGCCGACGGGAATGCCGGCCAGCGTCGCCTCGTAATGCGCCTCGAGCTTGCCCTGGGCAAAGGCGGATGGCGCCGCGAACAGCACGAATGCGCCGGCGCACAAGCTGCTCAACACCCGCAGCGACAATGAGACCGGCCGGGGCGAAGTCATGCTGTACGTGTTCACTTGGGGGCGGTCCTTGGGCGCGTTCGATCCATCATCTAAGCAAAAAATATCCGGCAAACAACGAACTAGCGTGCCCTTTTTCGACAAATCCGCGCAAATTGCGGGGTGGGCCATAAATCCAGATGTCGGCGGCGAATGCGCCGTTTATATGATCGCTGAAACCGCCTAACCCCTTTCGGGAACCGACTTTTCGGTCGTGCAGCGGCCTAAAATCTTGCCGCCTTCCTTGACCTCGCGCGGCTCTGCCCCTATACGTCCGCGGTTCCCTGGATGGACGTGATTTTAAACCCCCACCGCGCCTTCTTAAAGGCAGGGTCGGGGATGGCAGAGGATTTCTCAGAGATGTCGCGGCGCTGCGAACTGACGGCCAAGGGCCCGCTGGTGGGCCACAAAGTGAGCCACTCCAATATCAAGACCAAGCGCCGGTTCCTGCCGAACCTGTGCAACATCACCTTCATTTCCGACGCGCTGGGCCGGAACGTGCGGTTGCGGGTTTCGACCAACGCGATCAAGTCGGTCGACCACCGCGGCGGTCTCGATGCGTTCCTGATCAAGGCCAACGCCGCGGAACTGTCGCCGCGGGCGCTCGAGCTCAAGCGCCAGATCGAAAAGAAGAACGCGGCGAAGGCGAGCTGAGGTTTTCGTCAAGCTGATCGAGCGAGAGATTTGACGGCCGGGTTCGCAAGACCCGGCTGTTTTCGTTTTGCCAGATTTTTGCTGTGCCAGATTTTTTGTTTTGCCAACTCGCCGGCCTTCCATAAGCTCGACCCAAGACCATCCCGGCGTAACAAGGGGTAGCAGGCGTGAAGATCGTCGATCTCAGTCGTGAGCTCTATCACCGCACCCCGAGCTATCCCGGACATCCCGCGATTTTCCACGGCATCTGGAAGAGCCACGAGGAATCGTACGCCGAGACCGGCAACGTGCACGGGCTGGCGTCGATGTTCATGCCCGCGCCGAGATCACGCCCGCCGACCTCGAAGCCGCGGTGAAGCAGGCCGGTGTTGCCGTGCCGAAGGGCGGCACAGTCCTGCTCTGCACCGGCCATCACCAGCGCACCTTTCCGCGCAAGGAATATGCGACCGACAATTCCGGCGTCAATGTCGCCGCCACCGAGTGGCTCGCCCACCAGGGTGTCGTGCATTTCGGCATCGATTCGATGCGGCCGGGCCCCGAAGGCAAGGTGAACCTGCTGGTTCACAAGGCGTGCTTCGACCTCGACATCACCCACATCGAGAGCCTGTGCAATCTGGAGGCCCTGCTCGGCAAGGGGCAATTCACCTTCATCGGCCTGCCGATGAAGTGGCGCGACGGCACCGCTTCGCCAATCCGCGCCGTGGCGGTGTTCGATATGTGAATTTTTGGGAGCGCGCCATCGTGTCCGAAAACCGGCTGTCACTGCCGTCGCGCCGCCAGGCTCTCAAGGCTGCCGCTCTTTTTGCCGGCACCGCCGCGATGTCCAGCCTCGCACCGATGCGGTCGAAAGCGGCCGGCTATCCCGAACGCCCGGTCAAGATCATCGTTCCGTTTGCGCCGGCCGGGCCGACCGACATCATGGCGCGCGTTCTGATCGCGCATCTTGGCGAGGCCGTCGGCGGCACCATGATCGTCGAGAACAAACCGGGCGCCGGCGGCAATATCGGGATCGGCACCGTCGCGCATGCCGAGCCGGACGGCTACACGCTCTTGATCACGTCGAGCGCCTATGTCGTCAATCCCGGGCTCTACGCCAAAATCCCCTACGATCCCTACAAGGATTTCGCTGGCATCGCCGAGCTCGGAACGTCGCCGAACGTGATCCTGGTCGATCCCAGGCTCGGCGTGAATTCGATGGCCGAGCTGGTCGCGCGCGCAAAAGCCAATCCCAACGAGCTCAATTATGCGAGCCCCGGGATCGGCACCACGCCGCATCTGTCCGGCGAATTGTTCAAGATCCTCAGTGGCATCGAGATCACCCATGTGCCGTTCTCCGGCGCCGGTCCCGCGATTCAGGCGATCCTGTCCAGCACCACGCAGGTTTGCTTCGCGGCGCTGCCGCCGGCGCATCCGCATATCGTCTCCGGCGCCTTGAAGGCGCTCGCGGTCACCGGCGCGCATCGCTGGTTCGATCTGCAGGAGGTGCCGACCATGATCGAACTCGGCTACAAGGACTTTGTCTCCGACACGTTCCAGGGTTTTCTGGCACCGGCAAAAACGCCGCCGGCCATCGTCGAATTGTTATCGACAAAATCGATCGAAATCTTGAGGCGGCCCGCGATATCGGAGCAATTGCGCAACAATGGCTTCGAGGTTCTCGCCAACGGACCCGACGGCATGCGCAAGCGCATCGACGATGAAGTGCCGAAATGGCGCGACATCATCGCCAAGGCCGGCATCAAGCCGGTCTGATCAGGCACGCAGCTCCGCCTCGTCGTCCCTGCGAACGCAAGGGACCCATAGCTACCGGCTTTTTTGCGGAAGATATCTGCCACCATGCCATGCCATCGGCTTGCGTCCCCACCGGGGTCGTTGGGTTATATCCGCCGAGGTCGCCGTGCCCCGCAACGTCGGTGAAAACCGACTGCTGGCCTCCGCTACCGAAGGCGAGTAGACTGCCCTGCACCCATCCCGGAGGCAAGCATGGCCACGGAGCGCGTAGAGCGACGGCTCACGGCCATCCTCGCCGCCGATGTCGCTGGCTACAGCAGGCTGACCAGCATGGACGAGGAGGGCACGCACGTCCAGTTGAAGGAAC
>WNGJ01007042.1_pt1 | contig 11944 bp, 10 predicted proteins | sample 5400611 | NCBI WGS metagenome assembly WNGJ01 (sample SAMN13153375, study PRJNA577476) | soil metagenome | isolation source: 40 cm soil or saprolite under Garry oak tree replicate 1 | place: USA:California | collected 2016-06-15 | reverse complement strand
CATATTTCGCGGGGCGCTCGCTGACATTCACGACTCCGCTGCAGCTTACCGGCTCGCCTTTCCAGCGCGCGGTTTGGGAGACGCTGCGCGCGATTCCTCCCGGGGAGACGCTTGCCTACGCCGACGTCGCGGCAAAAATCGGGCGGCCGGCGGCGGTGCGTGCGGTCGGGCGTGCCAACGGCGACAATAAGCTCACGCTTATGGTGCCGTGCCATCGCGTGATCGGCGCCGACGGAACGCTGACCGGGTACGGCGGTGGATTGTGGCGCAAGGCATGGCTTTTGGAGCACGAACGCGCGTTTGCGCGCGCTCGCGGCCAGCTCGCCCTGGTGCCCGCGCAACCGGCTGCCGCCGCGGCTTGAGATGTCGCCGGCTGACCTGGCGCGCCTGGTCGCGCTGGCGGCGCTTTGGGGCGGCTCTTTCGCCTTCATTCGCGTTGCCGCACCCGTCGTAGGGCCGCTCTGGCTCGCCGAAAGCCGAGTCGCGCTCGCATTTGTAGTCTTGATCATGCTCGCGCTGTCGCGCGGGAGGATCCCGGCCTTGCGCGAGCGCTGGCGAGATTTCCTGGTCATCGGCATCGTCAATTCGGCACTGCCATTCGCGCTCTTCTGCTTCGCCGGCCAGTACATCGCTGCATCGACTGCGGCAATCCTCAACGCGACAAGTCCGTTTTTCGGCGCTCTCGCCGCGGCACTATGGCTCAAAGACCCGTTGCCGCTGTCGAAACTCACGGGAATGGCGCTCGGACTCGCCGGAGTGGTGTTGCTGGTCGGCTGGCGACCCGAGCCCATTACCGCATACGCGCTCGCGGCGGTGTTCGCATGCCTTGCGGCGGCGATGTCCTACGGTATTGCAAGCGTCTACGCCAAGGTGCGCATGGCCGGCGTCCCCAGTTTCTCGACTGCGCTCTACAGTCAGCTGGCCGCGGCAATCGTGCTCGCGCCGGCCCTCCCGTTCGCCCCCATGAATGAGCAGATAACATCTATCGTCGCCGCCAATGTATTCGCGCTGGCCGTCGGATCGACCGCTATCGCGTACCTGCTTTATTTCAGGCTGATCGCGAACATCGGCCCGGCACGCGCGCTAAGCGTCACCTTCCTCATTCCGCTTTTCGGCGTTCTCTGGGGCTACCTGTTTTTGCGCGAGCCGCTTAGCATCAACATGCTGCTGGGGGGCTCGCTGATCCTGGGAGGTACCTGGCTGGCGATGCGCGGCGGCACGGTCGCGTCCGGCAGTACGCGGCCGCGGATCGCTTCTTAGCGTAACGCTAACAGCTCGTGACGAAGCTGCGTAAGCAGCGCTAGGCCAACTCAGACGAGATCGGCCGCGGGTCCGAGGATTTGCTCGCGCAGCTCGCGGTAGCGAGGCAGTGTCGGCGGATACACACACATATATTTGACCTGCGCCGCTTGCAGGCAACGCTGCTTGATGATCTCGAGCTTCTGGTCGCGCGGATTCTGCACCTGCTCCGGCTCCTTCGAGTCGACAATGGCAACGATGGTCATGTCCCGATCGCAGACTACAAAACCGACGTGCTGGTTGGCGATCTTGCGAAACGCGCGCAGCCGCTCCATTCCCTGCGGTCCGATCTTCACCTGCAGCACATCTGCCAGCCGTACGCGCGCGAAGATCTCGTGCCGCGGAAATGCAGCCTTGAGCAGGAGGTAGACGACACTCTCGGCCTTCGACAGGAAGCGCGAGCGCAACAGATACAGGCCCGGGAGTTCGGCGCTGGACAAGAGCCTCGTGGTCTCGCCCTCGGTCCATTGCACGGTGGTGCTGGTCGACTCTCCTCCGGGGTTCGACTTCGCGCCGCTCCGCTGCCGCCGGACGAGCCCGAAAAGCACCGCGACCACCAGCGCGCTGATCGCAAGCGCGAAGAGCATTCCGGAAGTCATGGCGACAGGCTCCTTTTCTGCGGCGCTTGGCCGTCATTATTGGATCGTACCGATCGCGCAGCGTGCGCCGTCCGGCGTGCCTAACATTCTAGTTTAATGTATGTCCTTTGTCTCTGCTGGCACTCCCGTGGCCGCACGATGATCCTTGCCCGTAGTTGCGCGGGCCCTTAGAATGCATCGCGAGTACTTACGACCGATTCGCCCGCAGGTGTCGCGCAATGGACTGGATGCTTTCGCCGTCGCCCGCCAGCATTTGCGATCATTTTCAAGCAATCACCGATCACATACCCATATGAAACTTCACTATCTCTTCGAGCGGCGTCCAAAGATCGTTTGCCGCGTGCCAGGCGTGCTGGTGGCAGCGATGATAAGCGCGGTGAGTGCGAACGCCGCCGCGGACGGCTTTCGCGCCCCGACCGGAATCGGCGTCACCGTGGCCAGCGGAGATCAGACCACGCTCTACGGCCTTTCTACATATTGGGACTCGATATGCACCTGCGCGCCGTTGGCCGAGCGCGGCCTCGACGTGCGCATCTATGCCCAGGTCGCGTATTGGCACGGGACCCAACGTCCCAGCGACTTCCGGTCCCTCTGGGAGGGAAGCGTAACTCCCGCGCTGCGCTGGATCGGGCCTTCTGTCGGAGCGGCGGCAGTCTTTGCCGAGGCGGGGCTTGGCGTCAGTGGCATATCCCACACCCGAATCAACCAGGAGCGTCAGTTCGCGACCGGATTCCAGTTCAACGAGCACTTCGGTGTCGGGCTCGCCTTCGGTGAGAAGCGCCGCTACGAATTGGCGGCTTACGTGCGGCATGTTTCCAATGGGAGCATCAAGCAGCAGAACGACGGCGAAACTTTCTTCGGCGGCGTCTTCCGCATGGCGCTGGACTGACGCCGGCGCTGCACGTTCTGCTATTCGCGATCGCCGAGCCGCTCTCAGACCTGCTGCGCCTGTCTCGGGATCATTGCTGCGACAATTTGCTTCCAATAAAAAGCCCCGCTCGTTTGAGTAACTGAGCGGGGCTTTTTACCTTGCTGGATCCCCGCTCAGTTACCAAATGAGCGGAGATGGCCACTTCGTATCCGATCGCGAGCCGCTTTGCAGGCGCGCTCTCGGACCGAATGGTCACGACCGAGTGGTCACATGTCCATGTCGCCCATTCCACCCATCCCGCCCATGCCGCCTCCGCCGCCCATCGGCTTTTCGTCCTTGGGCGATTCTGCGACCATCGCCTCGGTCGTCAGCATCAGGCTCGCAACCGATGCGGCGTTTTGCAGCGCGAAGCGCGCCACCTTGGTCGGGTCGACGACACCCATGGCGACCAGATCGCCATACTCGCCGGTCGCGGCGTTGAAGCCGAAATTGCCCTTGCCCTCGACCACCTTGTTGACGACCACCGACGGCTCATCGCCCGAATTCTGGACAATCTGACGCATCGGCTCTTCGAGTGCTCGCAGCACGATCTTGATGCCGGCTTCCTGATCGGGATTGTCGCCCTTCAGATTCTTCACGTTGGCACGCGCGCGGAGGTATGCGACGCCGCCGCCCGCAACGATGCCCTCTTCCACTGCCGCACGCGTCGCGTGCAGTGCATCTTCGACGCGAGCCTTCTTTTCCTTCATTTCGACTTCGGTCGCCGCGCCAACCTTGATCACCGCGACGCCGCCGGCGAGCTTGGCTACCCGCTCCTGCAGCTTTTCCTTGTCGTAGTCCGAGGTCGCCTCGTCGATCTGCACGCGGATGTTCTTCACCCGCGATTCGATCGCCGACTTTTCACCCGCACCGTCGATGATGGTCGTGTCTTCCTTCGCGACTTCGACCTTCTTGGCGCGGCCCAGGTCCTTCAACGTCGCGTTCTCGAGCTTGAGCCCAAGCTCCTCGGCGATCACCGTGCCACCGGTCAGGATGGCGATATCCTCGAGCATCGCCTTGCGGCGGTCGCCGAAGCCCGGCGCCTTGACCGCGGTCGTCTTCAGGATTCCGCGGATGTTGTTGACCACCAGCGTCGCCAGCGCCTCGCCATCGACATCCTCGGCGATGATCAGGAGCTGCTTGCCTGACTTCGCGACCTGCTCGAGCAGCGGCAGAAGATCGCGGATGTTGCTGATCTTCTTGTCGTGCAAGAGGATGTACGGATCGTCGAGCAGCGACACCTGCTTGTCCGGATTGTTGATGAAGTAAGGCGAAATGTAGCCGCGGTCGAACTGCATGCCTTCGACCAGGTCCAGCTCGTTCTCAAGGCCCTTGCCGTCCTCGACGGTGATGACGCCTTCCTTGCCGACCTTGTCCATCGCCTCGGCGATGGTCTTGCCGATTGCTTCGTCCGCGTTGGCCGAGATGGCGCCCACTTGCGAGATTTCCTTGCTAGTCGTGCATGGCTTGCTAATCTTCTTGAGCTCCTCGACCACGGCGATGACCGCCTTGTCGATTCCGCGCTTCAGGTCCATCGGGTTCATGCCGGCGGCGACGTACTTCATGCCTTCCTGCACGATCGACTGGGCAAGCACGGTCGCAGTCGTCGTACCGTCACCGGCGACATCGGATGTCTTGGACGCGACTTCCTTGACCATTTGCGCGCCCATGTTCTCGAACTTGTCCTTGAGCTCGATTTCCTTGGCGACCGATACGCCGTCCTTGGTGATCGTCGGCGCGCCGAAGCTACGCTCCAGAACCACGTTGCGGCCCTTTGGGCCGAGTGTCACTTTTACCGCATTGGCGAGGACGTTCACGCCCGCCATCATTCGATTGCGGACCCCGTCGCCGAAGCGAACATCTTTGGATGCCATTTTTCGTTTCTCCTGAAATCAGTGGTGTTCGAAGAGCTTAGAGGTCAGGCGACAATGCCGATGATGTCGTCTTCGCGCATGTGCAGGTAATCCTGACCGTCGAGCTTGAATTCCTGGCCCGAGTACTTGCCGAATAGCACCTTGTCGCCAGACTTCACGCCCATCGGAAGCAATTTGCCGCTTTCGTCTGTCTTGCCGGGGCCGGCGAAAACCACTTCGCCCTGTGACGGCTTTTCGGCCGCGGTATCGGGGATCACTATGCCGCCGGCAGAGGTACGCTCCTCTTCGAGGCGTTTCACGATCACGCGATCGTGTAATGGACGTATTTTCATGTTAGCACTCACTCCTCGATGAAATGTTAGCGGAATCAATAAGCTGGCGCGACTCCACTCCGATCGCGCGTTCAAAGCTGGGGATAGAGACCTTGTGTTTCACCGCTGCTAGCACTCATGCGCAGCGAGTGCTAATAATAGGGGTTGAGCGACAAAAAATCAAGCGCTTCTCTGCCTTTCAGCGGGAGATGGCGGTCTTGAGGAAGTGTGCTTCACCTTCGATCCCCGCCTTCGTGCGCGCATCGCTTGCCTAAAGCGGGTCAAGGATGGCGGCGTGTGCTAAGGTTTTCGCCGTGCCCGACTTGGGTGTGACGAGGGAGAACACCATGGCAGAAGAGGCAGCATCGCCGAGCCGGCGACCTGAAACCGTGGCACCCGTTGTCAACCCCCGGGCGGTCGATGCAGGCCGGGGGGCGGCTTGGTGGAGCGAAGGCTGGCGCCTTTTCACTCCCGCGGTTGGGCCGTGGATTCTCATCGTCGTGGTCGGCTTGGTCCTGAATCTAATACTCGCCTTTATTCCCATCCTCGGCAGCATCGCCAGCCATTTGCTGTTCCCCATCCTTGTGGGAGGCCTGATGCTCGGCTGCCGAGCCATCGATCGTGGCGAGCCTTTGACTATAAGCCATCTATTCGCGGGTTTCGGGCCGAGGGCAGGATCGTTGCTCATAGTGGCTTTGATTTATATCGCGGCGGCAATTGCAATCACCATTTTCGTGGTCGCTCTGCTCTTTGTCTTTTTCGGTGCGGCGGTGCTTTCCCAGCTTTGGAGCAGGCCGGACTCGATTTCGGATGGTGCAGTGGTCGGTGGAGTGGTACTGACTGTCCTGGTCGGGATGCTGCTTTTTTTCGTTTTCTATCTGCCCTTGGCCATGGCGGTATGGTTTGCCCCGGCGCTGGTTGTGCTGCAGGGAGCCGAACCCTGGGCCGCCATGAAGCTTTCCTTCATTGGCTGCGTCAGGAACATTGTGCCGTTTCTGATTTATGGCGTCGTGGGAATCGCGCTTGCGATCGTGGCGACGATTCCGCTACTGCTGGGTTGGCTGGTGCTCGGGCCGGTGACGGTGGCGTCGGTGTACGCGAGCTATTGCGATATTTTCGAACCGCCGGCCGCGGTCAACGTAACTTCCGCCTGAGCTTCGGCGGCGATATCACGCGAGCGCGAGAGACGAGCAGAACCGGCCGCGTGTAGGCGAATGCGCGATACGCGACTGTCGATGGCGTCGCGGATCCGCAGCTAGTGCGCCTGCTCCCAATTGGGGCCGCTGCCAACGTCAACGACCAGTGGCACACGGAGCTGGGCGACGCCTGCCATCCGCAGCGCGAGCTCGACTTTGAGGTGATCGAGATGATCCACAGGAGCTTCGAGCACCAGCTCATCGTGAACCTGCAGGACCAGTTTGGCGCCGACCGACTCACTGTCGAGCCACGCCTGAACCTCGATCATCGCGAGCTTGATCAAATCGGCGGCCGTTCCCTGCATTGGCGCGTTGATCGCCGCGCGCTCGGCTGCCTGGCGGCGCGGACCGCCGCCGGCGTTGATGTCAGGAAGCCAGAGCCTGCGCCCGAAAACGGTCTCGACATATCCCTGCGTGCGTGCGAGCTCACGGGTCCGCTGCATGTACTCGGCCACGCCCGGGTAGCGGATGAAATACTTTTCGATGAACTGCGCCGCGGCGCCGCGCTCGATGCCGAGCTGTGCCGCCAGCCCGAAGGCGCTCATGCCGTAGATCAATCCGAAGTTGACGGCCTTGATGTAGCGCCGCTGCTCCGAGGTTACGTCGGCGATCGGAACGCCGAAGATATCGGCGGCGGTTGCGCGATGGATGTCCTCGCCTGCGGCGAAGGCCTTCAACAACGAAGGGTCGCCCGAGAGATGCGCCATGATGCGCAGCTCGATCTGCGAATAATCGGCCGAAATCAGCGTGTGGCCGGGCGGTGCGACGAACGCCTCGCGGATGCGCCGGCCCTCGACTGTGCGGATGGGAATGTTCTGCAGGTTGGGTTCGGTGCTGGCGAGACGACCGGTGACCGCGGTGGCTTGACCGAAGCAGGTATGGACTCTGCCCGTGCGCGCGTTGACCATCTGCGGCAACTTGTCGGTGTAGGTCGACTTGAGCTTCGACAGCGCGCGATGCTCTAGCAACAGCCTCGGCAACGGGTAATCGGCGGCGAGCTGCTGCAGGACATCTTCGTCGGTCGACGGCTTTCCGGTAGCGGTCTTCTTTATCGCCGGAAGCTTCATCTTGTCGAACAGGATAGCGCCCAACTGCGTGGGCGAGCCGAGATTGAACGGCTGGCCGGCCTCCCTATACGCCTGCTCCTCGAGAATCATCAGCCGCTCGCCAAGCGTCCGGCTCTGCGCCGCGAGCACGGATGCATCGATCAGCACACCTTCACGCTCCATGCGAAACAGCACTTCGCGAGTCGGCATTTCGATCGTCGAATAGATGAAATCGAGCTGCGGATTCTGTTGGACCTTCGGGTAGAGAACTCCGTGCAGCTGCAGCGCGATATCGACATCCTCACCCGAATACTCCGCCGCCTTGTCGATCGAGACCTGGTCGAAACCGATGTGTCCCGCGCCCTTGCCGGCGACGTCGGCGTAGCTGATCGTCTTCACACCGAGATGGCGCCAGGCGAGACTGTCCATATCGTGCGACCGCTGCGACTCGAGCACGTAGGATTGCAACAGTGTGTCGTGGGCAACCCCGGCCAGCGCGATGCCGTAGTTGGCGAGCACGTGCTGATCGTACTTGACGTTCTGGCCGATTTTTTTCCTGGTCGGATCCTCGAACCATGGTTTCAATCGCCGGAGCACGTCGTCGATCGGCAGCTGCGAGGGCACACCCGCGTAGCGGTGGGTCAGCGGGATATACGAGGCTCGTCCAGGCTCGAACGAGAAAGATAGCCCGACGATTTGCGCTTCCATCGGGTCGAGGCCGGTGGTTTCAGTATCGAAGGACACCAGCTCGGCGCCCTGCATTTCATCGACCATGCGTTCGAACGCCGCATCGTCAAGAACCGCTTCATATTCGCGCGCGATGGGCTGGCGCACGACCTCGGGCTCGACGTCCTTGTCCTGCGTGACGGTGACCGGCGGCACTTCTGCGTTGTTCTGGGCACTGTCCTTGAGCCAACTCCGGAATTCGAAACGCTCATAGAGCTCGCGCAGCTTGTCCGCGTCGTGCGGCTGGATCACCAGCTCATGCGGCGCGAACGGCAGCGTGCAATCGGTCTTCACGGTCAGCAGCCGCTTGCCTTGCGGCAGCCACGTCAGCGCCGCGCGCAGATTTTCGCCCACCGCGCCGCCAATCGATCCCGCGTTCGCCATCACGTCGTCCAGCGTCCCGTGCTCGGCGAGCCACCTGGCTGCGGTTTTCGGCCCGACCTTGGGCACACCCGGAATATTGTCGATGGAGTCGCCGATCAGGGCGAGATAGTCGAGCAACTGATCGGCGCGCACGGCGAATTTGTCGACGACAGTCGTCATATCGAGGATCTCGTTGCTCATGGTGTTGACCAGCGTGACGCGCGGCGTGATCAATTGCGCGAGATCCTTGTCACCGGTGGAGATCAGCGTGTCGATGTCGAGCTGCTCAGCTTGTCTTGCCAGCGTTCCAATCACATCGTCGGCTTCGACGCCTTCGATCATCAGTATCGGCCAGCCGTGAACGCGGATCAGCTCGTGCAAAGGCGCGATCTGCGCGGCAAGCGCGTCGGGCATCGGTGATCGATTGGCCTTGTATTCGGGATACAAGTCGTCGCGAAATGTCTTGCCGGGAGCGTCGAACACGACCGCGAAGTAATCTGGCTTGCCGTCCTCGATCAATCGGCGCAACATGGAAATGACACCGCGTATGGCACCAGTCGGCTCGCCGCGCGACGTGCGCAAATCGGGCAGTGCGTGAAACGCCCGATAAAGATAGGACGAGCCGTCAACCAGGACAAGCTTAGGCATGATTCAGACGAGCAAGATTCCGGAGATAATCGACCCGCAGTCGATGTACTCGACGAACGGCCAAGAGGCGTGGCGGGTGCTCGGCATTATGGCAGAATTCGCCGTCGCGACCGAACGTCTGCGCGGCATACGGCCGGCGGTAAGCATGTTCGGCAGCGCTCGCATCCGGGCGGACCATCCGTATTACATCAAGGCCGAACGCATCGCGAGGCTGCTTTCCGACGCCGGATTTTCGGTGATATCCGGCGGCGGCCCGGGGCTGATGGAAGCGACCAATCGCGGCGCGCACGCCGGCCGGTCACCCGCGGTCGGCCTCAACATTGTTCTTCCTCACGAGCAGGGCGGCAACGGCTTCCAGGACGTCGGGATCAACTTTCGCTATTTCTTCGCGCGCAAGATGATGTTCGTGCGTTTCGCGTCGGCGTACGTAGTGCTTCCGGGAGGCTTTGGCACTATCGATGAGCTGACCGAGTGCCTCACGCTGGTCCAGACCGGAAAGAGCCGCAAGATACCGATCATTCTGGTCGGCGGCGAATTCTGGGAGGGACTGATCACCTGGATGCGGGACAAGCTGGTCGGTGAAGGCATGATTTCCGCGGGCGACCTCAACTTGATGCGGATCATCGAAGAGCCCGAGGCAATAGTCGAAGCAATTTTCGACTATTATGAAAGTCGCGGTTTTCAGCCGTCGCGCGCCGAGCGCGACAAGATGCTGAACCTGTGAGCCTACGGAGATTCCGGCGTCGCAAAAGCGATTCCTGTTAGAATAAACGCGTCCACTCGTACGACAAGCAACATGCGCCTTCGCATTACCGCTCTCTTGTCAGCGCTAGCCTTGGCGCTCGCGCTCACTGCGACTGCGCAAAAAGCGCCTCCGGCAAAGCTCGAGCCCTTGCCGGAGCCGCCGCCGATACCGCCGGAAATTGCCAACGATCCCGACCTCGAGCCGCAAATTACGATTACTCGTCGCGCGACGGAGACAATCGAGGAATACCGAGTCGGCGGGCGTCTGACGATGATCAAGGTCACACCGAAGACCGGGCGGCCGTATTATCTCGTCGCCGATGGCACCGACGGGACATGGGTTCGCCGCGACAGCCTGGACACGGGCCTCAAAGTCCCGATGTGGCTGCTGTTTTCCTTCTGATCGCATTTTTCCATAACCTTCTGCGTTGAGCGCGGGTGTCTCTGCCGCCGCTCGTCGTGTCCGTCGATGGCTGTCTACACCACCGTCTCCGCTGATGATCTTGCCGTATGGCTCACCCGTTACGCGCTGGGCACAGTGCACGAGTTCGAACCAATCGTTGCCGGCATCGAGAACACGAACTATTTCCTGACCGCCGACAATGGGCATTTCGTATTGACGCTGTACGAGCGGCTGCCGGCGGAAGACCTGCCGTTCTATCTCAACTTGATGGCGCATCTGGCGCGCGCGGGCGTTCAGGCGCCCGCCCCCGAACCCGATCGCAGCGGCGCGTTGTGGAGTTTTCTCAACGGCAAGCCCGCGGGGCTCGTCGCGCGACTCGACGGGGTTGCGGTCGAACGACCGCAAATCCCGCACTGCGCCGCCGCGGGTGACGCATTGGCGCGGATGCATGTTGCCCTCGGCAATTATCGGGCGCGCTTGTCCAATCGCCGTGGACCCGCATGGTGGCGCCAGGCCGCTCGTGCCGTGCGGCCGTTTTTGTCGGTCGAGCAGAATGGCTTGCTCACGTCCGAAATCAAGTTCCAGGCCGGGTTCGCCAAAGCCAGCCTGGCGCGCGGCGCAATTCACGGCGACTTATTCTGCGACAACGTCCTCTTCGAGGGTGAGCGCGTATCAGGAATTATCGATTTCGGATTCGCGGCCACGGACGCACTTGCCTACGATCTCGCGATCGCCGTCAACGATTGGTGCAGCGTCTCCGAAGGCGCAAGCGCCGGCGCATTGGATCTGCCGCGCAGCGATGCCATGATCGCCGCGTACGAAGCCGTGCGGCCGCTCGCCGCGGAGGAGCGAACGCTGTGGCCGGTGGTGCTGCGCGCTGCCGCGTTGCGCTTCTGGTTGTCGCGGCTCTACGATCTTTATCTGCCACGCTCAGGCGAGTTGACCCACGCCCACGACCCCGTCCCGTTCGAGCGCATTCTTCGTCACCGCATCACACGCGACGCAAAGCTGCGATAAGGGCCGCGATGAGGGCGGCAATGACCAATGTTTCGATTCCATTCGCGCGCCGGGATGCGCGAAACGGCATCGTCTGGATCAAGCGTGCATATGCCATGTTTCGCGCCGCTCCGTTGCGGTGGCTGCTGCTGCTTTTCAGCTATTACTTGCTGATCGGGCTGCTGGAGCTCGGGCCGGTGCAAGCGGTCGGACAGTTCATCGCACCACTTCTGAAACCGGTGTTCGCCGTCGGCTTCCTCGCCGCCGCCTGGTCGCAGGAACGAGGGATCGCGCCCCGCTTCGAGCACCTGTTTCGCGGCTTTCGCAGCAATCTTCTCGCGCTCGTTCCACTCGGCGCGGTATTTCTCGTCGGCATAACGCTCGCGGTCATCGCGACCGCGCTGGTCGATGACGGCAGGCTCATGGCGCTGATGTCGGGTGCGGAGAAGCCTACGGAAGAAGCGCTTTCTAGCGGGCCGGTACAGCTCGCGATGCTGTTCGGCGCGGCGTGCGCGATGCCATCGCTGCTGGCGCTGTGGTTTGCGCCGGCACTGGTAGTCTTCAACGATGCCGGCGCTCTGCGCGCACTGGGCGGCAGTCTTCGCGCCGCGATCGCCAACTGGCGCCCGATAGGGGTCTACTGTCTCGCTGTTTTCGTATTGGGCGTTGTGCTGCCCATTTTTTCAATATCGATCGCGCACCTGTTCGGCGACGCGGTGGCGGGCCTGGTAGCGCTATTCGTCGTCATCCCTTACCTTTTCACGTTTGTCGCCGCGCTGCATATTTCCGATTACGTCAGCTATCGGGATGTTTTTCACGCCGACGAGCC
>WNGJ01007517.1_pt1 | contig 11947 bp, 12 predicted proteins | sample 5400611 | NCBI WGS metagenome assembly WNGJ01 (sample SAMN13153375, study PRJNA577476) | soil metagenome | isolation source: 40 cm soil or saprolite under Garry oak tree replicate 1 | place: USA:California | collected 2016-06-15 | reverse complement strand
TGGACCCGCGGCTCAGGCCGTGCGAGGACCTCCCCGTCGCTCGAGCGGGGCCGCGTTCGCTTGATGCGCGGCAGGCTTGGCATCGGTACTGAGGGGGTCGTCGGGTCGCATGAGTTCTTTCTGCACTTTACCCGGAAGCGCTCGCTTATCCGCCGAAACCCCGGCCGCTTTGCGGCCTTGACGACTTTCGTCCGTTCGGCGTTTCTATGAGGGCGTTGGTGGCTACGACGTATCCCTACCCGGGCACCTTCGCCGAAACGGCGGCGGTTTCGGCGTCGGGCTGCGTCGCCAACGTCATCACGACGTCGGTGGGCGTCCGCCGGACCGCCTTGGGCAGCCGCCGCTCGAGGCCTTGGGCAGCCGCCGCTCGAGCAACAGGCTTCCCGCACCAGCCGCGAGGCAGAGGGCGGCAGCCGCCGGCCAGAGGGCGAGCGGCTCGAGCTGAAGCACGAAGGCGCCGAGTGCGGGCCCGGCGATCCAGCCGATCGACCACGAGCTCGTCGAGAGCGCCATGTAGCGGCCGCGCAGGTGGTCGGGCGCGAGCTCGGCGATCAGCGCCTGCTGAGTCGGACCCTGAAGACACTCGCCGACTGCGAAGACGCCGCCCGCAACGACGATCACCGCGGCCGCCGCGAACGCCGTCAGCCAGAGTCCGGCTCCGAACACCAGCAACCAGGCGGCCGCCCAGAAGGTGGTCATCACGGCCAGCGTCGCCATCCGGCGGCGGCCCTCGACGAGTCGCGTCACCGGCAATTGCGCGAGCACGATCACCAGCGAGTTGACCAGGAAGACGAGTCCGATCGCGCGCTCGCTCACGTGTGCCTGGTTCTTGGCGAAGACCGGCAGCGTCTCTAGTTGCGCATAGCCGGCCGTGACGAACACGATGTTCAGCCCGAGGAGGGCGAGAAAGAGGCGATCGTGCAAGACCGATCGGTAGCCGATCGGTTCCGTGGCCTCGCCAGCGACGGGCCGGGCCGCCGGCACGAGGACGAGGAGCACGAGGAAAAACGCATAAGTCGCGGCGTCGACGAGAAAGAGCGCCGTGAACGTTCCCGGGCGCGCGGAGACCGCGATCAGGCCTGCGAGCGCGCCGCCGATCCCGAAGCCGAGATTCGTGCTGACGCGCTGCAAGGCGTAGCCGGCGTGGAGTCGGTCAGCAGGTGTGATCGCAGCGATCAGCGTGTGGTAGCTCGGCCAGAAGACGCCGTTGGCCAGGCCGACGAGTGCGGCCAGGCAGAAGGCGTGCCACGGCGCTCGCACGAGCGGAAACAGCGCGAACGCCGTTGCGAGCAGCGCGAGCGATACAGCGAGTGTTCGTTTAGCCCCGAACCGATCGGCCGCGGCACCGGCTGGTGCTCCCGCAACGAGTGCGACGCCGGCGTTGGTAGCGACGATCAGCCCGGAAACCCCGAACGCGAACCCGCGCACGTTGTGGAGGTAAATGAAGAGGAACGGGTAGACGAACCCGTTCCCGAACGCGTTGATCACACCCCCAAGCTCGAGCGCCCAAACAGCGCGCGGCAACCGCGGATCCAACCCGCGGAGGTAACCGACGACGGACATCACCCGGAACGTAACGAGGCGCTCGGCTGTTTACAAACGACACGCCCCGCTTCCCGCACGGGCTCGCGGCCGCGGCCGACCTGAGCGGCCGCGGCTCACTACCGCTCGCCGTAGCGCCGACCGCAGAAAGTCGTCATGCCCGCGAAGCGGGCGGACTTTCTGCGGAGATGCGCCTGGCAGGAATCGAACCTGCGACCTCGCGCTCCGGAGGCGCGCGCTCTATCCCCTGAGCTACAGGCGCGGGGCGGTGAAGTCTAGCTCTACGCCGGCGGCGGCCTGTTCACGGAAATACGGCGACTACGCTACCCGCTGTGGAGCTCGAGGCCCGCGCCTTCACGTTTCCGCTCGCCGAGACCTTCGTGATCGCACGCGATTCGAGCGACGAGACCGAGTCGGTGATCGCCGCGGTCACCCATGCGGGGCAGACGGGCTACGGCGAGGGGGCGCCGATTGCGCGCTACGGCGAGGACGCCGCCTCAGTGGCGGCCTTTCTGAACGAGTGCGGCGAGCTCCTCGGCGCCGACCCGTTCGCCTTCGACGAGATCCAGGCTCGGCTGCCCGCGACCTCGCACGTGCAGGCTGCGCGCGCGGCTCTCGATCATGCTCTCCACGACCTCTGTGGGAAGCTGACCGGACTCCCTGTCTGGCGGCTGCTGGGGCTGCGCCGCGAGGGCCCGCCGACGTGCTGGACGGTCTGGCTCGGCGATCCGGACGACATGGCGCGCCGCGCCGAGGTGGCCGCGCCGCGTTTCCGGCGGCTGAAGCTGAAGCTCGGCGGCGGGGATGGTCTCGACGTCGAACGCGTGCGCGCCGTGCGGGCCGTCACCGACCTGCCGCTGCAGGTCGACGTAAACGAGTACTGGACGGTCGACGAGGCAATCGAGTCGCTGCCGCAGCTTGCCGGGCTCGGGGTGGAGTACTGCGAGCAGCCGCTCCCTGAGGGAGACGAAGGCGGCGCCACGGTGAAGGCCCGCTCGCCGATCCCGATCTTTGTCGACGAGGACTGCCACACCCTCGCCGACGTCGCCTCCTGCGCCGAGCGGGCACACGGGATCAACATCAAGCTTTCGAAGTCCGGCGGGATCCGCGAGGCGATCCGGATGGCGCATGCGGCCCGCGCGCTCGGCCTGGGGGTCATGCTCGGATGTATGACCGAGTCCGGTCTCGGCATCTCCGCGGGCGCGCAGATCGCGAGCCTGTGCGATTTCATCGATCTCGACGGCAATTTGCTCCTGCGCGAAGATCCCTGGCCGGGCGTTGAGCTACGTGACGGCATCCAACTGCCACCGGATAAGCCCGGGCTAGGAGTTGAGCCGACCGTGTCCCTGTCTGCCGAGCGGAGCGATGGGAGAAACTAATCCCGCCGAAAATGCGCAGCATTTCTCGCGGCGGGAGAAGCGCTATCTGATCCTCGCTGAGGGAAAGTCCGCCGACCCGCACTATGGGAAGACGGCTCGCGGCGTGCTGCGCTACTCGCCGCACCCGACGGTGGCGATCCTCGACTCGACGCGGGCGGGGGAGACCCAGGAAGGGATCCCGGTAGTCGGGGCGGTCAACGACGCGCTTTGTTTCAACCCGACGACGGCGCTCGTCGGCGTGGCCACGCAGGGAGGTCGCTTCCCGCCGGCCTGGCGCGAGTTGCTGCGCTCGTGCGTCGCGAAAGGCCTGGACGTCGAAAACGGCCTGCACGAGTTCCTGACCGACGACGCCGAACTCGTCGAGCTCGCGGCTCGGCACGGCGTCGAGCTGCGCGACCTGCGCAAGCCTCCGGCCGATCTCAGCGTCCCGACCGGCGAGAACCTCGAGCTCGACGCGCACGTGGTGCTCACGGTCGGCTCCGACTGCGCGATCGGAAAGATGACGGTCGCGCTCGAGCTCGACCGCGCGGCGCGGGAGCGCGATCTCCGCTCGGTCTTCGTTCCGACCGGACAGACCGGAATCGCGATCGCCGGCTGGGGAATCTCGGTCGACGCGGTGGTCTCCGACTTCCTCGCCGGCGCCGCCGAGCGGCTGGTGGTCGAGGGCGCCCGGCACGGGGACCTGCTCTGGGTCGAAGGGCAAGGTGCGCTCCTGCACCCGGCCTATTCCGGCGTCACTCTCGGGCTGATGCACGGCAGCGCGCCCCATGCCTACGTGCTCTGCCACCAGGCGGACGCTAGGGCGATCGAGGGCTATCCCGGCCACCCGATCCCTTCACTCAGCCGGCTCGTCGAACTGCACGAGCGCGCGTCGCTGACCGCGCGGCCGGCGAAGGTCGCGTGCATCGCGCTGAACACGCGCGCACTGAGCGAGTCCGAAGCCCGAGCAGCCTTGGCCGAGGCGCAGGCCGAAACCGGCTTGCCCGCGGACGATCCAGTCCGCTTCGGCGCCGAGAAGCTCGTCGACGCGGCGCTTCTGAGAGTTCGTTTCACAGGGGGACGGGCGAGGACCAGCTCCGTCAACCGGGTTTAGACGGACGCCCCGGCGAAGCCGGGACGTCCTACTTTAAGGACTGGGACCGTCAGCGCCGAAAGATAGAACCTGAGACCTATGCACGCCGCCGCGTGGCATGGCAACCTACGTCGCCGAGGGAGAAAGGGACCGCACGTGAAGAAGAGTTTGTTCGTCGCCTGTTGCGCTTGCGCCGTGCTCGTGTTCTGCGGGAGGGCTTCCGCAAACGTCACCTTCGGGATCACCGAGGACACCGGTGCGCTTGGCGACCCGACGATGTTCTACTCCACCTTGAACGACCTCGGCGCGTCCGAGAACCGGATCGCGATCTCGTGGGACCCGGCGCAGCCGACGACGATCCCGAACCAGGCAGCGCTCGACTACTGGATTCCACAGGCGACGATCCACGCGGTGCGGGTGCTCTTCGCCGTCGCGCCCGCGCATCCCGGCGACATCACCTCGGCGCCCGAGCGGGTCGCGCAGTTCGCGGCCTTCCTGCGTCAGCTTGCGACGACCTACCCGGTCGTCAAGGACTACGTAATCGGCAACGAGCCGAATCAACCGCGCTTCTGGCAGCCCCAGTTCACGACCGCTGGAGCCGGAGCTTCAGGGGTTGCCTACGAGCCGCTGCTGGCGGCCTCCTACGATGCCCTCAAGGGCTTCGATCCGTCGATCAACGTGATCGGCATCGGCCTTTCCCCGAGGGGCAACGACAACCCCTTTGCGACCGACAACGTCTCGACTTCGCCAGTCCGGTTCCTCCACGACGTGGGCGTCGCTTACCGCGCCAGCAAGCGTGGCAAGCCGCTGATGGACGAGCTCGGGTTCCACCCGTACCCGAACCAGAACAACGATCCGCCGCTGAAGGGCTATCCGTGGCCGAAGGCGGGCATTCCGAACCTCGACCGGATCAAGCAGGCTGCCTGGGACGCCTTCAACGGCACCGCCCAGCCTGTCTTTGCCGAGCGCGGCAAGCCGGCGCCGGCAAACGCGCTGAAGCTCGATCTCGATGAGACCGGCTGGCAGGTGGCGATCCCGGCCTCGCTGCAGAAGCTCTACACGGGCAAGGAGACGGTGACGCCGATCGACGAGGGCACTCAGGCCCAGTACTACTCGGACATCATCCGCTTCGTCAGCTGCGATCCCGACGTCCGGTCGCTGAGCTTCTTCCACCTGATCGACGAGCAAGACCTCGCGCGTTGGCAGAGCGGTCTGATGCGGCTCGACGATTCGAAGCGCCCCTCGTACCCCTCTGTCAAAAACGCGATTGCGCAGACGCACGGAACATGTGCCCTGACGCCGCCCGGCTGGCTGCACACGACGACGGTCAGCGGAGGAACGGTCGCTTTTGGCTACATCCGCGCCAAGGGTTGGAACAACACGCTCTGGCGCTTCCGCGCGACCGCCCAAGAGGACGCCACCTACAAGGCGGGTGTGTTCCGGCTGGGATCGCCGAAGCTCACCGCAAGGGCGAGAGCCGCAGTACTGAAGTCGCTCGCCAACCCGCGGACCAAGCCGCTGCTCGGCGTCAAGGGCAAGGTCATCGCCTATCAATCGAAGCTCGTCGCCTTGCCGAAGAGGCGGTTGAAGCGCGCCGGCTGGTACGTGTACGGGATCCGGCTCGCGGCCTCGATGAATCCGCAGCGCTCCTTCAGTTCGGTGAGCAAGCCGTTCAGGCTCAAGGCCCGCAAATAGAGCTTCGACTATTGTGAGCCGCGGATGAAGGACCCGCGCTACGGGCGGCTCGCCGAGCTGGTGCTCGACCACTCGCTCACTCTCGAGCCGGGCCGGGTCCTGCGGATCGACGCCAATGCGGTCGCGGCGCCGCTCATTCTGCCGCTGCACCGCGGGGCGATCGAGCGCGGCGTTCACGCCTACGCCACCCTCGGACTCAGTGGGCTGACCGAGCTCCTCGTCGCGCACGGATCGGACGAGCAGATCTCGTTCGTCTCGCCGATGGCGTTGCGGGAGATAGACACCATCGACGCGGCGATCACGATCTGGTCGGAGACGAACACGCGCTCCTTCTCGCGCGCCGACCCGGAGCGGCGGCAGAAGCAGCTCGCGGCTCGGCGCCAGGTTTCGGTGCGCGGCCAGGAGCGGATTGCGCGCGGCGAGCTGCGCTGGTGCGGCACGCTCTGCCCGACCGATGCCCACGCGCAGGATGCCGACCTGTCGCTGGCCGACTACGAGGATTTCGTGTTCCGCGCCTGCCATGTGCTCGACGACGACCCCGTCGGTCACTGGCGCCGGATCGGCGAAGAGCTCCGCGCGCGCGCCGAGGAGCTTGGCGGCGTTCGGGAGCTGCGGATCGTCGCCGAGGACACTGACTTGACGGTCGTCGTCGCGGAGAGGACCTGGCGGCCCGCTCATGGGCTGCGGAACCTCCCCGACGGCGAGGTCTACACGAGCCCGGTCGAAACGGGGATCAACGGCACGATCAGGTTCCGGTTTCCCGCCGTCTTCGGTGGCCGTGAAATCGACGACATACAGCTGCGATTCGAGGACGGGCGCGTGGTCGCGGCGCAAGCGGGCGGGGGAGAGGCGTACCTGAAGTCGCTGCTGGAGCTGGACGACGGCGCGAGCGGCGTCGGCGAGATCGCCTTCGGGCTCAACTACGAGATCGACCGGTTCACCCGCAACATCCTCTTCGACGAGAAGATCGGCGGGACGATGCACCTGGCGCTCGGGATGGGCTTCGCGGATCTGGGCGGCCTGAACCGGTCGGCGCTTCATTTCGACCTGATCTGCGATCTGCGCCGGGAGGGCGAGGTCTTTGCGGACGGCGAGCTCGTCTGGCAGAACGGGCGCTTCCTGCAGGAGCCGCAGGCGGCGCGAACGGCGGCACATGTCCGATAGCCGGCACGAGCGGATGGCGGACGTGCTGGTCGGCTTTTGCGCCGGCGTCCGTAAAGGCGATCTCGTCACGCTCGAGTCGACGACGCACGCCGCACCGCTCCTCGTCGAGCTCTACCGCAGTGTGCTCGAGGCCGGCGGGCATCCGCTCCCCCGCGTCTCGCTCGAGGAAATGAGCGAAAACCTGCTCGAGCTTGGGAGCGACGAGCAGCTCGATTGGGTCAATCCGGCCCGCGCGGACGACATCGAGACCGTCGACGTCCGGATCGTGCTCGAGGCGCCCGGGAACACCAAGCGGCTCTCGGGGATCGATCCGGCGCGCCAGGCGCGGCAACACCGTTCGACCGAGCGACTCCGGAACCGCTACCTCGAGCGCGCAGCCGCCGGCGAGCTGCGCTGGGTGCTCAGCGCCTACCCGACCGAGGCTGCCGCACAGGACGCCTCGATGTCGCTGGCCGAATACGAGGACTTTGTCTTCGGGGCGGCCTTGCTGGACGATCCGGACCCGGTCGCGCGCTGGCAGGAGTTCGGCGAACGGCTTACGGGCGTCGCAGACTTCCTGGCCACCAAGAGCGAGCTGCGAATCGTCACAGAGGGAACAGACCTGCGGCTCGTCACCGAGGGCAGAACCTGGATTCCTTCGAACGGCCAGGAGAACTTCCCGGACGGCGAGGTCTTCACTGCTCCTGTCGAATCCAGCGTGGAGGGCGAGATCCGTTTCACCTATCCGGCGGTCTTCAACTCTCGGGAGGTCGACGACGTCAGACTCCGCTTCGAAGGGGGCGAGGTGGTCGAGGCGACCGCGACGCGCGGCCAGGACTTCCTCCGCGAGATGATCGCGATGGACGACGGGGCGCGCCGGGTGGGCGAGTTCGCGTTCGGCCTCAACGACGCTGTGCAGGTGTTCACGCGCAACACCCTTTTCGACGAGAAGATCGGCGGGACGATCCACCTCGCGCTCGGAACCGCGTATCCGGAAACGGGGGGCCTGAACCGTTCGGCCCTCCACTGGGATCTGATCTGTGACCTCCGCTCCGGTAGCGAGGTCCACGCCGACGGCGAAGTCGTCTACCGCGACGGGCACTTTCTGAACGGTCTCAGCTGACCCGCTAGTTTGGTCTCGCGCCCGCATCTTTGGATGCGATGGGCGGAAAGCGCGATTCAGACGATCGGGAGAAGCCTTTGAGCGCAAAGGAGCGTAAGGCCGCGCTGCGCCGGCGGCGGGAGATCCTCGACGCCCTTCTCAAGGTGCTGCGCGGCTCTTGACACGAACAAGTGTTCGCTCTAGACTGGCGAACATATGTTCGTGAAGTTCATAGGAGTTCTCCTCGCGGGGCTCGTCATCTGGGCGATTGCGGCGCATTCTTCGAACGGAGCCGGCAAGCCGCAGATCTACACGGTGAAGCCGTACGACACGCTCTGGTCGATTGCCAGCTCGCACTACGGCGGCGACCCGCGCGGCGCGATCTACCGGCTCGAGCAGCGGAACGGTCTCGACGGGACCGTGGTCCGGCCCGGGCAGAAGCTCGTTCTTCCGTAACTACAGCCCGGAGAGGTGGATGCGCTCCCCCGCGAACAGGCGTTGTCCCGCGTTCCATGGGAAGAAGATCACCACGCTGAACTCGAGCCGCCGCCCGGTCCCGGCGATCCCGAGCCATTCGCGCTCGTGCGTGGCCGTGACGAGTGCCTCCTCGCAGACTCCTTGCGGGCCGATCACGATCTCCGTCAGCGCGAAATGGATGTCCGGGAAGGCCGTGAGCAGGCCGTTGTAGAACTGCGTCGCGCCCGCGTGTCCCTCCCAGCGCTGTTCCCACGCCGGGATCTCATAGACGCAATCCTCGGCGAGCGTCTCGATCAGACCGGGCAGATCGCGGTTCTCCTCCGCGATCGAATGGCGCTTCCAGAGCGCGCGAATCTCGTCGTAGAGTCGAGGGTCGACGGGCCGCTCGAGCTGCTCGCGCGCGTGCTCGCTCGCGGCGGCCGGAGGGACTCCAGTCTTTTCCACCGCGCGAGCCTACACTTGCGCCCGTGGACCTCGACCTCGTCTTCTTCGGCACCTCCGGCTCGGTGCCGACGGCCCAACGGGCGCCATCGGCGCTGCTGGTCCGCCGCGGCAGCGAGCGCCTGCTCTTCGACTGCGCGGAGGGCACGCAACGTCAGATGCTCCGCTCGACCGTGGGTCTCGTCGAGCTGCGGGAGGTGTTCCTCACGCACTACCACGCCGATCACTACCTGGGCCTGCCCGGGATGCTCAAGACCTTCGCGCTTCGCGGGCGCGAGGTCGATCTGACGATCTACGGGCCGCCGGGTCTCGTCCACCTGTTCTCGTCGCTGAAGCGGATCTTCGGGAAGCTGACGTATGAGGTTCGGCTCGAGGAGCTCGAGGCAGGCGACGTGCTCGAGCGCGACGGCTACAACCTGACGACCTTCGCGCCCGCACACGGAGTCTCGGCGGTCGGGTACGCGTTCGTGGAGCGTCCGCGGCCGGGCCGCTTCGACGTCGAGGCCGCGGATGCGCTCGGCGTCGATCCACCGGAGCGCGGCTTGCTGCAGCGAGGAGAGTCGATCGAGCTGGAGGACGGGCGCGTGGTGACGCCCGACGAAGTACTGGGGCCGCCGCGGCCGGGGCGGAAGGTCGTCCTGGCGGGTGATACGGCTCCGTCGCCGATCGTCCTCGAAGCCGCACGTGAGGCCGAGGTGCTCGTCCACGAAGCCACGTTTCTGGACGAGGAGCGGGAACGCGCGCGGGAGACCGCCCATTCGACGGCGCTGGAGGCCGCGGAGCTCGCGCGCGACGCCGACGTGTCCTTCCTCGCGCTGACGCACCTGTCGAATCGCTACTTCGGCCCCGAGATTGCCCGCGAGGCGCGTACCATCTTTCCCGACACCGTGGTGCCGAGAGACTTCGACGTGATCGACGTACCGTTTTCGGAACGGGGCTCGCCTAGGCTGGTGAGAGGCGGTGTCCGCCGCCGCCGCGAGGAGGTCGTGGAGCCCGAGCGCGAAGAGGCGGTCCCATGACCGAGCTCGTGCAGGTCGCGCTCGCCGAGGACATCGCGGAGGCCGAGGAGTTGCAAACGATCCTCGGCCAGGTGGGAATCGTGGCGGAGCTCGAGCCGGCGGTCGAGCACCATCCGCAGGCGACCGAGGACACGCCCCAGAAGGTGCTTGTTCCCGAGGACTCGCTCGAGGCTGCCCAGCACGCGATCGAGTCGCTGACCGATCCTGACGAGCTGGTCAGCGACGCGTAGTCCGGATTTCGGCGCTCGCGCCGCCGACTACGAGCGCCTGCGTCCTGTCGACGAGAACTGGCTCGAGGTCTTCGAGCTCGTCGTCCGCGAGGCGGAGCTACGCGGCCGCGTGCTCGACGTCGGCTGCGGCACCGGCAAGTTTGCCCGCCTACTCGCTGAACGGGGTTTGGCGCGTGTCTGGGGCGTGGATCCCTCGGCAGAGATGCTGGCCGAGGCGCGCAAGCGGGTTCCGTCATCGGTGGGACTGAAGCTCGGCCAGGCCGAGCGCCTCCCGTTCAAGGCTGCCTCCTTCGACGCCGCCGTGCTTTGGACGGTCGTGCACCTGATCGAGCGCCGGCTTGCGTTCGCAGAGCTCGCTCGCGTGCTGGCCCCGGGCGGGCGCCTCGCGATCGTCACCTTCGCGCCCGAGCACTTCACGAGCTACTGGCAGAACGAGTTCTTCCCCTCGATCCCCGAGATCGACCTGGAGCGACATCCTTCACCGGAACAGCTGACCGAGGAGCTGAAGGCGGCCGGTTTCGAGACTCCCCGGTTCGTCCGTCTGGTGCAGCAAGCCGAGTTGAGCCGAGAAGTCGCGCTGGAGCGGATCCGTGGGCGCTCGATCTCGACCTTCGACCTGCTCGACGAGGAGGAGATTCGAGCCGGAACCGAGAAGGCGGAGCGTGAGCTTCCCGCCAGGGTCAGGTCTGAGCTCCAGTACCTGCTGGTCTTTGCGCGGCGTTAAGGTCCGTCCACTCGACCGAGGAGGAACCATGGCGAAGCAGCTCAATTGCGCAGACGTGGGCTTCGACTGCGGCGCGCAGATCAACGGGGACAGCGAGGAAGAGGTGATGGCCCAGGCAGCCGAGCACGCGATGAGCGTTCACGGCATGTCCGAAGGCGATCTGCAACAGCACGAAGGAGCCATCCGCGAGGCGATCCGCGAAGTCTGAAACGGGCATGTCAGGGTGCCTGACACCGGGGCACGCCTCGAAGGGACAGCGCGCTGGCTAGATCTGCCAGGTCCCGCCGAGGAGAACCGAGACTTCGTCGCCGTTGCGAGTGATGCCGGTCACCCGCACGTCGTCGCCGCCGATCATGAAGTCGACGTGGATCGCGCTCTTGTTGATGTTCGGCACGTCTTCCGGGCCGACCGTTATCTCGTAGGCGTTGCCCAGCGCGATGTGGCTGGCGGCGTTCTCGTCCAGCAGCGTGTTGTAGAAGGTCGTCCCGAGGGTGCCGATCCGGCCCTCGCGGTCGACGAGCGCGACCTCTCCGAGCCGGGAAGCATCTTCGTCGTAGGCGGCCCGCTCACGGAGCACGTCGGCGCCGCTGTCTGCCTGGATGTCGACGGCGTGGCCCCCTTCGAAGCGAACCTCGAGGCCACTGACGATCGTGCCGCCGACGTCGAGCGGCTTCGTCGCCCGCACCACGCCGTCGGCCCTGGTCGGATCCGGCGTCGTATACACCTCTTCGGTCGGAACGTTCGGTAGGTGCTCGACGCCGTCGATCGTCGTCGTCGTGCCGCCTTCCCACAGCGAGGTGGGCAGCAGGCCGACCGTGAGCTCGGTTCCGGGCCCATCGAAGCGGATCGCATCGAAGTGCTGCTCGGTCAGGCGTGCGGCGACGGAGTGCAGAGTCTCGTTGCGCTCGCCCCAGGCAGCGACCGCATCGTCCTCGTCGAGCCGGCAGACGTGCATCAGCTCTTCGGTCAACCGCGCGAGGGCAGCCTCGCCGGCGAGGTCGGGGAAGACCAGATCAGCCCAGGGTTGAGTGGGGTACGGCATGATCGTCCAGTTGACGAGCCGCTTGTTGATGATCACAAGCCGCTCCCGAAGATCGGGAAGCTGGTCGCGGCCGGCCCGTTT
>WNGJ01014886.1_pt1 | contig 11948 bp, 12 predicted proteins | sample 5400611 | NCBI WGS metagenome assembly WNGJ01 (sample SAMN13153375, study PRJNA577476) | soil metagenome | isolation source: 40 cm soil or saprolite under Garry oak tree replicate 1 | place: USA:California | collected 2016-06-15 | reverse complement strand
CTCAAGGCAGGCGACGTTAGCGTGAGAACTTCCATCGTTCCGCCTGGGCCCGCCTGCCGTGGCAGACACGCCGGACACATCACCCGCTGCTATGAAACAGCAGCTCACAGCCTCATTTCACGACTTTGCCGTATCCCTGGCCACGACCCCAATGCTCGAATGCCCGTCAGTCATGGAACGCTACGGCGTGATCGAGCCAGCCGAGGGCATGCAAGTCAGCGGCTGCCAGGGATCCGATAGGCCTCTCTGCACACTCCCTGCCGATTATGCGCTCACGCAAAGAGGCAATCGTATGTATGATAATGATGCGCCGATCGTCCGATTATATCGCGCATAAGGTTGCGACGGTCTAACTGTCAGAGGTCAAGTCGCCTGACGTACCAGAGGCTTGTGGTGCGGATATCGTTAATAATGGCCAGGATCTTATCGTCTGGACTGAAGCCTATGGCGCTCACGATATTTCCGTTAGAAGAGGGGAGAGAAATGGCCAGCTGATAGGAGGGGGTGCGCCATAGATAACTGGTGCCATTGCAGTCGCCTGTGGCGAGGACCTTACCATCATGGCTGAAGGCCACGGCCGCCACGCCCGAAGAACCAGGATCTGGGTTCTCCCGTGCCAGCTGCTCCACTAGCGCGCGCACCTCGGCTGGGACCGGCGGCCGTCCCGGCGCGTTCGGGTAAGTCCACTTCCTGCTGACAAGGCGCCGGTGCCAGGCCAGCAGCGTGCCCGGGGTCACGAGCCGGCGCAATCGCAGGTGCCCGGGCAGCAGCCTGGCCAGAGCGGCGGGCAGGGCACGGTCAGCCCAGTCCGGCCTCGGGCGCGCGACCTGACGACGCAGCACCGCGACCTCATGCCGGAGGACCAAGATCTCCGCGTCCCTGACGGTGTCGCTGCACGCCAGGAGCGCCAGCCAGCCGGACACCCGGAGCATGAACAGGTAGACCAGACGGATAAGCACGAGCGCCGGGCGTAAAGCAGCACGTCAGATCCCCGGGCAAGGTCCTGGCACGGTACACGGTCCGTCTTCTATCAAACGACCGGGTAAATCCGCAGGTCAGCCTACCTGACATCCAATCCCGTCACCGCGCGCCCGATGATCATCGGCTGGATCTAAAGATGCTCACTACCGTCGGCAAGCCTGGTCAGCAGGTTGTACCGGTACACCATGATCACGTAGCCGTCCACACGATACGTGTGCGCTGGGCGGCCGAAGAACTCCTGCCCGGCGCTCACCGCGATCCCGCCCAGCGGCCCGTCCGGGTTCTCCATGGCGACGACAAAGTTTGCCCGGCGCGTGCCGGGGTCATACCACGCGGCATCAGCCTCCCAGGCATAAGCAGCCGTGCCCTGATCGGTGACCGGGGCGACGAGCGTCTTGCCGCCGCTGTCCACCGTGGTGCTGCTGGCCTGCCAGTAGGCGGCAAGGCCCTCGGTGTACCCATGCGCAGTGAGCCACCCCGCCAGGGGCATGTTCTCGGCGGCGACCGGCGCCCCGGTCGCCGCGTAGCATAGCGCGGCCAGGCCGACCGCGAGCCATGCCCCTCCGGCTGGCAGCAGCGCCCGGCGGGCGGCGCGGACCCTATCCGGCAGCAGCCCTGGCAGCACCCGGCCGGCCAGCACCGCGCCGAACGGCAGCAGCACGGCGACCTCGTGTGCCTGGCCGACCGACGACAGCTCGATGGTGAGGATCGCCGCGGCCATCGTGGCTACCGCGGCGGCGACAACGACCTGCGTCACCCGGTCCACGCGGGTGACGTACCAGATGATGGCGGCCAGCAGCGCGAGCCCGGCGAGCGCCAGGCCGATCAGGTGGAACTGCGCGAGGAAGGCCAGGCCGTGGTTCCCCTGGCCGTTGGCGCCGAAGAGCAGCAGCAGCGTCTCCCCCAGCGCCCGGATGTGACCCGGCAGCTGCGACCTGGTGACGAGCAGCTGCTGCGGAAGCGGGAGCAGGCCGAAGCCACCGAGCGCGCGGATCGCCTTCTCCGTACCGGCCACCAGCAGGATCGAGACCGTGGCGGCCATCCCCAGCGCGGTGTCGTACCAGAACTCCCGGAGCGGGCGGAGCCGGATGGCCAGCACGACCAGCCGGACCACGGCCACCGCGCCGACCGGGACGGCCACCGCGACCACGGCGAGCTCGTCCGCAACCTGGGCCCAGGCCAGCAGCCCGCACACCACCACCGGTACGTACCAGCGCTCCTGGGCTCGGTCGAGAACCAGCAGGATGAGCAGGATGGGCACGGCCGTGCCGAAGTGGTCGGGATTCTCCAAGAGCACTGGCGTGCCGCCGGCGATCGATGGCGCGAGCATGATGCCGACGGCCAGAAGGGCGCGGACCACGCCAGCCAGGCCCTTGGCCCGGCCTCGGGCCAGCAGTGCCGCGAGCAGCACAGTCAGCGTGTACGTCAGAGCACCGCAGATGTGCACCACATCCGGCCGCAGGCCGCGGACGAGATCGACGAGCATGTATTCCGGCAACTCGGTGGTGTAGAACGAGACGTCTCCTGTCCACCACCCGCGAAGCAGCAAGTTGCCGTGCAACATGTCCTGCGCCTGCAGCATTTGGGCGGCGCCGTCGGAGTTGAACGACGCGACCCGTGACTGCCGGAAGTACAAGATGAACAGCCCGGCAGCGGCGAGCAACAGGCCGCCCACCCTCAGCCGCCGCGACCGCCAGGAAGGCTGAGGGGTTTCGTCCGCGTCTGATCCCGCCGCAGCGCTGGCATCGATCGCGTTTCTTGCCGGGTGCACCGAGAAGCCGCCCTGCCCTTGAGAACCTTGCTGCCGCTAGCTACGCCCGCCACCCGGTTGCCCACTGTAGCTGACGGATGCCATCCGGACGGCGGATCGCAATAAGAAGCGAGCTGGCGAGGAGGTAGTCATGCAACCCGCGCCTGACCTTCGTGAACGCAATCTCGGCGCGATTTTCGACATCATCTTGGACATTGACCGGGACGGGATCATCGCAGCCGGCGACTTCGAGCAGCTCGCCCACGGCGTCTGTGATCAGCTGGGTGCCCGGACGGCCCGAAGGCCGCGGCGATCCGCGGCGCGTACCGGTCGTGGCGGGAGCAGGTGAGCAGCGCCTGCGGCCTTTGCCGTGCTGGGGATTCACTGGCTGTCCGGTGGCGGGGGGCCGGGTGCCTTGGGTGCTACTGCGGCGTATGCCGCCGCAGTGAACAGCGCCGTGAAGACCTCGACGACTTCGTCGACCGACGCGTTCAGGTCCCCGTTGATCCAGTCCAGCAGGACTTCGACGACGCCGCCCATCAGCGCGCGGGCGGTCAGTACCGGGTCAAGCCGCAGCCGGACGCCACCGGCAAGCGACAGCGCCTGCTCAGCGGTGAGCTGTGCGAGTGCGCGCCTGGTCTCGCGGCGCAGCCGTTCGATGCGCTCGCTGACGCCGACGACCTCGAGCGCGACGATCCTCGCCTTGCGCCGGTCCTCGGTGACGGCCGTCCACCCGGCTCGCAGGCCTGCCCGCGCTTTGCCCTCGATCGTGTCCTCCTGCGCCACGGCTTCACTTGCCCTGGTGAAGATGTCGCTGACGATGCGCTGGTAAACGCAGTACAGGAGGTCTTCCCGGCTGCCGAAGGACTCGTAGAAGTAGCGGGAGTTGAGCGAGGCGGCGGCGCTGACGGCGCGGACCGAGGTATGCGCGTATCCGACGGTGCCGAACAGCTCGAGGCCTGCCTCCAGCAGTCGTTCCCGGCGCTCCGCGCGGCGTTCTGCTGCAGTGATGCCTCTGTACCTGCGGGCTGTTTCCACACGCGATTTTATCGGCCAATGGGGTCGTGCCGCACCGCCGGGAAGGCCGGGGAGCGGATGCCGGATGACGGGCCGGCGCAGCCCAGTCCGTTACGAAGACCGGATTTGAGGCTTCTGGACCAAAGTGGTCCGGCAGTGCTACAGTTCCGGCCGTAAAGAGGTGACGGAGTGCTACACATTTCCCGGCGGGCGCGCGGCCCGCAGGCAGGTCGGGCCAGCGGAATGCCGCGAGCTTGTCCTGCTCCTGTCCTGACCCGGGAATGCACAGCGGCCGTCCGGCCTGGAGGTTGCGGGCCGGAGGTCAATCACCTGCCGCCCGGCGGCGCTCGCGCGCATCCAGCCCGCCGCTGACCCCGCTCGTCCCCTTCTCATGGAGGCGATATGACGTATCGAGGCCGTCGCTCAAGCGGCATCTTCTGGGGCGCGCTCACGGGCGCGCTCACCGCATCGATCCTGGTCCTGCCTCCCGGCGCGGCGAAAGCCGCACCGTTCCCGGCGTCAGCGCCGAGCGGGCCGCTGCCTGCGCTCACCGAGATCCCGCCCGGCAGCGGCAGCCACGGCTACCCGTACGACGCCGTGCCCGTCACGCCCAGTTTCCCCGGCGCGCCGACGATCAACCTCGCCTCCTACGGTTACGCGGAGCGCGAGTTCGCGATGTCGGGCACGACCAGCATCTACCGGCAGAACGGTTTCTGGGGCCCTGACGGCAAGTGGGGCGTGTCTGTTTCGCAGGGCAACGTCCCGTACACCACGCGCCTGCTCGTGCGGTACCCGGCGGATCCGTCGAAGTTCAACGGGACCGTCGTGGTGGAATGGCTGAACGACACCACCGGCGGTGATCAGGATCCGGTCTGGTCGGAGATCTACAACCAGGCCCTCTCCCAGGGGTACGCCTATGTCGGCGTCACGGCGCAGACAGCCGGCATGAACGAGCTCAAGACCTGGGACGCCCAGCGCTACGGCCCACTCGGGGACAGCAACGACGGGCAGTCCTATGACATCTTCAGCCAGGCAGCGGAGGTGGCCAGGGCCGACGGCGCGACCCTCCTGGGCGGGCTCAGCCCGGCGAGGGTGATTGGTGCGGGCGACTCGCAATCGGCCTTCCGGGTGGACACCTACGTCAACGCGATCCAGCCGCTCAGCCACGCGTTCGACGGCTTCATGGCGGTCGGCCGGTCAGTCTTCGCGGCACCGATCGGCGCCGGCCTGGTCTCGTTCTTCCCGGCTCCGGCCCGCATCCGCACCGACAGCACCACCCCGTTCATCCAGCTGAACACCGAGGGTGATGTCGAGGAACTGGGGGCGGCACTGTCCAGGCAGCCCGATAACAACTACCTGCGGACCTGGGAGCTGGCGGGCGCCTCGCACATCGACCTGCACGAGGGTCTTTACGAGGGCGCCACGATATCGCGAGAGGCCCCGCAGCTGACTGCGCCCAAGTGCGTGTTCGGCGTTCCGTTCAACGGGGCGACGCTGCCCGACAGCATGCCGGTCTATGAGCTCGAGGACGCGGCATTGGCCGCGCTGCAGAAATGGATCACGCAAGGGGCGGCGCCGCCGCACGGGAACCCGATCGCGACCACGCCGCTGTTCAACATCGTCGAACGCGACCAGCACGGCAACGCCCTGGGCGGCATCCGGATGCCGGACATCCAGGTGCCCGCGCAGACCTACACGGCGCTCAACTTTTTCCTGCCGAGCCAGCAGAACCTTACCCCCGGCCAGCTGCTTAGCACACTGGAGAGCATCTTCACCGCGCTGCAGACCGGGGCGATCACGAACACGACCCTGCGCAACGAGGGCCTGTGCCTGCTGTCGGGGTACTACACGCCGTTCAGCAACGCAACCCTGCAGGCGCTGTACCCCACGCACAGCGACTACGTGTCCGCGTTCACCTCAGCCGCTGCCAGCGACCTGGCCACCGGATTCCTCACCCAAGCTGACTACAACCAGGCCGTGGCGGCCGCGGAGGCGTCCCCGACTCCATGAGACATACCCGCCGCTACGGCCCCCGGGCCCGGTCGCACGGGCCCGCCCAGCCCTGCATCTGTGCCGTACTCAGGGCGATCGGCTCGGCCCGACCAATACCCTGACCTTTCTGGGACGGGTGGCGGTCGTTGACCGGTGACCATGCGGGCGCCACCCGCGATCTGGCGCTGGCCGCTCGCCCCGAAGACGTCCGTTACCTGGACGATCAGCGCATCCAACTCGACCTGGCAGTGAGGATGTGCTTTACGGCAGTGCTCGCCACCTTCATCTCAGGTTCGTTGCTATGGCGAGACGGGATGTGGCTCCTTATCGTGCCCATTCCCGGCGCCCTTGCCTACGTTGCTTATCGCGGCACGGTGGTCAGCGCGCGTGAATACGGGGTCGGGACCGGCTACCAAAGACCGGACGCGGGCCGGCCGGCCGGCAACCGGCGTGCTAGCCGCAGGCGCGGTCACCTTGACACCCGCCTCCCCGCCGTGAGCCCGAGCCACCGCCGCGCTGGTCCAGGTATCCCCCCGTCCGCAGGGCACAGTGAAATCGCTTCGCTCGGCGGCACGCGCCCTTCTGCCGCCTAGCGGGCATACCGCCCGGGCTGCAGCCAGTCGTCAGTGGTCCTCGACGCGGAGAAGGTCTTGGTCAGCCAGCAGCTTATCCAGCCTGGCCTGGTCGACCCGGCTGACGATGGCGGCTTCTTCCTGGCGGTCGCGGATGCACTTGGCCAGCGTGAACGACGACGTAACGACGTACAGCAGGCCGAGCGCGAGGAACGCGCGAATCCATCGCGACTCGTGCAGGTAGCCGATGCCGATGATGGTGACCCCCAGAGAGACAGCGAAAGAAATGTCACCCGCCAGCGAGATGGGACCAGCGGCTCGCCACGACCTAGGGACCACCGGGCCGGGTTACGTGAGCATCATGGTGTGGGCGGAGCGGTGTCGTCAACTGGGGGCGGGGCGGGGCGCTGGCGGCGGCGGTAGGAGTCGCCTTCGACGATGAGCTCGTGGCAGGTAGAGGTGAGCCGGTCGATAGCCGACTGTGCCAGCAGCGGGTCGGTCATCAGGGGGAGCCATTCACTGGCGTCGCGGTTGGAGGTGACCACGGTGGAGGCTTTGCGGTGGCGTTCGGTGATGATCTCGTAGAAGTCGGTGGTCTGGGCCGGGGTCAGGGGCTGGAGCGCAAAATCGTCGATGATGAGCAGCTCGACGGTGGTCAGGCGGCGGTACTCATAGTCCAGGGTGTTGTCCAGGCGGGCGGCGGTGAGGCGCTTGAACAGCTTGTCGGCGCGGGCCATGTGAACGGTGCGGCGGCGGCGGACGGCGATGTGGCCCAGGGCGGTGGCCAGGTGGGTCTTGCCGACGCCGACGGGCCCCAGGATCAGGGCGCCGTGGGGGCCGTCGAGGAACCGCAGGGAGACCAGTTCGTTCCACAGTCGCTGGTCGTAGCGGATGGCGGCGGTGGGGTCCCAGGTTTCGGTGCGCATGGCGGGGTCCAGGCCGGCGTTCTTGGCGCGCAGCGCGATGGAGCCGGCTTCGCGGCGGGCGACTTCGTCGGACAGGATGAGCTGGAGGAAGTCGGCGTGGGGCATGTTGTGCTGGCGGGCCAGGGTGAGGCGCTCGGGCAAGGTGGCGGTGAGCTTGCCGAGCTTGAGGGCGCGCAGGGTGGCGGTGAGGTCGGGGCCGATCGGGTCGGTCAGCGGTGACATGGGGTGGTCCTTTCGGTGACAGGCGATGGGCAGGGGCGGCTGGCGGCGGCCCCTGCCCGCAGCGGGGGTCAGGGCCGGCTGCCGCCGCCGGCCCGGGTGGTGGCCCTGGCTGCGGCCGGCCGGGTGGCGGCCGGGGCAGCGGGGCCGGGGGACGCGCCGCCGCCGGGGCCACTGGCAGCGGGCTGGGCCACGAGGCGGCGCTGGTGGTCGCGTTCGAGGTCGAGCTGCTGCTCGGCGTGCTCGGCGCGGGCGCGCCAGGTGTCGGCCAGAGCCTGGACGGCGTGCAGCTGGGCGGCGCAGGCGGCGGCCTGGGCGTCGCGTTCGCGGGCGGCGTCGGCGCGGACGTGGTCGTTTTCGGCGCGGGCGTCGGCTTCGGCCTGCCGGGCCCGGCCGATCTCGGTGCCGGCGTGGTGCCGGGCCTGTTCGGCGGCGGCTAGCGCGGCGTCCCGGCCGGCGCGGGCGGCGCTGGCCTCGTCGCGGGCAGCGGCGAGGGCGGTGCCGGCTTCCCGGCGGATCCCGGCGATCTGGACGCCGGCCTCGTCGCGGCTGGCCTGTGCACGTGCGTCAGCGGCGTCCGCGTCGGCGCGTGCGGTGTCGGCGGCCTCCAGCGCGGCCAGGGGCCAGCTCGGCGGCAGCACCGGCCACCAGGCTGGCGGCATCGGTGAGCAGCTGGTGCAGGGCGGCTAGCGGCCCTGCGGCCGGGCCGGGGCCGGCCTGGTCTACGGCGGGGCGGTGATCGTTGTGCCACTTGCGTGAGTTATCTCCAGCCTCAGCCCGGCTGTCTTTGACGTCTAGCACGAGCGTTCTGCGGTGCCCGGATGGGGTGCCTGACGTGGTTATCTCCTGCCTTGTCCATGACGTTGTTCAAGGAGGAGACGATGCTCGTGCATCCGGTGGTGATCCCCGGTTCGGGGACGCTGTCGTGGACCGTGCTCGGGGACGACGACCTGCCAGTCGTCCCGGTCGACCGGTTCCTGGCTTACCTGACTGATATCGGCAGGTCGCCGAACACGGTGAAGGCCTACGCTCACGACCTGAAGGATTACTGGGGCTGGCTCGGCGTGCGGGGCCTGGACTGGCGCGAGGCCCGGCTGGAGGACGTCGGCGAGTTCATCGCGTGGCTGCAGCTCCCGGCGGCGGGCCGTTCTGGCACGGTGGCGGTGCTGCCGTCGGTGGCCGCTGAGGTCAGCGCGGCGACGGTGAACCGCAAGCTTGCCGCGGTGAGCGCGTTCTACGCGCACCAGGCCCGCACCTGCGCCGGAGTAAGTGACCTGCTGGCCGCGTGGAAGGCCGGCGGGCGGGGCGGCTGGAAGCCGTTCTTGCACCATGTCAGCAAGGGAAAGCCGTATCGCGGCCGGGCGATCGCGCTGAGAGTCCCGGCGAAGCTGCCGCGGATCCTGACGGCCGCCGAGACGCAGGCGATCCTGGACGCGTGCACCAGGCTGCGGGACCGCCCTGCTGCACGAAAGCGGCTGCCGCGCGGGAGAAGCGCTCGGGCTCCGCCATGAGGATATCGCCGCGGCTGAGCGGGAGGTCAGCATCGTCGCGAGGGATAACGCGAATGGCGCCCGCGCCAAGTCCGGCGGCCGGACGGTCCCGGTCGGGCCTGAGCTGATCCGGCTGTATGCCGATTACCTGCACGAAGAGTACGGCAGTACCGACAGCGACTACGTATTCATCAATATCTGGGCGCAGCCGCGGGGTCAGGCGTGGTCGTATCCGGCGGCCTATGACCTGGTGCAGCGGCTGCGGGCCAAGACCGGCCTGAACTTCGACCCGCACTGGTTCCGGCATTCGGCGGCGACCCGGTGGCTGCGCGACGGCGTCCCCCTCGAAGTGGTATCCCGTCTGCTGGGTCACTCGTCGGTGACCACGACGTCATCGGTATACGGGCATCTGAAAGCCGAGGACGCCCGGGCGGCGCTGGAGGAGGCCGGCTGGCTCACCGGGAAGGAAGTGTCCTGGTGACCGGCGGCTGGGTCAGTCAGGCTGACCGTGCCCGCTGGCAGCGGCAGGCTGTCCGCGAGCTGGCCGCGATCCTGGACGCTCATGCCGGTCTTCCGCTGATCGCCTGGACCGTCGCGCCGGCCGGCGGCGGGCTGTCCGGCCACGTCAACGGCCTGGCGCCCGCCGCCGGAGTGCGCGCCACGTTCACCACGTGGCAGCAGGCACTGGCGCTGGATGACGTGCTTGAGACCGTCTCGGGCGGCGGGGCTGCCGCCTGGCTGCGTGCCCGCGCGTGGCGCGGCGGGGTCCGCGTCACCGTGACCGCGACCGTCTTCACCAGCGACGAGCAGGACGAGCGGGCGGTGACCTCGTGACCGCCGGGCAGCCGGCGCGGGGACCGGGCGCCTATCCGGGCCTGCGGGCCAGGCTGATCGCCGCGGTCCGGCTGGAGTTCCGCGCAGACGTGCTGGTCTTCGATCCGCGCGATCCGGTGTTCGGCGGGCCCCCGTGCCAGGCCGCGGGGTGCGAGCGGCCAGCCCGCGAGCGCGGCCTGTGCCTGGCCCACCGGCGGCGCTGGCTGGATGCCGGGCAGCCGGACCTGGCCGGGTTCGCGGCAACGACCGGCGCGCACTGGTACGGCCATCGGCCGCTGGCATCGTGCGAGGTCCCCGGCTGCCGTTACGGCCGCGATAGCCGTGGCCTGTGCGGGCGGCACGCAAAGCGCTGGCGGAAGGCCGGGCAGCCGGACCCGGTGCCCTGGCGTGAGGACCAGGCGCTGGCACCGCCGTCTCAGCAGCCGCCGGCCTGCCTGGCCGGCTCCTGCGGCCTGTGGGCCAGCGGCGCGTCCCTGTTCTGCCGCGGCCACCACGACCGGTGGCGGGACCAGGGCCGCCCGGACCCGGCGGAGTTCGCCGCTGCCTGCCAGGATCCCGGGCCCGGTTCGTGTGAGCGCATCGACCTGCGGTGCCTGGGTCTCCAGTTGCGGCTGGAGGTGCAGTACGTGCTGCAATGCCGGCGCGACGAGGCGAAAGCGAAGATCGTCCCGGTCCGGTTCCAGCCGATCGTGCGCGGCCTGGCCGGCACAGGCGTGTCCTCGCTGCTGGCCGAATCTGATCAGCACTGGCGGCGGTGCCCGATCCCGCCCAGGACCGGGACGGGGTGGCGGGCGTTCGTCCTGGACGCCTACCGCCGCATCGAGAACCTCGCCGTCGGCAGCGGCTGGGACATCGAGTACCCGCGGGACGTGTGGCGGCTCGCCAACCTGGGCATCGCCCCGCGGCGGTACGCCCACCTCAGCTTCGCGGCTATCCCTCAGCCGTGGCTGAAAGACCTGGCCAAGCGGTGGGCCCGCTGGCAGCTGGCCACCGGGCTCAGCGCCGGGTGGGTCGCCTTGGCGGTCAGGGCGCTGTCGCGGCTGGCGGGGTTCCTGGCCGCGCCGCAGGTGAACATCAGCCGGCTCGCTGACCTGGACCGCGCGCTGCTGGAACGCTACCTAGCTGACCTGCACGCCGAGTTCGGCGGCCGCCGGACCCATTCCCACCACCTGGGCGCCCTGGCCGGATTCCTGCGGGCCATCCGCCAGCACGGGTGGGACGGCACGCTCCCGGCGACCGCGGTGGTGCTCCCCGAGGACTACCCCGCCCGCGGCAAGCTGCTGCCCCGCGCGCTGCCGCCCGCCGTGCTGGCCCAGATCCAGCAGCCAGCCAGCCTCGACCGCTGGGATAATCCCGCGCACCAGCTGATCACCCTCATCTTGATGCGCTGCGGCCTGCGGATCGGCGATGCGGTCCGGCTCCCCTTCCACTGCGTGGTCACCGACGCCGGCGGCGCGCCTTACCTGCGGTACTACAACCACAAGATGCAACGCGAAGCGCTCGTCCCGCTGGACAGCGAGCTCCGCGAGCGGATCACCGGGCAGCAGGCCGCTGTCCTGGAACGCTGGCCGGACGGCGGCCCCGTGCTGTTTCCCGCGCCGCGAGCCAACCTCGACGGTCACCGGCCGGTCCGGGACAGCGGCTACCGCGCGGCCCTGAACCGCTGGCTACAGCGGTGCGACATCCGCGACGAGCACGGCAGGCCGGTCACGGTCACGCCTCACCAGTTCCGGCACTCACTGGGCACCACGCTGATCAACCGAGACGTCCCGCAGCATGTCGTGCAGAAGATCCTCGATCATGACTCACCGGTCATGACCGCGCATTACGCCCGGCTGTCCGATACGACCGTCCGCGAGCACTGGGAGAAAGCCCGCAAGGTCGATGCCGCAGGCCAGCCCGTCCACCTCAGCCCCGACGGTCCGCTCGGCGACGCCGCCTGGGCCAAGCACCACCTGTCACGGGCAACCCAGGCGCTCCCGAACGGGTACTGCCAGCTGCCTCTCGTCCAGACCTGCCCGCATGCCAACGCCCCGTTAACTGAACTAACTCCGATATTTCAGCAGTTCATGGCGGCTTTTCGGTTACTGGCGCTAATTTGTCCGGGTGATCGAATCGGATGAGGAACAGGGACGCGACCTGTCGCGGCTCGTGGTGTCGCGGGCGG
>WNGJ01007036.1_pt1 | contig 11949 bp, 11 predicted proteins | sample 5400611 | NCBI WGS metagenome assembly WNGJ01 (sample SAMN13153375, study PRJNA577476) | soil metagenome | isolation source: 40 cm soil or saprolite under Garry oak tree replicate 1 | place: USA:California | collected 2016-06-15 | reverse complement strand
GAATGCCAGCGCCTGCTCAGGTGTCAGCCAGTAGCCGCCTTGCGAGTTGGCTTCGGCCGCGGCCGCGTCCGCTGCGGCCGAATCCGCCCATGAGACGTCGCTCCAGGAAACGTCGCTCCATGAGACGTCGCTCCAGGAGACGTCGCTCCAGGAGACGACGTTCCAGGCGGCGGCGCCCCAGCTGACGTCCGACCAGGAGACTGCGTCCCAGGAAACGTTCGCCGTCGCGGTGTCGTGCCAGCTCACCGCATCGAAGGACTTCCCCGAGCCGGCAAGCGGATCGGCCTTGATGAACTGGCCGAGCGCTTTGTTCGGGTTCGCCGCCGTGGCGACCGAAAGCGCCTTCCCGGCCTGGAGCTCGCCGACGCCGGCCGCGTTGAGCGCGCCTGTCTTCGGCTGGGCCGCGGTCACCATCAAGATGCCCTTGACCTGGTCCGGTGTGAGTCCGGGGCGCTTGATCATCATCTGGGTGACCGCTCCCGCCACGGCCGCGGACGCGAACGAGGTACCCGAGAGCTGGATGTAGCCCGGCGCGACAATGTTGCTCGCGCGCTCGATCGCCAGTGTCGAGGTCGCGGGAACCGGCCCGACCATGTAGCGGCCCGGAGCGACGAGCTCGGGCTTGGCGAAGCCGTCGTGGGTGTAGCCGTACGCCGACCACGACGGAACCGTGTCGTCGGCTGTGCTGGCCGTCCCGTAGATGTCGGCGGCGCCGACCGTGATCACGAACGGGTCGTTGCCCGGCGCGTACAGGACTCCGCTAGGGCCGGTCGCCAAACCGTAGTTGCCCGAAGCTGTGACCACGACGACGCCCGCGAACCAGAGTTGCTCGACCGCCTGGTCGAGCGGGTCGGTCGTGAAGTTGCTCTGCATCGTCGAGTGGAGCGAGAAGTTCGCGACCCGGATGTTGTACTTGGCCTTGTTCGCCAGAATCCACTGGCACGCCGCGATCACGTCGCTCGTCCGCGCCATACCCAAGTCGTCCATCACGTCCAGCGAGACGATGTTGACGTTCGGCGCTGCGCCGACGTAGCCGCTCGCGCCCCCCGTGGCGATTCCGGCCACGAAGGTGCCGTGGCCTCGCCCATCGCCGGGAGAGTTGTTGGGCAGCGTGGAGAGGTTGGCGTTGGCAACGACGCGGGCCCCGAAGTCGGAGCGGTTGGCCTGGATTCCCGAGTCGACGACCGCGATCGAGGGGGTCGAAGAGGACGAGAGTCCCCAGTTCTTGTAGACAGTGCTCTCGTAAGGCCAGAGCTGCTTCGACGAGTAGCCGCTCGCCTTAACGAGCGAGTCCGGAGTGACGGTCAGGTTCGGTACCTTCGCCAGCGTCGCGACCTTGTCGGCCCGTACGGTTGCGGCGACGGCACCGATCGCACGAAGCCGGCGGCTGACGGTCTGGCGGGCATCGGCGGTCTCGTCGAGCCGGTCTAGCCGGTCGAAGGCGTCAGCCGCCCTGGCCTCGTTGCCATCAACGCTTTGGATGATCACGTGGACAAGCTTGTTCGGGTGGAGCCGGGCTCCGCGCAGAAGAGCGGGCGAGACCCACGTGGTGCTCGCAGTGGTTGGATGCGCCGTCTTCCTGGCTGCGCTCGAAGCCAGCGGAACGCTCACTGCCAGAATCAGTAGAAGGGCCGTGACGAAGCCGCGTCCGCCCTTCCCCCACACTGCATTCGAGCGCGAATCGTCGTTGTTGCCCGTACCCCAGAGCGCACTCGAGCGGCTCTGACCACGAGTTCCTCCGCCATTTCTCAGCATCGCCAGCCTACCTCTCACCCGCCACAGCGGGTCCGCAGTTGCCGCAGAAGCGCAAACGCTTCTCAGCGCCGCGCAGATCGAACAGGCGCAACGTAAGTGGGGGTCGCGGGCGCGACATCCCCCGCGTGGGTGAGGAACGCGCCGGTTCCCCATCCGGGTGATCACGGGCTAAGAACCGGCCGGTTCAGACAGACTCAACGTCACCGCCTTTGCCAACGGGGATAAAACGGACGCCCCGGCGAAGCCGGGACGTCGTCCGGTCGGCGTCGCTAGCGAGCGGCTGGGGTAGCGTTCGAGTCGTGCAACCGCTCGTTGTCGGCCATCTGTTCCCTGATTACCTCAACATCTACGCCGACCGCGGCAACATCGCGGTTCTGAACGGACGGGCGGCCTGGCGGGGCTATCAGCTGGAGGTGCAGGCGCTGGGCGCAGGCGCCGAGATTCGGCCCGGTGAGCACGACCTCTTCTACGTCGGCGGCGGCCAGGATCGCGAGCAGGCGCTGATCGCACCGGAGCTCGCCGCGCTCGGGCCGGCGCTACGCGAGGCATTCGAGGCGGGCGCGGCTTTCCTGGCCGTGTGCGGCGGGTATCAGCTACTGGGGCGCTACTACCGGGACCAGCGCGGCCGTGAGCTGCCGGGCATCGGTCTGCTGCCCCTCCACACCGTCGCGGGATCCCGGCGAATGATCGGCGACGTCCTGCTTGAGTGCGAACTCGAGCCGGGCTTGAAGCAGACGCTCGCCGGCTTCGAGAATCATGCCGGCCGGACGATCCTCGACCCTGGCGCCGAGCCGTTGGGGCGCGTCGTGGCCGGCTTCGGTAACGACGGGGAGAGCGGCTACGAGGGCTGCCGCCTGGGCCGCGCGATCGGCACGTACCTCCACGGACCGTTGCTGCCACGCAACCCTTGGCTCGCCGACTGGCTCCTCGCGCAGGCGATCGCGCACCGAACAGGCGATCTCCCCGTCTTCGAGCCGCTGCCAGACGAGCTCGAAAGGCAGGCCCACGCAGTCTCAGCCCGCCGAGCCGAAACCCGCGGCGGCCGCTTTTAGCTGAATTTCGCCGCCGCAGCCGACCTGCGCGGCTGCGGCACACAAGCGATCTTGTTCAGACGACTTCCCCTCGAAAGTCGTCATGTCGGCGGCGAAGCCGCCGACGGACTTTCGAGGGCTACCGTGCCCAGAGCGCTCCGAGGTAAACGGCAGGGTCTCCGGGCCGCCAGCGCTGGACGAAGCGTTGGATCGGCGGATGCAGGACGACGTCGTCGAGGTCGTCGAGGCCGAACAGCCGGTGCCCGCGGACGGCCGCGTCCTGGGAGTTGACGGCCTCCAGCGAGCGCCCGCCGAGGTCGCCCGCGAAGATGATGTGCACGACGTGCTTGGCCGCGAAGCTCTGCACGGGCGAGATCGAGTCGACGATCGCGACGGGACCTTCGACCGCCACCTCCTCGCTGATCCCGAGCTCCTCCCAGAGCTCACGGTGCAGGGCGTCGACCAGGCTCTCCCCCGTGTTCACGCCGCCTCCGGGCAGCAGCCAGTACTCCTTGCCGGGCTTCTCGTGGCGGCAGAGGAGCACGCGGTCGTTCCAGCGCAGCAGCGCCGACACGCGGATCCGGGGCTCAGCGCCCATGAGCCTCGGACCGATAGCGGGTCATCGCGCGCGCGAGGACCCGAAGCCGCGAACGCCCCGCTCGCTCTCGGGCAGCTCCTCGGTCTCGACGAGCTCGAGCTGCGGAACCTCCAGGACGACGAGCTGGGCGATCCTCATCCCCGGCTCGACGACGAAAGTCTCCGCCCGGTCGGTGTTCAGCAGGACGACCCGGAGCTCGCCGCGGTAGCCGGAGTCGATCAGACCGGGCGCATTGACCACGGAGATGCCGTGGCGGGAGGCGAGCCCGGAGCGTGGCTGGACGAAGCCGGCGTGCCCCTCCGGAATCGCCACCGCCAAGCCGGTGCCCACCACTGACCTCTCCCCCGGCCCGAGCTCGACGCGCTCGCAGGCGGCCAGGTCCAGGCCGGCGTCACCCGGGTAGGCGCGGACGGGGACAATCGCGTCTTCGCGAAGACGCTGGAAGGCCAGCTCGATCACTTGGCCGAGCGCGCCGGTTCCTCGCGCGCCTCCGCCAGCAGGTAGGGCGCGAACCGCGGCAGCTCGCGGCGAGGCAGGTGCGCGCGGACGAAGACGCCGTCCGGCTGGTCGACACGCTCCTGGATCGGCGCTCCAAGCGCGTAGAGCTCCGCCAAGCGCGCGCCCTCGTCGTACGGGAGCAGCATCCGGACGCTCTCGAAGCGCTCGCCGAACTCGGCTGCGACCCGCTCGCGCACCTCGTCGAGGCCTTCGCCGGTCGCCGCGGAGATCTGCAGCGCGCCGGGATAGCGATTGGCGAGACGCCGACGGCGCAAGGGGTCGACGAGGTCAAGCTTGTTCAGCACCAGCTCGACCGGGACGTCGGTGACGCCGATCTCGGCGAGGACGTCCTCGACGGCGGCGCGCATCTCGTCTAGCTCGACGTCCGAGGCCGAGCCGTCGACCACGTGCAGCACGAGGTCGGCGACGAGCGTCTCCTCGAGTGTTGCGGCAAAACCTTCGACGAGCTGGTGAGGCAGGCGCCGGATGAAGCCGACCGTGTCCGTGAGCAGATACTTCCGGCCGTCGACCTCGAAGCCGCGGGTGGTCGGGTCGAGCGTCTCGAAGAGCCGGTCGCGGACGGAGACGTCGGCGCCGGTGAGGGCATTCAGGAGGGTCGACTTGCCCGCGTTCGTGTAGCCGGCCAACGCGATCACCGGTGTCTCGGAGCGGCGGCGGGACTTCCGCCGGGTGGCGCGCTGGCGCTCGAGCCCCCGCAACCGCCCGCGCAGGACCGAGATCCTGCGGCGCGCCAGCCGGCGGTCGGTCTCCAGCTGCGACTCGCCCGGGCCGCGTGTGCCGAGACCGCCCCCTAGCCGCTCGAGGTGCTGCCAGAGCCCTCGCATCCGCGGCAGGTTGTACTCGAGTTGCGCCAGCTCGACCTGCAGCTTTCCTTCCGCCGTCACGGCATGCTGGGCGAAGATGTCGAGGATCAGCTGCGTCCGGTCGATCACCCGCGCCTGGAGAGCGTTCTCGAGCTCCCGCTGCTGCACCGGCGAGAGCTCGTCGTCGACGAGCAGGGACTCCGCGCCGGACCGCGCGAATGCTTCCTTCAGCTCGACCAGCTTCCCCTTGCCGACGTACGTGCGGGGCTGCGGCCTCGCTGCTCGCTGGACCAGCTCTCCGACGGGCTCGACCCCGGCCGTGCGTGCAAGCTCCTGCAACTCGCCGAGCTCGCGATCGGCGTCGACTCCTTGCGCCAGCACGGCGACGACGAACCCGCGCTCGGGCTCGGCACCCGGCGCAGGATCCGGCTGGCGTAGCGTCACGCAGAGATTATGACCTTCAAAGGGCAGAATCCGCATGTGCGGGACGGGGAGCCAGGCGGACGGTTGGCCGAGCGCACGCTTGCGCTCGTCAACATCCCGTCGGTCAGCCGCGCCGAGGCCGAGGCGATGGCGTACGTGCGCTCGGAGCTCCCCCTGGAACCGGTCTGGTCGAGCGAGGACGTTCTCTTCGCGACGTCCAAGCGAACGGCCGAGCGGCCGCTGATTCTGCTCGCGGGTCATGTCGACACGGTGCCGGCGCAGGACAATCTTCCCGGGCGGATCGAGGACGGCGCGGTGATCGGCCTGGGCGCGAGCGACATGAAGGGGGGCCTCGCGGTGATGCTCGAGCTGGCCGACTGGGCGCTCGCCGGTGAGCTCGACCTCGACCTCGGCTTCCTCTTCTTCACGCGCGAGGAATTGCCGGCGGACGAGAGTCCGGTGCCGGGGTTCCTGGCGGCCTGCCCTGAGGCACTAGAAGCGGCGCTCGTGATCGTGCTCGAGCCGACGGACAACGAGCTCCACCTCGGGTGCGTCGGCAACCTGAGCGCCGAGCTGACGTTTCGGGGCGTGAGCGCGCACTCGGCCCGGCCCTGGAGCGGCGAGAACGCGATCCACAAGGCAGCGGCCGCCCTGGCGCCGCTGGCGGAGCTCGAGCCGCTCGACGTCGAGGTCGACGGGCTCGTCTTCCGTGAGGTCGTCAGCGCGGTCGCGATCGAGGGCGGCATCGCCGACAACGTCGTCCCCGACCGCTGTGTGGCTCGGCTGAACTACCGCTACGCGCCCGGCCGTTCGCGCCAGCAGGCCGAGGCCCGGGTGCGAGAGCTGGCGGGCGACGCGCAGGTGGAGATCCTCGGCAACTCGCTGCCGGCGCACGTCGTCCTCGACCGGCCGCTCGTGACGCGGCTCCGCGAGGCGGGCGGTCTCGCCGCGCGGCCGAAGCAGGCCTGGACACCGGTGGCGCAGTTCGCCGAGGCAGGGCTGGACGCCGTCAACCTCGGGCCGGGCGCGACGCGGTACGCCCACCGCGCCGACGAGCAGGTCGAGACGGGCGAGCTCGTGCGAACGTTCGAGGCCCTTCGCCTCTTCGCTTCCAGGCCGGGTACGTTCTAGCCGTGCAGCTCTCCCCCGTTCTCGCCGCCACCGGCACCTATCCCTTCGTCCGCCTCGAGGAGGCGAAGCGGCGGCTGGCGGCGGAGGGCGTCGAGCTGATCGACTTCGGCAAAGGCGACCCGCGCGAGGAGACCGATCCGCTCATCCGCCGGGCCCTCATTAAGAGCATCGAGCCGCTCTCGAGCTATCCGCTCGCGGAAGGGCTGCCCGAGCTGCGGCAGGCGGTCGCGGGCTGGTGCAAGAGCCGTTTCGGCGTGGAGGTCGATCCGGACAGCGAGGTGATTCCGACCTACGGCAGCAAGGAGGCGATCTTCCACCTCGCCCAGGTCGTCCTCGACCGGGACAGCGACAAGGCCCTCGTGCTCTCGACGGAGCCGGGCTATCCGGTCTACGACCGAGGCGCTCTCTTCGCCGGCGCGGATGTCGAGCAGCTGCCGCTGCTGGAGGAAAACGGGTTTCTCCCTGATCTCGACGCAATCGGCGAGGACACCTGGTCACGGACGGCGATCTTCTGGATCAACTACCCCAATAATCCGACCGGCACAGTCGCGCCGCTCGCGTTCTTCGAGCGTCTGGCCGCGCTCGCCGCCGAGCACGACTTCCTGCTGACCGCCGACGAGGCCTACACCGAACTCTGGTTCGACGAGCCGCCGCACTCCGCGCTCGAGGTAAGCGACCGCTCGCGCGTCGCCGTGTTCCAGACCCTGAGCAAGCGCTCCTCGATGACCGGCTACAGGTCGGGGTTCGTGGCCGGCTCGCCGGAGCTGATCGCGGCGCTCCGCCAGTACCGGCCAACGGTCGGAACGGCGCCACAGGAGTTCGTCCAGCGCGCTTCGGTGGTCGCCTGGAACGACGAGGCGCACGTCGAGCGCACGCGCGAGATCTACCGCCGCAAGCGCGGGGTCCTGCTACCGGCGCTGGCGCGAAAAGGGATGCACGTCGCGGGCAGCGAGGCGACGATGTACCTCTGGCCCGAGGTTCCGGCGGGGGAAAGCTCGGAGGAGCTGGCGGCACGGCTGCTCGAGCACGGGCTGATCGTCTCGCCGGGGACGTTCTTCGGCCCGTCCGGCGAGGGCTACTGGCGGCTGGCGCTGGTACCGACCGAGGCCGAGTGCGAACGCGCGGCGGAGATCCTGGAGCGCGTGTTGTGAGCACGCTACGCGTCCGGTTTGGCTGGAGAACTCGGGTCGGAATTCATCTCGCTGTCCAACGAACCGCTCCCGAGGTTGCCCAGTGAGCGCGCTGTCGCCCGAACGGGTCGAGGAGGTGATCGCAGCCCTCGATCGCGGCGAGACGCGCGTCGCGGAGCCTGTCGACGGCGGCTGGCGGGTGAACGAGGAAGCCCAGCGTGCGATCCTCGAGTACTTCCGGCTTCGCGAGCTGGAGCCGCGCGAGGTCGGGCCGTTCGAGTACCACGACAAGATTCCGCTCAAGCACGGCTACGAGCAGCTCGGCGTGCGGGTCGTCCCGCCGGCGACGGCGCGCTACGGCGCCTTCCTCTCGCCGGGGGTCGTGCTGATGCCGAGCTACGTGAACATCGGTGCCTGGGTGGGCCCGAACACGATGGTCGACACCTGGGCGACGGTCGGCTCGGGCGCCCAGATCGGCGCCGACGTCCATCTCGCGGGCGGAGTCGGGATCGGCGGCGTGCTCGAGCCGCCCGGCGCGCGGCCCGTGATCGTCGAGGACGGAGCGTTCGTGGGCTCCCGGGCGGTGATCGTCGAAGGAGTGGTGGTCGGCGAGCAGGCGGTGATCGGGCCGCACGTCACGCTCGGCGCCTCGATTCCCGTGATCGACGTCACCGGCGCGGAGCCGGTCGAGCACCGGGGTTACGTGCCGCCGCGCGCGATCGTCGTCCCGGGGACGAGGCCGAAGGAGTTCCCGGCCGGGACGTTCAACCTCGCCTGCGCGCTGATCATCGGCTGGCGCAACGAGGCGACAGATCTGCGCGTCAGCCTCAACGACGCGCTACGTGAGCACGGCCTCGGCGGCTGAGGCGCCGGCTCAAGTTCGCTTCAGACCCGGCGCTTCAGACCAGGTGTCCGACACTTGGTTTTGTCAGACCTGGCGCTTCAGACCAGGTGTCCGACACCTGGTTTTGTCAAGTGCAAACCGTGACGAAAGCGTGTCGGAAGCGTGCCGGATCTGCCTTTGATCACTCGAGCCGCTCCGCGGGACCCGTCACGAAGGCCTGCCCACGCTCGATCCGGACGCGGACGACGCCGCCGGGAAAGCTCACTTCCGTTTCGCCCTCTCCCCGCAGGGCTGCTGCCACCGCGACGGCGCTCGTCCCGGAAGAGCTCGTCTCGCCGACTCCCCGCTCCCAGACGCGCGCGACGACTCGACCCGCGCCGTCGGGCCGTCCCACCTGAACGTTCGTCCGGCCGGGAAAGCGCGGCTGCGTCTCGAGGAGCGGCCCGATCCTCTCGATCTCGGCCGGGTCGCCCCGGACGACCGCGTGCGGGTTTCCGACCGAGACTGGTACGAACTCGATCCCTTCGAGCCGCTCCGCAGGGCCGACCTCGACCGGTCCCAGCTCCTGCTCGACCAGCTCGCCGCTGATCCGCGCGTTGGTTACCCGCTCGCCGACGCGGATCCTCACCTCGCCGGCGCCGCTTCGGTCGGCGAGCCAGCGGGCCGCGATCCGCGTCCCGTTTCCTGACAGCTCGGCCCGGGAGCCGTCGGGATTCCAGATCGCGATCTCGGCTTCCGGACCGTCGGCAACGACGATCTCGAGCACGCCGTCGGTCTCGTGCTGCTTTGACAGCTCGCGCGCGCGCTCAGGCGTTAGCCGTTCGTCCTCGACGAGCAGGTAGGTGTTGCCGTGCGCGGACCATTTCGAGGATCTCATCGGCGACCTCACCGGGCGGGCGGTCGGCCGCGACGCTAACAAGGCCCGGTATGCGGCGCATCCACTTGCGCTGGTAGGCGGCATACCGGCGCGTGCGGAGGTTGAGCGCCTCGCCCGCCTCCTGATCGCCGAGCCTGGCGATGTCTTCCAGGCCCAGCGCCTTGCGGGCGGTTGCCGAGATCGGCCCGGCGAGCGCCCGGGCCACTTCGTCGGTCACCCCCGCGTTGAACATCGCCTGCGTCCGCGCCTCGATCCGGCGCAGCAGCTCGGCGCGCGGAACGTCGAGGCCGAAGATCGCCGTCGGGTAGCGGGTATCGGCGCTCCAGAGTCGGTCGGCGGGCGCCTTCAGGGACCGCCCGGCGTCCGTGAGCTCGAGCGCGCGCACGACCCGCCGGCGGTCGTTTGGATGCACCGAAGCGGCCGCCGCGGGATCGCGCTCGGCGAGCAGCTCGTGAGCCCGCTCGCCGCCGACGCTGTCGTAGACACGCTGCCAGTGCTCGCGCTCCCCTGGGCCGGGCGCCGGCGGGAGCTCCAACGCCGACAGCGCAGCCCGCAGGTAGAGCCCGGTCCCGCCGACCACGATCGGCGTCTTCCTGGTGCCCACGACCTCGTCGATCGCCGCGTGCGCAAGCTGCTGGTACTCCGCGACCGAGCCTTCGTGATCGAGCTCCCAGATGGCCACGAGCCGGGTCGGTGCCGCCGGCTGGTTGGTCAGGATCGGCAGGCCTCGGTAGGCTTGCATCGAATCCGCCGAGATGAGCTCGGCCGCAAACCGCGACGCCAGCTCCTCGGCAACAGAGGTCTTCCCTGAAGCAGTCGGCCCGAACAGCGCCAGCACGAAATCGTCCTGCATGCCCCGATTGTGGTGTTTGCGATCGCGCGGGCGTGCCGATACCCCGCGTGTGAAGCTTCCGCACCCCTTCGCCGGCCGGACGCACCTGAACCGGCGGCCGCACGAGCTGGCTGCCTTCATCGCGCTCGCGGCCGCTCTCTCGGCCGCGGCGGTGGTCGGCGTCTCCTGGGCTGCGGGCTTCGGCGCTGTCGCTGACCGCCTTCGCCACGTCGACGCGCGCTGGCTGCCGCTTGCGGTCGCCGCAGAGGTGCTCGCGTACGTCGGCTACGTGCTCGCCTACCGCGAGGTTGCTCGAGTCGAGGACGGACCGAGGCTCCCGCACTCCCGCGCCCTCGCGCTCGTTGCGACAGGTTTCGGCGCCTTCATCGCGCGCGGAGGGTTCTCCGTCGACCTGCATGCATTCCGGCAGGAGTTCGTTGACGATCGAGAGGCGCGCGTTCGAGTGCTCGGGCTCGGCGCCCTCGAGTACGCGCTGCTGGCACCGGCCACCTGCATCGTCGCGATTCTGCTGCTCCTCGACCACGTCCGCCAGCCCGGCAGCGGCCTGACGATGCCCTGGGCGATCGCCGTCCCGACCGGCGGCGTGCTTGCGCTCTCGGCGCTGCGGCTTCGCGACCGATTACGCGGGCGCCACGGCTGGCGCGACCACGTGGCGCAGTGGCTGGACTCGATCCACGTCATCAGACAGCTCTTCTTCAAGCTCGAGCATGCCGCCGGGCCGATCGGAACAGGCATCTACTGGTTCGGCGACATCGCCTGCCTCGCCTTCTGCCTGCGCGCGTACGAGGGCCACTTCCCCTCGATCGCGCCGCTCTTGATCGGTTATGCGACAGGCTACGCGCTGACGCGTCGGACGCTGCCGCTCGCAGGCGCGGGCGCGGTCGAGGCGCTGTTGCCGTTTGCCCTCCTCTGGACCGGGACGCCGCTGGCGGCCGCGGTCACCGCGGTCCTCGCCTACCGGATCGTCAACTTCTGGCTGCCGATCGTGCCGGCCGTCTTTGGCCTTCGGTCGCTACGGGCAGGCGGAGCGAGCTAGAGCCCTCGGGTCAGCGAAGCCGAGCCGCGGCGAGCCTGAGGTCGTCGTCGCTCAAGCCTGCGCAGCGCAGGAACTCCGTCGCTCCTCCGTAGCGCCGCTCGAGCTCGGCGAAGACTCCGACCATCGACTCTGCCGGCGTCTGCGCGATGCGGTGGAGCCATTCACGCTCTGCCTCTGTCTTGGCCTCGGCGAGCCACGCCTCGAAACGCGGCTGCAGGCGTTCCTCGCTCAGCGCGTAATCGGCGGCAATCTCTTCGATCCCCACGCCTGCGAGATGGAGCAGGAACGCGCACAACAGGCCCGTCCGATCCTTCCCCCCGACGCAGTGGACGACGACGCCTCCTGCCGGAGCGCGCGCCACAGCGCGGACACCCGCAGCCGCGTTGCGGCCAAAGCGCTGCAGGAAGATCAGGTAGACGTCCCGCGTCTGCGCCACCACGTCGGGCGCGGCGTTGGCAGCGGCGTCGAGCTCGTTCTGGATTGACTTCCACTCCTCCTCGTTGGCCTCCATAAAGGGGACGTGGACGACGTCCAGCGGCGGATCGCCCGGATCGTCGCGGAGCTCGTAATCACCGCGGAGATCGACGACCGTGCGGATGCCGTACTCGGCGACGGCCTTCCAGCCGGCGTCCGTGAGCTGCCGCACGCTGTCGGCCCGGACGATCCGGCCGTAGCGCGTCTCGCCCCCGTCCCGCGTCCGGTGCCCGCCCAGGTCGCGAACGTTGAGGCAGCCCTCCCACGCGAGATCGCGCCTGTGGCGCGCCACCTCAGGCGGCGACTGTTGCGACGGCGGTGCCGCGAAGGGTCGTCGAGGTCGCACCCTCGATCTCGACCGAGACTACCTCGCCTCCCTCGGCGACGCCGGTGAAGTTGACGGTCGTGTTCCGGCGCGTGCGGCCGCGAAGCACTGCTTCGTCAGTGCGGCTCGGCCCTTCCACGAGTACCTCCT
>WNGJ01007034.1_pt1 | contig 11951 bp, 10 predicted proteins | sample 5400611 | NCBI WGS metagenome assembly WNGJ01 (sample SAMN13153375, study PRJNA577476) | soil metagenome | isolation source: 40 cm soil or saprolite under Garry oak tree replicate 1 | place: USA:California | collected 2016-06-15 | reverse complement strand
CTTCTCGGCATTTTCCTTGCTCTGGTCCAGCACGGCGATTTTCGCGCCCTTGGCGGCCATGGCGTGCGCGGTCGCGGCGCCGAGGCCAGAGCCACCGCCGGTGATGAGAACGGCAACGTCTTTCAACTGCATGATAGAGACCTTTCCTTGGGCGTTTCTTCTAGCTTTGAACTTCTTGGGACATGACGATCGTCATTCAGCCCTGCCAACCGGCTGCTCCTTATTTGTCGTCAGCATGCCGCCGAAAATCAGCGCTTCCATATGCTTGATGTATTGGCGGCAGACTTCCTCGGTGACCGGGCCGACGCCGGTCGCGCGCGACATCGCGTGCCGTCCGAAGAACAAATGGTCGCAGGCGCCGACCAGGCTGGTGTAGAACAGCACCGGATCGATATGGCGAAACTCGCCGGCCTCGATGCCTTCGGCGAGCAGGCGGCGATGAAAACCGAGCAGCGGGGCGACAAAGAATTTCGAGACTTCGTCGGCGGCGTCCGCGCTGCTCTCATGCAGCAGATAATGGATCAGCCTGTTCATATAGGGGAACTGGTGGTACGCGCGGATGATGCCGGCGATATGCAGCTTCAGCTTTGCGGTCGGCGTGATCGGTTGCGCCAGCAGATATTCCAGATTTGACACCTCGGTCGCGGCATCCCGCGCCAACAGCGCCAGCAGCAGGCCGTCCTTGTTGCCGAAATGATATTTCACCAGCGCGGCGTTGACACCGGATTTCTGCGCGATGTCGCTCAAGGACACGTCGATCGAAGAGCGTTCGATCATCAACTCGCAGGCCGCGACGAGGAGCTTCTCGGCAGTCGGGTTCTTCGCAGCCGGAAGCCTGGTCGGTACGCTGGTATTCAACTCTGATCCCATCACCTGCCTGCCGGGAAATCCGCGCGCCGCAGCTAAGCCGAAGCCGCGCCCCACCTCAAGAGTTAATTGATTGATTGACTAAATCCGGCCGCGCCCCTTAAATCGGGCCCATCCTTTAAAATCCACCCACAACAATCAGGGAGAACGCTCATGGCCGAGGCTTATATCGTCGCCGCCGCACGCACCGCAGGCGGTCGCAAGGGGGGACGCCTCGCCGGCTGGCATCCGGCCGATCTCGCCGCTTCGGTGCTGGATTCGCTGATCGAGCGCTCGGGTGCGGCGCCCGATCAGGTCGAAGACGTCATCATGGGCTGCGTGATGCAGACCGGCGAGCAGTCCAACAACGTCGCGCGCAACGCCATCATGGCCTCGAAGCTTCCGGAGAGCGTGCCCGGCACCTCGATCGACCGGCAGTGCGGCTCGTCGCAGCAGGCGCTGCACTTTGCCGCCCAGGCGGTGATGTCCGGCAGCATGGACTGCGTCATCGCCGCCGGCGTCGAATCGATGACGCGGGTGCCGATGGGCCTCGCGTCGCAATTGCCGGCCAAGAACGGTTTTGGCACCTACAAGAGTCCTAACATCGAGAAGCGTTATCCGAACATCGTGTTCAGCCAGTTCACCGGCGCCGAGATGATGGCGGAGAAGTACGGCCTCTCCAAAGACGATCTCGACAGCTACTCCTATGAGAGCCACCAGCGGGCGATTGCCGCGACCCAAGCCGGCAAGTTCAAGGACGAGATCGTTCCGCTGCAGATCACCCGCGCCGACGGTTCGACCGACACCCACAGCGTCGATGAAGGCATCCGTTTCGACGCCAGCCTCGAGGGTATCCGCAACGTCAAGCTGATCCTGGAGAACGGCAAGCTCACCGCCGCCAGTTCCAGCCAGATCTGCGACGGTGCTTCCGGCGTGATGGTCGTCAATGAAAAGGGCCTGAAGGCGCTGGGCATCAAGCCGATGGCGCGGATCCATCACATGACCATGATGGGCGGCGATCCCGTGATCATGCTGGATGCGCCGCTGCACGCCACCGAACGCGCGCTGAAGAAGGCCGGCATGTCGATCGGCGATATCGACCTGTTCGAGGTCAACGAGGCCTTCGCCTCGGTGCCGACCGCCTGGCTGAAGACCACCGGCGCCGACCCTGCCCGGCTTAACGTCAACGGCGGCGCCATCGCGCTCGGCCATCCCCTCGGCGGCTCCGGCACCAAGCTGATGACCACGCTGATCAACGCCCTGAAGCAGCGCAACAAGCGTTACGGCCTGCAGACCATGTGCGAAGGCGGCGGCATGGCGAACGTGACGATTGTCGAACGGCTGTAAGAGCGCCTCAACAAAAACGGTGTCGTCCCGGCCTTGAGCCCCCCGCGTTCGCCGGGACGACCACGTTGATTGTTTCAGGATTTTCCCATGACTCACCCGTCTGTCTACGCCCGCACCCAGCCGAACAAGATCGCCTATCAGATGGCCGGCAACGGCAAGGCGATCAGCTATCGTGAGCTCGACGAGCTCTCGAACCAGGGCGCGCAGCTGTTCCGTGCGCTTGGCCTGAAGGAAGGCGATCACATCGCATTCCTGATGGAGAATCGTCTGGCGTTCATGGAGATCTGCTGGGCGGCGCAGCGTTCGGGGCTGTACTACACCGCGATCAGCCGCTACCTCACCCAGGACGAGATCGCCTACATCATCAGGGATTGCGGCGCGCGGGTCGTGATCACCTCGCCGAAATGCGCCGATCAGGTCAAAAGGCTCCTCTCTGACGCGCCGGATGCTCCGCTGTTCTTCATGATCGACGAACCGCTACCGGGTTTTCGCTCATGGGACCGCGAACTGGCGAGGCAGCCAGCCACGCCGATACCGGATGAAGTCGCCGGCTACGACATGCTCTACTCGTCGGGCACCACCGGCCGGCCCAAGGGCATCAAGCGCGAATCCGAGCACAACCCGATCGACCGGCCCAATCCCCTTCTGAAGATCCTCTGCGCCGATATGTGCGGGATGAACGCCGACAGCATCTATCTGTCGCCGGCGCCGCTGTATCACGCAGCTCCGTTGCGCTTCAACATGATGGCGATCACGCTCGGCGGCACCTCGGTCATCATGGAATCCTTCGACGCCGAAGAGTTTCTAAAACTGGTCGAGAAGCACAAGATCACCCAGTCGCAGCTGGTGCCGACCATGTTCGTGCGCATGCTGAAGCTGCCGGAAGACGTGCGCGTTCGCTACGACGTCTCCTCGCTCAAGGGCGCGATCCACGCCGCGGCGCCCTGCCCGATCGACGTGAAAGCAAAGATGATCGAGTGGTGGGGACCGATTCTGATCGAATATTACGCCGGCTCCGAAGGCAACGGCGTCACGGTATCCACCTCGCAGCAATGGCTGTCGCATCGCGGCACCGTCGGCCGCGCGGTGGTCGGCAAAATCAAAATCCTCGACGAGAACGATCAGGAATTGCCGGTGGGGCAGATCGGCACGGTGTATTTCGCGGATGCGCCGGTGTTCTCCTATCACAACGACCCCGAGAAAACGAAACGCGCCTACAATGCCAAAGGCTGGTCGACGCTCGGCGACGTCGGCTATCTCGACGGGGAAGGCTTTCTCTATCTCACCGACCGCAAGTCCTACATGATCATTTCAGGCGGCGTGAACATTTACCCGCAGGAGACCGAAGACGTGCTGATCACCCATCCTGGCGTCGCTGACGTCGCGGTGTTCGGCGTGCCCAACGAGGAAATGGGCGAAGAGGTCAAGGCGGTGGTGCAGCCGCACGACATGGCAAAGGCGGGCAAGGAACTCGAAGCCGACCTGATCGTGTTCTGCAGAAAACATCTGTCGCCGATCAAATGCCCCAAGACCATCGACTTCGAGGCCGAATTGCCGCGCACGCCGACCGGCAAGCTGCTGAAGCGGCATCTGCGCGACAAATATTGGCCGAAGACGGTGGTGAAGGTGTGAACGCGCCGGGGCGCCGCGTCCCGGACGCGGTGCAGCGTTCTTCATGATGCACCGCAGAGCCGGGACCCACCGCGATGCGGAGCACATGATGGCCCCCGGATGCAGCGCACCGCTAACGCGCTGCATCCGGGCACGCTACCTAGATTCGTCATGCCCGGCCTTGTGCCGGGCATCCACGTCTTTACAACATAGCGGCATAAACGGCGAGGAATCGCATGCGCATTAGGTGGGTATGGGCACCAATTGCAATCGCGGGAGTGGCTGCGGTTGCGTTTTCGTACATAACGATCTGCTCATATGTGCAGGCGAAGCGCCAGGAAGCCTTTAATTCCGTTAACGAAGGGGATACGGCGAGTTCGGTGGTGGCGCGATTCGGCACGCCATCTGTCCGGGAGGGGCCGGAGAAACCGTTTTCAAGATATGGGGCGTCAAGATGCCAGTCACCTTGTGTCGAGAGACTGTGGTTCGAAAACAGGCTGGCGCTTGATTTAGAGGCTTGGTCTGTGTCGCTTGGAAGCGATGGAAGAGTCGTCAAAAAATCTCATTGGGTATCTCCGTAAAATGAACCTAACCTGTTAGACCGGTCCACGTTGAAAGACGTCGATGGCTGGGACAAGCCCGGCCATGACAGGGGATAAATTCGCCGATGAACGCAACCACAACCCTCCCCGACATTCCCCTGCCCTCCGCCATCCGCTCCCGCTTCGTCGAAGGCATCAACGGCCTGCGCATGCATGTGCTGGAGGCAGGCTTTGAGACCAAAGGCCGGCCGTGCCTGTTGCTGCTGCACGGCTTTCCCGAACTCAGCTATAGCTGGCGCAAGGTGATGCCGGCGCTGGCGGAAGCCGGGTACCACGTGATCGCGCCGGACCAGCGCGGCTATGGCCGCACCACCGGCTGGGACGGAAACTACGACGGCGATCTCGCCTCGTTCCGGCTGCTCAATCTCGTGCGCGACGCAGTCGGACTGGTCGCCGCGTTCGGCTATTGCAGCGTGGATGCCGTGGTCGGACATGATTTCGGCTCTTCCGTCGCCGCATGGTGCACGCTGGTACGACCGGACGTATTTCGATCGGTCGTACTGATGAGTGCGCCGTTCGCCGGACCGCCGCCGCTTCCCTTCAACACCGCGGACGCGCCGCCGCGGCCGAAGCCGGAGGATCCCGTGCATCGCGAACTCGCGGCGCTGCCGAGGCCGCGCAAGCATTACCAATGGTACTACTCGACGCGGCACGCCAATGCGGACATGCACCGCGCGAGCCAGGGCGTGCATGATTTCCTGCGCGCCTATTATCATCACAAGAGCGCGGACTGGGACGACAACAAGCCGTATCCGCTGAAATCATGGTCGGCGGGCGAACTGGCAAAACTGCCAACCTACTACGTGATGGATTTCGCCAAGGACATGGCCGAGACCGTCGCGGAGGAGATGCCATCCGCGGACGCCATCGCCGCGAATAAATGGCTGCCTGACCGTGAACTCGCCTTTTACAGCGCGGAGTACACGCGCACCGGATTCCAGGGCGGGCTGCAATGGTATCGCTGCGGCACCTCGGGAGCGTTCACCGCCGAGCTCGAAACCTATTCAGGCCGCAGCATCGACGTGCCCTCCTGCTTCATCTCGGGAAAACAGGATTGGGGAACTTATCAGCGCCCCGGTGCCTATGAGGCGATGCAGTCGACTGCCTGCTCGCGCATGATCGGCTGTCATCTCGTCGACGGCGCCGGCCACTGGGTGCAGCAGGAACAGCCGGTGGAAGTGAGCCGGCTGTTGCTCGCGTTCCTGCGCCAGGGCGCGAACCTCTGATCATTTGACCTGGCAATTTGACTTGGCAATTTGACCTGGCAACGACGTGTCTTTATAAGATTTAGAATGGTTCTAAATCAAGCTGCAGGGGCGCCGTTGTGAAGAATTTCGCCGATTTGACCGAGCGAGAAGTGCTGGCGGTGGCGATCTCCGCAGAAGAGGAAGACAGCCGGATCTATATGACCTTCGCAGAAGACCTTGCCGAGCGTTATCCGGAATCGGCCAAGATATTCGAGGAGATGGCCGAGGAGGAAAAAGGTCATCGCCACATGCTGCTGGAGATGTACGAAAAGCGCTTCGGCCCAAACCTTCCGCCAATTCGACGAGATAACGTCAGGGGATTTTTGCGCCGCCGGCCGATCTGGCTGACCAAAAATCTGTCGCTCGACGCCATCCGCAAGGAAGTCGGGACGATGGAGTTCGAAGCCGAGCGCTTCTACGTCAAAGCGGCCGAGCAGACCCAGGATGTCGGCGTCCGCCGGCTGCTGGGCGATCTCGCGGAAGCGGAAAAAGGCCACGAGAAAGTTGCGGCAAAGCTGACGGACCAGCTGCTTAGTCCGGATGTCCGCGCGGAAGAGGACCAGACGCGCCGGCGCGTGTTCGTGCTGCAATATGTACAGCCGGGCCTGGCCGGATTGATGGACGGGTCGGTCTCGACACTGGCTCCGCTGTTCGCGGCAGCGTTCGCGACCCATCAGAACTGGCAAACCTTCCTGGTAGGGCTCGCCGCCTCGATCGGCGCCGGCATCAGCATGGGCTTTGCGGAAGCGCTGTCCGACGATGGATCGTTGACCGGACGCGGGTCGCCCTGGCTACGCGGCGTCACCTGCGGCTTGATGACGACGCTCGGCGGTCTCGGTCATACCATGCCCTATCTCGTGCCGGACTCGTGGGCCAATGCGTTCTGGGTCGCGACCGCCATCGCCGGCATTGTCGTGTTCTTCGAATTATGGGCCATCGCCTACATTCGCGCGCGCTACATGGACACGCCGTTCATGCAGGCGGTGTTCCAGATCGTGCTCGGCGGCGCCATCGTGCTTGCCGTCGGCATTTTGATTGGCGCCGCCTAGTAGTTTGCGGCGGAGCAACGCGTTAGACCAATTCTAGCGGCAAATCGGCTTCTGTTATGCCAGAAATGTTCTGGCTCCGGCAGAAGGAAACTCATGACCGAACGTCTGCAATACGGGACCACCGCGAAGCTGTTCCACTGGCTGATCGTCGCGCTTCTGGTGGTGCAGTATCTGATCGGCTGGTTGATGCCGGACATTCATCGCGGCATGAAACCCGGCGCCGCCATGACATTTCACGTCTCCTTTGGATTGCTCATCCTGATACTCATCGTTCTCAGGTTCGCGTGGCGGCTTACCCATCCCGTCGCACCGGAGAGTTCGCTGCCCCGTTGGCAGCGGCTGAGTTCGGAAGCGGTGCATTGGCTGCTGTATGGGCTGGTGCTGGCCACCAGCGTAACCGGCTGGCTGTTCGCCTCGTTTCGCGGCTGGTCGATGTCTTTCTTTTATCTGGTGCCGATACCGATGCTGGCGTCCGACAATGCCGCGGCGGGGAAAACCATCGACGGTTTGCATCAGGCGATGGAATGGACGCTGCTGGTGGTGATCGGCATCCACGTCGCGGCAGCATTGGTCCACATCTTCGTCTACCGCGACCGCATCATGCAGCGGATGCTGCCGGAATAGGTACGGCGTGTCTCACAACAAAGCGGGAAGCACGACTTCGCGGACAATGCGTGCCGGCGGCACCGACTGATCCGGCGTATCGTAGTTGCCGGCCGTCACCGCCACCCAGCAGGTCCAGCCCGGGAAACACAAACAGGCGCTGGCCGCCATTGCCGGCGGCGCTCCAGTAACGCTCCAGCCGCGACCTGTTCCAGCGCGGCGCGGTCGGCGTTTCGAATCCGATGCGCCCGAGGTACCAGTGATAGCCGTAGTCGCGCACTTCATCGATCGGCACCACCGGCATCGTACAACGCGCGATCCACTCCGCCGGCACGACGACACGATCATCCCAAACGCCGCCGCGCAACATCAATTGACCGATCCTGGCAAGATCACGCGGCGTCATGCGGATGCCCGATGCCGCGATCAGTTCGCCGTCTTTTCCCGTGAACCAATCGGTCGGGCCCATGCCGAGCGGATCGAACAGAACTTCGCGCGCAAAATCGTGCAGGGATTTACCCGTGCCCCTTTCACAGCGCCGGCTCGCGACTGCATCGTCTCTGCCTCATAAATGCGGTCATGTTTTCATGAATCGAGAGACCGTACAGCGAACGGTGCGCTCGCCGTTAACACGCCGACACGCCAGCCACTGTACAGCTATTGCTCTTGCGACCCATGCGCAAAATGAGCATCATCCGCCGAACATCTGAAATCGGACCGGGAGAACGCTTTGGCCAAGTCGGAATGGAGCTTCAAGACCGCGGTCGAATTGTCATCTGCCCTTGCGGCGAAGCAAGTTTCGGCGGTCGAGCTGGCGCAGGACGCCATCGACCGCATCGAACGGCACGACGGCAAGATCAATGCAATCTGTGTTCGCGATTTCGAACGCGGCCTCGATGCCGCCCGCGCCGCTGACGCAAGCCTCGCGCGCGGCGAGACCCGGCCGCTGCTCGGCATTCCCCTCACCGTCAAGGAATCCTACAACATCGCGGGCTTGCCGACCACATGGGGCTTTCCGGCGCAGAAGGATTTCATGCCAACGGACGACGCGCTGTCGATTACCCGCGTCAAGCAAGCGGGCGCGGTGATTCTCGGCAAAACCAACGTGCCGCTCGGGCTCGGTGACTGGCAGAGCTATAACGAGATTTACGGCACCACCAACAATCCGTACGATCTCGGCCGCACGCCCGGCGGCTCTTCTGGCGGATCGTCGGCGGCGCTCGCGGCAGGTTACGGCCCGCTCTCGCTCGGTTCCGACATCGGCGGTTCGCTGCGGGTGCCCGCGTTTCACTGCGGCGTCTATGCCCACAAGCCGACCTTCGCGCTGGTGCCGTCGCGCGGCCACACGCCGCCGCCGCTTCCGCCGCTGCCACTCGACCGCGATCTCGCGGTGATCGGACCAATGGCGCGCTCGACCGCCGACCTTTCGCTCCTGCTCGACGTGATCGCGGGCCCGGACCCGCTGGACGCCGGCACAGCGTACAGGCTGGCGCTGCCGCCGCCCCGTCACGACGTGTTGGAGGACTTTCGCGTCCTCGTGGTCGACACCGACCCGGTGATGCCGACCAACGCCGTCGTGCGCGCCGCCATCGACAGGCTTGCCGCGAACCTCGGCAAGGCCGACGTCAAGATCGACCGCGACAGCCCGCTATTGCCTGATTTCGCCGCATCCTCGCGGCTCTATATGCGGATGCTGATGTCGTTCCTCGGCGCAACGTTACCACCGGAGGGCATTGCAGCCGCCGAGACGGGCGTGGCGAAGCTTGCGCCGGACGATATGAGCCTTGGAGCGGAGCGGCTGCGCGGCATGGTGCTGAGCCATCGCGACTGGGTGCAGGCCGATGGCGGACGCGCGCGGTTGCGGGCGCAATGGCGTGAACTGTTCAAGAGCTTCGATGCGGTGATCTGTCCGGTCATGCCGACCCCGGCCTATCCGCACGACCATTCGCCGGAGCAGGAAAAGCGCCACGTCGACATCGACGGCAAGGACTATGCTTATCCCGATCAACTGGCGTGGCCCGGCATCGCCACCCTGCCGGGCCTGCCGGCAACCGCGATCCCGATCGGGCTTTCGCCGGAGGGCCTGCCGATCGGCGTGCAGATCGTCGGTCCGTGGCTGGAAGATCGCACACCGCTAAAACTGGCCGAACTGATCGAGCGCGAATTCGGCGGCTTCGTTCCGCCGCCGACGTTTGATGATTGAGCTCTCCGCCCAAAACTTGCCGTAAAACAGCAAAAGGGGCTTGAGATCGTCATTGCCAGCGCAGCGAAGCAATCCATCGCCGCCTCGGAAAGAAAGAATGGATTGCTTCGTCGCTTTGCTCCTCGCAATGACGAAAGAAATAACCCAGCTCTATAGGGCGAACCGAGCGGAGAAAGAACCATGAGCAAGGATATCGATGAACTGACGGCGCTCAACCGCGACTACGTCGCCTCGGTACAGCACTCCGACGTCAAACGTTTCGACGAAATTCTCGCCGACGACTTCTATTGTTCCAACCCCGACAAGTCACTGGTCGATCGCGCCGGGTTTCTCAGGCAAACGGCGATACCGGTCGCAATCAGGAATCTCGAAGCCCATGACGTCAAGATTCGCGTAATGGGCGACTTTGCCATCATCCATGCCGCTACACGCTACACCACGCCGGACGGTCAACAGGTTTCCGGACGCTACACCGACTGCTGGGCAAAACAGAACGGACGCTGGCTCGCGGTGTCCGCGCATGTGTCGCGGTGATGATAGCTTGTCATTGCCGGGCTTGACCCGGCAATCCATCTCGCTTCAAAAGAACTTAGCGAAGATTAATGGATGCGCGGGTCGTCTAGCGCGAAGGCGCGCTTCGCGCTTTTGCCCGCGCGTGACGACGGAACAACCTTCAAGCATCAAACACGATGACGCTGCGCACCGTCTTGCCGGCCTTCATCGCCGCAAAGCCTTCGTTGATTTCGGGCAGTTTCAGCTTCGCCGAGATCCAGTCCTCCAGATGCAGCTTGCCGCGCATGTAGAATTCGATCAGGCGGGGCATGTCGACGCGGAAATGGTTGGAGCCCATCGACGAACCCTGGATCTTGCGTTCGCGCAGGAAGTCAAAACCGTGCAATTCGATCTTCTGGCCGAACGGAATCATGCCGACGATGGTCGCGGTGCCGCCGGGCGCAAGCATCGCAAACGCCTGCTCCGCGGTTTCCTTGCGGCCCAGCACTTCGAACGAATGATGCACGCCACCATTGGTGAGATCGCGCACCTGCTGCACCACATCGCCGTTCTGGGGATCGACAATGTCGGTGGCGCCGAGCTTGGTCGCAAGCTGCAGTTTGGCCGGGTTGGTATCGACCGCGATGATGCGGCCGGCGCCGGCGATCTCGGCGCCGTTGATCGCGGCCATGCCGACGCCGCCGCAGCCGATCACCACCACGGTCTCGCCGGGTGCAACCTTGGCGGTGTTCACCACCGCGCCGTAGCCGGTGATGACGCCGCAGCCGATCAGCGCCGCCAATTCAAGTGGCATGTCCTTGCGGATTTTGACGATGGCGTTTTCGTGCACCAGCATCTGCTCGGCGAACGACGACAGATTGAGAAACTGATTGAGTTTCTCCGATCGCGCCCATGACAGCCGGTTGGAGGCGCCCGGCAGCATCTTCACCGTTGTGTCGGTGCACAGCACCGTGCGACCTGTGGTGCAGTTGTCGCAGGTGCCGCAGAACACCGACAGGCATGTCACCACGTGATCGCCGGGTTTCACATAAGTCACGTCGGAGCCGACCTTTTCGACGACACCGGCAGATTCATGGCCGAGCACCGCCGGCAGCGGATGCGGATAGAGCCCTTCCATGAAATGCAGATCGGAATGACAGAGGCCGGCGACGCGCGTGCGGATCAGGACTTCGCGGGGCCCTGGGTTCGGGAGGCTGACGTCCTCGATCACCAGCGGTTTGTTGACTTCATGCAGGACGGCGGCCTTCATCGGATGCTCCCTAGATCTTGTGCTTTTCTTTAATCAGGACTTTTGGTGGGCTGAAGCCTACGCTCCGGCGAGCATTTCGCCAACCTCGGCCATGCCGACGGCGCGGTCGCCCAGCAGGCAATCCGTGATCGCGCGCTGCGCGGCATTTTCCGTGAGCCGGAACGGATCGCTCGCCGAAACCCGGTGGTCGATCACCAGGCGCGACAGCAGCAGCCTGCGGGCATCGCCACGCATCTCATAGATACGCCCGCCCTCCCAGGCCAGCGCCACAGCGCTGGCGACATGATAGAGCAGGCTGGTGGCGCGCCGCGCCTCGGCTTCGTTGTCGGTACGCCCGGCTACCTCGCGCGCGAAGCCGATGGCGCGATCGGTGAGATCGCGCAGGCGGTCCCGCCAAGCCCGCGGCACATTGGCGCTGTCGTCGAGGCGGGCGTGGAGATCGGCGGCAAGGGCTGCGTCGGCGCCATGGCGGCCGACCGCGCGCTTGAGCGCATCCAGCGCGACGATGTTGCCGGTGCCTTCCCAGATCGAGCCGAGATGGGCGTCGCGCAACAGCCGCGCGGTGGCGAATTCCTCGATGTAACCGATGCCGCCGCGCATCTCCAGCGCGTCGCCACAGACTTTTCGGGCATCGCGGGTGGCACGGAATTTCAGGGTCGGCGTCAGAATACGCAGCAGCGC
>WNGJ01007033.1_pt1 | contig 11951 bp, 9 predicted proteins | sample 5400611 | NCBI WGS metagenome assembly WNGJ01 (sample SAMN13153375, study PRJNA577476) | soil metagenome | isolation source: 40 cm soil or saprolite under Garry oak tree replicate 1 | place: USA:California | collected 2016-06-15 | reverse complement strand
AATCTCGTTAGCGGGGTCAACAGCCCTCCAAAAATTTAGAGCGACTCTGCTTCTCCTGGTCGCCCTACAATAAGCTGCAACGCTGCTCGTGCGCCACTTTTCATCCTTCGGGGCGAACAGGGAGCATGAGATCTCGTTACAACCGGCATAACCGGCTAAGGTGGCTTCGCGAAATCTTATTGGTGTCGCGGCCACCCCTCCTCTGCAAGGAGGGGAATGTTCACGCTCAAGGTTCATCTCATAATGAATTCCGAATCTATTTCCTGGCAGTGCAGGAGAGGAATAGCTTATTTCTGCGACGTCGCTCCCGCCTTGGGCATGTAATAGCCCGTGCGGGCTCTGGGCTTAAACCGCTTATCGGCGACGTCGATACGGATTCTTCGGAAGGTGCCGTCCATCTTTGCGTTGCTTGGACGGTAGCCGATTTGATACTGCGACCGCAGCTCATCGTGGATGTCGAGAAAACTACCGGCAAGATCCTGAAGCTTGAGAGGGAAAAACGCTTTTCCCCCGGTCTCTTCTGAGAATTTCTTCAGCGTTTTGTCGCCCCGCTCCTGTTCTTTCGAACCAAAATAAGCCGTGGAATTCGTACTGATGGCATAGATGGTGACATCGTTCCTTTGGGCGGCTTCCAACGTTTCGGTCAGTGACACGCGGCTGGAGTTGTCATCGCCATCCGTGATGAGAATCACGATCCGGCGGCCCGTTTGTCCCACGAGCTTTTGAGTTACGGCCAGGTAGACAGCGTCATAAAGCGAGGTGCCGCCACCCGCGCGGATCTTTCGAACGGCATCGGCAAGTTTCTCCGGGTCGTCGGTGAAATCTTGCAGAAGGTCCACGCCGGAATCAAAGCTGATGATCAAAGCCTTATCCTTCGTGCGCTGCAGCGTGGAATAAAAGAATTCGATCGCGGCTTCCTGTTCGAATTTCAACTTGTCACGAATACTTCCACTCGTATCGACGAGCAGCGCGATGGTCAGCGGCAGATCGGTTTCACCACTGAAGTTCGTTATGTTTTGAACTTTTTCGTCTTCGAAAACGCGGAAATCATCTTTGCGCAGATTTGTGACGAATTTGCCCTTCTTGTCGGCAACGGTAAAAAGGATATTAACCAGATCGACGTTTACCGAAATCGTTTGGTCGTCGGCCGACTTGGCGGGCGCCTCTACGGGTCTTTGCTGCTGCTGGCCTTTTTGTTGTTGTTGGCCTCTTTGAGCGGCAACAAAACTCGACATTGCCACACATAGCACAAAACCCGCAACCAGGCGTTTCATAGACCCTGGATTATAGCATTGCGCGGAATTGCTGCTCATTAAGGATATCAATTCCTAATTTTTGCGCCTTTTCCAATTTAGAACCTGCGTCGCGCCCTGCAACCACGAAGCTGGTCTTCTTGCTGACCGACGGACTGACCCGGCCGCCCCGCTCCTCAATGAGGGCGGCGGCCTGGTCGCGCGTCATCGTCTCGAGCGTTCCGGTCAAGACGATTGTCTTTCCCGCGAGAACTGGGGCTGCCTTTGGCTCTTCGACGATATCCGCCGCCATTGGCAGGCCTGCCCCGCGCAATCTTTCAATCAAGGCCCCGTTCTCCCTTTGGCGGAAAAACTGATAGATGCTTTCGGCAAGCTTTGGTCCGACTTCGTATACCCGCTCCAGTTCTTCCTGCGACGCCTGTTCAAGGCGCTCGATCGACCCAAAATGCCGGGCGAGAATCTGCGCGGTTCGTTCACCGACGTGGCGAATCCCGATACCAAAAAGCAAGCGCCAGAACTCGAGGGACCGGCTTGCCTCGATTTCCCGAATCAAATTTTCGGCGGATTTCGGTCCCATGCGCTCCAGCTCTTCAAGCTGGGCCTGGGTCAGATGATACAAATCCGAGACGTCATGGACGAGGTCCCTCGCGACAAGCTGATCGACAAGCCGCTCACCCAGGCCGTCGATTTTCATCGCTCTGCGGCTGGCCCAATGAAGCAAGGATTCCTTCAGCTTTGCGGGACACGTCTGCGATAGACATCGCCGCACGGCTTCGCCTTCTTCGCGATAGACCTTGCTCCCGCAGACCGGACAACGTGACGGCATCTCGAACGGGATGCGGTCCGGCGGCCTCTCGACGACGCTGACAACTTTCGGTATCACATCGCCGCCGCGCTCGAGCAACACGCGATCGTTGATTTGCAAGCCCAGCCTGCCGATTTCATCTTCGTTGTGAAGCGTGGCGTTCCGGATCGTGGTTCCGCCCAGCTGTACGGGCTCCAGCTCAGCTACCGGCGTGAGGGCGCCGGTGCGGCCGACTTGTATGCGGATATTCAGGAGCCGCGTTGTGGCTTGCCGCGCGGGAAATTTCACTGCGATCGCCCATCGTGGCGATTTTGAAGTGCTCCCGAGCTTCGTCTGCAAATCGATCGAATTCACCTTGGTGACAACGCCGTCGATTTCATAGTCGAGATCATCGCGATGCGCTTCCCAGTGCTGGTAAAAATCGAGGACTTCCTGAAGCGAATGACACAGCTTCCGATGCGGATTTACTTTCAAGCCGAGGCTCGTAATCCATTTCAGATTTTCCGACTGCAGGCGTTGGGTCGCGTGAATCCAATAACCGTAAAAATCCAACGGCCGCCGGGCGACGATATTCGGATCCAATTGACGCAGCGAGCCGGCAGCCGCGTTGCGAGGATTCGCAAAGCGCGGCTCGCCCGCTTGCTCTCGTTGTTCGTTGAACTGCCGAAATGCCTTCAGGCTGAGAAAGACCTCACCGCGAATTTCAACTGAAACTTCCTGGTGCAAGCGGAGCGGTACAGACCGGATCGTCCGGACATTTCCAGTAACGACTTCGCCGGTTCTGCCGTCTCCGCGGGTGACACCTTTGCTGAGCACGCCGTTTTCGTAAATGAGCGCGACACTGAGCCCGTCGATCTTGAGCTCCGTCTGGTAATCGACCGATTCGGTTCCCGCAAGTTGTGTGACGCGGCGATGCCAATCGCGCAACTCCTCCTCCGAATAGGCGTTCTCCAGACTCAGCATTGGCCGCTCAAACCTATGGGAGGGAAATGCCTTTGCCGGTTCGCCACCAACGCGTTGCGTTGGCGAATCCGGAGTCACGAGTTCGGGATGCTCTTGCTCGAGCTTCTGAAGCTCACGCATGAGTTGGTCGAATTCGTAGTCGGAAATCGTGGGCTGGTCTAAAACGTAGTATCGGTATTCGTGCTCGCGGATTTGATTTCTAAGATCCTCGATTCGATCCGCTATCGGTGGACCCGTTAGATTCTTGCGGCGCATGCTCAGCGAGACACCCTATTTCCTCAAACTCTCCTCTCGAATCGCGCGAAACTCCGTACCGGGTTTCCACTCGGGCCATCTGTCGCTATTCGCAACCATTAAGGCTGCCTGAAGCAGAGCGCCGGCATCGAGAGCGGCGGCTTTCATATCCCAACTCGGATCGAACTTATCGGAGGGTTTGTGGTAGCGCTTTGCCGTGTATTCCTTGTAGTCCTCAGACGTGACACTCTTGGTGTATAACGCAGGTACACCTTTCTTCGCGAAACTAAATTGATCCGAGCGGAAATAATGACCGGCTTCCGGCGCTTGATCAGGCACGACGGTCCGTTCCTGCTGTGCGGCAACTTCTTTGAGAATATCTTCCAGCGTCGTGTAACCGTACCCAATGACTTCGATGTGATTATCGGTTCTGCCGTAAACGTTCGCTCCATCGATGTTGATGTTCGCCAGCGTTTTGGTCAGCGGGAAAATCGGATTATCGGCGTAGTAGTCTGAACCGAGCAATCCCTGCTCTTCACCCGTCACCGCCATGAAGACCAGCGAACGCTTAGGCCCGGGTTGAAGCTTCGCGGCAGCTCTAGCGATTTCCATCATCGAGGCGACGCCGGAGGCATTATCGACCGCGCCGTGATAGATGTTCTCGCCATTTTGCTCTTCGCCAATGCCAAGGTGATCCCAATGTGCGGTAAAGATCAAATATTCGCCGGGCTTCTCGGACCCTTCGAGGGCACCAATCACATTTTTTGAATCCACCCTGCGCATCTCATTTTTTATGTCGACGGAAGCTGTGAGACCGAGCGGAGCCGGTTTGAAATCATGCTCGAGCGCCTTCTTCTTCATATCTTCGAAATCGAGGCCCGCGGATTTGAATATGGCCGCTGCCACGTTGCGCGTGATCCAGCCTTGAATGGGAACCGTCGATGCGCCCTTGTCCGGCCTGACAATGTCGAACTGCTCTCCGGACCAAGAGCCGCGCACGACTTCCCATGGATAGCTGGCAAACTCGGTCTCGTGGATAATGAGCGCGCCCGCTGCGCCCTGTCGCGCCGCTTCCTCCAATTTATAGGTCCAGCGGCCGTAATACGTCATTGCTTTGCCGCCGAACTTCGTCTGATCCTCGAGCTGAGGATCGTTGATCAGCACAACGATAATCTTGCCCTTCACATCGGTTTTGAAATCGTTCCATTCGTATTCGGGCGCCACAACACCATAGCCGCAGAACACTAATTCCCCGTTCGCAGAGATGTAATCCCTTTCTTGTTTCGACCAGACGACGAAATCGTCGCCGTATTTCAACGTTGTCTTTCCACGTTTGCCCTTAAGTTCCAGCCGCGGCGCCGTTGTAGTCAGGCCCACCATCGGGACAGGTTGGAGCTGAGTTTCGAGACCGATGGACTTATAAAAGTCGCTGATGTAAGTCGTAGCCAACTCCTCACCTTTACCACCGGGTGCCCGCCCCTCCATTTCGTCGGAGGCGAGCCTTTGAATGTGCGTTTTGATTGAATCGCCATCGATGGAGATCGTCGGGCGATGCGGGCCGCTGCACGCTGGCGCCAGCAGCAACAGTGCAAATATTATTCGAGCGCGCATTCTGGCAGATTAGCGTGCGGTGAGAAGCGAAGTCAATTTGGCAAGCGAGATAGAGAGAGAGGAATAGCCACAAAAAGGCACAAAACACACAAGAGACATTTTGTGAATTTTGTGCCTTTTTGTGGCTATCCCCTTTTCGGTGGTGAGATAGACTAGTTCGCAAAAATGAAGAAAGGTTTCATCTCGGTCGCACTCGCGCTGCTCATTATGGGCAGGCTCGCCGCCCAGCAAGACTTTGCTCCGGAAGAAGCAACCATAAGCGCTACACACGCCGCTTTTGCGGCGGGCAAGACGACATGTGTCCAACTCGTGCGGGCATATTTAAACCGCATTCAGGCATATGACCACCGCGGAGCGGCGCTAAATGCCATCATCAACATCAATCCCAAAGCGCTGGAAACAGCCGCGGAAATGGATCGGCTCGCCGCGGCGGACAAATTCAGGTCACGCCCGCTTCACTGCATTCCGGTGATCTTGAAAGACAACTATGACACGGCGGATATGCCGACTACCGGTGGTTCGGTGACGCTGGCAGAATCTGTTCCACCGCGGGATGCTTTTGTCGTTAAAAAATTGCGGGAAGCAGGCGCACTAATACTTGCAAAAGCGAACCTGATGGAGCTGGCGCGAGGCGGCACGACCGTGAGTTCTCTCGGCGGGCAAACTCGCAATCCATACGATCTCAGCCGCACTCCCGGTGGTTCCAGCGGCGGGACGGGGGCTGCAATCGCCGCGAGTTTTGCGATCGCGGGTACGGGCAGCGACACTGGGCAATCGATTCGATCTCCGGCCTCCGCGCAGAGTCTGGTCGGATTGCGTCCAACACGCGGCCTCATCAGCCGGAGTGGAATCATCCCGCTCAGCACGACGCAAGATGAGGCAGGTCCGATCACCCGGACGGTTGAGGACGCCGCGCGCATGCTGGACATCATGGCCGGCTATGATCCTGACGATCCGATCACCGCTTTTAGCGCGCAAAAAATTCCCAAAACCTATACCGCATTTCTGGATCGAGACGGTTTGAAAGGCGCCCGAATCGGCGTCCTCATGGATTTCTTTGGCTCCGAAACCGTGCATCAGCAGGTCAATGCCGTCACTGAAACCGCGATCCAGGCGATGACCGAAGCCGGTGCCACGATGATCCGCATCAAGATTCCGAACCTCGATGACCTGACTCGAGACATTCAGGTTCCTCATTACGAAAGTAAGATGGCTTTCAACAATTACCTGGCGCGATTGGGTCCTCGAGCTCCGGTCAAGAGCCTAGGGGAGTTCATCGCACGCGGCGAATTTCATCGTTCGCTCAGGCAGGAACTTGAAGCCGACCAACAGGTCGTCGACGGGCTGAACGATTCGGAATACAAGAATCGCCTGCTCCGGCGAAACAATCTGCGCCAGGCGGTAATGACGGTTATGGCGGAGAACAAACTGGACGCAATTCTTTACCCGCATCAGCGGCGGCTCGTGGTTCCGATCGGCGAAGATCAAGTGGATCGCAATGGAGTCTTGTCGAACGGCACCGGTTTTCCCGCGATTGCGTTCCCCGGTGGCTTCTCGGCACCCACCAATTCGGCGCCTGCAGGTGTTCCCGTCGGTATCGAATTGTTGGGACCGGAGTGGAGTGAGCCCGTGCTCATCAAGCTCGCTTACGCTTTCGAGCAGGCCGCGAAGATCCGGCGGCCGCCGCCGAGCACACCGCCGCTTCCTCGTTGAACAAAGAATTACGACGCAATTGAACGCGACTGCTCCGATTTGCACATGAACTGCTCGATCCGCTTCAAGAATGCAAGGCGGGCGGCTTCCAAAATTTCCACTTCGTCGCTTTGTAGGATCTTTACTTTGTTTTTCTTGGCCCAATAGCGAAGATTGGCGACGTCGGGACTATTCCGAAAATCGGGGCCGAAGCTGCAGCACCAACGGACAAAATCTTTCGCCTGGCAAATATTTGCAGGCGGCGGCGCATCAAAGAGGGTCGGTGTATCCTGAGAGAGTTCACGCATAAAGCTGTAGTGTCGGTAGGACTGAGGACAGGTTAGGTCCATGACTGTCGAGGAGCTTGGGAAAAAGGCCATCCTGATCCTGGGATTCGGTACGGAAGGGCAAGCCACGTATGAATACTTGCGAAAGAAGTGGCCGGATAAACTCCTGTCGATTGCCGATCGCCAAACCCCCGGCGAGTTTTCAGAAGACGTTGCTTACCGGATACAAAGTGATCCCGCCGTCAGGCTGAATCTCGGACCACGCTACCTCGATTCTGTGGATCGATATCAGTGCGAAGTCATCATTAAAACGCCAGGAATCCCTGCGACGATTGACCCGATCGTCAGAGCTCGTAAGGCAGGCTGCATTCTCACGTCTCATTCGCAGATCTTTTTAAGCAATTATCCTAAGGACAAAATCATCGGTATCACCGGCACAAAGGGCAAGAGCACGACGGCATCGCTCATTCATCACATCATGAAACACGAGGGAATCCCCGTTGAACTGGCCGGCAATATCGGCAGACCGCCGTTGATGTTGATCGACACGGTGCCGCAAGGCACTTTTTTTGTTCATGAATTCTCGAGCCACCAACTAGCCGAGGTCGAAAGCAGTCCGCATATCGCCGTTCTCTTGAATATCGTTCCCGAGCATCTGGATTACTACGCCAGCTTCGAGGAATACGTCAGTGCGAAGGAAAACATCACGCGATTCCAAACCGGTGACGATTTGCTGATATTCAATGCCGACTATTCCGTTCCGGCAGCCATCGCGAACCGCACAACTGCTCAGTTGATGCCGTTCAGCGTCCGGTCTACGCCGAGTCCAGGCTGCTACCTCCTCAGCGAAACCATTGTTCGATCGAGTGCCAGCGGGGTGGAAGGCATCATGAAGGCCACTGAGATTCCGCTCCCAGGCCGGTTCAACGTACAAAATGTGCTGGCCGCCGTCGCGGCCGCATCTCTTTTTGGCGTGTCGTCCTCGGGCATCCGAGAAGCGGTTCGGACGTTTCAGGCGCTGCCGCATCGGCTTGAACTTGCCGGAATCTACAACGGAATTACCTTCTATGACGATTCCATTGCCACGGTGCCCGATGCAACTCTGGCGGCATTGGAGGCTCTCGGCCATCGCGTCCAGACGCTTATATTGGGTGGACATGAAAGAAATCTGGACTTCAGCGAATTCGGTTCACGGATTCCGCCGAATATCAAAACCGTGATCCTTTTTCCTCCGACGGGCGACCGCATCTGGAAAGCCATCGAAACACAGTCCAAAAATCCGATACTTCCCGAACCATTTTTTGTGTCCGATATGGAGCAAGCGGTAAAGATCGCTTATCAGCGAACCGGCCAGGGCGGGATATGTTTGCTGTCTCCAGCGTCGCCTAGTTTCGGCATCTTCAAGGACTATCGAGACCGCGGCGATTCCTTTAAGGCTTTTGTGAGAAAGCTCTCCAATTCTTCGTGATACATTTCCGGCTAGCCAAATCGGAGGTGACCATTGAAGAAGACGCTCGCTTTGATTGCGATAGTAGCGGGATGTTCGATCTCAGTGCCCGCGCAATGGCCGAAGTATCTCGAATCCGGTGCTCCGCGCGATGCTCAGGGCCGTGTCCTGATGGATGGCCCCACACCACACACCGCTGACGGCCGACCCGATCTAACGGGCGACTGGATGCGAGCGGATCGCGACCCGCCGCCGCCCCAGCTTGCTGGTCTGACCAATCGTGGAGCAGGGGGCGTGGCTGTCGAGCGGCCGACTTCTCCGTTTCCTCCTGATCCGAAATCGCCGCCGCTTCCCACGTTTTGGGACATCGGTGCCAATCTTCCCGGTGGACTGCTTTTGACGCCGTGGGCCGCGGAACTGAAAAAGAATCGAATGGGGACAAACAGCAAAGACAATCCCGACGCAAACTGCCTGCCTATGGGCATCACACAGTTCCACATGCAACCACAGCCGCGGAAGATCATCCAGACGCCGGGGTTGATTGCCATACTGTACGAAGCAAATTACGGACTCCGATACATCTACACCGACGGCCGGAGCCTCCCCCCACACGGGGAACCGACACCGTGGTGGTACGGCTACTCGGTCGGACGATGGGAAGGCGACACGCTCGTTGTCGAGACGAACAATTTGCGGGGTGCGGAATCCGGACCTTATGATGGCTGGCTGGACGTGAACGGCAGTCCCTACAGCCAAGAAGCGCGATTCATCGAGCGATTCCGCCGTCCGATATTTGGGAAACTCGAGATCGATGTCACCGTCGACGACCCCAAGTCGTATACAAAGCCATTTACGGTGCGGATCAATCAGCGACTGCTGGCCGACGAAGAGCCAATGGAGTTTATATGCAACGAGAACCAGCAGTTCCGCCGGCGCATAAAGGTCGACTAGGCTGGTCTTGTTTCCGCTCGCTAGGAAATTACCAAATCTCGGAGATATTGAAGACGAAACCCGGCAAGACCGGCTCGCCGCTCAGGGTTGATGGATTTTCCAGCGTCTGGAGAGGCGCACCACGGCGATAGACGTAAACGGTTCTGTGATTGGGGTCGATCAGCCATCCGAGCAGTACGCCATTCGCCCTGTACTCCTCCATCTTTTCTTTCTGCTCGGCCAGCCTGTCGCTGGGGGACATCAGTTCCACGACGAATTCAGGACAAAGCGGCGCACCCTTTTCCTTTGCCTCAGCCGGCAAGGCATCCCAACGTTCTCGCTTCAACCAGGCTGCATCGGGACCGCGGTTGGCGCCGTTGGGAAGGATGAACCAGCAGGCAGAGTCGAATGTGATCCCAGTGCCGTCCTTTCTTGCCCAGATTGTGAGTTCAGTTGTGATGATGACGTTGCGCCTGCTCGTGTTCGCCCCTGGCAGCGGCATGATGACCAGCTCCTTCCGGGCGGTGAGTTCGAACCGCAAGTCGCGATTGTCGCTACAAAGTTGGAGAAATTGATCCGAGGTTAAGCCGAGATTTTCGACGTTGAGAATCAACGAACCCGTAACTTGTTGTTCAACCAGAGGCGTTCGCGCCATGGTTTTCCCCTGCCCGCCATTGTAGCGCACGCAACGAACCACCGTTGATAACGCGCACTGTAGGGTGCGTTCGCGATACGGATGACTTCAAAATCTTCAGCAAGCTTCAACTCATCAATCCGATGACGGGTTATCTTAGTAGGCACTATGTCAAATGCGCAGATCGAATCCAGCCGAGCTGCGGAAAGCGAGATAGTCCAGCCGAAGGAAATTACGAAAGCCGTGGCCGTCGGCACGATTGGAAACGTTCTGGAATGGTTTGACTTTGGGGTTTACGGATACTTCGCTCCGTTCATCGGAAAACTGTTCTTCCCTCGTAGCGACCCGCTGGCTTCGATGTTTGCGGCATTTGCTGTGTTGGCCGTGGGAGCACTTTCGCGGCCCCTGGGAGCTGTCGTATTCGGATGGATCGGCGATCGAGAAGGGCGGCGAACATCGCTAACGGCTACTGTTTGGTTGATGGCCGTCGCTACTTTCATGGTTGGTATTCTCCCAACCTACACCCAAATCGGTGTGCTGGCGCCCACTTTGCTGGTTGTCGCACGGCTGTTGCAAGGACTGTCTTCCGGCGGGGAGTGGGGCGGTTCCGCCGCCTACATGGTCGAATATGCCCCTCTGAACCGCAGGGGATTCATCGGTAGCTTCCAGCAAGTCAGCACAGGCGCCGGTTTTTTCTTCGGCTCGCTCTTCGGCTTGATCCTGACTTCCACCATGTCGGACCAGACGATTCTCTCCTGGGCGTGGCGGCTCCCGTTCCTTTCCGGAATTCTCCTGGGTGTTGTCGGCGTCTATATGCGGCTGCGACTCGAGGACACGCCTGAATTCCAGGCGCTCAAACAGCGCGGCGGGCGATCAACGTCGCCTTTAATCGAGTCCCTCCGGACTCAGTGGGCGGGAATTACTGTCGCCTTCGGTTACAACGTCATCCAGTCGGTGGGCTATTACACCATGCTGACCTTCATGCCCTCTTTCACCTCCGAGGTGCTGAAGCTTCCGCCTGCCCACGCCTATTTATCCAGCTCGATACAGCTCCTGGTTTTCGTGTTGCTTCTGCCGGCGATGGGGGCGCTTTCTGATCGCATCGGAAGGAGGCCTATGCTCATGGCGGCTCCTTTGATCTTGATTTTCGCGACATATCCGTTATTCCAACTCATTATCCAGGGGAGCTTGCCCACCATTCTTTTTTGCCAGTTGGTATTCGGGGTCTTACTGGCGGCTTACTGCGGGCCCGCTGTGGCCGCAACGGTAGAACTTTTTCCGACCAAGCTCCGCTACACTTCCGTTTCGATCGGTTTCAATCTGGCCGTGGCGCTCATTGGCATGACGTCTCCAATGATTTCTACACACCTCATTTCAGGACTGGGGACGGCAGCCGCCCCCGCCTATGTCGTTATCGGAGCGTCGGCGATCAGTCTGGCGAGCGTGGTGTTCGGCTGCAGAGAAACTGCCTTCGAACCGCTCAAGTCATAAAGTCCGCGGGCGGCTGCTCGGATTCATCCGTGATCAGGCAGGTCTTTGAACTCGATACGGCCGGACCTCAAACCTGAGGAAGCACCGAGAATGGCGCGGTAGTGACTGAGTAACCGCAAGAAGGGGTAGTACAGAAAGATATTCGGCCCTGGAATCGGCGCCAGAAAGGGAGTGAATACGATGACGACGCCGGTGATAAGAAAATCTATCGAAAACCAAAACACGTGTTTCCGCCGATGGCGGCGGACCACACGATAGAATTCCGCCGGAACTTTCGTGTGGACGACGAACTCGTCTGTGGCTGCCATCGCTTTTAGCACGCGCTCCTCCGGATCGATTTTGTCTTCGAGCCTCACATAGTAATCGTGAAGCGACCGGATGCCTCGACCGATCCATACCGCCAACCGATTCTGTCTGCTCGTGAGCCAGTCGATACCATGCCGTACCCGGTCCGACGATTCGGCAGCGCCAAGCGTCTCCGGTGGAGTAAAGAGTGCAGTACGCCCGTTTTCCCGCGGAATGACATGCAACTCAAGCTTCATGTTCAAAACGCACGAGGTTCCTGCTGGCTGCAACAGTGGATGGTACCGAGGCCGTAGACCAT
>WNGJ01007662.1_pt1 | contig 11953 bp, 10 predicted proteins | sample 5400611 | NCBI WGS metagenome assembly WNGJ01 (sample SAMN13153375, study PRJNA577476) | soil metagenome | isolation source: 40 cm soil or saprolite under Garry oak tree replicate 1 | place: USA:California | collected 2016-06-15 | reverse complement strand
GTTCGCGGTCCGTGAATCCGTCACCGGATCGTGCAGGATTATCCCGGCCCCGTTGCTGTCGAGGCTTGTGAAATGTTCGGCACCGTCAAGCCGCGGCTGTGGCGATTGTGCCGCCACGTTCGCTGTCCAGCTTGCGTCCGAAACCGACGCCGCTAAGGCATGATCACTGGTCGAGTTCGCGGTCCGTGAATCCGTCACCGGATCGTGCAGGATTATCCCGGCCCCGTTGCTGTCGAGGCTTGTGAAATGTTCGGCACCGTCAAGCCGCAGCTGTGGCGGGTGCGTCGCCACGTTCGCTGTCCAGCTTGCGTCCGAAAACGACGCCGCCAAATCACCGGTCGAGTTCGCGGTCCGTGAATCCGTCACCGGATCGTGCAGGATTATCCCGGCATTGCTGTCGAGGCTTGTGAAATACTCATGCGCGGCACTATCAAGCTGCGGCTGTGGCGATTGTGCCGCCCCTGCGTCCGAAACCGACGCCGCTAAGGCCTGATCACTGGTCGAGTTCCCGGTCCGTGAATCCGTCACCGGATCGTGCAGGACTACCCCGGCCCCGTTGTCGAGACTTGTGAAATGTTCGGCACCGTCAAGCCGGGGCTGTGGCGGTTGCACCGCCACGTTCGCTGTCGAGCCTGCGTCCGAAACCGACGCCGCCAAGGCCTGATCACTGGTCGAGTTCGCGGTCCGTGAATCCGTCACCGAATCGTGCCGGATTATCCCGACCCCGTTGTCGAGACTTGTGAAATGTTCGGCACCGTCAAGCCGCGGCTGTGGCGATTGTGCCGCCACGTTCGCTGTCCAGCTTGCGTCCGAAACCGACGCCGCTAAGGCATGATCACTGGTCGAGTTCCCGGTCCGTGAATCCGTCACCGGATCGTGCAGGACTATCCCGGCCCCGTTGTCGAGACTTGTGAAATGTTCGGCACCGTCAAGCCGCAGCTGTGGCGGGTGCGCCGCCAAGTTTGCTGCCCAGCCTACCCCCGAAAATGACGCTGCCAAAGCATGATCACTGGTCGAGTTGTGAGTCCTTGAATCTGTCACGGCATCGTGTAGGACCAATGCATCATTGCCATTAACTTCGGTAGTTTCACGACCGAAAGTGGGGAACGCAAACCGGATCTGTGTTGACTGCCCCGGCAAGTTCACTAGCCAACCTGCGCTGGAAAATGGCCAGGCGAAATTCGCGGTGACTGTTCCGCTGGAGGAACTTTGCGTGCTCTCAGCCACTGAACTGTTCGCCGCAGGTGGATCGGTGATTAGCGTGCCGTTGGCACCATCGCTCGCGAAACTAAGGGTTCCATTGAATCCGATAAGCTGAAACGTCTGGCTATGAGTTCCATCGCTAACAGTCAGCATGCCGGTGCTACTGTCATAGGTATGGCTAAAACTGGGCGAATTGAAATCGATGCCCTGAAGGTCGATGGCATCAGAGTGTCCGTTTGCTGCAGTAAAGCCGGAAACTGTCCCGGTGAATTGCGTGCCGCTTGCGATGATCAGAATGCCGCTGTCCAGATTATTGTTCGCGAATGTCACATGCTCCGTGTTCAGTCCCGATCCAGAGAATGTCAGCGTGACGTCACTGTCGATTTGCCATGTTCCAGGGCCCGCTACAATTCCCGAAATATTCAGCGTACCGCTGTTAACTTCAACCTTTCCAGCATTCCAGATTGTTTCGCCAAAAGTGTAATTGCCCTGCGTCGACAATGTCCCAAATGTGCTGCCGTTGCTCTGAACATAGATTGTTCCGGCCTCTAACTTTCCGCCCCAGAGTTCGAAGACGCCGCTACCGATTGTCAGACCGCCGCTTCCTGAACCGAGATTGAGGTCGCCATTCGTCGTGTCTAGGACGATGGCGTCAGGATCGGAGATGGTTAGCGAATGCGCCACATCGCCGGCGCTGGTAATCGTAATCGTATAGGTCTTTGTGCTACCGACATTATTGACAAAGTTATCATCGTTAGAGGTCGGCAGTGCCGTACTTTGGGAATTAGGAATGCCCCAGCGCCCTTGAGTCGACCAATCGTTAGAGACGTCACCCTTCCAGTTGAGCTGAGAGCTCACAACTGTAACCGGGGTGCTTGTAGCTTCGACCGCCCCCGCAGCATCAAAATAAGCCACAGAGAGTGCGTGGCCTGCGTCAGCAGACTGCACGGTGTAGGTCGCGCTCGTTGCGTTGGCGATTGGTTTGCCGTCCAGATACCATTGATATGTGGCCGTTGAATCGCCATCGAAATCGTTGACCGTTGCTATCACGGTCTGGCCGATAGCCGGGGCGCCCGTGACTATTACCGTGTCGGTCGGGTTCACCGTCACCAGCTCGGTGCCGCTCGTCGTCGTCGATAGATTGCCCTCGGCGTCCTTCGCGGTCGCCGCAATCCCGAGCGTGAAGTTCGCGTCGTTCGCCGGCGTGATGGTGAGGCTCGACAGATTCCAGTTGTGCACGTCGACCGAGGTGTTGCCGGCCGTTGCCGTGAAGCTGTTGCCGTGACCGTCGCTGAGCACCGCCCCCACCGGGATCGCGCTCACCACCAGCGAGGACAGGCTGTTGCTGTCACCCGCAGCCCCGTTGACCGTCACGCCGAGGTTAAGCGCGATCGCCGTCCCCTCGACCCCGATCTCCGCCACCGGCGCCACGCTCGGCGCCGTCGGGTTCACCGTCACGGCCTCGATCACTTGCGCCGTGCTGGTTTTGCCGCTGCCATCGACCCACGTGGCCGTCGCGATCAGCATGAAGTTCGCGGCGTTGGTCGTCGTGATCTTTAGGCCCGACAGGTTCCAAGCCTGCACATCGACCGAGGTGTTGCCGGGCGTCGCCGTGAAGCTGTGGACGCCGTCCGTCAACGTGTCGCCAACCGGGATCCCACTCACCACCAGCGACTGGATACTGCTGTCACCCGACAGGCTATTCGACGCCGCCGCCAACGGGCCCAGCGTCAGCTGCGTGCCCTCGGTCGCCGCCGTCGCCGCGCCCCACGTCACCGTCGGGCTCGGGTCGACAGCCGGCGGAGTACTCAGCGGGGTAAACCCTGGACCAAGTGACGGACTGGTCAACGGGTCGAGCACACCTTGCGGGGGATTGCTAGCTGGCGGAACAAAACTGATCGGCTGCAACAGCGGGTTGGAAATATCCGTGGGGGGTGTGCTCGATCCGTTTGTGGTCGATTCCGTGGGGCCGCCCTGCAATCCTAGAACATAATTCGCTAGCGCACCCTGTTGCACCATCTGCAGCCGGTTCATTTCCGTTGCAGAGTTTGTAACCGGGGTCGAGGATCCGGTCTTATCAAGCACGACCGATTCGCCGGGATTATCAATCCAAATGGTTCTTGGGTTGACTTTGGTCCGCAGTTCAAAGACCCCGTGCTCCAGGTCTTTGTAGGTGATCTCCCCGTCATCGAGGAATGTGGTACCGGCGGGTTGAGCGTGAGATTGCTCTATGGCCGAGAAGGTCAACGCGGCAATCGACAATATGCCGATCCCGCTACCTGAGGAGCGGCTCCGAATGCTTGCGAGGGGGGTGTCTATCGTTAGCCCACCGCTCTTCGCTATTCGGCCAACAATGAAAGCGAAGGCCCCGCGGGCGAGAGTTAGCAGGGCTGAATGCAAGTGTCCGGCAGAGCCACGGACGAATTCCTTCAGGACCACGTGGGCGCTGCTCGCAAGGATGATGCCGGTTCCGTCGATAAAGCGAACAGCGATTGAGCCATTGGGACCAGTCTCGATGGTGTCGCCCGGAAAAACCGGGTCCCCGGTGCTGGCCGCAACTGTGCCGCCGGCACGCGTCAGCGTTCGCGCACCGATGGCAGTCTCGATCGTGCCGATGGATTGGTGGGCTGTGATCACCAGCTCTTGACCAGAGCCGAGCCCGCTACTCACCTTCCTCGGCCCTTCAAGGAAGCGACCGTACACCGGCCAAGCCCCCCTCTCTTGCCAAACCTCCCGCGTCGCGTTCTTATTTTGTTCCGGGAGACATCAGTCCTTGGTTATCACCGGTTGGCCCGGTTCAGCAATCATTAAAGCTAAAAAAGCTTAAAAGCTGGCAATGTTAATTTGCGGCCGTCCGACAGTAATGGTATGATTAAACTGCCTTTCATTCATCCCCACCTTGAGAGGGCACCATGCGCGTAACTGCCATCTCCGTGTCGGTCGCCAGCCTCGTCTTGTCAGCCATCAGCCTGTTTTCGCCTTATCCAGCGCTCGCCCAAAGTGATGGCGCACAGCCTGCCGTCGCCGCAGCCCCCGCAACTGGTATCGGGCGCGTCGTGAGCGCCACGGGTTCTGTCACCATCGAGCACGTCAACGCGGTCGTTGTGCAAGCCAATATAGGGCAACCTTCGACGGTCAAACCCGGTGATCCGGTCTATCTGGGCGATGTGGTCCAGACGGGAGCTGATGGAAAGCTCGGCCTTGCCTTCAATGATGGCACAGCGTTCACGCTCTCCAGCTCGGCGCGCATGGTCTTGAACGAATTTGTCTACGACCCGAACGGGAAGTCCAATTCAACGCTATTCAGCTTGACCAAGGGTTCGTTTACGTTCGTTGCCGGCAAGATCGCCAAGACGGGCGACATGAAAATCGACACCCCTGTTGCCACAATGGGCATTCGTGGCACAACGCCGCACGTTGAGATTTCCGAGGACGGCTCAGTCAAGTTTTCCACCCTTATTGAAGAGGGCAAAGACAATGTTACCGGCAGCAAAGACAATGTTACCGGCAAACGTGCGGCACCTCGAAAGGGGCAAATGAAAGCTACGTCGGCGCCGGCGCCTGTACTCGGCTGGAAACCTGCCCAAGAGGGCCAAAAACCCAATCTGACTATCTGTGGGTCGTGTTGAAGCCCGCACCTTAATTTTTCACGGGCGTTGCTAAAGACGGCTCGGGCTTGACCATGCCGGGTCATCTAGCCTGAACGCTACGCCAGGAGCGCAAATGGAGTTGAGCACAGGCATTATCCGAGCGATGCCGGTGACGCTGATCCTATTGATGCTCGGTTCACCGGCAGCGCCGCAGACACCGAGGCTCAAGAACATCCAATTGTGTAACGGCGCGGACCGTACGTCACCCACACCGCAGATAAACGGCTGTACCGCACTCATCAATTTGGGCAGCGAGAAGCCATACATCTTAGCAGTCGCTCATAACAACCGGGGAAATGCTTATGCGGCAATGGGCGATTACAGCCGTGCTATCGAGGACTACGATCAATCGATCAAGCTCAAATCCGACTTTGCCAAACCCTTTAACAATCGCGGCGTGGCATATCGCAAGGTAGGCGACTACGAGCGCGCGATCAAAGATTTCGACTCGGCTATCAAGCTCGATTCCGGCTACGCTCTCGCCTTCGCCAACCGTGCCGAAGCCTACCGGAGCATGAACGAATATGACCGCGCAAATTTAGACTATGATGAAGCCATGCGCCTAGAGCCAAAGCTGAACGCGATCTTGAAGGAGCGTTGCTGGGTCCGCGCCGTGCTCGACAACTTTCAGGGTGCTCTTGAGGACTGCAACAAAGCCCTCGAGTTGGAGCCCGATAATGCTGCCGCACACGACTCGCGTGGCTTGGTCTATTTGAAAACAGGTCAATTCGACGCCGCGATCGGCGAATTCAGCTCGGCCTTACGAGTGGCGCCAAACTTGGCGAGCGCCCTGTACGGACGTGGGCTTGCGAAGCTTAAAAAAGGCGACTCAGCCGGGGGCAAGATCGATATTTCTGCAGCGAACGCAATCGCTCCCAAAATCGGTGACGACTTCGCGCGTTATGGGGTGCAATAAGGCGCCGCGCGGCAGGCGTCAGCGTGATCTGCGCCCAAATCGGCAATCAACGGATCCGTTCACGCTTGGTACTCGTTCGAACCCCAAGTGCCTCACGCTCTTTTGATATTTCATTCACCGCGATCTCTCAACGACCGCCCATATTAACCGAGGCGAAAAGGATTAGGCGCAGGCTGGCGCCTAAGCTTCGGAATGCAATCGGCCAACAGTGACCGAATTTCCGAATGCAGAGGCGTCCGTGTCTGGCCCCACCCGCATAGCGCTTGCTTGTCTGTTGCTCGCCATTTTCTGTGGCGCTCGAGCTGACGATTCATACGCGAACACCTTTTCCATTGCAATCAGAACGTTTGGCTCGGGCGCAACTGCTGATCAACGCACGTTAGAAGAACGTCGTCCGACGGTCTTTGACTCTGCGGACCGAAGTCCAAGGTCCGCGCCTGCGGAATCCTTTGTGTTAGCGAGTCGATCAAACGAGATCTCGGCCAAGTGGGCGGAGCTTCAGTCACGAATTAGCGCTGATGAGGCTACGCTCGGAGCCTGCCGCTCTGGCGATGGCACGTGCCCCGCAGCGGCGCGGCGCTTCTTATCTCTCATTGAGTTAGGCCAGCAGCAGCAAGGACGCGCACGATTAGGCGTCATCAATCGCGCGGTAAATTTAAGCATTAGGCCGGTGAGCGATTGGGTGCAGCATGGTGTTGATGATTTTTGGGCTTCTCCGCTCGAGACGATGAGGAGCGGAGCTGGTGATTGTGAGGACTATGCAATCGCAAAATATGTAGCGCTTCGCCAAGCCGGCCTCGCGCCAGCTGACCTTCGTGTTATAATCGTGTATGACGCGAAGCACGGAACGAATCATGCTGTTGTTGCCGTCCATCATGACGGCGAATGGTTAGTGCTCGACAATCGCACTTTCATCATGGTCAACGCTGAAGCCATTCAAAATTACTGGCCCTTATTTGTCTTGGATCATCGAGGCGTCGCGGCCATGGCCACGGCTTTCCTTCTCCGCTGAATGGCCTGGGGTGCGTGCTCAATCGCGTTTAGCAGCATGAACTTTCAGTTTTGTTCCGCGATAGCTTCGAGTGCTTGTCGATTCGTGATCCAGATTGAGCCGCCAGAAATTTGCACAGTTCCCATGGTTTGCCATCTCGCCAAGCACTTGTTCACGCTTTCTCGCGTTCCCCCCACCATGTTTGCCAAATCGCGTTGACTCAACCTAGTCTTTGCAGTTCCAGCAAGCGGTCCGGTCGACGGTAGCACACGCAGTAGCGCCTTGGCTAACCTGGTAGGGAGCTGCAGCAGCGCGACTTCCGCCAAAATTTGATCCGCGTTTCGCAATCGCTGACAAATCACCTCAACGAGCTTAGGCCAAGCGGACGGGTTTCGCTCAAAGCAAGATAAGACGTCACGTCGATCCAACAACGCCAAAGTGCATGCAGTTTCTGCCACCGCATCTGCCGACCGCTCTTTGCCGTCCAGGAGAGAAAGCTCCCCAAAAATCTCTCCTGGCTGAATCCTAGCAAGCAGGAGCTCCTTACCGCTCGACGCGGGAACACTAATCCGTACCGTTCCGCTTAACACCGCCATCATCTGGCTTCCATGGGAGCCGATTGTGAAGATTGTCTCACCACCACGAAAGGGCCGAACACGGGCCCGCTCGGAAATCGCGCCCCGCTCACCAGGACTCAAGCCTGCAAATAAAGAACAACCGCCGATCAGATGATGGGCTTGCGTTAGCGCCCGCTTATCCGGTGCCACGGCCTCTTCGCGTTGCGAACGTCCATGCCTCATTAGCGATCCCGTCGCGAGGCAGTTCAAGGGCTTTGTGTTGCCCCGAAGGATACCTCATCGGCTTTACCAAAGGGAAGTGGCTTGTGCACTGTAGTCGGGCGGTGCGATAGAATAGTCTGACGCGCAGACGCGAACCAGCTTGATCTGGCCAAGAGGGGAGACCCGAACGTCGCGGCCGCCGCAGCGGGGCTGTCCGTAGCGCGTGAAGATGTCCGCGTTTTGTAGCACATCAATTGTCCGCTTCTGCTGTTGCCGCTGCGCCTGTGGGGCTTGTGGGCAACGCGCTTGCGTTGTCCACAAACCCACAGGCCCTCCGGGAGCCGCCGAGCGGAGTTAAGCGGCACACGAGACGACCTCGTTGGCTCGGCCCTTGCCGTCGAACCGGGCGAGACAGCGTGGACCGTCGAAAATGGCGAGCGAGCCATCTCGATATTCGTGTACCCGCACCGTCGCCCGGACGTAGTGCTGACGGTGGCGTTGGGGCGGAATCTGAAGAGCCCGGCGGCGCCAAGACACGCAATTATCGGCGCCGACGACCCGATCCTCCTGCACGCACAGCACCTCCTCGATCGGCCGGCCCACATAGGGCACGAAGGCCGAACCTGGCTCGGCTGCGGGCACTGCGAAGCGAGCGTTGTAATCCGGCACGAAGCGTTGCGTGAGGTACCGATTGGCAGCCGCCAAGGTCTTGATCTCGGCCAACCGTAACTCCTGCGGCAGCCGGTTCTGAAGCGTCCCGAATACCCGCTCCATGCGACCGCGCGCCTGCGGCGCGTAGGATGGGATGTGGGTGATGCCGAGCTGGGAAAGCGCGCGGCCAACCTGGGTGAGCTGGGTCTTGTCCACCTTGCCGTTGTGGGTGATGAAGTAACTCTCGAGTTATCGCCAGCGAGTGCCGCTCTGCTGCGGCAACGGGCAAGTGAAAAAGGACTTGCAGCGGCAACGCTCGCTGCCGCCTTACTGGAACTCATAATACAGGATAAGCTTTACGACGCCGTGCTGGATGGGCGTGATATTCTCACGCCCCACGCCGCTTAGGTACGGCGGCGCTACTTGCCGGTCAATCGAGCAGCGTGGAACCTAGATGATCGTTGCTGTCGGCATAGTCCCGCGATACGAATTATCCGCACAGATTTCGCCCAAAACCGCGATCCTTACCGACCGCGGAAGAAGGTTGCGCGACCCGACTTTGTCCCTGCGAGTATGTCTTCGAGTTTGTCGAGTAGGTCGCCCAGTGAGGGGGCTTAACCAGCTCGGGTCTGCTTCTTTGCCTCTGCCAGACTGCTGTCAGCAGCGACAAGACGCGCCGCGATAATTCTTGCGACGTATAACAGCACTGTCGGGTCCTTCTCGAGTAGCTCGGCGTCCGCGATGTAAAACTGCGTCTCCTCTAAGGCCCGAACTTCGGCATAATGCGGCTGATCCAACAACGCAGAAAGTTCACCGAGAACTGCGCCGGGCTGATCGACCTTAGCGATCTCGACGGCGTCCTTCAGTATTACGACCGCACCCTTTTTCAGGATCAACAAAAGATCGGTTTTTAACCCGGCGCTTATGACGGTCTCGCCGGCGCGTCTAGTCGCAACCGGAAGGCCAGCAAGGGTCTTTTCCAATCCGACCAGGGATATGGGCTTTCGTGCTATGGGTTCCACTGTCAGCCTCACGCTCAGAGGCGGAGCAAGCCTGCACACGAGCTTTCTGTCAAGGCATACGCAGCGAGCTTAAGAACGCTTTACCTCGATGGCACGCGTTTTGCTCAGTCGCTCGGTTCTCACGAACTGCCGCGATCTTGTCGAGCGCTGCGGGACCTAATGTCGCCGCGCGCCTCAAAATGGCAGCGGCTCGGGGCCGCAAGGCAACGATAGTGGAAATGAGATACAAGAATCTAAGCCAGCGACACGACGCTAGATTCCGTCGCTGCATTTAGTGCCGAGTGCACCCTGCGGCTCGCTAAATTGCCAATGACCTTCAGGCAACACCAGCGGTCGACTTTATTGGCACCGTAAACTCAAATATCGCGCCACCCTCGTTATTGGATGACGCCGTAAGCCGGCCCCCATGGCGTTCAATGATCACGCGGGCAATAGCTAATCCAAGTCCCGTTCCGTGGGGCTTGGTCGTAAAGAACGCATCAAATATCTCCTCCAATTGACTGAAGTGAATCCCCGGACCCGTGTCGTGCACTTTCACCACAATTGCATCGTGACCACTCTGCTCGGTGCTCACACGCAAACACTTACTCGGACCACAGGTGTTGGCCATCGCTTCAAGTGCATTGTTGATTAGATTAAAAATCACTTGTCGCAATTGAGTCCCATTTCCGTCGATAATCGGCAATTCCGATAACAATTCCAGCTTACCGGTAATTCCATGCGACTGCAGTTTACCTTCCAATGATTGAAATACTTCACGGGCAATCTCATTCACATTGACCGCTTGTTGTTCCTCTCCCGCCCGCCGGAACAAATTACGCATGCTATCTAAAAGTTCGGCTGCTCGATGACTGTCTCTCCTCATTGCTTGCAATAATGCTTCTGTTTCGCCAAGGTTCGGAGGTTCCATTCGGAGAAATCGCAAACCCGCTCCGCCGTGCACCGCAATCGCCGCGAGCGGCTGTTTTACTTCATGCGCGATTGAAGCAGTGATCGCCTCCATATCCAGTAGTTGATTTTCGCGTGCAGTTTCGCGAAGCCGCTGCGTCAGCAGGCGCATGAGGCTGATGGCCAGATCCGGCGAATTTCTCACTAGGGAAAGAAACCGTTCATTGCCGACCGGGATGAGCACAGTGTCAGTCGCCGCCACGGCTGTTGCGCTGCGCGGGGCCGAGTCTATTAGCGCCATCTCACCAAACACATTGTAGTCCGAAAGAGTTGCAATTACCCGGTTAACCTGACGAATCTCAACCTTCCCGCTTCGGATGACGAACAATTCCTGCGCGGCGTCGCCCCGTTTGAAGATGACATCGCCAGCATTGAAACGGCGCGCCGGGCCTCCCCGTTCAGCTACAGTGCTTCCCGGTCAAAGTGAAGCATATCCTGCGTGCCTGAAGTGATTGGCGATTTCCTGAGGGCTGAGAATACGCAAGTAGCAGCGGATTGCTCGATAAAGAGATCGAACACTGCGCGCGGCGACCTTGCGTAGGAACTCTTTGAACGAGTGGAATGGCGTCTCGATCGGGTTCAGGTCAGGGGAGTACTGCGGCAGATATCGAAGCGTGGCTCCTGCACGCTCGATAGCCTCCTGCACGCCCGGTGTCTTGTGCGCCTGCAGGTGGTCGAGAATCACAATGTCATTGCGTTTGAGCGTAGGCACCAGGAACTGCGTGACATAGGCCCGGAACGACTCGGCATTGATGGCACCTTCGATGACCATCGGCGCGACCATTTTGTCGTGACGCAGCGCGGCCACGAAGGTGATGGTCGTCCAATGGGCCATGGGGACACGATCGATCAACGGCTCACCCCGCGGGCTGCGGCCGCGCAGCCGGGTCATGCTGGTGTTGATCGATGTCTCGTCGATGAACACCAGACGGGCGGGCTCAAACATACCTTGCTCGCGGATCCATCGTCGCCGCGCCCGGGCCACGTCGGCGCGTTCCCGCTCCACCGCCTGCAGGCTTTTTTTATAGGTGATGCCGTGACGAAGGAAGAAGCGCGAGAGTGCGCTTTTGCTCGTCTTGATCCGCCGCTTAGAGAGCTCGCTAACGCTCTCCAGCAGACTTCGGTCCGGGTTCTCCGCCTGCAGGGCCAAGATCTGCGCCGCATGGTCCTCCAAGGGGGACACGCTCCCGCCCCGCGGCTTCGGCGTAGCGCGCCGGTCCTTTCGCCAAGCCTGAAGCCATCGCACCGAAGAACTGACGCTCACCTCAAACCGTTCGGCCGCCTCGTGTCGCGACGCACCGGATTCCACCGCATCGATCACGCGCTCCCGAAGGTCACCGGAGTAGGATTTCGGCAGCGCACGTCCCCCAAAACGGAATCAGTGCGAGCAGACTCGCCGATGGCTAACTATTTGGGAATCCCTTAGATTCAAATCGGCCGGGAAGCACTGTAATATTCGAAAGTCAATCGACCAATCCGTCATATATTGGCACCTGATTTGGCAACTGCCTCAAACAGCGACTGGACCCCGGGCTGTCCTATCCGAACGGTGAGTTCGTCTTGCCTGCGAGCGGCTAGTCAGTAGGCCGCCTGCAGAAGCAAATCGGTCAGGCGCTCCGGCACGTCAAACATGGCCATGTGTCCAGATTCGGATAATTCAAAGGTACGCCATGACTTGTTAGCTTTACACTCGGCTAGTGCCTTGTCGAACGCGAGATCCGGATATTTTGGGAGTCGAATGTAGATTTTTTTTGCCACTTTTTCGATCCCGCCGGATAATTTAATCGGCTGCT
>WNGJ01011442.1_pt1 | contig 11954 bp, 10 predicted proteins | sample 5400611 | NCBI WGS metagenome assembly WNGJ01 (sample SAMN13153375, study PRJNA577476) | soil metagenome | isolation source: 40 cm soil or saprolite under Garry oak tree replicate 1 | place: USA:California | collected 2016-06-15 | reverse complement strand
TCATGTCCCGGACAGAACCGCGGCTGCACGGCTCAGTTGGGGGTCGTCTGACCCGGCGGAGGGCGCGCCTGCCTGGACCTCGATCGTCGGCGTCACGCCCACGCCCTCCAGGCGCTCGCCATCGACCCGGACATCTTCGACTGCGAGCAGCAGCAAGCCGCTTCCGATGAGGAATGCGGTGGCGGCCAGGACCGCGCCCTCTGTCCGGGTGCCGATGAGCTCACCCAACCGGTACTTCTTGAAACCATAGGCAAGAACCTCCTTGCCACTGCGCGTACCGCCGTTGATGAGCATCGCAACGGGCTTGCGCCACTTCACATTCACGAATTCGCTAGTACCGCTTTGGTCGGTGACCTGCATTGTTGGCGCCCGGGCGTTGAACAGATCGAGATATTCGGGTTGCGCGCCGCCCCAGCCATCCCGCCATAGCACCAAACGTGGACATAGCCGATGCGTCGTCCATTGGCCTCGATGATGCGAGCACTGGACTCCAACCCACGAAGGAACATTTTCGTGGGCTCGAGGTCGACCGGCACAACGGAGATTTGCATCACCGAGGCGCCTCGATGTACCTCCAAGACAACCGATTGGCCCACCTTCCCACGGAATGACCCGACCGGCTCAAATGCCGTTCCGTCAGCCGCAACTATTTCGTCACCGGCACGAAGGCCCGCCTGCTGAGCCGGCGTTCCATCTATGATGGCGGTGATCGTGTTACGACCAGTCGCCTCGAAACCTGATAGCGTTCCTGCCACCAGGAGGCTACCTCCCGCAGGACTTTTCGCCTGTCGAGCCCAGAAGATAAGAGGCCGGACGGCGTATAGTCTTATTAGCCTAGTTCATGAATGGTACAGGCCGTCTTGGATGCGGCATCGGGCTAGGCCTTCAATTTCCAACGCTCGCTAAAGGCATTGAAAAAACGTCGTTCGTATTCAGCTTGGAAGAATCGAATTACTGTAATGTTTTCAAGGGCAATTCAGGCAATTCGCAGCCATTTTGCTCGTTGAGATCCTTACAGAATTTCTCTTTGTCTGAATGGCGTTCGGCTTATGAGAGGAACTCATCCAAGATTCATCAGGTTCTCGTTGGCTTCGGGGGATGAAATAGCTCTTCGACGGAGTGTTTCGGGTCCTTGATCCGAGAGCGATCCTTGCGATCGTTCTTCTGTGCCTCGAGCTTCTGCAGGAAGCGGAAACGGGGCGATCGGGTCGCGTGCCCGGATCGGCCGTGCTTGGTCATACCGAAACCCTTTTGGCCGCCATGCGTCATTTGATCACTAACGAAAGCTGTGCGCCTATTTTCTCCCACCGGAAAGGCCGCCCCGGGGTCAACCTTCATGCGGTTCGCCGAAACTACGATCAAGTGAGAAAGGAAAGCCTGATCGTCAAGAGGCGCGAGGTAGAGCGCGAACAGAATGCTGCAGTACGGCGCGCCCGCTACCCAACATGTAGGAACCCCTCGGGAGGCGTCGGGGGTTCGGGTCAGGGTCCGCTACATCGCAAAACCCACTGCACTCGAAGCACTCTTCTCCTATCGGCGGGCAGCCTAACTCCCTTGAAGGGCATTTTCATAATCTGCAAAAGACCGCAGTTCGCGCGCGATCCACATAGGTCGGGAAAATATATCACGCGCTCTTCGGCCGAAACGCGACGACAGGTCCGGTGTGCTCAGTCTCGCGTATCGCCGCCTCGATCGCTTTTGCGAGCGCAGCTTGGTCGAAGGGCTTTGATATGCGCGGCAAGCTGGAGCGCTCCCCGCTAGGAAGCTCTGCGTACCCGGTGCTCAGCAGAAGCACCGTCCCGGGACGCTCCGCAGCCACCGCATCAGCAAGCTGCAGGCCGGTCATACCCGGCATGGCATAATCCATAATAGCGAGGTCGACGGTTCGGGTGCGGCGGAGCAAAGCCAACGCCTCTTCGCCCGAGCGCGCCTCCACTACGGCATGCCCCAGATCCTCCACCATCGCGGCGGTGTTCTCAAGCACCAGAAGGTCATCGTCAACGACAAGCACAGAAAGCCGACGGCTGGTCCGAGGTATCGATACGATCGGCTCGCCGCGTAGAGTTGGCGCCGCAGCCTCCTCGGCTACTGGCAGCAAGATCTCGGCTGTCGTGCCCTCTCCGACGCGGCTCTTGAGCACAAGCCTGCCGCCCGATTGTTCAGCGAGACCGTTAACCATTGACAGCCCAAGTCCCGTGCCCTTGCCGACGCCCTTCGTCGTAAAGAATGGTTCCTGGGCGTGTTTGAGCGTCTCTTCGTCCATGCCGCAGCCTGTGTCCGCCACCGAGAGCGTAACGTGGCGTTTCGCGGGACTGTTGTTCTCGTCATGATCCTCACGTGCGGCGATGGTAATAACCCCACCGTTCGGCATTGCGTCGCGAGCGTTCACCGCCAGGTTCAGGATGGCGAGTTCGAGCTGGTTTGCGTCAGCTTTCACCTTCGGAAGATCCATCGGAAAGCGCGTTTCGATGCGAATTCCGGCCTCGAATTTCAGCAGCGACGTCATGCCTCGCACCAGCTCCGGCACGTCGACCACCACGGGTTTGAGATCCTGTTTACGAGCGAACGCGAGCATGCGCTGGGTCAGAGAGGCGCCGCGCAGCGCGCCCTGCATCGCGTTGTCGACGAGTCGCTGGATCTTCGGATCATCCATGTTCAGGCGCTTCTTCAAGAGTTCAAGGCTGCCAAGAACGGCGGCGAGCAGGTTGTTAAAGTCGTGAGCAATGCCGCCGGTAAGCTGACCGATCGTCTCCATCTTCTGCGACATCACCAGCGCTTCGCGCGTCCGCTCCAGCGCTTCCTGTGCCCGTTTCCTCTCGCTGACGTCCCGCACGATTTTGGCAAAACCTATGATCGCGCCGCTTTCGTTGCGAACAGCGACGATCGTCACCTCTGCCCAAAAGTGGCTGCCGTCTTTGCGCACGCGCCAGCCTTCGGTGGCGGACTTTCCGTCCCGCTCAGCCTTGAGCAGTGCATGCGGCGGCAACCCGGCCGCGCAGTCTTCCTCCGTATGGAAGATCGTGTAGCTTGTCCCCACAATATCGTCGCCGTAGCCCATCAGCCGGCGCGCGCCGAGGTTCCAGTTGCCTACGCGCCCATCGGGTTCGAGCATGAAGATCGCATGGTCCGCGACGCCCTCCACGAGAAGTCGGAAGCGTTCTTCGCTGCGCCTTAGCGCATCAGCCTCGCGCTCGGCGCGCTCGGCGCTTGCCCGGTCGTAGACGGCAGCCGCGAGTCCAATGCTCAGGATGATAATGGTTGTACCGGAGAGCAGGAACGCGAGCGGCGCCTGACCGACCCCGAAATGTTCCGCGTGCTCTGCAATGGAAACTGCAGGTACGAACAAAGCGCCTTCCATGGCGGCGTAATGCATGCCAGATATCGCAAGACCCATCACAAGCCCAGCGAACAGCCGCTGCACAGCACTAGTGTTGCGGAAGGCGAGCCACAGCGCCACGACCGAGGCGCCGACCGCGATTACAATTGAGATCACGACCCATCGTGGATCGTACTCGATGAACGCCGCCATCCGCATGGCGCCCATCCCGGTATAATGCATGGCCGAAATGGCGAGCCCCATTGCGAAGCCAGACGCGAAGAGCGCCCGCGGGCGCCGTCCGACGACTGCAAACGCGGCTGCCGCGACTACGATGGGGATAACAAGCGAGAGGAGAGTCCGGAATGGATCGTACGATACCTCAATCCCTGGCAGGCTGAAAGCCAGCATGCCGACGAAATGCATGGACCAGATGCCGCCGCCCATGGCAATTGCGGCGGCAGCAAGCCAAGCGCGGCTGGCCCGCCCAGAAGCGGCCCGCATCCTCGTAGCGAGGTCAAGTGCGGTGTACGAAGCGAGCGCGGCGATCAGGATCGACAGCGCGACCAGAACGGGATCGTGGAAGGTCGTATGATGATGCATCCCGACTCACTCTAACCGAAATCCAAGGCAAATTCATGCAACCAGTGGGACAGAAACAGCCGGAACGCGCGAAGTCCCCCACGTATCGCCGTCCTTCATTAGTTGACGGAACGGAACCGGGAATTGAAAGATTCGTCTCTGCATAGGGAACTCGGGGACAATGCGGGTGGAGCGCGAGGCGAGTGATGCGTAAACGATCGCCATTACGCTGGGGCGCATCTCGCCGACGAGCTGACAAAGCTCCTGCCAATCCACGATCCCTCGACCATTGCCGCCGTCATCGTCGAATCCGTGGTTGGCAAACCGCAGCAGATTGGTCCGATCGAGGATCTCCTCGCAATGTTGTCGAGATTGGCTTTGAGAGCGGCCGCCGGCGAAGACCGCGCCCACCAACACGTTCTCGAACACCGTCATTCCGTGAAACGGCTGCGGAATCTGATAGGTGCGAGCGATTCCGGCGTGCGCCCGCTGTCGCGCGCCCCACTTCGTAACGTCTTTATCCTTGAACGCGATCCTGCCTGTGTCGCCATGCAGGTCTCCCGATATCAAATTCAGGAATGTAGTCTTTCCTGCTCCGTTCGGCCCGATGATGCCCACCGCTGCGCCGCGCGAGACTTGAAAACTGACGCTGTCCGCGACGCGCAACGCACCGAACGATTTCGATAGATCCTCCATCCGCAACACCGGCGGCTCTACGACGTCAGCGCTTCGAAATCGCCGCCGACGGGAATTTGCGGCGCCCTACCCCGCGCCGCACCGTTTGCGGGGCATGCCAGCGGTGGTCCGCCTGCGGCGGCTCATGCTTTAGCTTCTGGTCTGCTTACCAAGTCGGAAGTTGCGGCGCGCGTTGAAGGGAGACAGGAGGCAGCGTTTTCTCGTAGACGATTACCCTGCCACTGTTTCAATGAGGCTCAAGACGCGGTAAAGTCGACAGTATGGCGTCCGCCACCAGCGACAGGATGCCCAATAACGATAATCCGAGGGAGAACGACAATGAGCATCGAAGCACGGACGACCGGGCTGCGGCTCGGCGCAATAGGCATCGGCCTCCTGCTGGCGGCCGTTCTCGGCAGCACCGCAGTCGCGGCCGACCTCAAGATCGGCTTCACCTTGTCGCTGACCGGCGGCACCGACGATTACGGCAAGGGCGCGCGGATGGGTGCCGAGCTGGCGCTCAAGGAATACAACGACAAGGGCGGCTACCAGAGCAAGAAGGTCGAAGCCGTCATCTATGACGACGAGACCAAGCCCGCAAAAGGCGTCGAGAACGTCACCCGCCTCATCACCCGCGACAAGGTCTTCGCCATGGTCGGACCGGTCAATTCCGGCGTCGCGCTCGCCATTATCGACATTGCGCAAAAGAACCAGGTGCCGCTGATGGACACCGTCGCCACGGCGGAGCAGATCATCGAGCGCTACAAGAACGCGCCGAAGAACTACATTTTCCGCGTCTCGCTTAACGACGGCATCCAGACCTCGTTCATGATCGACTACATCAAGGGTCGTCAGTATCAGCGGGTCGGCCTCATGCACGATTCGACCGGCTGGGGCCAGAGCGGCCGCGATACCGCGCTGCGCCTGGTCAAGGAGGCCAATCTCGACCTCGTGGCCGGCCCCGAGGTGTTCGACCAGAACGACACCGACATGACGACGCAGCTCACCAAGATGCAGGAGGCCAAGGCGGAATTCATCATCGCCTATTCACTGGCACCGGCTGGCGTGCAGATCGCGAAAAGCATGCAGAAGATCGGGCTGAAGACGCCGTGGACCGGGACCTGGGCGCTGATTGCGCCGAACTTCCTCAAGCTCGGCGGCAAGGCGACCGTCGAGGGGGTGATGGCGGTGACGTCCTACACGCCCGACCACAGCGCCAACGCCAAGGTGCTGCACGAAAAGGTCGACCGCATTTTCAAGGAACAGGGCGGCGACTTTCATCCGGTCGCCACCGCGCAAACCTATGATGGGGTGCGCCTGCTGCTCCGCGCGCTCGACAAGGTCGGTCCCGACCCGCAGAAGATCCGCGATGCGCTCGAGGAGATCGACGATTTCACCGAGGCGGTGACCAAGATGAAGCCGCATCCCTTCAGTCACGCCAACCACGAGTCGCTCGGTCGCGACACCGGGTTCCTGGCGGTGTGGCACGACGGCAAGCTTGAGCGCGCCTCCGAATAAAGTGCCGAGGGTTACCGCCTCCTGACACGGGGAGGTCGAACAGCGAAGCTGTCCGGGAGCGGAGAAACCCGTCCCCGGATCAACTTCGGTGGTCCGGCCCTCCGTCTGCAGGAGGGTGGTTAACCACGCGATCCGTCGTGCCGGGGGTGTGCCGAGATGAGTCTGTTTTTCGCAAAACTGTGGCAGGCGCTGGTCAGCGGCCTGTCGATTGGCAGTATCTACGCCCTCATCGCCGAGGGCTATTACATCACCTTCGTCACGACCGGCGCGCTCAATTTCGGCCAGGGCGAGTTCCTGATGATCGGGGCGCTGTTCGGGCTGACCTGTTACGTGACCTTCGGCCTGCCTTATGCGGTCGCGGTGATCGCCGCGGTACTGCTCACTGGGGTGATGGGCGCTGCGCTCGAACGCGGCGCCATCCGCCCGGTAATGCGCCACGCGCTCTCCCTGAGCTGGGTGCTCAGCACGGTCGCGGTCAGCATCATTCTCAAGAATGCGGCGGTGAATCTGTGGGGGCCTGAGCAGATCAAATTTCCCTCCCCATTCGGCGAGGCCGTCCTCCAGATCGGCTCGGCGGGCATCTTCCCGCAGGAACTGTTCATCATCGTCGCCGCGCTCGGCACGGTTTTCGCGGTGCAGATGTTCCTGCGCCGCTCGCTGCTCGGCAAGGCGCTGATTGCGGTTGCGTTCAATCGCAATGCGGCGGCGGTGATGGGGATCAACGTGCCGCGCATGGTGGTGTTCGCGTTCGTTCTCTCATCGGCGCTCGCAGGGCTCGGCGGCATCCTCATCGCTCCGATCACCTTTGCCTGGGCCTATATGGGGACGGTGCCTGGCATCAAGGCGTTCGCGGCGGCGATCTTCGGGGGGCTCGAGAATCCGATCGGCATTCTCATCGGCGGCCTGCTGATCGGGCTCCTCGAGCAATTGCTCGGGATGGTCAACTCGAACCTCAAGGAGGGCATCACGTTCTTTTTCATCCTGCTCGTCCTCGCCATCCGTCCGACCGGCCTCATGGGTCGCAGGGAGATCACCAAGGTCTGACATGCAGCTGCCGATCTTCGCCTTCTCGGGTCCGAAAGACTGGGCGCTGGTCGCCCTGGCGGCGCTCATTCTCGCACTACTGCCGGTCGTCTTCGATGATCCCTTCTTCATTCTGGTGATGCAGTCGCTCGCCTACCTGTTCATCGTGACGCTCGGGCTCGACATCCTGGTCGGCTGGACCGGGCAGATCTCGCTCGGCCATGCCGGACTCTATGCGGTCGGCGCCTACACCACTGCGCTCGCCTCGGCGCGGCTCGGCTTGCCGTTCTGGCTGAGCGCCCCGCTCGGCGTCGCTCTCGCCGGGCTGTTCGGCGCCGCGCTTGCGGTACCCTCGCTGCGCGCCAAGGGCCCCTATCTCGCCATGGTGACGATCGCGTTCGGCTTCATGGCCGAGGTGACAAGCAACCGCTGGAGCCTCACCGGCGGGCCGATGGGGATCATGTCGATCCCGCCGCCGACGCTTCCTGACGGCAGCGAGATGACGGCGACGCAGTATTTCTGGCTGATCGCCGGCGTCGCGCTCCTCTGCCATCTGCTCGCCGCCAACCTGTTTCGCTCCCGCATGGGGCGCACGCTCCTGGCGCTGCAGGGCAGCGAGATCGCCGCACAGTCGGTCGGCGTCAACGTCTACCGCTATAAGGTCCTGGCCTTCGTCATAAGCTCGGTCTACGCCGGGATCGGCGGCGTGTTCTTCGCCCATCAGAACGGCTTCATCAACAGCGACACGTTCGTCTTCTCGCTCTCGGTCTCGCTCCTGACATCGGCGCTGATGGGGGGAAGCGGCACGCTGTTCGGGCCACTGGTCGGCAGCGTCATTCTCAACCTGATCCCGACGGTCTTCGCCAGCCTGCACGACTATCACCTTTATATTTATGGCGGCATCATCCTGGTGACGATCGTGTTCCTGCCGAGAGGCATCGTCGGCAGCTTGCAGCAGATGCCAGCATTGCGTCGCTTGCGTCGCCCGCCCGCCGTCATCACGCCAGACCGAAGCGTACTCGATTTCGCGCGCGACTCGGCGCAAGATGGCCCGGTCCTGGTGGTGCGCGGATTGGCCAAGAGCTTCGGCGGCATTCGCGCGTTGAGCGGCGTCGATGTCGCGATCAAGCGCGGGACCGTGCACGGCCTGATCGGCCCAAACGGCTCCGGCAAGAGCACCTTCGTCAATGTCGTAACCGGCGTCTTTCGGGCGAGCGCCGGCAAGATCATGCTCGGCGAGAGGGAGTTGCCGCCGCAGGGGCCACACCGCATGGCCCAGCACGGCATCACGCGCACCTTCCAGAGCATCCGACTGTTCGTCGACCTCTCGGTCATTGACAACGTCATGGTCGGGTTCCACCTGCAACTCAAAAGCGGTTTGTGGGCGCATCTCCTGCAGACCCGCGCGGCCGTCGTCGAGGAGGCGGCCTATCGCGGCAAGGCGATGGCGCTCTTGGAGCTCGTCGGGATCGCCGGGCGTGCGCACGACCCGGCGCAGAACCTGTCCTACGGCCAACAACGGCTGCTGGAAATCGCGCGCGCGCTCGCGGCGCGTCCGCAACTTCTGATGCTCGACGAGCCGGCGGCCGGGGTCAATCCGACCGAGCTCCATCACCTCTCGCGCATCATCCGCGACATCAAGGCGGCCGGCGTCACGCTTCTCGTCATCGAGCACCACATGGAGCTCATCATGGGGATTTCCGACGTAATCTCGGTGTTCGACTTCGGGCAGAAGATCTCCGAGGGCAGTGCCGCCGCGGTGCGCGAGGACAAGAAGGTGATCGAGGCCTATCTCGGCGTCGCCGAAGCTGACCACGATAGGTCTGTCCATGCTTAGCATCGAGGGTCTCAAGGTCGCGTATGGCCATGTCGAGGCGCTGCGCGGCATCGACATGGCCATGAAGCAAGGCGAGATCACGGCGATCATCGGCTCGAACGGGGCGGGAAAGACCTCCGCGCTGATGGCGATTTCCGGGCTGGCACCGGTCACCGCTGGCGACATCCGCTTCGAAGGACAAACCATCACCAGGCGCAGGCCGCACGATATCACCCGGCTCGGCATCACCCACATTCTCGAAGGCCGCCAACTGTTCGCTGACCAGACCGTCGAGGACAACCTGCTGCTAGGCGGCTACACCCGGCTGCCGCGCAACCGCGTGCGCGTCGCCGAGCTGATGGAGCGCGAGATGACGCGTTTCCCGATCCTGCGTGAACGGCGCCGCCAGCTTGCGGGCACGCTTTCGGGCGGCGAGCAGCAGATGCTGGCGATCGCCCGAGGCCTGATGTCGGAGCCGCGCGTCATCCTCATGGACGAGCCGTCGATGGGGCTCGCGCCGTTGCTGGTGAAGGAGATCGCGAGCACGATCCGCGCGCTGCGCAAGGAGGGAGCGACGATCGTCCTGGTCGAGCAGATGGCCGCCACCGCGCTGCGACTCGCCGACCACGCCTATGTGCTGGAGAACGGCCGCGTCAAGCTCTCCGGCACCGGCGCCGAGCTCGCCCGCATGCCGGAGGTCAAGCGGGCGTATCTTGGGGGCTGAAATAGTTCGTAGCCGTGCATAGTTGTTGGTGGTTCGCCCATGCGCGCGGCGATCCTGAGTCGTCGCTCCTGTGGAGCAAGGCCACCCGATCGGCCACACGGTGGTTCGGCATAGTCGGGGACTCGGCATAGCGCGGTCTAGACGGCGGCGGCCCGCTGCACGCCGGCGTCCGAGCCCGCGAAGATCCAGTTGGCCCGGCCGAGCGCCACCGCGCGGACCGCCCGTTCGGCGGCGTTGTTCGAGAGGCAGATCCGCGCGACGGCTGGAAGGAGAAGTCGAAGCCCGCCAGGTCTTGATGGTGGAGAGTCGCACGATCGCCGCGCCTACAGCCCGAAGTATTTGTGTTCAGAGACGCAAAAAGACTTTTGCAACACTATCCCCTCAACAACGGACAAGCAGTACAATCGACACTTGCGAAGTTGACGCGTAATCACGATTGATTTTGCTACCTATATGAAGCCTAGCAATATCGTCCAAGCAAACAGCTCAATAAGATATTGAAATGAACTGAGAACAATCTGTGATGATGAATTTCCCTCTCCCCTTGTGGGAGTATGAGGCTCTATGTAACCAGTTGAGAAGGCACGGGAAACGGAAAATGGTGTCCGCATAGTGTCCCTTGCTCAGGGTTCCCATGGCACCGCGCGTGTCCCGCTTGTATCCCGGCGAGCGTTTTGAACCCTGTCAGCAGGGTTGATTGGTCGCGGCCCGTTCGGCGCACAGCACAAACATCGGCGCGGGTCGGCACGTCGCGCGCCAGCGGTCTAGGAATGTGCCTAAGTGCGGGCGCACATCCCTCTGACTTTCCAGCCATTCGATCAGGCTTTGAAGCGATGCATTGTGGCCAGCCGCGTCTATTCTGCCGCTCAGGAGCGCCCACCGAACGTACAAGCCGAAAAGGTTGAGGCAGTCGCCTTCACAGTAAGCGCGCACGTTGTCGATCTCGCCGCGTCGGACCATCGCCTCGACCTCTGATCCGTGGCCGCCGATCTTGCCCGGAAGTCCTAGGGCGAGCGCAACATCATCCAAGCTCATCGAAGCGCACGCCCTGTAGTCCGAGAGCTGCTCCATCAAGTCACAATGCCAGTCAGGAGCAAACCGCTGCATGTAGTTGTCCCACTTTGTACCTCGCTGGTACCAGCTCTGCGCCGAGATGCCGTAGATCATAGCGCGGGTGCGAAGCACCGGAAGGTCAAACCCTTTGCCATTCCAGGTAACCACTCGCGGCGCGCGTTCGGCGAAGTACTGCCAAAACTTCGAGAGGAGGCGCTGCTCGTCCCAATCTGCGTCACCACCGGATCGGCAACACTCAATCGCGTACTTCACTGGAAGTCCCTTATCGTACTCGATACGAGCCTCAACGAAGGAGATCGCAACGATCCGATGCCAGATAGGCTTGGGCGGAAACTTTCCTTCATTCCAATCTGGAATTAGCGTGCGGTCCGGGACAGTCTCGATGTCGAGGCAAATGATCCTGTGTTCCATGGTTTAAGTTCCGTTCAATGCTGGCGATAGAAAATGTTGAGGGCACGGATCCAGCTCTCAATCTCGCTGTCCGGGCGCAGGAAGTCGGCCGTGCTCAACCGGATCGAGGCGTGCACGCCCGAAAAAAACGCGACCCGCTCGAGGGACAGCGAGACGCACGCGGTGATGTCGAAGTCTGTGGCTGAGTAGGCGTAGGCACCGGCCCCGGTCCTGGGGTTTCCCCGGACAAACCGAAAGTCCCATTTTCCGTGATGCGCTCGTTCGCGCCCTTTGACCTGGACGCGGCAATAACGCCCCTTTCCGAGGTCAACGCCAATGTCGTAAGGCGCATCACGGCGGGCACTATGGGCATCGAACCCTGCCTTGAGCAGTTTCGCGATGACAAACGCTTCCGCAGCATCCCCAAAACGGATGTCACTTCGAGCCTGTCTTGCAGGCCGCCGAATATCCTCGGCGAACAATGTGAGTTGAACCATAGGCGTTATCCTTTGGGAGTTAGGGCGCGTAAAGTGACGCTCGCCTGCCGTAGGCAGGAACTGAAGCAGAAACGGTTTGATGGCTGTCAGAGCAGGAACGACGGATTAGCCGTATCGATATTCATCTCAAAGCTCCTCCCGTGAGAGGAGCCGCTCGCCATCTACAAAGACAGCGGTTTCGGGGTCGGGGGCGAAAAATGGAGGCGGATTTCCGTAGGACATACGGACGCGCCGCGATTGCGTGCCGAACGGCTCGACAGACAGAAGGACGGTTTTAGAAGAGTGGTACTCCTCTTTGGACCACTGGTGGTCCTCGTACGAACAATCTTCGTATGAGCA
>WNGJ01008485.1_pt1 | contig 11954 bp, 9 predicted proteins | sample 5400611 | NCBI WGS metagenome assembly WNGJ01 (sample SAMN13153375, study PRJNA577476) | soil metagenome | isolation source: 40 cm soil or saprolite under Garry oak tree replicate 1 | place: USA:California | collected 2016-06-15 | reverse complement strand
ATACGTCCAGTTCAAAATGTCTTGAATGGCCGTATTGCCGCCGGTGCCTCCGGTGAAGCCCACAAAAGCCGTATTCCCGCCCACCGTCGCCGGAATGTTGATCGGCCAACTTGTTGAAAAGCTCTTGTTAACGACATTATCCGTGATGCTCATGGCCAGATTGCTGCCATCGTAGCTCATGTGCACATTCAAAACGTGACCGCTGTGCAAGTCGATCCCCGTGTTCGTCATATCCACAAAGGGGATCGTCGGTGACGCCCCATTGGTATAAATCCCCGTGGAGTCCCAGCCTTCACTCACATTGGGATATAAGTCAAACTTCACCGCTACGCTCTTGGTTACCCCAGAGCCGTTCCAGCCGTAGCCTAGCGACCCGCCCCCGGGTCCAAGCGCATTCGTCCCTGCGTTCTGAATTGTGAACGTCATCCCGTCCGCCGTCGGAGTCGTGCCCGGCGTAATTTGCAGACTGAAATCGGTCGTGAACGTCTGAACATTCACGGCCACCGAGTACCAACCAGAACCCGCTTCGCTTCCCCCTCCATCCGTTAGCCGCAATCTCGCCCCATTCAACGTCGTTTTCCCATTCAGAACCATACCCCCAGCTGTGAACCCGCTCCCAAAGTTGATCGCTGGCGTGCCGCTCTGAATCGTGATCACTGACGTCGCCGTAGCACTCGTCGTGAAATTAGTCGCCGTAGCGATGGCCTTCACCGTCGTCGTCGCACTTACCGTGAAGGAAGCTGTATATTGCGTTGAAGTGGTCGTCGGCTGGCTGCCATCTAGGGTGTAATAGATCGACGCTCCCGTAGTTCCATCCGTGATCGTAACCGTCTGCGCCGATGTGTACGTTCCCGTCCCCGGTGCGATCACCGGTGTCGCTGCCGGAGACGTGATCGTGTACACCACCGTCGACACATTGCTGTTGAAAAAACCACTCTCCGCAGCCATCGCTTCCACGGTCTCCGACGCGCTCACCGTAATCGGCCCCGTGTACACAGTAGAAGACGTCGCGATGGTCACCTGCTGCGCCGCCGTATAGGTCCCGGCTCCCGGACTGAAGGTCGGCGCCGCTACTTGCGACTCGATCGTGTAGGTGGCGCTGGCCATGGCACTGGTCGCGTAGCCCGAGGCCACCGCAATGGCCGTGATCGTCTCGGTAGCGCTTACCGTGATCGCCGAACTGTACTGCTGCGTCGATCCACCCGCACTGGTTGCCGGCGTTGAGCCATCCAACGTGTAGAAGATCGTGGCACCCGCGGTGGTATCTGAGATCGTCACCGTCTGCGTCCCCAGATAGGTCCCGCCTGGCAGACTGAACGCCGGCGTCGCGGCTGAGGGATTTCCGCCGCTCACGAAAGTCCACGATTCGATCTTTTGACTGGCTGTCTGCCCTCCGGTGCCTCCCGTAAATCCGAGGTAGGCCGTGTTTCCGCCCACAATGCTCGGAATGTCGACTGTCCAACTTGTTGTGAACGTCTTATTGACGACATTGTCCGCGATCGTCATCGTAAGGGTCGTGCCTTGGTAAGTCATGTGCACGCCCATGGTATCGCCGCTGTGCAAGTCAATCCCAGAAGGGGTCAGATCGATCGCAGGCAATGTGGGGGAAGCGGCATTCGTGTATATCCCCGTCGAGTTGGTGCCCTCGCCCGCATTGTTAGCCAGGTCGAACTTCACGGCCACACTGCGGTTTATGCCAGAGCCGTTCCAGCCGTACCCGAGGCCACCGCCCGGTGGTCCGAGCGCCCTGGTGCCGGCACTCTGAATCGTAAATGTGATGCCGTCTCCGGAAGGAGGGGTAGGGTTCGTCAATTGAAAAGTGAAGTCGGTTGTGAACGACTGGATGTTGACCAGAGTGTTCACAAAGGCGCTCCCCGCTTGGCTCGCTCCGCCGTTAGTCAGTTGCAGCCGGGTATCGTCGAGCGTGGTGCTGCCATTGAAGGTCATTAAAGAACTAGCGGTGCTAAAGCCACTGCTGAAGTCGACTCCGGATCCACCAACCGTTATCGCGTAGGTCCCGCTAGCCGTCGGACTATTGCTGAGACCGCTGGAGGTGGCGATCGCCTTAATCGTGGTGGTCCCGTTTATTGCAATTGCGCTGCTATAGAGTTGCGTCGTCCCCGAACCTGGCACTGGTGTACTGCCGTCTGTGGTGAAATAAATCGTCGCGTTTGGGGTGGCATCGGAGAGAGTGACGATCCGCGAGGAAGCATATGACCCTGGGGGAGGCGAAAACGTGGGAATCTGGGTTTGGCTCTGCAGAGTGTAAGTCTCGCTGACCGGGAGACTCTGGAGGAAGCCAGTGGCGCTTGCAATCGCAGTAATCGTCTCGGTGCTACTCACGGATATCGGCCCAGTGTAAAGCGTTGAAGCAGCCGTAGGTGTGCTGCCATCCAGAGTGTAGTAGATCGAAGCTCCCGCTGTGCTATCGGTGATTGTCACCGTGAGCGTTCCGGTAAAACTCTGCCCCCCTGGGCTGATGGACGGCGGTGAGGCCTGTTGCTGGACGCCCAGCAAACCATACACATCCAGTTCGGTGGCTGTTCCCACATACACTTTACCGTTGGTCACGGTGGGTATCGCGAACTTGGCGGCGACACCCGCGGCGTCGCGCGCCGAATTCTGGCCGCTTTGATAGAGCTGCGTAGCTACATTCGCCGCGTCAAAGGCCCGCAAGACCGCGTTTCCCCCTGCAAAAAACGCGTCCGTCTCCGCTGCCCAGACAATTCCATTAGTTGTCCCGTTGGCGGAGATCGAAGGCGTTGCCCCAGGGAAACTCGAACTCGGTATCGAAATAGAGGTCGGCGTCGCTGAAATTCTGCCGTTTGAGAAGGAAAAAGCCTTTAAGTTGTCGCCGCTGCCCCAAATATAAATACTATTGTTCCAACATGCGGGGGTGCTCCACAAGCCCGCTGTCTGCCCAGAAATTTCTTGGACGATGTTGTCCGCGGTGCTGTTGAACCCACCCATGTTATCGCGGTCGACTAGATAAATTTTTCCTTCCTTGCCAATCTGAACCAGCAAATGGGTGTGCCCGCCTGCGCTCTGGTCGGGCAGCAGTAGGACGCCGCCCGAGCCCACATCTACGTCGGAAAGATTCAGCGTGTCCCAGTTTTGCGGAGTAAACGAATCCTGTACAGTCATTACACCATTCGAAAGGTCAAGCCGAATGTGATCATTCCCATAATTCATGCTGTTGGTGTACGGCGTTGTTGCGTTGAACGATCCATTCCCGGTGGCGATGAACATCCGCCCAAACGGCTGCCCCACGGAGTCAATTACGTCTCCGGCAAGGCCTGAGCCAGACATCCACACTCCGGAACCACTTCCGTTCGGCGTGGTACAAAATACACTGGTCTGTTGGAGGTTCGCGGCGTTGTAAGCCATGACCCAGCCATGCCAGGGACCATTGTCTCCGTGAGCTCCAAACCCAAAGTACACGATCCCGTTCAACAGAAGGAGGCCAGTGCGTTGCAGCTCCCATTTCGGGTCGAAATTCAGCACGCCCCCAGAACTTCCAGTGCCATTCCCAGGTACCGAAGCCGACAGTATTACCGGCCCGCCAAATTTTTCTGCGCCAGTCGTGATGTCCAGAGCGTGCAGCCGTTGTAGATAGGTCCCACTTTCCTTCGTCTTGCCGACTAGATAGATGGTGTTGGTCGCTGGGTCAATTACCGGCGTACCGGTAATTCCAATTTCGGGGACGACATCGCCCGAGCTAATGTCACCGCTTGGCACCGTCGTCGCACCCGAAGCGGCTCCGTGCGCAGCATCGAGGAGTGTAACCTTCCAGAGCGGAAACCCATTGGCACCGCCGTTGGTGTCGGCATCGAAGGCATAGACGCTGTCATGTTCTGTTACGATAAAGACAACATTGTGCGCCGTGCCCGCTTGTGATGTTCCCGCACCCATCGTAACACCCGCCAAATACAGCGGCTGAGCGTAGATATAACCGTCAACGAGTTGTGAAAATAGCTTTCCGAAACCGGCAGTATTCACGTTCGACGGCGTGAGGATCGTCTCGTTCGTGTTTGCGCCCGTTCGTGCATTGTCATAATGCTGAGTGACGACATTTGTCTGTGCCGCCACGCTGCGCACGAAGAGCAACAAGACGCCCGAGAACAACATTATCTTGAAGAAGCGACCGTCGCTACGCACTCGTTCGGGAGCAAGAGTTTTGCGCGGGCAATTTCCTGCACGTTCAGACCGGAACATGAATGTTAGGCCTCTTCCACTGGTGATTTGAAGTACAGCCGTCGTACTTGGATTTCAACCACCCCTGCAAGCTGCTCGGTCAAACGGTTCCTGTTCACAAGTGGGCTGGCCAGCGGCCAGAGAAAAAACTGCCCATAGGCCGCAAAGATGAAATCTTCACGAGTATTAGCTTGCACTCTAAGGGCCATTGAAGATGTTGAAAACAAGGAAGTTAGGAGTCTAGGGGAGACAATTGTACGTAAAATTGTTCATCTTTTTGTTGAAGTTTTTCTTCACGAAAACATGACAAAACGGTCTCGCAAATCTGTGCGGTCGGCGGTGCGAACCAGGTCAACTTACACGCTGCCACGTGGCCTCCTTTTTCGTGGTGAGATAACGTACCAGGCCCACCAGAAACGCCAGGTTCATGGCAAGAAGAAAATATCCGACCAGCGCAAAACGAATGCGCTTCATGCTTTTCTGGAAAAGGAACCCCGCCCCCGCCCACAGATAAAACGCGCTTTGTACAGCGAAAAAGACCCCATAAAAGCGCCTATTCAGGAGGAACGCGTTGCTGATCACCATCAGCAGAAGAAGCTGCGGCACAATCCAACGCATCAGCTTGTGCGATAGGAATGCAAATCGAGTAAAGCCCGGCAGATCTGCCTTCAAAAAGGTGCCCAGCGAATGGAAGCTGCCCATGGCAATGCGAACTCGCCGCGCAAATTCACCTTTGACCGACGACGGAGCAAAGTCGTGCGCGACCGCTTCGGGGTCGTACAAGACCCTGTACCCCTTGGTCCGCGCATTGACAGGGGTAACAAAGTCATCGAGCACGGTATCAGCAGACAGCGGCATCCAAGCCTCACGGCGTAGAGCGTAAATCGCGCCACTGGCCGTCAGGGTCGCCCCCAGCCGCGACTCCATCAGCCGCAGCATGCTCTCATATTTCCAGTAGACCCCTTCGGTCTGCTTCGATTCGACGTTGGCCACGAACTGCAGCGAGCCACAAACTACGCCGACTTCCGGATTCACAAAATGGCGCACTAGCATGCGAACCGCGTCAGCCTTGAACAGCGTGCTGCCATCGGAAAAAATTAGGATGAGGTTGTTCGCTCGCGCAACCCCGGCATTCAATGCGCTGGGTTTACCGCCGCGCTCTTTGAAGATTACCTCCACCCCGGACTCGTCCAAACGCCCGAGGATTGCTGTACTCCGGTCCGTCGAACCGTCTGATACAAAAATGACCTGCAGCTTCTCTCTGGGATAGCTCATCTGCCGGACGTTTTCGATTTTCTCTTCGAGATGTTCCTCTTCATTGTAGACGGGGACAATCATGGTGACCGCGGGAAGATCTTCGTCTCTCCTTCGGCCTGCGCGCCGGTTCCGGCGCCGCGTCATATAGTCGATGTCGCGGCGAAGCTGCACAAGCGCATAGGCAAAGAACAGGATGCCGGGATAGATTACATACGTGTAGAGAATGAGAAAAAAGCTGATCCAGAAAATGAGCACGGTGGATGTCATGGCTTTGCTCTCAGCGGCTCCCGCGTGTAAGCAAAAGGATCTTTAGGGTCTCGAAAAGAATCAGGAGATCCAGGCTGACCGACATGTTCTTAATGTAGTAAAGGTCGTAGGAGAGCTTTTCTTCGTTATCCGCAAGAGTGGCGCAGTAGGCGCGACGAATTTGTGCCCAGCCCGTTACTCCCGGGCTGACCGACCAGCGTTGCTCATAGAAAGGGATCTGTTTAGCAAGCTCGAATTCTTCCTCCACCATGAACGGCCGTGGTCCTACGAAAGACATATCTCCACGAAGAACGTTGCCGAGCTGAGGGAGTTCATCCATGCGTGATTTCCGCAGCCAGCCGCCTGTCCGGGTGAAGCGTTCGTCGCCTTCCTCCGCTGGTCGGGCCCTCTCGATTGCTCCTTCTTCAAGGCGCATGGAGCGAAACTTGTAAAGAGTGAACAGCTTACCGTTTTTCCCCACACGCTTTTGACGAAACAGGATCGGACGTCCCGTATCCAGCAAGATTGCCAGTGCTATAACGAGGAGCATTGGCAAAGTGAGAATCAAGAGTACAAAAGCGCCGACCGTGGAGATTACTCTCTTTGAAATCAGCAGGACGCGAGATGGGCAAAATCCACGGGAGAACAGGAGCCAACTCAATCGCAAGGACCCTAGAGGCACCCGGCCAGTCACGCTCTCATAGAAGTCTGCGGCATCCTCGATGATCAAACCGCGCTTCTTCAGCTCAAGTAACGACTCGACGGGAAGCTTGCCTCGGCGGTCCCGCATGGTTACGACAATTCGGCGAATCCCATGTTCCTCGATAATGCGGCCCAGATCCTCCACGCCGCCCAGCCTAGACAACCCGTTGTTCCCGGCAGGATCACTGTCGGGGCTGACATAGCCGACGAGTTTCAGTCCGAGCGCGGACCGGCTCTTCACTTCGTCCCAGAACGAATTCGAGTAATCTCCATCACCGAGAAACAGGGTCCGCTGCATGAAGCGCTCGGAACCGTTCATCGCGAAGAATACATTTCGCCAAGCAATGAGCAGGAAGGTCAGAATCGGCAGTCCCGTCAGGAACACATAATTCCCTACCATGAACCGCGGGAATATTGCCCCGAGTAGACCTAGCAGGAGCGACAGCGTACCGACGACAACCAGCACCCGGAATTGCAGCTCTCCGCGGCCGGGGATCCGTTGCGTGTCATAAAAATCGAGGTAATACAGACAGAGAAGGCCCATGGCCACAACGGCCGCGATTTTGTAAAGCCCGTACTCATAGCTTAGGACCGCATAGGTTTGCTCGCGAAACTGCAGCACCGTTGCCAGGAGGAAGGAGGCAACGAGGATCCCTACTTCCCCGAAAATCAGAATCAGGGTGCGAGCTGGAAAATAGAATCTAAGTTGTCGGGTCGCCACTGAAGTTATCCTCGCGTTCCCTTCCCGTCGCAATTGAACTCTGAATAAAACTCGAAGCGCGGCCTTCCTCGACGCACCCGTGATCAATCGTCAAAAGTTCCTCATCCCGGGGATCCGAGACGACCATGGCGGCTTTTCACTCGAACCGACCGAGTGTGGGATATATGGCCAACCCTGCTGGAACTGTCGGCATGCAGCTCTTCCAAAAGTGCTTACACACACCACCAGTTCCTTCATGGGCATTTAGGCCGACTTCCGTAATACCCCAAGCCGATTTCCGATCAACCCGGCAGTTCGAAAAAGCAATTCAGGTGCCAGCCTCGGTTAGACATCAAGTCCTTTGTAATCAGCTTGTTACATTTAAATCTTCACTGGAGCTAGGCTCGGATTTAGGCAAATACCGCCCGAAGTCCCGAGTTGCTTCCACAATGTGGCAAACTAATCTCCCTCCGTTTTCAACAGACTTTCCTCCAGATTATGGTGGGCAGAGATTGCTGGCCCAAGTCCTAGGTCTATCTCTTTATGAATGCTGACCTTAATCTTAGTTTTCATGGAATGGCCACCTCGACCTCGTGTCCTCTACATAGCGACGGCAGCAGCAGCCCCTTTTGCCTATGACCCGGTTTCGGTGCTACGACATGCCAGAACTCCATGAGGGAAAATCGATGTCAGTCGAGAGGGAGGAAGGATACGATGGTCGTTGGTTCGGCTTTGTGCTAACCCGGGGAGTGGAAAACGAATATCTCCATTTGGGCCTGGCCCCGGAACAAAGCGCCGCATTTGCGGCTATACCTTCGCAAAATCTTCTCTAAGTTTGTGAAACAGCGGACCTTATGGAGATACAGCAGGCTTAACGAAGGTCCTATGGATTGGCATGCAGCGTGCGCTTAAGACACCGGGTCTCCTTCCGATGCCCAATGGAGTCTGTTCTGATCCGACGACCTGCCGGGTGATGGACTATACTTTGGCTCGCGCCGGAGAGTCTCAAGCCTCTGAAGTCACGGTCTCTGATGTTTAGAAAGAATAGACGAAAGCTCTCGGTCAAAAATGACAATGGACACAACGGATCTCGCCGAGAATGCCCAAGCGGGCAGTCGTACTGATTTGCGAACCCCACGCGACTGGCCTCTCTATTTTCAAGGAGCCCTCCTTCTGATTTTGGTTGGCGCTCTATACTTCCAAGTGCTACTGAATCTTTTTCGACAATGGTTCGCAGACCCCAACTACTCACACGGCATATTCGTCCCCCTGTTTTCTGCCCTATGGTGTTGGAATCGTCGTCAGACCTGGACACAGAATCCTGTCCGCCCGTCGTATTACGGACTCGTTCTCATTGTAGGAGCGCTGGGCATGCTCATTGTGGGAACGCTTGGTGCCGAGCTATTTCTGACGAGGATTTCCTTCGTTGTGTTGTTGGGGGGACTAGCGGCCTACTTTGCAGGCTGGCAACTCCTAGGCGCTCTTTTAGCGCCGTGGCTCGTTCTCTTTTTGATGGTCCCGATTCCTGTGATCGTTTTCAATGAGATCGCCTTTCCCCTGCAATTGTTCGCCTCTCGCATCGCCAGCTCGCTCCTTGAACTGTTGCAGGTTCCGGTCCTCAGGGAAGGGAATGTGATCGTATTACCCTCCATGTCCTTGGATGTGGTAGAGGCTTGCAGCGGCATTCGTTCGCTCATGTCACTCATCACCCTTGCCGTCTTCTATGGTTTGCTGGCGGAGCGACGACACTGGATGAGATGGCTGCTGGTGGTTCTTTCCATCCCTGTTGCCCTGGCTGCCAACGCAACGAGAATCGTCGGAGCCGCACTGCTTGGGCAATACATGGGTCCACAGTTTGCGGAGGGATTTTTTCATGCCTTCTCGGGGTGGTTGATCTTCGCACTCGCCCTAGGCTTACTGATCGTTTTTCACAAAGTGGGATCCCGACTCATGAGGCGGAGGGCAACCACATGACTCGGAATATTAGCTCCTGGGCGCGTTTTTCATTGGTTGCTTTGCTGCTAGGGGGAACACTCGCGCTCGTAAACGCACGAACAACGGGGGAACTCGTTCCACCCCACAAGAGTCTGCATGCTTTTCCGACCGCGCTAGCTGTCTGGCAGGGTCAAGAGCTACCGCTCGCGCCAGCCATTCAGGAGTCACTTGGCCCGGGTGAGTTCCTGTTTCGTAACTACTTGGGCCCGCTGGAGCACGATCCGATCAATCTTTTCATAGGGTTTTTTCCTACTCAGCGTGCCGGTGACACCATTCATTCTCCCAAGAACTGTCTTCCGGGTGCCGGCTGGAAGCCGGTCGAATCAGCGCATCTCTTTATTGAGAGCCCTGGCAAGCGTCCCACCGCGGTGAATAGGTATATCGTCGAAAAGGGCCTCGACCGTGCTCTCGTGCTTTACTGGTACCAAGCGCATGGGCGGGCGACACCGAGTGAATACTGGGCGAAGTTCTACCTGGTATCCGATGCCATCCGGATGAATCGCTCTGACGGTGCGCTGGTGCGCATTGTCACGGTTTTGCATAATGGGGAAAGCCTCGATGCCGCGGAAGGAAGAGCCGTCGGTTTCGCGCAGCACATCATTCCGATCTTGGATGAGTACATCCCTCGCTAGTATTAGCCGCTCCCCACTGCTGTGGCATTTTTTTGCGTCCAACTCTTGGTTCGGAGCGAATAGTGTCAAAAGGGCATTCGCGTGGATCGATGCGGATGGAGGTGCCCGGCAATCCGCATGCCCCTGGCGTCAGCGTGCTTGGGCGTTGCTTGCCGCTATCTTGCGAAGCTCATCCTTCACGATTTTGCCCGTCGGAGTTAGCGGCATTGTGGGGACGAGAATGATCTGTGACGGTTGTTTATAGTGAGCGAGATGTTGTGCTGCGTGTTGCGCCAATTCCGTGGAGGTCAGCGATGAGCCCGATGCTGGTTGAACGAAAGCAACGACCTCCTCATCACCTTCAGCTCCTTCAACCGATCTGCCGATCACAGCGGATCGAACAACGGCCGGATGAGCATTCAGCACGGCTTCGACTTCGGCCGGGTAGACATTGAACCCGAAACGGACGATCAGCTCTTTGGTGCGTCCCACGATGAAGAGATTCCCATCTTCCAGCCGAGCCAGGTCGCGCGTGTTGAACCATCCTTCCGGATCGATTGCAGCAGCGGTTTCCTCTGGGGCCCGATAGTAACCTTTCATAACGTTCGGCCCGCGTACGTGTAATTCACCGACCTCTCCCGCCGCAGTCGGTTGGCCATCGAGTTTTACTAGTCTGACTTCAACTCCTGGAAACACACGGCCCACAGACGTGTCAGTTCGAGGCACTTCGACCTTGGTCTGAGCAATCGTGGGAGAGCATTCCGTCACACCGTAACCGTTGTGGAGGACCAGACCGAATAGACTCTCGACCGCTGACTTGATCGCTTGCTGAAGGGGAGCACCGGAGGAAGAAATGATCCGAAGGGCAGGAAACTTCAATGATTTGAAACCCTTTAGCTTTGCGTATTCGACGAATAGGGAAAACATGGCCGGCGCGCCTAGCACCACCGTTAGCCGGTCCCTCTCGAGTGATGCAAGTGCTGCCACGGGGTCGAAACGCGGCGACAAATAAAGCGTCACACCGCTCTGCAACGAACCCAAAAGCACCACGGAAAGGCCGACGGCGTGAGACATTGGCAAAACGCCATACATCCGGTCAGCTGGGCTCAGGGAGCGTATCTTTGCTGACCCAGCCGCTAGGAATAACAGGTTTCGGTGGGTCAGCATCACGCCCTTCGGAAGACCAGTGGTGCCGGATGTATAGATCAAAGCGCCCACCTGGTTCCGACCGTCTCTATCAACGGGCTCCGGCTCCACTTTTTCGTCGAGCGGACCGATACCGATCGGACCCCAATCCCCTACCTCACGGATGACCGCGCCGTGGCGTTTGGCGTGCTCCCTTGCATGCGGCGACACACTTGTGGTGTAGATCACCCGGCGAGCACCTGAATGATCTCGGATCTGATCGATTTCGCGCGCCGACAAGCGTGCGTTCACTAGCACCGGCCAGGCGTCGAGGCCGGCCAAGGCCAAGAGAACGGCAACGAAGGCCCGGCAATTTTCACACAGAATCATGACCCGATCGCCGGGGCGCACGCCGCACTCAAGCAGCCACTCCTGGGTCATGGCGATCACGGCGGCCAGTTGCCCATAAGTCCAGGTTCCAGAGGTTTCGACGAGAGCCGGGTGATCCGGCGAACGCTCCGCCCATGGTTTTACAACGTCACTGATGCGCGCGGGAAGGGTCGCGAGGATCTCGGATGCCTGATCTTCAATCATGGGTGTTTGCTATGCCATCTTGCATAGAGAGGTGCTTCAATGGCTGTTGCCGTAGAGACTGCTTTCGCCGGATGTGCCCTTAGAATCCTGCCCATCGGCGATCCATCCTAACGCGTGTTGGTGGAGCGAAAGCGCAACGATTGCTCTGTCGCATGCCTTGACGAAGCCGCTTTCTGTCCGATACGAGCCATGCGGACGAGGGTTGAACTGTCAGCCTTTCCCGCCACTAGATACTCCAGCCAATTGCGATATACCCTCGTTGCCGAGGAGTGCCAAGCACTTTCTTGTGCTTCGGCAACGACTGATTCAGGAAAGACCTCCATGAGGTCCTCACTCCGTTGAGAGAGTGCATGCTCTCGAAATTCGGTCATGAGTTTCGTTGCTGAGTCATCGAAGTATCCCTGCGGCAGCGATGGATAGGTCTCTCTCTCTCCCTTCAGAAATCTCCGTACATCTCTGCGGTATTCCTTGAGCAACGTCCGCGCCCCATATTCTGGATGACCTTGGAAGTGAACAAACAAGCTCTTCCT
>WNGJ01014311.1_pt1 | contig 11956 bp, 10 predicted proteins | sample 5400611 | NCBI WGS metagenome assembly WNGJ01 (sample SAMN13153375, study PRJNA577476) | soil metagenome | isolation source: 40 cm soil or saprolite under Garry oak tree replicate 1 | place: USA:California | collected 2016-06-15 | reverse complement strand
GGACAACTTCTGCGATATTTATTTCCTCGTGGATTGTATTTTCAACTTGTGAATACCTATCGCGATTGAACGGTTGAAGCCGACTGTCTTTCCGTCTAAGGTCCTGGAAGTAGTTTTTCGCTATTCTGATACTCAGTCGCTGAAATGATACGATTGGAGTATTTTCGCCTTGAGCTTTTAGATTGTACTCATATGTACGTTGAATGGTGACTAGAACTATGTCCCAGGCCACATCATTCTCCTGACCGGCCCAGGAGTAGATATGAGCAGCATATACCCAACGTTTTGCAAGAGGAAGAAGTAAAATGTAGAGGGTGACCCACAGTGTGTCATAACTCTGTTCACCTGTGACAACTTCAGGAACTTGAATGAGTGTGTTCATGACCCCTCTTCTTTCTTAGAAAATCTCAGGTGATTTACATTATCTCGCCTACAGGGACTTCTCCAATTAGAACTACAGAATCTATATAAATCTCCGAATTACTGAAGAATTCTGCAAGTATTTGAAAGATTCTAGAGATCGCATTCTTGTATGCTCATATTTTCTAAGTTCATTCAATTTATATAAGTATAACATGAAGAAAACTATAAAGTCAACTCTTTTTGAAGCAATTTTTATGAGTTAGCAGAAGAATAATCTAAAGGTTATGTAATACATAACCTTTAGATTATTTGCGATAAATCAAACGCAATACGTTGAATAATAGGATTAAATGGTAATAAGGCTATAAAAAACTCAGAATGCATGTTATAATACAAGAAAATCTGTACTAAATGAAGTTAATATAAGATAACTCTTACCTTATGCAGTTGAGTACAAGAAAATCTTCTACGGAGATGTAACCTTTCTTCTGAGAAAAGGAAGCAGGTGCTTATGGAAGACAGAATAGAGCTAATTTTCATCTATGCTCGCTACGACGAAAAATTGCTGAATCAGCTTCAGAAGCAACTGGCTCCTCTAAAATCAAAGGTCCTCATTTCTGATTGGTACGACCGTGAGATTGTGGCTGGAACGGAATGGGAGTACGAGATAGATAAGCACCTCAATACAGCCTCCATAATTCTGTTATTGATCAGCTCTGATTTTATTGCATCGAGTTATTGTTATGGCAGAGAAATGAAGCGGGCCTTGGAAAGACACGAGTTAGGAGAAGCACGTGTTATTCCTATTATACTTCGACCGGTCATTTGGAGGTATGCTCCCTTTGGCAGGCTCCAGGCACTGCCTAAGGATGCTAAGCCTGTAACCACATGGCCTAATCGAGAAGTAGCGTATCTCGATATTGCTTTAGGTATTCAAAAAGCGCTCTCAGAACAAAAGAAAAATTAATATCCATGATTTTTCTCTTGACAACTTTCAAAAGGTACTATAGAATAAGTCAGGGGAGATTCGCATACAAAACAAGATTTTCTGAGTAAAAACCATGCTAAGTCAGGAAATACATGAAATTTTATGTTAAGTTCTGATTTGCATGCGAAAAAACATAATCCTGACAACGTATATATTAATAGAGATTAACTCAAACATATATTCACTGTATTGAGCCTCTCACTAACGAGGAACAGAAATGAATGAACCGAACGTAGAGCGTATCAGGAAACATTTTCAAGATAAGGTAGTTCAAGAGCGCATCACAAAGCACATGCTAGATGCCCACTCGAAAGCGACTGTGACCATTAGTCGAGCAGCGAAGCTTTTTAATTTTAGCGAGAGCCAGCTCAGGGAGTGGGAGAAGCGTGGTCTTCTTAAGACTGAGAGAACGGCACTATCAGAAGATAGCAAAACATCTACAGGGCACCGGCAATTTTCTCCCGACGAATTGGACAAGCTTGCACTCATCCGTGAGCTAATTGATCAAAAGTATTCAGTAAGTGAAATTCCCCAAAGTATCGATGTAATCTGGAAGCAAATCGTAGGTGATCAGCAGTATCCAGTACTAACAACTCCCAGCCAGGACAATAATCGTGCTCGCGAGATCGAGCACCATCCTATTGATACGCACGTAGACGCTGCTGATGAAGAGTACTTTTGGCGGTTTTTCGTGTCACAAGCCTTACATTTGTCGCTCTTGCTCATCTGCGAAGAAATGCCGGGAACGATCACGGGACTTTTCCTTCCCTTGGAACATAAAGAGCCAGGGCCGCGCATAGTTTTTCCACAAGATATCTCGCAAGCAGGCCCATCGTTGGTCGGGTGGATAGGAGCAAATCAGGCATTTTATGCATCTTACGAGCCTGCACCTACTTTTGACTATCCCAGCGATTTTCGCATCGAATATTTACCGGGCTGGAACGGGCATATTTGCCTAGCACCGGTCATTGCGATCGAGCGCAAAGCCAGGGCAATTGCCATCACAGATATCCAGGTCTCATCTATCCAGCGCATCCTTGAGCTTGTATATAAACATGTAGATGGCTGGCTGCCTTTTTTTAGTTCTGGTAGACGAGATTGGATAGAACACGTCACTAATTTTGGGCTGAATCCAAATGTCACTGATGCGCTACTGGACAGGATGATGAACAGGATTGTAGAGTTGGGAGGAGAAGAGCATGGTTACAGGCACTGGAAGTTCTGCAACCTTTTTCTCCCGCAGGACTCTTCCCTCCCACTGCAACAGCGCACAATCAGAGCGCGGGCGCATAGTTCCAATTCGCCAGCGCGTCTAAGTTCTATGGTTTTGACAGTAGAGCAGCCTGGTCTGACATTCCAAGCGTATCAAAGTGGACAGACGATCTATCGGTCCCATATTACTCCGAAAGATACATTGCTGGCTTATCGTGATTCCGAGGAATCAACTCAGTCGGCTATAGCTATCCCCCTTAGCAGCGCTGATCGCATGGTGGCCGGTGCAATTTATATTGCCTCTGATGAGGTTGACGCCTTCTCACCTGCTGATCAGCGCGCTCTGCGTCTGCTGACAAGAATGCTCGAGGAACTGCTAGCAACTTACCAGTCGCGGCTGTTCGTGAGCGGAAGACTGTCAGAGGCCATTGCGAGGCCCAGGGTCGTGGATAGCTCCTTCCGTGAATTTCTCACTGTAGAGGATTTTATAGATGAGTTTGAGAGTTTTCTGAACGATATTCTCAGGCAAGATGATGCAGCGCAACTGGAAGGGAAAGAAATCTCCTTCATTGTTCTGGACATCGATAAACAAACTCCACTCGCGATAATGTATGGAGATCGCGCTGCACGAAATCTCAGCCGCGAAGTTGGAATGAGGCTCCAGGGTCAACTTCGCGTGCAATCTAACCCCGAATTTAGAAAAGTGTATCATGTCGGCTCTGATCGATATTACCTGAAACTGCCTGGCATGTTGCTTGATGATGCGCGAAACCTGGCCGTACAACTCCTGCAACTTCTGAGAGGGAATTATCGTGTCGATGTGCGGCGTCCAATGGCTGGCTGGCCCGTCTTATCTACAAGTACCCTAAGCTTAAGGAGGTACTAGGAAGGTATGAGCCTAAAGATGCTGTGGCAGACACAAGAACGGTTATTTTGAGTAATTTTCTTCAGAGCCTTGACTTTGGGCAAAAGTATGGTGGAGATTGTGTCGTCAGCTGGGATCATGAGAAATGGGGACACAAACTTTGGTCTCGAGGTGAGTCAAGTTCGTAAAACGAATGCGAAGTATCGCCACTACAATGTTACTCAAATGCTTCGCACTCGTTTTACATGTAGATCATCTTTTATTAGTTGCTGCTTGTATTCTCTTGCCATGCTTGAGAACTGTCAATCTCTTGTCGCCCCACGCTCAGCATGGTTAAGGAATGGAGGTTGGGAGCAACGGGGGAGTGTTTCGTATGAAGAAGACGCTTTTTATATTGGGATTGCCCGGTAGCGGAAAATCAGAGATGGCTCGTCAAATTACTAAGCATGTGTTTGAAAAGTACCAGTGGAGAACTCGTTATTTTAACGATTATGGTATCCTGAAAACAATGTCTGACTACGATACTGACAGACAATTTAAATCTGCCGAGTTGGGTGGCTTTGACGTACTTGATCTCACTGCATTTGATATTGCTCTTAGAAGATTAGAGGAAGTGGTGGGCATTACTATTAAAACAGAAGATTTGGAAAAAGCAGAAATGCTCTTAGTTGAATTTTCACGCAATGATTATCAAAGAGCTTTTCGTCAGTTTAGTCGGGCATTTTTTCAGGATGCTTATTTCCTACATCTTGATACTGATGTGGAAATCTGCAAACAACGCATAGATGATCGAATTGCTCATCCAGTCTACGAAGACGATTATCCAGTCTCTGAATACATCTTTGAGAAGTATTATTACAATGATGATGGACAATCCTTGCCTCAAACCTTGAGAAGAGAGTATGGGATAGATGAGAGTCGAGTGTTGGTGGTTGATAACAATTATCCAATAGAGGACATTATTAAGGCAGGGGACACTCTTAAGAGTATCTATAAGTTTATTGACTCTATTATCGAGTTGCGGGAGTTATCTACTGCACCTTAGCGATATTTTCTTCACCACGGTAAGTCTTCTTTTACCCTGTCAATCGAGAATCCAATATAGAGCTGGCCTGAGTCTAATCAAGTCCGGTGCAAAGCCAATTTATGCGTATCGTTGTTCTTCGCTATGATAGATTCTCAGGATGCCAACCGATTGAGCAACTCCAAACGCTTGAAAAATCCCTTGTCTTCATCATAGTACGCGAAAGCTTAGCACATAAGTACCTCCTTTCTACCTGATTTCTTGTGTAACGCCTCCTGATAATTGAAGGTGTATCAAAATATTACATTTTGTTTCAGCCTGATGAACATACCCGAATTCTATAGTATAATTAGGTAGGTAAGGAGTATGATAAATGTCCTTAAATGTATTTATTTTAGGCCGTCCAGGAAGTGGAAAATCCAGAGTAGCTCAGATTATTCAGGAGCTTGCGAGTGAGAAAGGCTGGAGTACCGAACATATTTACGATTATAGGTTATTGCAAGAATTATTTAAGCAAGAGATCGATACTAATACTCCCCACAGTCAGAGAAGATTTCGTTCTAGAGGCCCTAAAGCAGCACTGGGCTTTGATGTCATAAATTTTGAAGTGCTTGATGAAGTGCTAGATACCGTTGTGTCTCATATGATGCACGGAATAGGAACGAGAGAACTAACATCTCCAGGAGAAAAAAAGCTACAGCTTATTGAATTTGCACGCAACAAGTATGAAGATGCTTTGCGCAAATTTGGTGATGATCTCTTACAAGATACTTACTTGCTTTATATTAATGCGGATATGGAAAATTGCATTGAGCGTATCCTTGGACGAATTGAAGACGGGTTAGAGTTCAGTCATTTTGTCTCTGAAGAGATTATGAGAAGTTATTACAACAAAGACGACTGGTTAGAAGATCAATTCAAGGAATACCTCAAATCTTTACAAAGACGGGGTATCCGCATTTATTCTAAAGAAATAGAAAACAAAGACTCGATGGTGCACCTTTTCGAGAATATCAGAATATTCGTTGAGATGTATCTCATGCGCGAGACTGAAGCTATACCAATTCTTTCCAAATTGGTTCCACATAGTGAGTCAGCCAAATAAATCTTTCTATTTACCTAAGTGTGGCCCAAATTAACGACCACGTGAGTGGGAGCCAACAAGCTCCGCAAGGAATAGACTAAAGCGGGAGCCAAGGGAGCCGCTTGATTGAGGACCAACTGGATAATCTGGCCCGCAGCATCAAAGACGAGAAAGCCACTGATAAGCAAGACATCACGTACCATGCGCAGCATGCCATAGCGGTGCAAGGTTGGGACGGCCAACCAGCCCCGCGCCCAGATGATGACATTGTGGGCCAGAGAGCCCAGCAACATCAGCATCTGTTGGGCTTCAAAGCGTTTTTTGCTGCGCTTGCTCATGCCCAATCCTTGCTTGTCGCCTTTGAAAGCCGTTTCGACTCCGCCTCCGCGCTGATCGTAGAAGATCACATAGGCCAGCACGACCGCTGCCGGATCATCGAGCTGCGAGAGGGGCTGACCAGTCAAAGCGAGGACGTGCTGGGCCGACAAGGCGGAGATCAGCACGCCATCAGCGAACTCGTCGTCAGGTTTCCGACAGCGCACCGCGATGCGCTTGACCGGACGCACATACGCCTCAGCCGCCTCCGTCACCCAGCCGAACTGACGCTCGGGCTGGGGATCGACATACCACTCGGCGACACTGGTGGCCAAGCGTTTAGCCTGCTGGCCCGAGTAATCTTTGCAGTGCACCAGGTAGCCGCGAGCGAGCAGCCAATTGACACCATCCAGGCTGCCCCCGCCAGCATCCACGCGCACAATGGTGTGGCGACGCTTGTCCTCATGCAATCGCAACGTCTCTTCGGCGGCCAGCACCAACGGCTGCAAGGCACGGGTCAGTTGCGTCTTGCCATCAAAGAGGCGATCGACGACGACTTCCCCAGAGTGACTGGCCAGCACGCGACCCAATTGGCGTCCCCGTCGATTGCGCTGCTTGGCAAAATAGCCGATGCCGGGCAAAGGCCGCTTTGGGACCACAAGGCAGGCCACTCATATCCACATCGAGCACCTGAAAGCTGATCTGATAGTCATGCCGGTAGCCTTGACTGTGCTGTCGATAGATCGTATCCATGGCGTGTTCCATGTGCTTCACATTCTCTGCGGTCGAGGCATTCAAGGTGTCCTGCACCACCGATTGCTCGGCGCAACGGCTGCGTCCGAAGGCACGCTGCAAGGCGACATCGGCTCTCAAGCGCGTATTGATTTCGACGAGCCCATGGGCCTCGGCCAGCATGCTGATCAAGGCGTCAGAGAGTTTGTCGCTTGGCTTATCCTTGATGGTCTTTTGCGCAATCTGCACCCGTTGTGCAATCGGCTCGAAGAGCTTCAGTTCGGTCAACTTGATGCCAATGGCTGCCAGACTCGCACTCCCGGTAAACGTTGTCGTCATCGATGTGATAGATTCGTTCATGATGGTGATCCTCCTATCGCTAAGCTTTTCCTCTTCGATAGGGTTGTCTCATCATTTTTCTTTTGGCAAGCTCCTTTCTTGGGGCTCTCGGCCACTAATTGGGGCCAAATTTAGGTAGTTAGAAAACTCTTACCCCAATAGAGTATGCTACAGAAAGCATCTGCTTAGGTATCACAAAAGCACCTGAAAGTGTGGCAGTATAGTATCGGCGCATACTCCCTTTGAAAGGCTTACCGCAATCCATCCCAATCGTCTTATAACGATAGAGACTGGCCCGACACCGATTGTTCCTCGCCTCATTGATTTATTTGTATGGCTCAGCTTTGGATGGTGTTCTCTGGTCGTAGCTGCTTCGAAGGCAGATAAGGTAGCTATTTTGTACCTACTGTTCAGCTTTACTAATTTGTGTACCAATGATCTCTGATAAAAATTATTTAAAGCAACTTGATGCATCGAAGCTTGTGTAAAGTTGGAATTTGTTCTTGGGAAAATTGACGCAAATACGTATATATATGTTGGATATATATTCGCTGACTTGATCGTTATCTATCTTATAGGAGCCAAGGATGAACGAACCTATTGTAGAGGACATCAGAAAATACCTTCAAAGTGAAGAAGTTCAGGAGCGCATCACAAGGCGCATGCTAGATGCACGATCAAAAGCGACTGTTACAATTAGTAGTGCAGCAGGCTTGTTCAATTTTAGCGAAAGCCAACTCAAGGCCTGGGAGAAGCGAGGACTTCTGAAACCTGAGAGAACGGTACTTTCACAGGATAGCAAAACATCGAAAGGGCACCGGCAATTTTCTCCCGACGAATTGGACAAACTTGCACTTATCAAAGAATTGATAGATCAAGGTTATACGTTAAGCGAGATTCCTCAAAATATTGATGACATCTGGCAGCAAGTCAAAGCGGAGCGGCAAGGTCAGGCATCCTCAATCGATAGTCACGATATCAGGCATGTTCACGAAGTCAAACACGTTCCCATTGATACGCGTGTTGGACGTACCAATGAAGAAGTATTCTGGAGATATTTTGTCTCACAAGTGCTGCGTTTATCATTGATATTACTTTGTGAAGATATGCCTGGTACAATTGCCGGAATAATTGTTCCTTTACAAAGACGAGACGCTCAAAAGATAGATTACTTACCGGGTGATCAACCGGAAGTTGGTCCATCCCTTGTTGGTTGGTTGGGGGAGAATCGCTCATTTAATAGCTTTCTTGATGAAGAACCCTCTTTTGAATTTCCCAGCGATTTTCGCATCCAGCAGTTATCAGTAGTAGGAGATGATAAACGGCAAGATAATGTCTTGATTGTGATACAAAGGGGAGCAAAAGCTTTGTATATAAGCAATGCTCTAGTAGAAACTATTCGACGCCTCCTAGATTTACTCTATCAATATGTAGAGCGTTGGGAGCCCTGCTTCGACTACGGCATGCGTGATTGGGAGTATCAGATCACCGATTTTATCAATCCAAATGCTTCCGACGAAGTATTGAATAGCATAGCGGATATGGTGGTTGAGTTGGGTGGGAAAACACTTGATGGGCGGGACCGCTGGCATTTTGCTTCGTTATTCTTGCCGAGGGATCCTGAATTACCAATTCAACAACGTAATCTGGTGGTGCGAGCACAAAGTAGATGCTCTCCTCATCAAGTAGGCGTAACTTCGGTGTATACAAAAGATCCAGGACTGAGTTTCGGAGCCTATCAGAGTGGGCATGTTGTCTACCGTCCAAAGATGCTCCTCAAGACTTCATTCTGGCTTATCGAGAGCTTGAGGAAACGACACGTTCTGCCATTGCCATTTCAATAACAGGTGACGATGGACTGCCGATAGCAGTGCTTTATATCGCCTCTGATGAAGTAGATGCATTTTCAGTAGCTGATCAACGAGTTTTGCGCTTGATCACACGGATGATCCAGGAACTACTGATGACCTATCGAGCTCGCCAGGGAGTAGTAGGGAAATACGGTGATCTCATAACGAATCCCGGAATTGTCGATAAATCATTTAAGGAGTTTTTATCAGAAGACCAGTTTATCAATGATCTGGAAGCTTTGTTGACTGAAATATATGCACAAAATTTAACTGAGCAACAATATGAGGAACCTGTCTCTTTCATCGCGATTGATATAGATAATCAGGGTAGTTTTGCCACGAAGTATGGGGATCGGGTGGCGAGAAACTTAAGTAGGGAGGTGGGGTTACGTATTCGAGGACAACTTCGTCTGCTCTCGAATCCTGCATTTCGTCTCCTGTACCATGTGAATGCCGATAGATATTATCTCATATTGCAAGGGATGCTACTTGATGAGGCACGAAACAGAGCTGAATTGCTGCGTCAGGCCCTTGGAGGAGAATATAGCCTGGATGCGCGACGTATTGTGATGGGGAGACCAATGTTACCTGAAGGGTTGTTGGAAATTCCCAATGTCACTGCGCGTTTAGGAATATCTTCATATAAGTTCTTAAAGTTAAAAGAGATTTTGCAAAGATACCTTGAAGAGACTGCAGTTACTAATGTTAACGTGAGTTCGGGATAAGTTAAGCCTCCGGTAGAGTGGGGAGTTGCACGCCGAGCGAAGGCTTTTTAGGCTGATGGCAGTAGGCGATCAGCCCTGCGACCAGGTTGACCAGGAAGTTGATGGGGCTGCGATGGCGTGAATGCTCGATCTGAGAGATGTTTTTGAGCTGGTCAGTGATGGTCTCGATGATGGCCCGTTTGCGTAAGAGGAGTTTGTCCGACCAGTCGAGCAGACGATTGCGCATCTTTTTGCGCAGCTTGGTGATGAGGTGCAGCCCGTGGTTCACCAGTAGATACTGGGCTAGAGGCTGGGAGAGGTAGCCTTTATCCCCAAAGAGTTTGCCGATGAGTCCTTTCGCCAGCTTGGGGACAGGGTGCCGATCATCGACGTTGCCTGGCGTCAAGCAGAAAGCCAACAACTCGCCTTGATCGTTGACGACCAGGTGGAGTTTGAAGCCGTAGAACCAGCCCACGGACGTCTTGCCACGTGCGGCACGCCCGGCAAACACCCGGTGTTGGTGGATACGGGCATTGTGACAGACCGCAAGCGAGGTAGAGTCGATGAAGCTAATGCCGGTGCAGCGGCCCAGTTGCGTGTGCAAGTAGGCCACCAGGGGCACTAGCACGGTGGGCATCAACTCCACGAATCGGTGATAGCTCACCAAGGCGGGGAACTCGCTGCGCAGATGACGTTGGACGTACTCCGTGTAATACGCTTTGAACGTGCGATAGTGCGATTGATGGAACAGGATGAGGATGGTCATGATCTCGCTGGGAGCTAGTTGGGTCGGGCGCAAGCGCTGGCGCTGCCCTCTTGTCAGCAAGTCATGATGCCAGTTCGGGGCAAAGTGCTGCCAGAAATCATCCACCGAACAAAACAGTTCAAGTCTACTCATGTTGGAACCTCCTGGGGATAGACACTGGTATTCGTTTGTGTTCTATCATACCAGGAGTGGTTCCTTATCCCGAACTCACGTTAATGTTAGATCATTGATAATGCAGAGTCTAGATCTGATACTTGAAATTGGTCAACGTGAGGGTGGAAACTGTATTATAAGCTGGGATCCAGGCATTTGGGGATGGACGCGATGGTCTCCTTCAGAAACAGTCTGAGAGATCATGTAATAAATAGGAAGTACTTTATGAGGTAGCAATTTCATGTTTAAGATAGTTTTTCTCTTAGGGCGTCCAGGAAGTGGAAAATCTAGTGTTGCTCGCCTTATCGAGATGTTGGCAGGCGACAGGGGCTGGTTTACCCACTATACGAATGACTATGAACACCTGCAAAAGATGTTTTTGCAAGAGAAAGCAGAATGCAATCCTCTCGAAAGAAGAAATTTCCGGCTTACAGGGCCAGAGGAATGTAATGGCTTTGATGTTATTAACTTCTCAGTGCTTGGTAAAGTTCTAACGAAGATCAGGAAAGATGTAGAAGAAGTAGAAAACGAGTCATCAGAGGAAGACAACATACTTTGCCTCATCGAATTTGCTCGTGATAGTTATCACGATGCTTTACAACTATTTGGCTCCTATCTTCTCCAAGATGCTCACCTGCTCTACCTGGATGTAGACTTGGAAATTTGTATAGAGCGTATCCATCAACGTGTGGTATACCCGGTGACATCCGATGACCATTTCGTCTCTGACGAAATTATGAGAACTTATTATCGTAATGATGATTGGTCCCGAGTATTGTACAACCTCCAACGTAACTGCGACAAATGGGTAATAAGAAACTTAGGTACCCTCCATGATCTTAAACAAGAGATCGAGGAGTGGATTGATATCCACCTCAACCGTGAGGTAATGATATCTGATGTTTATGTCACAGTGTGGTAAGGCCATTTCTATCTATCTCGAATGTCAGAAAGTTACATGCCTTGTTGGTCCAACAGCTTGGTAACCCCGCGCAATAAACATATTTTTGCTACCTGATACTCGTGCACTTTTACCTATCAGGTATACTGAAGCCGCGAGTATCAGACTCTATTGCTCTGATCAATAATTTTATTGATACAATCTGTGAGTTGGAAAACTTACGAGATATATAACTTTGTTTTCACAAATATTTTTATGTGAAAAAATCAAGGGGTAGCCTCCATGTGATACACTAAAGAAAAACATCTACCTCCATCCTTGAACCGAACAATATGAAAGACCCAAATACATTGGCAACATCACGTATTCCTTTTGAAAAGCTAACTCCGATCCATCCCAATCGACGTATAACGCTGGAAACGGGTCCTACACCGATTGCTCCTCGTCTGATTGATTTATTTGTGCCGATTGGTTTTGGACAGCGAGCACTGGTTGTATCACCTCCTAAGGCAGGCAAGACGACTATTTTGCGCCAGGTTGCGGCGGCTGTTATGCAGAATTATCACGATGCCAGTCTCTTCCTTTGCCTTGTCGATGAACGTCCTGAAGAGGTGACGGAATGGCGTATGGAGGTGCAGGGACCGAATGTCAAATTGTATG
>WNGJ01017870.1_pt1 | contig 11957 bp, 10 predicted proteins | sample 5400611 | NCBI WGS metagenome assembly WNGJ01 (sample SAMN13153375, study PRJNA577476) | soil metagenome | isolation source: 40 cm soil or saprolite under Garry oak tree replicate 1 | place: USA:California | collected 2016-06-15 | reverse complement strand
GGCCGATGACCTTCTCCAGAAATCCGGACGGCTCGACCAAGTGGATTTTCGTTCAGCTAACGGACTTCAACGGATTCGCGGTCGTGGATTTTGCCACGCACAAGGAGATCCAGCGCATTCAGAACCCCGATCTGCTTCCTGGTAAATCGAAGGTCACCGCGGGCGCCGATCCCTCTCACGGCATGGCGGTCACCCCGGACCAAAAGACGCTGGTCGTTTGCAGCCGTGAGAATAATGAGCTCATCGCCTATTCACTGCCGGATTTGAAAGTGAGTGGGCGCGCCTACTTGGGCGGGAAGGGCGCCGCCTGGGTCACGCTCACGCCCGACGGTAAGACGGCCTATGTAGCCATGGCGGTCACAAACGACGTTTCGGCCGTGGACGTCAAATCGATGAAAGAAATCGCCCGCATACCCGTCGGCTACGTGCCCAAGCGAAATACCACGGGAATGCTCCCCGCGCAATCCGCGGATTAAAATTTCCGATCGCAGCTCGCAGCTCAGCGAACACTTCGCCGCGAAGTATCGGGGAACCATAGCTTTCCCGAGGAGATCCCATGCACCGCGTGAGGATGCCGCTTTATCTGCCCGCCTTAATCTTCCTAGGGCTGAGTTCGGCCTGGCTCTGGCCGCTGGACGGCCAGACGGCCCAGCCAACTGCGACTGTCTTTGAAGGCGCGCGGCTGATCACGGGAGACGGCAGCTCGCCGATCGAGAACTCCGCCTTCATCGTCGGCGGCGACAAGTTCACGCAGGTCGGCCGCCGAGGCGAACTGCGAATCCCGGCCGGAGCTGCACACGTTGACCTCACGGGCAAAACGGTCATGCCTGCGCTGATCGATCTCCACGGCCACATCGGATTCCAGAACGTGATGCAAGGCACGATGTCCAAGGCCTTCTACACGCGCGAGAATCTGATCGACCATCTGGAGCGCCTCGCGTACAACGGCGTGGGCGCAACCGTCGGCGTTGGCGACCTCGAGGACCGTTCCGATCTGCGTGGCGGAAGAACGAATTGGGGCGACGTTCCCTTGCAGGTCCGCAAAGAAGTCATCCCCAATGCAGCGCTGTTTCGGACGGCTGGCACGGGGATCGCTTGGCCAGGATCGGGACCCCAGGGCGACCCTTCGAGGGTTGATGTTCCGTATCCGGTCAGCACTGTCGAAGAGGCACGCGCGGCTGTTCAGGATTACGTGCGCATGAAGCCCGAATTCATCAAGATTTGGGTGGACGACAGGGGAGGAACCAAAAAGACGCTCACGCCGGCTCTCTATCGCGCCATCGCCGAAGAGGCGCATAAATACAATGTTCCCGTGGGCGTGCACAACGTGACCTTGGCGAATGCCAAGGAACTGATGCGCGCCGGAGTGGAGGGCTGGCTTCATGTGCCGGTTCGCGGCGGTGAGGCCGTGGATGACGAATTGATTGCCATCGTCAAGCAACGGATCGCACGTAACGACCGGCCGAAAATGTGGATGACGCCGGCCCTGATTACGGCGTGGATGGATACTCAAGGCGGCAAACGTCCCCCCTGGCTCGACGACCCGCTGCTTCGGGATACCTACTCTCCCGGTCAGATCGAAGAATATTGGGGCCGTCCTCTGGCAAAAATGACGCCGGAACAAGTCGAACGCGTGCGGAGGGATTTTGAGTTACAGGCAAGCAATGCCATGAAACTGAGAGCGGCGGGCATGCGCATCGTCAGCGGGACCGATACCGGACAAACGCGATTCCTGATCGGCTATTTTAACCAATTGGATCTGGAAAGCATGGTTGCGATGGGCCTAACACCATCTGAAGCGATTGTCGCCGCCACGCGCGATCCCGCGGAAATCGCGCGGATCAATGCGGGCCTGGTGAGGGCGGGAAAGAGCGCCGATTTCATCGTCCTCGATGCAAATCCCCTGGAGAAGATCGGCAATTCGCGGCGGATCAATCAAGTGTATCTCCGCGGACAGAAGGTCGACCGCGCGGCGCTCAACGCCAAATGGCTCGCAGAGCAGAACCACGCGACGAAATCCTCACTGAATAATTCCAAACAGAAGTAATTCCAAACACAAATGGGCTACGGCAGAAGACCGCAGCCAGCACCCCGCAAGCGCAGTTTTTCGCACAGGGTACACCAGAGAGTGACCGGCCACCAAACGGCGCCAATTTAACGTGCCATTGAACCAAAAACCGCTTGGTCCGGCGATATTGGCGCCGCTTGACGGCCTGGTCGTTTGGGTGGTTTTTTTACCTGGCTATCGTTAGGACTTCGCCTTCGCTGGAGCGACGGACGCAACCGTCACGGTGTCACCGTCAAGTGTGCCCTTTACGGTCACGTTCTCAGCGGCGTATTTATCGAGGTCTTCGTCGTGCCCCTTCAGCTTATAAACCTTGTCTCCGACGACGAGGGCCCAGCCAGCTTTCTTGGCACAAGCGCGGGCGCAATCTGCCGCGCTCATGTTCTTCATCTTGTGCTCGGCGCCGCAAGCAACATCGCTCACCTTGCCGGTCAAGGTCGTTTGCTTGCCCTGAGGAGCTGCAGTGGTGAACGCAATCAAAGTGAAAGCAGCGGTTACCATCGCGGACCTGAGAATTTTATTGAGATTCATTTCGCTTCTCCTTTGAGGCTGGGAAATCCTTATCAGCTTACACCCGATTCAGCGATACAGTCACGGCCAAGTCGCAGACGACGAGGGCGGAGTCAGGATTTGTTTCAGCAGCGATTTTTCGCGGGCCAGCATCGCGGCCTCCCTCTCCTTGATCTCCGTGTCGCCAAGCCACTCGGGCTGGTGCCCCGCAATGACAATAGCGTCGATCGGCGCGCCCACACCGTTTACGTACTGCGCCGCTTTGGAGATGAGGTAGATGCCCAAATTCTTCCCGGCTTCAAGGCTCATGGAAGGTGAATAGAGATTATCGGCGAGATAACGAATGAGAGACGACTCACCGGCGCCGACGCACGTGATACCGGCAGCCCGGTGCATTGCGCCTTGATCGAAGACGAATAGTTCAGGGCTGCCGAAAACGCCGCCCACGCCGATCAGCATTTGCAGGTTGGATGGCCGGCCCATCCCGGCGAAGACTTCGTCTGCGGTTTCGTAGATGGCGTGCGGTGTTACACAAACATCGCCGTCTTCGTCAGGTCCTTGAAGCTCGGAGAGCTTGCGGGAGATTTTCTCTATGGCTTCTTTCCACAGATCCGACGAGCCGCCATAGCTGGACACCACGGCCGAGCCGAATAAGTCCACGCAGGAGATTCTTTCTTCGTAGTATTTGTCTGCGCCGCGAGCCAAGACTTCCTCATCGGCGCAGATCAACAACCCGTCGCGGCAGGGCAGGCCCAATGCCATAGTCATTGCTTTTTACCTCTGCGCGCATCCCTGCTAATACGTGGAAGCCTCCGGTTCCGCAGTTTCCCAGACAGATCTGCGCCAGCCAGTCAGCGCCGTTGCGCCGAGTCCGCAGAGCGCCGCCGCGCACAGCCACACCGCGGGAATGGCCTGATTTCCCGTGACGTGAATCAGGTAAGTACTGATCGCCGGTGTGAACCCTCCGAAGATCGCCGTGGCCAGGCTAAAAGCCAGCGAAAAGCCGGAAGTCCTCACATCCAGGGGCATAATCTCGACGAGAAACGGGATCATCGCTCCGTTGTAGCAGCCGAAGATGCAGGAGAACCAAAGTTCCACGAGGAGCAAACGGATGGTCGCCGGACTGCTGACCAGCCAGGACATCGCGGGATAGGCGGTAAGCAAAGTGGCTACGGTGAAGAAAACGAGCAAGGGCCGGCGTCCGACCTTGTCGGAGATGGCGCCACCGATCGGCAGCCAAATGAAATTGGAGAGGCCCACACATAAGGTGACGAGCAAACTTTCGCGGTTGGTCAAGCGCAGGACTTCGCGGCCGTAGGTCGGCGTGTAAGCCGTAATGAGATAAAAGCAGACGGTGGTCATCGTGGAAAGCAGCATCCCGACAACGATAATTTTCCAATTGGAGGCGAGCGAGGCGAAAACCGCGGCCATCGTGGGGCGGGTCCTGCGAGCCTGGAAGGCTTTCGTCTCGGCCAGGGAACGCCGCAACCAAAACAGAAGCGGAATCATGAGGCAGCCGATCAGAAAGGGTATTCGCCAGCCCCAAACGCTCATCGTTTCCGGAGGAAGAATCAAACTAAGGGCCACGCCCAAAAAAGCCGCCATCATCACCGCCAACTGCTGGCTCGCGGATTGCCAGGCGCAGTAGAAACCTTTGTGACCGGGAGTGGCGATCTCCGCCAGATATACGGATACTCCTCCCAACTCCACGCCCGCGGAAAAACCCTGGAGTAAACGGCCCAGAACAACAATGATGGGAGCGATGATGCCGATGATCCGGTAGCCGGGAGTGCAGGCGATTGTGAAGGTGCCTACAGCCATGAGGGACAATGCAAGGAGGAGGCCGGCGCGCCTTCCATGCTGGTCAATGTACGCGCCTAGAATAACGGCGCCCAGCGGACGCATGAGATAGCCGGCGCCGAAGGTTCCCAGCGTCAACATCAGGGAAGCGAAATGATTGCTCGAAGGAAAGATATCGTTGGCGATGTAGGACGCGTAGTAGGCGTACACCATGAGGTCATACATTTCGAGGAAATTGCCGCTGGCTACGCGGACGACGGAACCCACCATTGCGCGGGTTTCGGGATTCATAATCTTATGATTCGGGTCGTTCACGTAAATTGCTCAATGGCGACATCTTCACAATTTCAAGCGCCCACATCTTGTGTAGCTGCCGCAGCGTTTTGCAGGCGCCTGGGACGCTCGGCTGCGTATCGCAGCAGTGCCGCCGCTCTATAGATTCCATGCACGAATTTGCAGTACGGCAAGGTCAGAAAGAGCGACACGATGACACCCAGATGCACGGCTAGCAGCGCGCCCATTGCGGCGGTGCCCCGCAGGGCGAGCAGCAGGAGACCCGTCGCCGCCGCTACGAACAATAACACCAGGAAGGAATAATCGATATGCAGTAAAACCCGTGAGGCGGGCGCCGGGTCCGCGGTGACTTTGATTCGCGCCAAACCGGCAATACCAACCAGCATGGAGGCCCCGCCGATAGTGCCAAGCAAGACGGGGAGGCTGAAGAGCGGATACGGGGAGATCCATCCGAAGATATGCTCGTATATGGCCGCCGTGCAGGTGGAAGCAAAGCAGAAAAGGAATCCGTAAAAAAGGGCGTGATGAAAATATCGGCGAGCCTGCGAGTACGTCTCATTCCTGTTGTTGCATCCGTTTCCTCCGCCGCCGAGGTTGCGCAGCGTGAAGATATCCGTGAATGCGGCTGAGAACGACGGCCTATCCAAAGCCGAAGGGCTGTTCGTGTCGCGCCAGAAATTGAACAGGCCTATAGCCATGGCCAGGATTGCAAAAAGGAATGCGGCGCCTGTGATCGCGATCATCACACCCTCGGATATAAGGGCGTAAAAGGCTCCCGCGCTTTCAGAACCCGCGGTGACAGGTGATGGAGTTTTGGCCAGCCAGACGAAAATAACGGTGCAGAGTAAAGCCAGAACCGATGCCGCAAGGCCATTCCGCCGAAACAGTGCTGCGAGGGGTCGCGGCCAGGCGTAGCGCTCATACGTTTCCAGGCGAAGATCCGCGAAGGCCTTCGGTAAATTGAGCGCGAACTCGTGCGGAGGCGCGTACTGGCAGGAGAAATAGCAGCCGCGGCAATCGTGGCAAAGGTTCGCCAAATAGGCTAGATCGCCCGAGGTGAATTGCCGCCGCAATTCGATGGCGGGAAAAACGGCGCAATATCCTTCGCAATAGCGGCAGGCGTTACAGATTTCTACAAACCGCCGGGCCTGCTCCGCGGTTTCAGGCGAGCGCAACTTTGGCCGCCTCTCTTCCGGCGATTCGGCCGAAAACGGAACCGATGGCCATGCCCACGCCGGCGATATAGCCTTCGCCCAAGATATTGCCGGCCATGATTTCTCCCGCGGCAAACAGATTGGCAGCAGACCGGCCATCTTGCATCAGGACGCGGGCGTTTTCGTCCACTTTCAGTCCCAAATAGGTGAACGTGATGCCCGGGCGCAACGGGTAACCGATGAAGGGCGGGGCGTCAATTGGCCTTGCCCAATGTGATTTCGGCGGAGCGATTCCCTCCGTGCGGCAATCATCCAGGGCGTTAGGATCAAATCTGCCGGGACGCACGGCCCGATTGAAATTCCGCACCGTCGCATCCAACGCAGCCGCGTCAACGCCAAGCTTGCAGGCTAGTTCGCCGATGCTTTCTGCGCGGATCGGGGGAAAAGCGGAAGGCATGAAGTGCTTCTCCGACTTGGCATCGGTAACCGCGTAGGCGATTTGCTCCGGGCACTGGGCCACCAGTCGTCCCCAAATGGCATAGCGCTTCGGCCAGATGTCTTCTCCTTCATCATAAAAGCGCCGTCCTGCGCCGTCGACCACAATGCTAAAAGGTATGCAGTCCAGACGGGAGACGATTCCGCCGTCAAACTTCGGCGCCCGGGCATCCACGGCGACGGCGTGACACTGCGTGGGATCACCAACGCCCGCGGCGCCCTGTTCGAGAAGATTTTTCAAGACCACGCCTTGCGCATAGGGCGTGCCTCGAATAATGAAATTGTCGGCCGCATCCCCCCAATATTCACGGAGCCATTCGATATTGGCTTGAAATCCGCCGGAGCAGACCACGACGGCCCTTGGGCGCAGTGAGAAAGGCGCGCCGCTTTTTACGGTCGAGACTTCCTGGACCAATCCGTTAACCAAAAAAAGCGAGCGGACTTCTGTATCGTAGAAGACGCACACTCCCGAACGTTCCGCCGCGCCGTAATATGCGTTCATCAGAGCTTTGCCGCCGCCCAGAAAAAAAGCGTTGGTGCGGGAGAGACCTAAGGTGCCTTCCAAGGCAGGCTGGAAACGCGCGCCGTGCGCTTCCATCCAGGGCAACAACTCCGCGGTGCCATCAATGGCGATGCGGGCTAGATGCTCGTCAGTTTTGCCGTGGGTTACGCTCAGCAAATCGCTCCAATAATCGGAGCTCGAATAGCTGCCGATAAGCGTGGCGGTGGGAGATTCGTGCATGAGCCTCAGGTTGCGGGTGTGGCGGCTATTTCCACCACGAAGGGCTTTCGGCGCATGCTCCAGAAGCCGGACCGAGGCTCCCGCCTCGCAGGCGGTGATGGCCGCAGAGAGCCCCGCATTTCCGCCACCAACGACGAGAACGTCGCAAGATTCCATCACGTGCGTTGCAGAAGGGGACGCAGCTCCCGAATGTCTTTTACGGTCTCGAGCGCGAGGACTTTGGTGATGAGATTTGTGCTGGTGGCCGCGCCCAGGACCGACGCCATCAGGTCGCGCGCTTTGGCCACGACCTCCTCGCGGCTCATGGGATTTTCGGCGGCGAGCTGAATTTTGGCTCGCTCGTGGAGGACCGCGGGATCCTGCATGCGCGCTTTATCGTGCGCCGCGCGGAAGGAAGCGGTTTTGTCGATCAGCATCACGGCCAACATATACTGCAGGCAAATGTCCGGAATGTCGCGGTTGTTTACGACGCTGGCTTCGTCTGTGGCCATGCGCACGGTGACCTGCTTTGCCTGATCGGGCTCGAAGGGATGCTTCTTGCGAATATTTTCAAGTGCATCGAGCGGCGCCTGAATGGGCGATCCCACGGTCCACTTCTTGATATTGGTGCGAACGACCTCGTAACGCTCGCCGAGTTTGTCCACGAGCCCTGCCGGATCGGCCTTGGGCGAGCCGGCAAGAAGGAAATTATCGGCGCCGGAAAAGGCGTCGTTCACGCCGGACCAGCCGGATTGAACCAGCAGGGCGGCGGTGACGCCGTCGCGCGCGGCCATGCCTCCGAACACAAATGCTTTCTCGATATGTTCGGTGTCGCGCTGCCAGTAAGCGATGCCCGAGGATTGCTGCGCGGCATAGTCGAGCAGCCAGCGCATCTGCTGCGCGTTGAGATTCGCGGCGCAGCCTGCGGCGGCGGCCGCGCCGAAGCCTTCCGAGAGGCTATGCGTATCGCGGTGCGTTTCGTTCATGAAGTTCTGCCCGCCCAGCGTCATGGAGATGCGCGTGCCGACGTCGTAGCCGAGCGCCACGGCGCGCAGGAATTGCGCCCCGTCCATGCCGAAGCGTTCTCCCGAGGCGAGGGCCGCGGGCACAACCGCGCAGCCCGGATGCGAAAGCGAGGGGGCGTGCGAATCATCGGTCTCGTCGGCTTGAGCGAGAACGCCATTGGCGAGCGCGGCCTCGATGGGGCCGCAGAGCACGTTCGAGGCAACTACCGTGGCGATCTTCTCGCCGCCGTAAGCGCGGGCGAACTGAATGGCGGCGCGGCCGGGTGGAAGTTCGGAGCCCGAGAGCATCGAGGCAATGGTGTCGAGGACGTGATGTTTGACTTTCTCCACCACGTCTTCGGGTAAAACGCGGCTGCGAGCATCGGCCATGTAAGCACTGAGTCTGGTCATGGCGGGGCTGACCTGGTCGGCCGCGGTCATCAGCCATGGCCGGCATGCCGCGGCGACCGCGGCCCAGCCAGCCTGCTTCAAAAGCCGGCGGCGCCCCAGATCGGCACTCCTATCGCCCGGCGCGGTGTCTTTTCGGCGGGTTCGCATATGTGTCTGCCTCTCTGCCATGTATTTAACCACGAGAGCGGGGGTTAAGCATCGCTTCAGCTTCTGCGCGATTAAAATATTCTTCGCGGAAACGCAGTTCGATCGTGAGGTAAGCTGGTTATACGGAAGAGATGACGAGATGAACCCGGCCGCATTTGTCGCGGAAGCATTATCGGATTTCGCCACCGTCGGCGCGATCGCCCCAAGCTCGCGTTATCTGACGCGGGCCATGCTGCGACCGCTCCCAACGAAAAATGCGCGAGTGGTGATTGAGTTGGGACCGGGCACGGGAGTCATGACGCGAGCCTTGCTGGATCTGCTGCCTTTTGACGCTACTTTGCTGGCCTTCGAGATCAATCCCCGTTTCGCCCGGCACCTGGGATCGACGATCAGTGATCCGCGCCTGGTGGTCATCCATGCGCGTGCAGAAGCGCTTCAGGAGGAGTTGAGCCGGCGGGGATACCGGCACGTCGATGCGATACTTTCGTCGCTGGCCATGGGTTTCATGTCGGACCGGCAGAGGCACGCGTTGCTGAACGAAATCGGTGTTTGCCTGAAGAAGAAGGGCATTTTCACGCAGTATCAATATTTACACAGCTTGCAGTTGAGAGGCCGGCAACTCAGTAAGTTCGATCTGTCGGGGCTTCTGTGGCAGTATTTTCGTTCCGTGCAGCGCAAAATTATCTGGCGCAACCTGCCGCCCGCTTTCGTGTTCACCTGCCGGGGAACAAGGGTTCGCACCTTGCCTACGGCAACGCAGAATTCGCGCTAGGGAACAGGTGAGGATGTCTGCGCTGAAAGGCCACTTTGGCCCGCGTGTCTAGAGGTGCGCGCGGTGAATCAGATGATCCGCTTTGTTCTGGCGGAAAGCGGCTGCCTGGCATCCTGATCCGCTTGCATGACGTCATCTAATTTCCCGAGATCACGCCACTGATATTCATCGGAACGGAAGGCCAGGATTTTTTCTCCACGGGCGGCGAGGCGCAGATAAGGAGTGATGATGGAGAAGACACCTTCTTCCGTCATCAGCGGGAAGAGGCGAGGAGAGATCACGTGGATGCCGGAGAAAGCCAGGGCGCGCACTTGGGGTGCGCGGCGAACTAAGTCGGTTTGGCCATCGGGTCCGGTTTTCCGGCCGCAAAGCTCCGAATTCTCATCGAAGAGCAAGTAGCGCGTGGTCTGCCGTTCCCGCACTGCGAGCGTGGCCAGAGCGCGATTTTCAACGTGAAATTGCGCCATGCCCCGGAGATCGATCGCGCTGATGACATCGACGTTGTGCAGAATGAACGGCTCTTCGGATGAAGCAGAATTCCGCAGGAAAAAATAAGCGGCTTTTTTCAGGCCGCCGCCGGTATCCAGCAAAACGTCCTCGCGAGAGACATCAATACGCATGCCGAAGTTATTGTTGGCCTTCAGATAATCAACGATCGCGTCGGCAAAATGATGCACGTTGATGATCACCTCGCGAATCTCAAAGGAGCTCAAGCGTGCCAGCGTCATCTCCAGCAGGGTGCGGCCGCCGACTTCCACCAGCGCCTTGGGACGATTATCGGTGAGCGGCCGCAAACGGGTACCCAGGCCGGCGGCCAAAATCATGGCTTTCATTTGCCCAGCTTTTCGAGCTCGATATGGCGAATAACCACGTTGATCCCATTGCGAGCGCGCAGGTGTTTCGCCAATTCTTCCGCGAGATATACGGAGCGGTGCTGGCCTCCGGTGCAACCAAACGAGACCATCAGGTTTTTGAAGCCACGGCTCTGATAGTTCGTCAGACTGGCGTCCACCAGCGAAATGGCGCCGGCTAAAAATTGATGCACGCTCTCCTGCCGGCTGAGATAGTCGATCACCGGCGCGTCCTTGCCCGTAAAGGGCTGGAAACGCTCTTCGCGCCCGGGATTGGGGAGGCTTCGGCTATCGAAAACGAATCCGCCGCCGTGGCCGGTTTCGTCTTTTGGCAGCCCTCGGTGAAAAGAGAAGCTGAAAACTCGCACGGTGAGATTCTCTGCGGGGCAAACCAATTCCGCTTCGCTTGGCAAGGTGCGCAGCTTTTCCGAATTCACCATGCCTTTGAAGGCGCCCATCAGGGCGGGCAGCGCGATGGGCAACTCAACATGCTCAAGCAGCCAACGCAAGCTTTTCAGCGCGTAAGGCACGCTTTGCAGAAAATGAGTTCTTTGCTCATAAAAGCCGCGAAAGCCATAAGCGCCCAGGGCTTGCATGAGGCGGACGTACACGAAGGCGTAGTAATAGTTCATAAAAGCGTCGCGCCGGAGGTCGATGAAAGCCGAGAGCCGGTCGAGATAATGATCGAGTAACCGCTGACGCAGTTGGGGCGGCAGGTCGGCCTTGGAATCAAACAAAAGCGAGGCGATATCGTATTGCAGCGCGCCCTTGCGGCCGCCTTGGTAGTCCACAAACCAAGGACAGGCGTCGCGCAACATGACGTTGCGCGATTGGAAATCCCGATAGAGGAAGTAATCGTGGTCGGCGCTTAACAGGAATTGCGTCAAACGGCCGAAATCATCTTCGAGTGCCTGTTCATTAAAGGGGACGGCGGCCAGCCTCAGAAAATAGTATTTGAAATAATTCAAATCCCAGGTAATGGACTGGTGATCAAAGCTCGAACGCGGATAACAGACGTTGTAATTCACGCTGCGCCCCACTTCGACCTGGAAACGCGGCAACACTCCGACTACTTTGCGATAGGCTTCGATTACCGGGGCGGCGATATTTTCGCCGGCGCGATTTGCCGATAAAAACTCGAAGAGCGTGGTGTCGCCGAGGTCTTCTTCGAGATACGCGCCGTGGTCTAAATCTTCCGCGTAGATTTCCGGCACGGGGAGGCCGTGGCGGCGAAAATGTTTCGAGAATTCCAGGAAGGCGACGTTCTCTTCCCGTACGTTGTAGAGAACTCCGATGGCCCTGACTTCCCCGTTCGTGAGGCGCATGAGCTTACGCCCCGAGCCGCTCAGGCGCCCTTCGAGGGGCTGCGCCTGAGTAACGGGTGAGTGGAAGCGCTCTTCAAAAAGCTTGTTCAACACGTCCATGAGCGTCTCAGGCGGGTTCGTCTCTTGGAAAAATTCGGCCCGCGGCTTTTTGTCCCTCGATTAACTCTTCGCTTTTGCGGGTGAACCTTTGGCCCAGGGAGTTTCACCGCTGCCCGGCAAGAATTCGTATTTCTCAATCGCCGCAGCCATGCCGGATTTTGCGCCTTCGGTCGGTTCGCAGCGCTGAATCTGTCCCAGACAACGCACCCGAACCGGACCTGCCAGAGTGATTTGATTTGGCAGAGTCATTTCCACCTCGACAGGTGTGCCGTCTTTTATGCCCTCCGGCAGGATGAAATAGATGCCGTT
>WNGJ01026648.1_pt1 | contig 11958 bp, 11 predicted proteins | sample 5400611 | NCBI WGS metagenome assembly WNGJ01 (sample SAMN13153375, study PRJNA577476) | soil metagenome | isolation source: 40 cm soil or saprolite under Garry oak tree replicate 1 | place: USA:California | collected 2016-06-15 | reverse complement strand
TACCCTCGGTGGGACCTGTGTCAACCGCGGCTGCCTGCCCTCCAAGAACTTAATTGAAGCAGCCAAGCTCGTCTTTGATGCGGCCAATCCGCGTTATCCTGGCCTTACCCCTGCGTCACTACGTTTAGATTTCCCAACCTTGATTGCACAAAAAGATGAACTTATCCGCGAGTACCGCAACCAGCACTATGCAAGCATTCTTGACGAAGCAGAGAACGAAGGGCAGCCTGCTCTTGAGGTCGTGCAGGGACGGGCTGCGCTTATTGATCCGCATACGGTTGAGGTCACTTTCTCCACTGGTTCTTCGCGCCGGCTCGAAGGCTCCCAGGTGCTCATTGCCACAGGCTCCTCACCAGTTATCCCTGACGTTGCTGGTCTGTCCAAGACACCGTATCTGACCAGTGACCTCTTGACAAGCCAGGAAGACCTGGAACTGAAAGCATTGCCCAGTTCGTTGGTCATTTTCGGCGGTGGCTACATCGCACTTGAGCTTGGACAGATGTTTGCTCGGTTTGGGACGGAAGTGACCATTCTGGAACGCTCGGAGCGCATTCTCAAAGACTATGAGCCAGAGATTAGCGTGGCCTTGACCGATGTCCTGCGCGAAGAGGGGTTGCGTATCGTGACCTCTACTACCCTGCGACAGGTCGAAGGCGATGCCAACCAGGTACAGGTCGCTGCTGCGGTGCGCGGGCAACAGCGGCACTTCCAGGCAGAAAAGCTGCTTGTAGCAACCAGTCGACAACCGAACACGAGAAACATCGGTCTAGAACAGGCAGGTGTACAACTGGATACCCAGGGCGCCGTGAGGGTGAATACCTACCTGCGAACCAATATCCCCCATGTTTGGGCAGCAGGAGATGTGATCGGGCGGGAAACAGAAAGCCAGATGGCTACCCCGGTTGGCGCCCACGATGGCAAGATCGTCGCCCACAATGCCCTCTCTGGAGAGCGGCCACGCAAGGTGGATCATACCGTCATCCCGCGCACCATCTTCACCGACCCGCAGGTCGCAGTCGTGGGCATGACCGACGAGGAAGCGAACGAGCGAGGCATCGTCTGCCAATGCAATACCATCCCTCTGAGTGTCGTGCCTCGGGCCGGAGCCATCCACGATACACGCGGGGTCATCAAGATGGTGCTCGAACGCTCGACACGGCGTGTTGTGGGCGTCTCCATGCTCGGAGTCAATGCGGGCGAGGTCATCCACGAGGCGGCGATGGCCCTACGCTTTGGGGCCACCGCTGATGACTTCATTGACCTGATTCACGTCTATCCGACGATGGCTGAGGCGCTCAAGCTCGTTGCCATTTCGTTCACGAAGGATGTGAGCAAGCTTAGTTGCTGCGCGAGCTAAATCGAGAATACCACAGGAGGAGTGTCGAGCGCGCTGGAACTGTCCCACGATCACAGAGACAGACAAGCGTTTCATGGAGAAGAAAGGAAAGAACGTTGAGAAACCCTCATTCCCTCGATGCGATTGCTCGCCACCTGGCTGCACAGTTGGATTGTACGCAGGATCTCGCCTGCCGGCAGATTCTCCAGACGCTGACCGAGATCGGGCAGCCCATAGCACCCTTGCACCTGGCCACACTGTTGCAGATGAGCCAGGAGGAGCTTGCAACGCATCTCGCCCGCGTCCCGGATACCGAGTTTGATGAGCAAGGCAATATTGTGGGATGGGGAATTACGCTTCTGCCTACTTCCCATCAATTTCTGCTTCCAACACGTTCGCTCTTTACCTGGTGTGCCTTTGATACGGTGTTGTTCCCTCCCCTGTTACAGGTGAGAGCACAGGTGCAATCTAAATGCTCAGCTTCAGGGCATCCAATCACCTTCGTTGCCACGCCAGAAGGCATTGAGGAGCTTACTCCAACGACGAGTGTGCTTTCGCTGATCCTGCCATCCGAGCGTTATGACTGTGTCCGGGGAACCTTTTGCCTGCAGTCCCTCTTTTTCGAGTCGGAGCAGGCTGCTTCAGCCTGGTTGGCTTCTCATCCAGAAGCCATTTCCCTCTCTCTAGAGGAAGCTGCCTTTGTAGGGCAAGCAGTCGCCAGGATGTAGCCACGTTCTCCCGCCCTCCCAGATAAGGAGAAATGATGCCTGCCCTCTTCGCGCTCGTTACTAGCGTTCTGACCACCTTTCTTCCCATCCTGAACAAGCAACTCCTGCGTGACGCTTGTCCGGCCCTGGTTGCCTGGTGCAGGTGTCATGCTCGTTGGTGGTGTCCTCGTCGCCGCATAGGTAGATTGCTTTTTACACTGGTGCCGTGTAAGTAAGCCTCGAAAGCTGCCTGTTGAATGCCTGTACTCATCGTCGGATAGGCGTGAATAGTATCGAGGATATCGTTGATCGTAAGATGGTGCTGTATAGCAAGCGCCATCTCACCTAATAGTTCACCCGCGTGTGCACAAATCATATGCGCACCCACAATTTCTTCCTTCTTGCCTGCCAAAACCAACTTGATAAAGCCTGTTATACCGTTTTCAGCCTGTGCGCGATCAATATCAGCAACAAGAAATTTCACTGTGCGTGTTTGTTTATGATGATTCTCTGCTTCATCTGGTGTTAAGCCAACCCTGGCTGCCTCTGGGTCGGTGAATATACACCATGGCACCACCCGATAATCCACTTTTTTCTTGCCAATTGGTACAAGAGCGTTGCGTACTGCAATTCCTGCTTGATATGCTGCCGTATGCGTAAAGAGGTATCCGCCAATAACATCTCCGATCGCGAAAATATTTGGTGCTGAAGTCTCAAGATGTTCATTCACCTGTATGCCTTTGTTACTATACATGATTCTGGCAGCTTCCAGGTTCAGTCCCTCAACGTTTGGTTGTCGTCCGAGAGTTAGTAGGATCTCGTCAGCTTCGATTGCCAGGTGCTTTTCACCCTGCTTTGCTGTCACAACTTTTTTATTGCCATCGCGTCTTGCATTGATGAACAGAGCGTCGGTAACAACATTGATTCCCTCGGACCTCAATACTTCAGTAAGGGTGGCTGAAACTTCCGGGTCTTCTTTCGGTAGTATGCGGTCCAGAGCTTCGATAATCGTTACATCTGTACCAAGACGCCTGAAAGCTTGTCCTAATTCAACTCCAATTGGACCAGCACCTACAATTAGCAAGGAGGAAGGTAAAAGCATCAGGTTAAAAACATCCTCATTGGTCAGATATCCGGTTTCTTCCAGACCTTCTATCCTGGGTACGAGCGGTCTTGAGCCTGTGCTGATCAGCGTATTACGGCTGGTAAAGGTCTCTCCATTCAAAGTAAGTTCGGAGGCAGATTTGAAAGAAACCTCTCCGAACTTGACAGTGACTCCTTCGGTATAGATTTTTTCACTTTCTGCTACCCGTCCAATTACTCCTTGAATATAGTTAGTGATTTTTGTCATATCAATAACTAGATTGGCGGGCTTTAAGCGTATCTTCGCTGCGTTTTGAGCTTGATGCACTACTTTGGCCACATGGATCAGGCTTTTGCTTGGAACGCAGCCATAATTCAGGCAGTCACCACCCAAACGTTCTTTGTCGATGAGTAAAACATTTGCACCGAGCGAAGCGGCTAGACGTGCAGCAGTCAATCCGCCCGATCCACCTCCAATGATGGTCATATCGTATTGTGTACGGGTCATGTATGAGCCTATCCAGCAGTAACGCTAGATGATGCCAGCATTTCCTCCGCATCCTCTATGACGTACCGGTATCCTTGCTCTGTCAGAAACAATTGGCGATTGGCTGAGAACTCCTGGTCGCGAGTATCACGGGTTACGATCGAGTAGAAATACGCAAGCCCACCATCGGTCTTAGGACGTAAAATTCGTCCCAAGCGCTGCGCTTCCTCCTGTCGTGAACCGAACGTGCCAGAAACTTGAATAGCAACATTTGCATCAGGAAGGTCAATTGCGAAATTTGCGACCTTACTTACAACCATACGTTTGATTTCACCGCGCCGAAATTGCTCATACAACTTTTCTCGTTGTTTGGTCGATGTTTTACCCATCAATAAAGGCGCTTCAAGTTCTTCTGCAAGCACCTTGAGCTGGTCAATGTACTGACCAATAATTAAGACCTGATCATCACGATGGCGCTCAGTAAGAAAGCGCACTACATTGAACTTTTCAGGGCTTTCTGCCGCAATCCTGTATTTCTCCCGTTCCTCCGCAACAGCATAGTTCAATTGTTCGTCTTCAGTCATGCCTACTCGTATTTCATGACATTCGGCTGTAGCAATCCAGCCCTGCCTTTCTAACTCACGCCATGGCACATCATATTTTTTAGGGCCAATCAAACTGAATACATCGGCTTCTCGGTGATCTTCTCGAACCAGGGTAGCTGTCAAACCAAGACGTCGACGTGCTTGAATCTCAGCAGTAATACGGAAAACTGGCGCGGGTAATAAATGAACTTCGTCGTAGATAATCAAGCCCCAATCATAGCTGGTGAAAAGTGAGAAGTGAGGAAAATCATCTTCACCAGCCTCATTTAGCGCGTTATTAGCCTGCTCTTTTGTATGGGGACGCCGGTATGTCAGTATCTGGTAGGTACTCACTGTAATTGGACATATTTCTTTGCGATCTCCAGTATATTCACCGATCATCTCTGGAGGGACATCTGTCTTGTCAATAATTTCTTGTATCCATTGTCTCACCGCTATGGTATTGGGCGAAAGGATCAGTGTGGCTCGCTGAATATCTGCCATTGTGACTAATCCAACGATGGTTTTCCCAGCTCCGCAAGGTAGTACGATGACCCCACTACCTCCACTAGGTGCGCCTCCTGCATAAAATGCAGCCGAAGCTCCATACTGGTATGCCCGTGGCTCAAAAGTTTTTCCCTCTGCTGTGACTGGTCTCAACTTCATTGGCAAAGGCGAGCCATCGGTGTAACCGGCTAAATCTTCAGCAGGAAATCCGATATGGATCAAAGCTTGTTTAATATGCCCTCTACGTGCGGCATTAATTTGCAGCGTGTAGGCATCTAGCTGGCGTAGCAAAAATGGTTGCGTACGTTTGTGGTGCATGATCTCAGCAATGAGCGCTACGTCATTTGAAGTAAGTAAGAGTGCATCTCCATCGCGAAACAGCTTAATCCGTCCATAGCGACCAATATATTCACGAATTTCGAAGATGATATTCGCTGGGATATCGTATTTGCTATAACTGATTAGCAACTCAATGATCATTTGGGCAGTCATACCGCCTGCGGCTGCATTCCAAAGCGAAAGTGGTGAAAGGCGATAGGTATGGATATGCTCTGGTGATTTTTCTAATTCTGCAAACTGAGCGACGGCATCTCTGGCTTCAGCATGCAGCGGATGATCAACTTCTAACAAAATTGTGCGATCGCTCTGAACGATTAATGGATTACTTGGATTCATATTTCTCTGTTATACTCCTGGCATCTCCGCCCAATTTTTGACATATTTTAATATGGTGGCAACAGTAGCATCCTCATAGCCACGCATAAGATAACGAGCGCCAACGATTACCTTAATGCCCTTTGGGCCTTTGAGCTGTTCAACAAAAGGTTCAAGTTTATATAAGGGGCAAATTTCGTCGAATTCGCCAGTGATAAAGAGTTTGGGGCGTTCGAAAGGTTTTGGAAATCCACTTTCAGCGCGGAAAAGCGGCAGGCTTATGCTTACAACCGTACGTATTCTTGTATCAAAAGGAGCATAAAGAAAGGTGATATAAGCGCCAAAACCGTGACCAATGACACAGATTTTTGCTGGATTACCTCCAGGCTGCGATAGTGCATAGTCGATAGCACCTGCAAGATCTAGTGGTTCCAGGCGTCCATCAGTTTGTTGCCCCTGGCTTTTTCCAACTCCCCGGAAATTAAAGCGCAATGCGAACATACCCGTTTTGGCTAGCCTACGAGCGAGAGCGAAATTCAATGTATCGTTCATATCGCTACTAGCAGGTTGAGGGTGACAGAGTATGATAATAGGAGCAAGCTCAGCATCGGCTGGAGTATGAAGCATACCCTCTAAAAGCAAAGAAGGTTGCCCACGGCTAGAAAAACTGATAGGTCTTTCATCTGTCGCTGATTCTGAAGCCATTTTCCCCCTTCATTCTATTAGCGCAGGCTATGCATTGCACATGTATCTTATCGCAGTCAATGCACTGAGTCAACTCAATACCTGATTTTGAAAGATTTTTTGACATTTCAGTAGTTATGTCTTCAAATGTTATACGTTTTAGTTTATAGAGCCTCAAAAATGTAAAATCTTGTTCTAATATCTGTAGACCCTTTGCATATGCAGCAGTAGATGTTATACTTGATAGTAATGATTTGAACTTGGGTTTTTGATTCATGTCGGCTAATTAGTGCAACTCAGTCAAAGACTGAAATTCTATTTTTCGTTGGCTCATCTTGGTTTCACTGTTGCTACGAGAGGTTATCTAGCGTTATCTTGCAGTACATGTGGGTGTGGACAACGTGTCAGGTGTCTTTCCTTATTTTACGGAGAACCTCTCAAAGCAGCTTCTGCTTTTGCGAAATCCTTTCGGGGGATGGAGGTCGCTAAGCTTCTAACTGACAATTTCATCAAGAATCAGGAAACTCCAGCAGCCAGGGATGTTTAGTGGTGTATAGGGTTTGGCCTTGCTTCAATAATGAAGCTTTTCAAGACATACCACGAATCTCACTACTAACAGGGAATATCCCTGATGTTATGGTATGAAATGCGCTATCTATCTGGATTCGTGTAGTTTTCGAGATTTATGTTGTAATAAGGATGAGGTTATAAGTGGTGGAGTTAGAGTTAGTACTACATCGGTAGAGGCAGGAGCGTATATGGCCGATATTTTGGTTGTTGAGGACGAACAATTAATCGCTAGATTATTGAAGGAAACATTACAGACCGAGGGTTATAATGTTGTAACTGTCCTCAACGGCGAAGATGCCGTCCAGTTTGCACTACGTGAAACACCGCACCTCATAATCTTAGATTTAATGTTGCCTGGGATTGATGGCTACGAGGTGGTTCGGCGCTTGCATATGTACCCTAAGACCATACATATCCCCATCACTGTACTGAGTTCTCTTGGAGAGCCAAAAGATAAAGTTAGCGCCTTTGAAACTGGTGTAGATGACTACATTACCAAACCTTTTCATACAGATGAGCTGCTAGCTCGCGTTCGTGCCCAGCTTCGTCGAGTGCAACAGAACTTCCTTTCTCCTCTTATTGGTCTACCAGGCGGCTTTCAGGTGGAGTTAGCCATTAAGTATAAGCTGAACAGCATAGAGCCATGGAGTTTACTCTATCTTGATCTCGATAATTTTAAGGCTTTTAATGATGCCTATGGCTTCCTGACCGGCAACGATATGATTCGACTGGTAGGACGAATATGTCAAAGAGTTGTGCGAAAGTATGGTAATCCCGATGACTTTGTTGGTCATGTTGGAGGGGATGATTTTGTTGTGGTTACAACCCCGGAACTGGCGCATACTCTTTGCAGTTATATTTGCGAATATTACAAAGAGGAAAGTACCCTTCTTTATCGTGCAGATGATCTCGGACGAGGATCGATAAGTGGTGTTGATCGTAAGGGACGATTGTACCAATTTCCTTTGGTCTCTCTCTCTATCGGTGTGGTCAATAATCAAATTTGGCAACCTCATAGTATACAGGAAGTGAGTTATTTAGCGGCTGAAGCAAAGAACCACGCCAAGCAATCAACCGACAACGTGTACCATATGCCACCCCGGCGAGTTTTGGCTGGCCATGATGGATCGACATATGTTCCCTCACGTTATGTAGCTTCTTCTCCTCTTCCTCCTACTTTTGCACAGAATACTCAAGGCCATGCTCATCACAATCCTCTATTCGGGAGTTTAGAGGAGAATATTCTTGAAGAGCACGGGCAAAGGGTATAGTAAACGCCACCTCCATTTTTTAGAAAGTCGTGAATGTTACGAACCAGGATGAGAAACACTTGGAAAGCATATTGAGCATTGAAATGGATGAGGCGCAGCGCCAGGCTGTACGAGAGAATGCAAAGCAGGTTTTACAGGAAAGTGGCCTTGCTGAAATGCTCAAAACACTCAATAAAAATGCGCTCAAAGGCAGGGGTAGTTTTTATGAGTATGACTCTATGGTTCTCCTCAAGTGGGGAACAAGTTACACTCGTCGCCATATTTGGGTTGAAGTTAACGGGAATACGATTCGCTTCAGTCCGATTAACTACACCCATCACCAATGACCTGGCCTACAGTGGATCGAGTGCTAGTACTCGTACAACACCAACACTACTAAGGAAACCACTGATTGCTTTATAGTTCTGATCAGCATAGAAGTCTTTGCGTTGTGTTTCACCTGGCCAACTCAGTACATTCAAAAAGTTTGAACTATAATTGTTGGTCGAAGCCTCCGTAAACTTGTTGTTATTTAACGTAGATTGATCGTGAATGAATGCGCTATCCTCGTTTCTGCCCCGTGCCAGAAACGCAAAGGCTAACGCTGGTTGTGTTACCTGCCTTCGCAGTCCTTCCGTCCAGCTGCGTTCTACTCGCTCGGCCTGGTCTGGTCGGACGGTGACAATATGTGCCGCCGCAATCACAGGTTGGGCTGATGGGCGACTATAACCCCAGAGGTAGCGCATCAACCATTGTTCAGGATGTGCCATAAGTAACTCTGCTGTCGATCCTCTTAAAAGGTTTTTTGGGTTATACCTGTCCTGTGCTTTGTACCAAAAATCTTCATCTTCCCATGTGGTGAGAATGAAATAGTATGATTCGGGTTCCCTGCTGCGATAAAAGCGTGCATTCACTAGCCCTGGCGCATTTTGTATTGTTTCGGAGATGAAACGCAGGCGTGTTGTGCTATCATCATCTGTGCCCAGCGCCATATGTGCCAATGTTGCAACCAGTAATTCCATACCTGACCTTTTTCTATTAAAATTCTCGTTCTGTAGCATGGCATAGGCCTTCATTTTTGTCAATCTTTAAGGCTATATGCACATTGATCTGGACAATATTCTAGGTCAGGAACTATACTCTTAACAAAAGCTCTTGTCATGATTGGTTGTAAGGTAAAGCAGTTCAATTGAACGAGGAGGCTTAGCAATGTTCGACCCTGAGACAATGCATAGCACGGTAGAATGGAAACAGGCCAGGCCCGAAGATGCAGCGATATGGGTTTCCGTTACTCGACGTAGCGCCGATCAGATGCCGTTAGAGAGCGAAGATTCGCAGATAACCCGCTATAAAGAAGAAGACCCTCAACAACAAGCACAACGTTTTCTGCTCTGGCGTGGCGACATTCCGATTGGACGCTTACGTTTTTACGCACAGGATGATACCGCCGAGTTGGATGGGCTTGTACTTTTGCCTGAAGCTAGTGGCAGCGTGGCAGCGCAGGTAGTGACCGAGGCATTGCTCAGAGCCGCGGCGCTCAATGTTCGTCATCTCAAAGCGACCTATCCTGCTGCATATATTGCCTCATTTGCGGCAGCAGGTTTCCAGGAACTACGTCGTCGCACCGGTATGATAGCATCAACAAACATGTCGGTACCACAGGTTTCATTACCGAACTCTTTACACATTCGACCAATCAAGGAGGGTGATAGCGAACAGGTTGGTACTTTACTGCAGCGTGCTTACACTGGTGGACCTGATGATCTACATCCAGACCTGGCAGGTTGGCGTGCTGAGGTTCGTGCCATTCAGGATGGACATTTTGGACCTTTTCTGGCTGATAGTTGTTTTGTGGCTGAACATACCCTCGATCGCTTTCACCTGGCAGGAGCAATTCTGGTGCACCTGGAACGGAATGTGCCACGTATTAGACATATGGTTGTAGCTCCCCTGTTCCGCCATGTTGGCCTTGGTCAGTTGTTAGCGGTCAAAGCCATGCAAACTCTACAGGAGTCTGGCTACCCAACAGTTATTCTCTACGTCACACTTGGTATACCGGCTGTAAACCTTTATCATAGGCTTGGCTTCGTCGAGGCAGGTCCGACCTACATTGAAGCTGAACGTATGCTGTCGAGATGAGGGTGATGACACATGTTCATCGCTTGCGACCAGCGTTCTCCCACAAAAGATCGCTATCCACCAGGTGGCATTGGATGTAGGAAATGCAATAATCCTAAGATTCACGCGCAAATGAGCGTAATGCAAAAGTAATCTGCTCTTCAAGTGTCATGGGTCGGTCTTGCGGGATCTTGCTTAATGCTGCCTGCGCTTCTGCCGAGGTAAATCCTAAGCCCATTAATGCTTCAAGAACTTCAGATTGCAACTTTCCTGTTGGAGAGAGCGCTCCACTGCTTGCAAGTGTACCCAAAGATGGAAGTTTTCCTTTTAGTTCAAGAACTAACCTGGCTGCAAGCTTCTTGCCGACACCGGGAGTCAATGCGAGGCGTTGTTGATCCTCATCGGCGATAGCTTTATAAAAAGTTTGTGCGTCCATCATAGATAGCAATGCCAGTGCTAGTTTTGGACCAACCCCACTGATACTGATCAGTTGCTCAAAAGCGTCCCGGTCTTCTTCACTGGAGAACCCATAGAGAGCCATTCCATCTTCTCGTACATAAAAATGCGTGTAAAGAGACACCTCTGAGCCGACTTCTCCCAGACGACTCGACGTTGTGGTTGGTGCGAAAACACGAATACCAAAGCCGCCGACACGTACAAGAACATAACCTGCCCGACGCGCTTCAAGAATTCCCTGAATACTGGCAATCATCGTTACTTTCCTTACCTTTTGGTCAATGGATCATGAAAGATAGACATTGTGTAATGAAAAATCACATGCCTTTTAGAAGATCTGGGTACGAGTGAGAAACGAGGCGGTATGCAAATGACAGATAGCCACCGCCGCGGCATCTGCTGCATCATCCGGGCGCGGAATTGATTTGAGATGTAGTAGAATACGCACCATCTCTCCCACCTGCTCTTTGTTGGCCCCACCATAGCCTGTCACCGCCTGCTTGACTTGCTTCGGAGTATATTCAGAAACTGCAAGACCTCCATTTGCCAATGCCAACATTGCCACTCCACGAGCCTGTCCTACTGTCAGGGCTGTACGAGCATTTTTAGCGAAGAAGAGTTCTTCCATTGCAGACTCGTTTGGACGATATGAAATAATAATCTCGTTTAAATGATGATAGATGAGTTGTAAACGTTCAGGCATTGACATAGTGGAGGGTGTAGTAATGACATCGCACGCAACCATATTCAACTCGCTACCCCGTGCTTCCACAACAGCATACCCAACAATAGCTGTGCCAGGATCTATCCCAAGTGCGATGCGAGGCGAAGGAGAAGAGGATGATGGGCTAGTTAGACTGCCCATCTCTCAACCCTCGTACGAAGCTGCAAAGGTCTCCGGGAAGTCAGCATTAGTATACACATTCTGTACATCGTCCAGGTCTTCGAACTTCTCCACCAGGCGCATTACCTGGTGCGCTACCTTTTCATCAGTGAGTTCAACTCTGGTTTTCGGCAGCAGTGTACTCTCAGCTTTTACTAATTTATACTTTTTTGATTCGAATGCCTGACGAATAGTTTCGAGATCAGAGGGATCGGAATAAATAGTGAGAACCTCATCTTCAGGACCTACCGAATCGACATCATCGGCGCCCAGGTCTATTGCCTCCAGGGTGAGTTCATCGGGATCATGCCCTTTCAGTTCTACCTCAATGATGCCTTTTGCCTCGAAGAGCCAGTCAACGCACCCGTTTTCACCCATGTTCCCGCCATTACGATGAAAGGCGTTACGGACTTCGGCAACGGTGCGGTTTCGATTCTCTGTCAAGGCCTGCACCAGCAGAGCTGTGCCTCCTGGCCCGTAGCCCTCATAAGTAATTTCCTCAAGAGCATTGCCTTCTGCTTCTCCCAATGCGCGCTTGATTGTACGCTCGATATTATCCATCGGCATGTTGGCATCTCGTGCTCTTTGTATTGCCATACGCAGCCGAAAGTTTGCATTAGGATCCCCGCTACCGCCTTC
>WNGJ01038919.1_pt1 | contig 11960 bp, 9 predicted proteins | sample 5400611 | NCBI WGS metagenome assembly WNGJ01 (sample SAMN13153375, study PRJNA577476) | soil metagenome | isolation source: 40 cm soil or saprolite under Garry oak tree replicate 1 | place: USA:California | collected 2016-06-15 | reverse complement strand
GATCCACCTGCGAACGGAATCCATCTCCGCCGGTAGTGACATACCAATCGGAATTCATAATCCCGTTCAGATTGCGAGTGCGCGAAGGGCCGCACCACGAAAAGTTATCCTGCGTGCCGCCGCACACGTTATAAAAGGGAAGCGCGTTGTCGACGGCAACGTCATAGAACTGCACCGTAGGCAGGTTGGCCCTAAATTGCCATGTCTTCGAATCGTCAAAAGTCTCAGCCACCCCGCCATCAGAACCCAGAATCCAATGTTTAGTATTGTCCGGATCGATCCAAATCGTGTGATTGTCTCCGTGATGATTCACTTCTTCGACTTTGTGCAGGGTCTTGCCGCCGTCCAGTGACTCGCGCAGGCTCACGTTCATCACGAATATGCGGTCAGCATTCTTCGGGTCGGCGATGATCTGGGCGTAGTACATCGCGCCCTGATCGAACTCATTGCGCCGCTCCCAGGTTGCACCCTTGTCGCTGGAGCGGAAGATTCCACCCTTGCCGTCGGCCGCTTCAATCGTGGCGTAAACCACGCTAGGATCAGCCGGCGAAACCGCCAGCCCGATGCGCCCCATATCTTCTTTCGGCAATCCCGACTTCAACTTGTTCCACGTCGCGCCCGCATCGGTGGATTTATAGAGGGCACTCTCCGGCCCGCCATCAATCAAAGTGAAAACATGCCGCCGACGCTGGTAGGCAGCGGCGTAAACAATGTCGGGATTTGAGGAATCAAGGGCCACATCCGCCACACCAGTGTTCTCGCTGATCGTTAGCACAGCTTTCCAGTTCTTACCGCCATCCGTCGTCTCGTACAAACCGCGGTCCCCGCCCGGCCCCCACAAAGGCCCCTCGGCGGCAACATAAACAACTTTTGAATCTCGCGGGTCAACCACGACACGCCCAACGTGCTCCGATTTCTTCAACCCCACGTTCTGCCAATTCTTGCCGCCGTCATCTGACCGGTAAATTCCATCGCCATATCCCACGCTGCGCTGGCTGTTGCTCTCGCCGCTACCCACCCACACCACCGACGCGTCGTTCGGATCGAGCGTGACCCATCCCATCGAATAAGACTTCTCATTGTCGAAAACCGGAGTCCAAGTCGTGCCGTCATCGACCGTCTTCCACACTCCGCCGGAAGCCACGCCCACGTAATACTCAAATTTGTTCTTAGGATTCACCGCGACCGATGTCACACGCCCCGAAGCCACGGCCGGCCCCAGCAAACGAAACTTCAGCCCCGCAAAAGTGTCGGCAGTCATGCCGCCTTTCTTTTCTTCTTTCTTCTCTTCTTCTTTCGGCTCAGCCTTTTTCTCGTCCTTCTTTTTCTCTTGCTTCGGCTCCTTCTTCCCGGCCTGCACAGGAGGCGTCGCCTGCATCTTCTTGTCAGCGTCCTTATCTGGAGAAGACTGGGCGGCTACGAAGAAAGTCGACAAAAACCACAACACAGCAAGCAAAATATCACCCCGCGATTTCAATGAAGACTCCTGTCCAGTGCGCAGACATAGCGCTGGCAACTGAGTCGGCAATCCAACTCAGCTCGGCGACTCTGCGATCTCGGTGGTAAAGAATTTTCAAAACCGATATGTATACAGCATTCTGACCATAGTTAGAAGCGCGACTTTTCAGTTAACAAAAGATTGAGCCGCGAAGCGGCGGAAAGAATGCAGCCCACGGCGTTAGCCGTGGGCAAAAGAGGAAACTAAAACAAGTCCCAACGGGGCGAAAGAAGAGACGACGGCGAAACCGTACCGACCACGCGATCCGATCCATACCTCTCGGAGCAATGTCCCGTCTCAGCCCGCGATAGAATCAATTCCATGCCACGAAAGTCACCCGATCACGGCCACGGCACGCGCTACGTCCGCATGCAAAAGAATTACTGCTTCGCTTGCGGCCTGAACAATCCCCACGGCATGCGCCTTAAATTTACCCTCGACGAGAACCGCAAGATGTCGATCTGCCGCTTCCGACTCAGCAAACGCTACACCGGTCCTCCAGGCCACTGCCACGGAGGAATCATCGCCACCATTCTTGACGACGCCATGGGTAAGGTAAACAAGCTGCGCCATGTCGTCGCCTTGACGCGTGAGATGACGGTCGAGTACTTCAAGCCGGTCCCCCTGCACAAACCCCTGCTCGTCCAGGGACGAGAAATCGAAGTTCGCGGAACCCAGCACATCAATTCTGCGGAAATCCTCAACGAAAAAGGCGAAATCCTGGCCCGCAGTCGCGGCGTTTTCATCGCCATCGATCCCGAAAGAATGTTCGCGAAATATGCGGAGCGATAGTTAACCGAAGAAAGACACAATTAAAAAGAACGAGACAGGCTGGAGCGCGTCCGAAACGCGGACGAATTGATTTCGGCTCGACGAGATCAGAGTTCACCCGAAGTCCCGGAAAGCCGAACGCCAATCGCTACCCACGAGGGAATTTGCCACCGCGGGGAAACCTGATACCCTTTGTGCGAATTCTTTCGTCCAACACGCGGCCAATCTCTTGGGGGATCGTATGCTCCAGGCCATTCTCTCCACACTAACAGCCACACTGATGGCCCTGGCTGCACTGGCTCCGGCTCAAACCAATGGTCAGGCCCGGCCCGAAGCTAAGCCGGCCGCCAACCCAGCCCGCGATTCTGTCATTCGGATTGTCGAGCAGATCAAACGGGCCGATTACGAGGGCGACCGGGTTGCGCTCAAACGCCTTCATGGCGAGATCACGCCGCTGCCTGACAACAAAATTCTTGCCTCCCGCCAGCTGTATTGGCGAGGCTTTGCCCTCTGGCGCCGGGCAATCAACGGCTTTAACGAGTCGCCTTCTCCCAAGGACTTGGAGGAAGACTTGAACGGTGCGATTGCCGATTTCAACGATTCCCTCACCGACGACCCTGCCTTCGTCGAGTCGAAAATTGGCGAAGCCTCCTGTTTCGGTTATCTGGCGTACCTGAGCATGAAAGACCCCGCACGTATGCAGGACATGATCCAACATTCAAGTTCCTTTCTGAAAGACGCCATGGCGTCAGATCCCGATAATCCTCGTCTCCTCTGGGTGCTCGGCCCCATCCGCTCGTCATCGCCGCCCGAGCGCGGTGGCGGTCAGGATAAGGCCTTTGACCTTTATCAGCGCGGCCTGGAGGCCGTTCGCACGAGGCCCGCCGTGAGCGATCCCCTGGAACCTTCCTGGGGGGAGCCCGAATTGCTCATGAATCGCGCTTGGTCGAATCTCCACCGCACAACTCCAGACCTGAAAGCCGCGCAGAACGACGCAGCCGCCGCATTGATCCTGGTTCCGTACTGGCACTACGTGCGCGACATTCTCCTGCCGCAAATTCAAGATGCGCAGGCCAAAGCGCGCTGACTGCCCGAGCCGACGCCGAGGGTTCCTCTTTTTATTCGCGTTGTTGTGCGAAAAACGCCTGGGCATTTTTTGACTTTGACCGAGACTTCGACCTGCGGGGGATTTCCGCAAATCGTTCCCCAGCGTTAGAATGAATCAGCGGCGAGAAGCACCAGGCGGCACCATCACCGCGGTGTCAGCTGAGAGCTGACAACTGTTTTTCGGAGTCCACCCATGTCGCAGAACAACGGCAGCAACAACACCAGCCTTCGCCTCAAGACCGGTCTGGCCGAGATGCTCAAAGGCGGTGTCATCATGGACGTCACCAACGCCGAGCAGGCCTCCATCGCCGAAAAAGCCGGAGCCGTCGCGGTGATGGCCCTCGAGCGCGTCCCCGCGCAAATCCGCGCCGAAGGCGGCGTAGCCCGCATGGCCTCGCCCAAGAAAATTCGCGAGATCATGGCCACGGTGTCGATTCCAGTTATGGCCAAGTGCCGCATCGGACACTTCGCCGAGGCGCAGATTTTGCAGGAGCTGGGTGTCGACTACATTGACGAATCCGAAGTGCTCACCCCCGCCGACGAAGCTCATCACGTCGATAAGCATGCCTTCACGGTTCCCTTCGTCTGCGGAGCGCGCAATCTGGGGGAGGCTCTCCGCCGCATCGCCGAAGGCGCCGCCATGATTCGCACTAAGGGTGAAGCCGGCACCGGCGACGTGGTCCACGCCGTCAAGCACATCCGCCAGATCGTGCAAGAGATGAAGATTCTCACCGTTCTCGGCGAAGAAGAACTCTACGCCAAAGCCAAAGAGCACGGCGCGCCCTACGAACTGGTAAAGATGGTCGCCAAAACCGGCAAGCTTCCCGTCCCAAATTTCTCCGCCGGAGGCATCGCCACCCCCGCCGACGCCTCGCTCGTCATGCAGCTCGGAGCCGAAGCCGTGTTCGTCGGCAGCGGCATCTTCATGAAAGATTCCACCACCTTCGCCGACCCGCAGGAAGCCGAAAAGCGCGCCCGCGCCATCGTCAAAGCCGCCACCCACTTCAACGACCCTAAAGTATTACTTGAAGTTAGCGAAGAGCTGACAGGCGCTATGAAAGGCCTGGCCGTGGCTGGACTCGACGAAGCCCACATGCTGCAGACGCGAGGTTGGTAGGACTATCGACCAGCCCCCGTCGCGGTTTTCGACGCGTGAACACCGCGGAATCGAACAGCCGTGCTTTCGGGCGGCGCGACGCTTTTCGGTGCTACCCTCGTTGACTTCTGCTTCTTCTCATCCCTGAGATTTCCGACGTACGCGCCTTTTCCGCAGTCTGTGATTTGGCAGGAGGGCACGATGAATCGAGAACGTATGCTGAAGGTTGTCTTGGTGTTGGTGGGATGGCTGTTTTCGGCTGGCATTTACCCGCTGACGATGTCTTTGTGGAAAATGAACTTGGTGTTGGTGGGATGGCTGTTTTCGGCTGGCATTTACCCGCTGACGATGTCTTTGTGGAAAATGAACAAGTCGGACTACGGCGATGACATGATGCTCAGCCTCTATTTCACGCTTGGCATTTTCCTGCTGTGGCAGTACGTAATCCATTGGCGAATCGCAGCCTGATCGGCTTCGCAGCGTGGTCGAGCTTCGCCCACGGCGCGGTTATGGCCGTGCTGGCAGTCCACATTGCGAGCGAACGCGGAGGTCTGCTGACCGCCGTGGCTGTACTCGTTATCATCGGTGTAGCCCTGATCGCGCTGGCTCCGAAGAAGCCGTCACGAGAGCTGGCACACGCAGCCGCCGCGTAGGGTTGGCCGATCTCGCCGATATTTGGACCTTCAGCGCTGAGGACAGTTGGCTGCTACGTCATCTTCTACGTGTTCCTTCCAAACGGCGTCGAGATCGTCCGCGTCGTTCATGGCGCGCGATGTAGAGACGATCCTCCGAGAGGATGAAGGATGAATCAGAACCCCCAGGGGCCACAGAGAAACGCATCACCTGCGCAGCAGTTTCCTCGCGAAAGCACGTGCAATCGTGGCCGGATGAGTCGCGAAAATGCAGAATTGGCCCAATACGCTTTGCGGCTCGTGGAAAACGCCGAGTTGTCTCAACACTGTCCCCCGGTCGTAATAGATTTTTTCCCCGGCCAGACGATCATCGGAGTCGAACGTGTACACCCCGCAAAGCGGAACCTCGACTCGTCGCCCTGTCGCCGGAAGACCACGCCACTCCCCGAGGTGCGTGCCGCGAATCATGACTTCGAGGAGAACGGCGTCGTCTGTGACATGCCGACGCTGTACCTCGATTTCTAAGTCAGGCACCGCCTTCATGAGCTGCTCGTAAAATAGGCGGACCCCGGTCGCGCCCTTATAGTGTTCGCCCCATGCCTCATCATCGTACCGTGCAACATCGCCGAAGGTTCGGAGAACACCTTCCAAGTCATGCTCGTTCTCCAGTCGAATGTGTTGCTCAACAATTGCGATACGCGCCGACCGTGTGTCTTCGTTTTTCGGAATAGATGCGCTTGCCACATGCACCTCCACTCGCGCTTATGGTATCTCCGGCGAAGCTCCAGTGACTAATCCTACCAGCGGCCGGATGCCCCAGGGTCTCGCCCTCTCTGAGGGATTTTGATCTTTTGCTGTTCCGGTAGAATCAAATCAACATGACCATCGGAGTCCTGGCCCTGCAGGGCGATTTCGACGCGCACCGCCGCCGGCTCGAACAGCTGGGAGCCGAAGTTGTGCTCGTCAAGAAGCCCGAGCAACTGGACGAGGTCGATGGCCTGGTCATTCCCGGTGGCGAATCCGGAACCTTCCTGAATCTGCTGGGCCCAGTCGGGTTCGAAAAGTTGAAAGAGTTTGTCCGAGTGAAACCCACATTCGGTACCTGCGCGGGAGCGATCTTGCTAGCCACCGAAGTAGAGAATCCCAAACAAGAAGGCCTCGGCGCGCTCGACATCCGCATTCGCCGCAACGCATACGGACGCCAGATCGACAGCTCCATCCGCGAAGGCAAACTTCTTCTGGGTGAACCGAATCAAGACAAGTTGAAAAAAAACAGACTGAAAAGAAATGGACCGGGAAAAGCCACGCAGCCCACTCCTCCCCCGCAAGACTCGCCGTTGGAGATGGTTTTCATCCGCGCACCGAAGATCGAGCGCGTCGGCCCGAAAGTCGAAGTCATTGCGACTGAAGGCAACGATCCAGTCGCCGTCCGGCAGGGAAGAGTTATGGCCGCGACCTTCCATCCCGAGCTCTCTGACGACACGCGAGTTCACCAGGCCTTTCTCGATCTCGTCCGCAACGGGGAAACATCTTGACCGCATGCCTTCTTCCTTCGATTATTAAATTCCCGGCATACAACTACCGATCCGGCATTCCCCAAATATGAAGAAACGACAGCGGTCATCACAATGGTAGTGTGCCTCGGTAGTGTGCCTCTCTATATTCGTTGGCAGTCGACGCTCAGTTGCCCCGGTCTACCCCGAAACAAACTCGCTAGCTCCGAAGGAAGTCAAGAACCCGAAACTTCATAAGTAGAGGGGACTTCTGTCCGACGCCGTTGATCTTGAAATCTTTACCGCAACAAGGAGACTATCAGCGACGCAATCTCTCGTGAGCTATACTTCCGGAACTCGCTCCAACTCCCCCGTCACTCTCATGACAGGATTCTCTGATGGCAATAGGCATCCGCATCCATGACCTTCGCAAGACCTACCACTCAGCTCCACCCTTCGCGGCCGGCGGTGGAGGCGACGGCAAGCGCGGAAAGCAGCCACCCAAGCCACAAATTGCCGCCCTCGACGGCCTTTCGCTAGAGGTCGCGGCGGGCGAAATCTTCGGTCTCCTCGGTCCAAACGGTGCAGGGAAGTCCACAACCGTCGGCGTCCTCACCACGCGGTTGCGGCCAGATTCTGGACAGGCCTGGATCGGCAGCCACGACATCTGGAAGGAACAGGTCGCGGTTAAGCGCCTGATTGGAGTTGTGCCGCAGCGTCCCAATCTCGACTTCACTCTCACCGCTCGCGAGATCCTCTCCTTTCACGGAGCCTATTTCGGCCTGAGCGTGAAAGAGCGAAACGAGCTCGCGGCCAATCTGCTGGAAAAATTCAAACTCACCGATCGCGCTGACCAGATGGTGCGGGGCTTTTCCGGAGGCATGCAGCAACGCCTTTCCATAGCCCGCGCCATGATGCACGACCCGCAAGTCTTGTTCCTCGACGAGCCCAGCGCCGGCCTCGATCCTCAGACTCGCATTTTGTTGCGGCAAATCATCCGAGAATACAATCAGGCGGGAAAAACCGTTCTGCTGACAACACACAACATGGAAGAAGCCGACGCCCTCTGTCAGCGGCTTGCCATCATCGACCACGGCCGAGGAATTGCTCTCGGCACGCCTGCCGAGCTGAAAGCTTCCATCCCCGGCGGATTCCTGCTGCGCCTCCGTTTCGGCAACCGGACTCCGGAATTGCTCGAGCGTCTGCCCACCGATGCCACGGGAGCTGATGTCTACGCCGACCGTGGCGGTTCCCTGATTCCGCAGATTGCCAATCTTGCCGCCGCCGCGGGCGCGGAATTGTCCGACGTACACATCTCCGAGCCCAGCCTGGAAAATTTGTTCCTGCACCACACCGGAAGGAGCTTGCGCGATTGAACTGGAAAACGTTTTTCGCTCTGTTGGCGCGTGACGCTCACGTCGCCCGCCGCAACGCCATTCAGCTCTTCCTGCAAACCTTCCTGCAGCCGCTAATGTTTGTCTTCATTTTTGGCCGCGTCATGGTCGGCAGCGGATACATGCCTCCCCAATATAAAAGCCTGCTGCTTCCCGGCATCATCGCGATCAGCATGGTCTTCACTGGAATCTGGGCTGTCGCCATGCCGTTGATTGCCGAGTTTCAATTTACCCGCGAAATTGAAGATCGGCTGCTCGCCCCCATCGAAATCTCGTGGCTGGCCATCGAGAAAGTCATCGCCGGCATGTTGCAGGCGTTGATTGCGGGACTGGTCGTGATTCCTCTGGCTTGGCTTTTGCTACGCCCCGGCGTCGACATCACCATTCGCTCGCCGCTCACGTTCGCTGTCACCACTTTGCTGGTTGCGGCCTTCTCCGCCTGCGGCGGCCTCGCCCTCGGATGCAGCGTCAATCAGCAGCACATCGGACTCATGTTCAGCATGGTCATGACGCCAATGATCTTTTTTGGCTGCACGTACTACCCCTGGAGCGCGCTCAAGGCGTTTCCCATTCTTCAGAAGCTGGTGCTTGTGAACCCCTTGGTCTACGCCAGCGAAGGATTGCGTGCCGCGCTCGTTCCGCAGTTCCCCCATCTGTCCACCACGGTAAATCTCGTAGCCCTGGTATTTTTCGACATCTTGCTGCTAATCGTCGGTCTGCGCCAGTTCGAGAAGAAGGCGATCAGCTGAAATCCGCAGAGTTAAGATCGTCTGGGTCGGACACTCCCTTCGACGAGCTCAGGCAGGGTCTGTCCGCCGCCTTTGACCATTGTGGGGCAAAACCTTGAGTTGGTGCCGAATCAGCGGATCGGTGTGGGCGAAACAGGCGGGCGAATGGAGGTGCCGCTACTATCAGGCGACGATCTTGAAGAGTGAGTGCTCCCCGCCCGCGGGTGGAGACTCGCGTACCCGTGCGCGAACCGGGCCACCCTCCGGTAGATTTCTCTTACATGGACGCGGTCATCACCACGTGCCCTTCATCCGCGCGAACTCAGTTGACGGTAAGTACGAGTGCGCTGCTGGTTCCTCCGCTGGTGCAACCCAGATTTTCGGAGTTCCCGCTCGGAGTGCGCACCGTGACATTGACCGCTTCCGGCCCTGCGATCTCGCCGGTTGTAAGCTTTACCGTCAACTTTTTATCGGTGACTACGTTCGCGCTCAGAACCTTCCCGTTGATGACAACTTCAGACGCCGCAACAAAATTGCTGCCGTTCACGGTGACCAGAACTCCCTGCTGTACCTGGGCAAAAGTGAGTGTGCTGGGCACGAGTGATCCGATCAGCGGTGCCGGCCTAGCACTGCCGCAAAACGGGTTTAGGGTATTGTTGCCGCAGCCTGCTAGGAACAAGAGAGCAAGCAGGACGGCGAATGACAGACTGAAAGCGCGGGAAGACATGGAGATGCTCCTCATTGGATGGGTTTTCGAGGGACTCCCCGTCTAGATCGCGGAGTGGTCGTTCGTAGACACCTACCCGGGGCCCCCGACTCATGATCGAGAGACTGCAGGCCGTCTGCCAACGCACGGCCCACAGGGGCGATCCTTTTTAATCACATTGTTTCCAAGCAGGTAACTGAAGACGAAGCATATTGGACAAACCGCGATTCACAGGGCTCCGGTGGCCCCATTCCACCAGTGTGGTGGTTTTCAGCCAGCGTTGGTGGTCAAAGTCTGGCAATCCAGAATCGGGCCATCAGCCTTCGCGGCCGTCCAGCTCAATGTGGCGACATCGTAATGTGGGGGACAGCCGCTTCGGCTGTCCGGCCAGGCGCAGCGAGGCGCTGGCTTGTTGCGTGGCGGACGCCGCTTTCGGCTTTGCTCATGGCAGGCTCCGTCCGCCGCCGTTGACGGTCTTGTTTTGCAAATGCAGAATCTTCCGTGCTTTGCCCTCGCGGGTTAAGCAAATCAGCCTGATCTCGAATCAGCGCTGCGCCGCAGCAGCAAATTTGCTTCGATGAAGGAGAAGATCCACACCATCACCCCGGCCATCATCCCTGCCCAGAAATAAACGCTGTCGTGAGGCCACTCCACAAAGACATGTCAACAGCTCCAGCAATTCCAATGACGTCACGATTGGGACCTTTGTGCCCCTCGCCGAGGCTCTCCATTTCGTCTTTGATGGCCACGGCAGATTCTCCGGCTCCTCCACTGCGGATCACGGCGGCACGATTCGGTCAAGCCGAATTGCACCGGCAGTCTGACCGCGGACGGCAGCAACGGCATCATTCACCGCGACCTGGTGATTGTCGGCAGCGGAAAAGAGGTCGAGTTTGTCAGCACGGACGCCGGGTTGGTGATTTCCGGCTACATGAAGAAGCAGCACAACGAGTAGGAGGCTTTCGTGCTGGCCGCCGCCGAAGTGATTCCGGTTCAGACTGGAGTTGAAGGCCTTAATGGCGACGACCGCGGATCGCGTGGCACCGCAAGCCGCCCGGTTCGACGCATGGTTGTGCAATCAAATTCGTAAGCCGCCCCACAAATGAGACAGACCTGGTAGTCCTGGCCTTGTGCTCCATTGTGTGGCCAGGAAAATTCGTGGCGGCAAAGCATTTCCAACAGTCGCGTTAACAATGGCGAAGTCATGTGGTTAGAATCCCCTGCGGCGATGACATGATCTCAAACTTAACTCAGAATTCGTTGTCGCGTCGGTGTCGATGGTTCATTCCGCGCAGGCGGATGGACAGCGCGTGGTCTTATTACCCCTACATCCGTCGGAGGAAGACACAAGCGGGCTACTCGCTTTTGCCGTTTGCGCAAGCCACGAAGCAGGTCCCTCACCGGGTTTTCAGCCTGGTTCGGAATGACATTCCGTGTGACCTGCTACCCAGCCCCGGCTCGAGGTGCTGCGCTATCTTCGGGCGCCGCTAGGCGGCTTGTCGGTCGAGTCAGGTTGGCCTGTGTTGCCGTCGGGCGCAGCTTGCAGGACAAATTGCTCACCAAGAATTCTTACCAGGGAGTTCAGACCGCCGGCGAAAGCGATCCGCCAGCGTTCTACGCACTTCTGGGCCAGTTCGTCCATGCGGCATTCGAAAGATTGCAGAGTTTCGCTGATCTGGATTTTCAGCGACTCAGAAACCGACGCTTCGATCCCTTTCTGGATGATCTTCAAGTTTGCGCCGGCTTCATCGAGTTGATTCCCGAGTTCCTGGGCACTGCGCGTGGCCAGTTCATTCAGAGCCACGCTCAGCGCGCCCTCCATTTGACCACGGGCTGTGCGGACGGTGTCGCTGGCCATTTTCGAGAGCCGCTGGTCAAGGCCCGACTCGAGCAGGCGCGCAGATTCGTCCAGCTTGGCCATGCGGCGGTCGAGGACGGAGATTTGCTCCTGCAGGCGCAATGATTCCGCCGTGACCGTGCCTCGAACCTGTTCCAATTGCCGGCGGTGCCCCTCGTGCTCCTCGGCCAGGCTATGCTCCATCACTCCTAGCAAGTCCTCGCTCAGTCGCTTGAGACGGTTGCCCGCCTCCACCACCTCCTGATGCAGTTCTCCCAATCCACGATTTAGGTGCTCCCGCAGATTCTGCGCGACATTCGTCGAGAGGCCCTGCGCTCGTTGTTCAACCGCTTGAAAGTCGCCAGTGACCCGTTGCCGAAATTCGTCGTAGGTTTCCCGTGTCTTGCGGTCGATGGCGGTTTTCGCCGCTTCCAGCACCTGTTCCGACTGCTCCCGCGCCTGCTTGAGTACTTGTGGCCCAAGCTCTTTCTTCAGGCGGAGTTCCAACTGCTGTTCGAGTTCGGGAGGTATTTGCGATAGCGATACTTCAAACCGGTTTCGCTTGGCCCCTTGCGCGAGTTTTTCCTTGATCTCCGTCACCTGCGCTTCGATCGGACTAACAAGTTCGGCAAGCACGGTCTTGAGATGCTCGTCAGAGAGTTGCTTGCGGATTCTGTCGAGGGCAATTTTCAGCGAGG
>WNGJ01027920.1_pt1 | contig 11960 bp, 9 predicted proteins | sample 5400611 | NCBI WGS metagenome assembly WNGJ01 (sample SAMN13153375, study PRJNA577476) | soil metagenome | isolation source: 40 cm soil or saprolite under Garry oak tree replicate 1 | place: USA:California | collected 2016-06-15 | reverse complement strand
AGGTGCCCCCCCGCCAGAAGAACATCAAAGGCGCAGTACCCTTGCGCAGCCTGCACTGCGCGAGAACGCGTAGCGGAGTCAATTGCAGGCTGCCATTCGATCGGTGTTGTCACATCCATGGGATCTACCTCTCTCGATACTGCTACTTCTCTGGAAGAGGAGCAGGGTCCTTCGCATGAGGCGTAGCTGCTCCAAACAATGCGGCCAGGTCCCTCGACAGAAGTGCAGCGTCTACGTCGGTCTGCGCACATACCTTTTGCAGCGTCAGATTGGGTTTGTCGTTATCGGAGAAGGTCAGGACGTCGCCGTAGTTCGGACCATGGCTCAGGTTGACGTCCATATAGACCTCGCGAGCTTGCTTCGTGATAGCCGGATCGAGCCACGTCGCCGCAGCCAGTTCATCCCACGCATACGCTGCCGCGTTGTTGTGGCGCGCATACTTAATGAGGTATTGTGCGGCATTGCTCTTCGAGCTCGCCAGAGAGCTGAGCACTTCGGTGAGGCTCGTCTGGATCGAGGCGTCGATCGTGGTCACCGTAATCTTCGGCCACTTTGCCGTCAGCGTAATACTCGCCGCTTCGGGGTCGAACCAGAAATTGAATTCGTGACGTGGGGCATTGATCCATTCGGCGGCCTGGGTGTGCGGATTGATGCTGCCGCCCATGATCACGAGCTCCTGCGCCAGCTCGGCAAAGTGCGGATCAAGCCGTATTGCGAGGGCGATGTTCGTCAGCGGGCCCGCGCCGTAGATCGTCACCTGGTGTGGATGCTGGTGCACCATGCGAATCATGAAGTGGGCGGCATCCTCGTCGGCGGCCTTCGTCGTCGGGTTTCCTTCCTGCAGATCGGGAACCTCGTCCCACCTCTGCTTTACCCGGGCATTCCACGCGCCCATGTACGTTACCTTGCCGAAGAGCTGCGACGCAAGGTCCGTCCATTCTTGCGTACGCACCAGGGGAAACGCCGCTCCCGGATAGACCTTAACATCGGTCCGGCCCATTAGCTCCAGCAAACGCAGCGTATGCGCAACCTCAACGTCTCTCCAGCTGTCTCCTGAGACGACAGTAATACCCAGCAGATTCACCTTCGGCGATTGCAGCAGCACAAGAAGAGCTGCCATATCAGACCCGCCGGGGCCCGAGGCATCCTGATCGGCAATCACATAACGTGCAGGCCGCGCCTCACCGGATGGCGCACTCTGTGCAATTGATCCGGGAGCGTAAAGAAGAACCAGAGGAAGAACGATTGTGTGTAAAGCAGCTAGCCGCATGAAGTTTCCTTGTTTTTCCAAACAGTGCTTTCAACTCGAACAGTGGGCAGATTTCAATCTGCCCACTGCATGCCTTCAGAGAATCCGATCTCGATTCTCAGTTTAGAACAGGTACTTCAAAGCGAACTGAACCTGCCTGTTCTCATGCACCGTCGTTGAAATGGCGCCAAAAGTGGCGTTTCCAAAACCCTGATCGGGCAGTCCAAACTGGGAGTGGTTCAAAATGTTGAAGAACTCAGCATGGAATTCAACGTTCTGAGACTCGAACGTCGCGAACTTCTTGTAGAGCGAGAAGTCCACGTTCGTTCTCTGCGGCCCGTAACCTACTGTCCGGGGAGCGTTGCCGAGCTGCTGCGCGGTCGGCGTCGCGAAGCACGACGTGCTGAACCACTTGTTTACGGTATGTGCGCCCGTGTAGAGATCGCATCCAGAAACAAGGTCAGGCCGGTTGGTGATACCCGAGCCGGAGGTGTTCGTTACCTGCGTAAAGGCCATCGGGAACCCGCTGTGGCTCGTGATGATGCTGTTCACCTGCCAGCCGCCAACGGCGAGATCGCTCAGCCTTCCGGCATGCGAGAGAAACATTTTGCCTTTGCCAAAGGGAAGCTGGTAGATCACGCTTGCCGTGAGGTTGTTGCGCAGCTGCAACGACGACAGACCGCGATCTGCGTAAGGAGATATCGGAGTGCCAGCCGCATTGCCGGGCGTAGAGACCAGTACGGGGGATCCGTGATAGAAGCTCGAGCCCAAGGTAAGCGGGAAGTAAGTCGATCCGGGAAGCGTTGTTACCGCTTCGGAGAACCCGTTTGTGATGGCCTGGCTGTAGGTGTAGGCACCGAGCAAATAGAGGTCATGCAGCCTCTGCTCTACCTTGGCCTGCAATGAGTTGTAGACCAGCCAGCCGTTGGATGTGATGTCGGCTATCGTGTTCAGCGACGGGAATGGACGGCGGGAGGCCGTGTTGTTTCCCGGGCCGGGTGCCGCGCCGTTGAAGGCGCCTACGTTGTTGAAGATCCGTGAAGCGTGGGTTCCGGCGTAGGCAATCGTAAAGACCATCCCTCGCGGTCCGCCCTGCTGCGCGTTGACGTTGTACTGTTGGACGAGCCCTTGCTTAAAGTTGCGATCCATCGCAACCAGCGATCCCGTGTAGGTAACCGGATTTCGGGGAGCGCTGTTATCAGGGAATCCATTGATCAATGATCCCGGGATCAGGACTCGCCCTGGATTGATATCGTTCGTCGTAAACGTGTACGTGTTGGTGTACGGCGGATTCTGATGAATTCCGGCCGATTGACCAAGATGCGCTGTGTCATGAAAGATGGCGTAACCACCGCGCAATAACGTGTTGCGAGTCGCTCCCAGCGGGCTGAACGAGAAGCCGAAGCGAGGCTCAATGTTGCTGTAGTCCGTGTGGATACCGGCGTACTTGTCAGCCGCGATCGTGCCAGCGTAAGTGCTCGCCTGCGCTCCCGCGACATAGAAGAGTCCTGAAGTCACATCAAAGTTAGCGATACGAGACTGCGCCTCACTGAGCGGAGTGGTGACTCCATAGGCCAGGCCAAGGTTCAGGGTCAACGAGGGCGTCACTGCCCAGTTGTCCTGGGCGTATCCGCGATACTCCTTCCAGCGACGACCGATGATTCCACTGTTCACCTGATTCTGCCGGTTGCCGCCATTTGCATAACCCAGCAACAGGCTGGCGATGGGGCTTCCGTTCGCACCGGTAATACCGCTGGTCGGATCCGTGATCGTCGCAGCAAATGTGCTGCTTGGGCTGTAGGCGGTGAAGTTCTTCGTGAAGGCCATCTGCCCATGCAGATAGGTCTCGCCGAGGCCGTTGTTCTGCATTGGCCTGAAGTCGAAGCCAAACACCATGTTGTGCTTGCCTTTGACGACGCTCAGCGAATCGAAGAAGTGATAGACGTTGGTTCCGCCCTGGTAAGGAGAGTAAAGGCGGTCGCCGATTGGATTGAACCCTGTCACGCTGATCAGCGTCATGCCGGAAGTCGCCAGATCACCGAGATTCGCACCCGGGATTCCAAGATTGGCCGCCGCGTTCGTTCCATAACCATACCCATGGATCGTATTGAAATCCCGGTTGTAGCCCACTGCTGCCTCATTGACGATATGCGGTGAGAAGATATGGGTCTCAGAGAGGGCGATATTCCGGGCACGGGTGCGGAAATTGGTTGTGCTCGTGAAGGAGCTCTTTGCGCCAAATCCAGGCAGACCCGAGGGATTGAACTGCGACGCGTTGTCCCAGCTGAAGCGCGCGAAGACATGGTCGTTCTGCGTGATCTGGTGATCGATGCGTGCGTCGAACTGGTTGTCATTGAGCGATCGGGTGGGGCTGGAGGTGTAGTTGAAACCGGTGCTTAGCCCAGGCGAGCCAGCCGGAAGAGCTGTCGGATACAGATTCAGAATCGCCTGACCGATCGAGCTGATCTGCGAGGCTGGAATTACATAGGCTCGGGCCGCGGCGTTGTAGTAGCTGGTGCGGCTGGCAGCTGTGGGCGCGTTCAGCGACGGCACCGGGTTGAAGATTGGATTGGCGAAGATATGTTGTGTGCGCTGCGCCTCGGTGGGCACGATGCTTTGAATCGGAGCCGCCTGTCTTACGCGATTGCCCTGGTAGTCGACAAAGAAGAAGGTCTTGTCCTTGAAGATCGGTCCGCCGACCGAGCCGCCGAACTGATTCTGACGATACTTTCCCTTCTTGATCGGGTCGAAGTAGTTGCGTGCATCCAGGTAGTCGTTGCGGAAGAACTCGAATACCGAGCCGTGGAACTTGTTTGTTCCGGACTTAGTCGAAACCAGGACCGTGCTTCCGCCGCGGCTGCCGTATTGGGCGGAGTAGTTAAATGTAAGAACGTTGAACTCCTGGATCGCGTCCACCTGCGGCAGAAAGGCCACGCCGCCACCAGTCAATTCGTTATTGTCGACACCATCGAGACGCCAATCGTTCGTATTCTCGGCCATACCTTGCACCGAGAGCGACACGGAGCCACGGAATGATACCTCGCTCGAGGTGCCCTGGTTCAGAAAGTCCGTCGTCTGTTCGCCGCGCGTCGTTCCGGGCGTCAACAAGGCAAGCTGGGCGAAGTCGCGGCCGTTCAGAGGAAGATTGGCAACCTCCTCGGCGTGAATCGTCTGGCCCAGGGTACTGTCCGCGCGCTGTACCATCGTCGTCGACTGATCAGCTTCGACATCTACGGTTGTCGCGACGGACGCGTTTTGCAGCTTGACCTCAAGCTGGACGCTCTGCTGGCCCTCAAGAGAGGTGTTCTTCAACTCCGAAGACTGAAATCCGGGGTCCGTAACCCGCACAGTGTAGGTTCCAATCGGCAGCAGGGTAAATGCAAAGTAGCCGCTGCTGTCGGTCTGAACCGTACGTTCCGCATTGGTTCCCTGGTTCAGGACGGTGACGGTTGCGCCCGGAACGACCGCTGAGGTCGCATCGGTGACACGACCGGAGATTGAGCCTACAGCCTGCGCGTTCGCGGAGACGGAAAGGCAAAGACAACAGAGACAGAGGGTCAAGACCGAGAGAAGATGCTTCACGGGCGCTCCTTGAAAAGTTCAAAGATGGTGGATATGGCGCGCTGCGAAGCCGCCGCCGGATAGATCCTTATGAAATTGAATCGTTTCAGATTTACATTGAATTTACTGCTATATTCACCCTAGGTCAACAAAATAAGCTTCAGTCAATATAGTTTCCGCACGTCGAGAACACAGCCGCGAGTCCATCTGGGATTCACCTCTGCGATTCCACTGCGTCGTTACCCGTCTGCGGAGAGTCGGCCACAGGATGCTGTTAAGGAGGAGTTCGGCTCGATGGCGTTGTCAGGAACCAGCCTTTCACCGCGGAGCGAACGGTCCAGTGCGGCAGCCGTCCAGCTCGCGTTCGATCGTTTCTTCCATTTCTCCGAGCGGGGGTCCACCTTTTCGCGCGAGATTCTCGCCGGGATGACCACCTTCAGCACAATGTCCTATGTGCTGGTCGTGCATCCTCTGGTCCTCTCGGCGGCCGGCATGGACCGCGGAGCGCTGATCACGGCGACTGCACTGATTGCCGCGATCTTCTCGATCATCATGGGACTGCGGACAAACTATCCGCTCGCAATGGCACCGGGAATGGGCGTAAATGCTTATGTCGCAGTGCAGGTCTGCCAGGGCATGCATATTCCGTGGCAGGCAGCACTGGGCATGGTCTTCTACACCGGTGTGCTGTTCATGATCATCTCCCTGACCGGCATCCGTCAGAAGATCATAGAGGCATTTCCAGCGAGCTTCAAAAGAACCGTCGGTGCGGGGATCGGGCTGTTCATCGCATTCCTCGGCCTGAAGAACGCGGGCATTATTGTCGCAAACCCGCGCAGCATTGTTGGACTCGGAAATATGACCTCTCCGACAGTGCTGCTTGGCCTGGGCGGTGTGATCCTGACGATCATTCTGGTCGCGAGGAAGGTTCCCGGAGCGCTGATTCTGTCGATTCTGGCCGCTACCCTGGCCGGCCTGCTGCTGCCTGGAACGAATGGACACACGCACATCACGGATATTCCGCAACATCTGTTTTCACGGCCAAACTCGATCATGCCGGTTGCGTTCAAGCTGGATCTGGCTTACGTATGGCATCATCCGTCGCAGAGTATTCCTATCGTCCTGGCGCTCTTGTTCACTGACCTCTTCTCCGCAATGGCCGTGCTCTTCGGGGTACCCTCTCGGCCGATGCCGCGGCGGCCTCCGGCGGAGCGCTTCTCGGGAGCACAACGGCGATCATCTACCTCGAGTCTGCCGCCGGAGTCGAGCAGGGTGGACGAACCGGCCTGGTAAGCATCTCCGTAGCGATCTGTTTTCTGCTCGCGTTGTTCGTGACGCCGGTGATCGCGATCATTCCGTCGGTCGCAACGACCTCCGCTCTGGTAATGATCGGCGTCTTCATGATGCAGGGGCTGGGCGAACTCGATTTGAAGAACGTTACAGTAGCCTCAACGGCACTTGTGACCCTTCTCCTGATGGCCTTGACATCAGCAAGTGACGGACTTGCGCTAGGCTTCATCGTTAACGTTGCAGTGTTGTCGGCGACGGGGATGATCCGGACCATCAAGCCGGTAGCCTGGGCGCTGACCATCCTCTTCCTGCTGCATTACATGTTCCGCTGAGGACTCTTTTGCAGGCAGGTGATTGTATTGCCGGATTCCTCGATTCAGGCATGATGCAGACGAAATTCTTCGAGCTCAGCTAGTGTAGGCAACGATGGGATCGCACCGGCGCGTGTAACCGATAGCGATGCCGCGGCAACTCCGAATCGAACGGCTTCGAGCGGGTCGGAACCTTGCACCAGAGCCGTCGCAAGAGCTCCATTCAGCGCATCACCGGCTGCCGTTGAGTCGAGCGGTCGGACGGAAGGCGCGGAGACATGCTCGCGCAGACCCGAGCTGGTCGCGAGATAGGCACCCCTGGCTCCTAATTTCAACAGGATGTTGCGCGGTCCAAGCGCAAGCAGATGCTCTGCAAAGGCGCGGATACCGCTATCGTTCGGAACCTGCCTGCCATTGAAAAACGCTGCTTCCGACTCATTGGGTGTGAACCAATCGATGCGCTCGAGAAGCTTCGGGGATAAGAGCTGTGCTGGAGCAGGATCGAGCATAACAGGCACGCCCGCAGCAGACGCCACATCGACGGTGGCTTCCAGAGCCTCGATTGGAGTCTCAAGCTGTGTCAGGACCATTCCCGCCTGCTCGATAAGCCCGCGGCTGGCATACACGTCAGCTGCACAAAGGTGTCCATTCGAGCCGGGGACGACAACGATGCTGTTGTGACCGTCTTCGGTGACAAGGATGACAGCCACACCCGAGGGTCCGTCGGCGGGTGTTATTGATGCGGTGGACACACCCTTCTCTTGCAGTGTGGCTAGCAGGCCGGTCTCCAAACCATCGGTGCCGTGCCGCCCGATCATGTGCACGCGGCCACCGAGCAGGGATGCCGCGACAGCCTGGTTGGCACCTTTCCCACCGATGAAACGTTTGAAATCCGTCCCGATGATGGTCTCACCGACCTTCGGATTGCGAGGCACGGTGGCCACCATATCAAGATTCAGACTTCCGACGACGACAATATCTTTGACCATAATTTTTATCTTGGAACTCCGGTTGATTTTTGGGCTTCGCCGTCCGTTCTATTGATGGACCAAAACCGAGGGGCCAGCCTTCCGACAATTAACGCCAGTGCCATGCAGGGGCCAACGCGATAAGGCCGAGTCCAGCGATGAAGAAAAGAAACATCACTGCGAGAAGGCGGCCTGTTCCTTGTGGTGCGTCGCGAAATTCTCGCCAGATAAAGACACCCCACGCGGCAGAGATCATCGTAGCTCCCTGGCCGAGGGCGTAAGAGACTGCTGGACCAACCAGTTGGGCGCGCGAGGCCGCAAGGTTGAACTAGGAGGGGCCCTGCATGGCGCGCGCCAAAATGGGATAGAAGCCTCCCATAAGCAGACCGCTGATCAACGTGATGACAATACTAAGCCGTGAAATGGCGGGCTTCTCCCGCTCGCGTTTGCGATAGGCTATGGCATCAACGAAAATCGCGATAGCAACCAGTACGACACCGATGAAGAGCAGTACTGGATTGGCCGCCGGGGCAAGCAGGTAGTTCAGGAACACACCAACTACGAGTGCCAGGCCGATCCCAATGGGAAACGCAACCGCAAGTCCGGCTAGATCGATGGCCGCGACCAAAAGCTGATTGGCCGCATTGAATACAATTCCCGCCAGGACAGCCAGCAGAATTGCGGTGCCAGACGCTGTTCTCATGCCGTGAAGAAACTGAGCGCCGCCGCCTAGTACGAGACCCCACAAGAACGAGCCAAGCAACACGCCAATGACGTAATCCCAATAGAAAGACTGAAAGCGCCAGCCGGGCGTTAATTTTACGGTATTGGCCCACGAACCCCAGCAGACCATACTGCCAAACATAAACGCCAGTTGTGCCGAATAGGTGGATGGCAGGTACACGTGCTCCCTTTTTTTTGAAACCTTTCAACAAATAGATGCGCAAACCGCAATAGTCAAGTCTTTTATAGACGGGGAATCATTTTGAGACGGAATGATGAGAGCGTTTGCGCCCTCGCGATGTTGCGGGCACAGCTGCTGTGTCAAATGCACGGACCGACTTCCGCTCACGCAACTCAGTATCAAGCACGAGTTGTTCCGGGGGAGCTAAACTGCCGCGAACTCTCGCCAGCAGCAGAGTGCAGGCGGTCGCGCCCATCTGGTAGCCAGGCTGATAGACCGTCGTCAGTGAGGGCTCTGCAAGGCTCGCAAAGTCCAGATCATCGAAACCGACGATGGATACATCCTCAGGGCACCTCAGCCTGCATTTGTGCGCTGCTGCGAGCACTCCTGACGCCAGCAGGTCACTGCTTGCGAAAATCGCCGTGGGCCGTGGGTCAAGCCGAAGTAAGTCCATTGCCGCGCCAAAGCCAGCCTCAGATGTAAATGGCACCTGACGAATGTACTCCCGCTCTAGGCGTATGCCGGCAGCGCCAAGCGCCCGCCGAAATCCCTGCATACGCTCGTGCGCCGAGCTGATCTTCGATGGTCCGGCGATCGCTGCAAGCACCCGATGCCCCATACCGACGAGATGTTCGCCAACGCTGTGACCTCCCTTCTCGTTATTTGCAACCACAGCGTCACCTGTCCACCATTTTGGGCGACGGTCGACGATGACTATCGGAAGATTGCTTTCCTGAATCTCCTTTTCCAGCATGCTCTCAAGTGAGGGAATGATGATGAGACCTGCGGGCTGGAACGTTCGAAGGTCTTTGAAGTAGATCCGCTCCTTGGCTGGATCGTTATCCGCGTTACACAATACCAGCCGAAAGCCCTCGCGGAAGGCCACATCTTCCGCACCCCTAACAATGCTCGGGAAGAAGGGATTCGTGATATCGGGGATGATGACACCTAGTAGATTAGTCGTCTTCAGGCGCAGGCCGCGCGCGAGACGACTCGGCTGATAGCCGAGTCTCTGGATTACCTTCTCAACCCGCTGCCGGCGTGTTTCCCGCACCTTGTCGGGATTGTTCAGCACGTGCGACACAGTTCCGACGGAGACACCGGCGTGCGCAGCAATCTCCTTTACTGTAAGTGCCTTCTTCAGCTTAACCCTCCATCTCGTGCAACGCCCTTGTTTCCGCCCGCGAACCATCTCCACGTCTGCTTACAGCGCGCAAATCGTGTATTTCGAGCGAGAAGCTCGTCGATTAGGAGGAAGGTCCGATAGAAACGGAACTCGAAACAACTTATATCATGGTTACGATCGCCTGCATTGACCAGTAATATTGCGAGCCGTCTTGTGTGCACCGGCGATCACTCGGATGAGAAGATTCGTCTCAGCTCGGCTTTGTTCAAGCGATTGAAAAAATTGCCATCGCCGCTCAATAAGTGAAAACGCCCTGTTCGCATCAACTGAGATTGAGTTTCCAATTTGTCCGCTCGCGTGCAGGGACTTTGTCCGTTCGATCATTGATCTTGAACTCACCAACGGGCGTTCGACACGCGGGTAGTGTGTGCGGTCTGCTAAAGTTCTTCGCTATGGGAATCTTCATTGATCGCCTCGCACTCAAACGATTTGACTCGCTGCTTATCCTGATGCTTTGCACAGCATCGCTTCCGCTGCATGCGCAAGCGCCCACGGCCCCGTCGACGTCTGCAGCCGCCGTGCCGGAGTGGGCGCAGCCGGGATCTCCTACGCACGTCCAGGTGCCGCCACCGGCAGATTTTCATAGGCCGAGCAGGAACTTTGAGGCGCCGATCGGACTATTTCAAGGCCAGTCTGACATTGGCGCCGCCGTCGTGCCAGGAAGCGCATATTACGATGCCAACACAAAACAGTACACCATCAACTCCGCCGGGTATAACATCTGGTACTCGCGTGACGAGTTCCGATATCTCTGGAAGAAGATGTCGGGGGATGTTTCACTCGCGGCCGACGTCACGTTTCCAGATGCCAAGGGCTATGGCGACCGCAAAGCGGTCCTCGTCATTCGCCAGAGTCTTGAGGACGATTCCAGGGAAGCCATGATCGGCGAGCATGGGGTGGGCATGATCCACCTGGCGTGGCGTTCGGACAGGGGTGCGTCGATGAAGGACGCCCAATTTCGCTTCGGGGGCACTCTGGCCGGGGTCAAAGCGAGGCGTATCGGAATCGAAAAGCATGGCGATTCTATTGCGATTTTCATCAGTCTTGAGGGCGAACCCATGCACCAGCTTAGCCCGCCAATAACCCTCCACTTCGACGAACCTTTTTATGTGGGCATCGGCTTCTGTTCGCACTTGCCCGCGAAATCGGACACTGCTGTGCTCTCCAACGTCCTTCTCCAGAACTCGGCGGGTAAGGTGCAGTAGACCGGAATGACGCTCGCGCTCCCGATGCGCTTAACTGTGTGGCGTAATGCTGAATTGCCGAAATGATAATTGCCGTCAATAAGGGAACGGCCCTGCGATTTCTATCCAAAGAGGAGTGTCATAGACATGAAGGTTCTCTCGATCCAATTGCGATTCTGCTGTAACCTCACCCTGATCGCGTTATTTCTGGCGGCTCCCGCTCTCAAGGCGCAATCTTCTGCGGTTCACGCAGAAGCAGCACCCTCCGAGCAGCACCTGCGCAGTCGTCTCTTCATCTACGATCTGCACGACGGCTCCTCTCACCTGATCTATACCGCGGACTCGATATGGGAGGCGCCCAACTGGTCTCCCGACGGGAAGTACCTCATCGCCAACTCTGGCGGGGGTATTTATAAGCTCGTCCTCAAACAGGACGGCACGGCCGAGCCGCAGAGATTAGCTGTGCCCGCCAACTTTCAATGCAATAACGATAAGGCCATCTCTCCCGATGGGAAGAAGATCGCTTTCTCCGCCACTGTTCCGCCTCATAAGGGCTCGCAGGTCTTTCTCGCAGACGCCGATGGCAGCAACGTCAAGCTAGTGGCGTCCGAGTCGCCCAGCTATTTTCACGGTTGGTCGCCGGATAACAAGACGCTCGCCTTCGTGGCCCAGCGCAACGGCAGCGGCCAATATGACATTTACGGCATGCCCGCCGACGGAGGCGCGGAGAAGCAGCTCACCTCCAATATCCATCACGACGATGGCCCGGACTACTCGCCGGACGGCAGGTGGATCTACATCAACTCCGACCGGTCCGGCAAGGAGGCGATCTGGCGTTTTCCCTTCGATGGCGCAGGTACCAACGATACGAAGGCCGAGATGGTTGTGAGCGATGGACTCGAAGACTGGTTCCCCCACATCTCGCCGGACGGCAAGAAGATGGTTTATATCGGCTATCCAGCCGGGACGCCAACCCACAACCCGCGCACTGTCCAAATTGAGCTCAAACTCGTTGCGATCAACCATGGCGGGGTCGCCGCGTCCCAGAAGACGCTCGTGAAGGCCATCGGCGGACAAGGAACGATAAACGTCAACTCGTGGGCTCCTGACTCCATGCGCTTCGCCTACGTAGTTTATGAGGTCCTGCCGTAGGGCGCGCGTAGGGACAGTGACGGTTTACCGTGATCGCGTTTCCGTTTCTCAATTGACGCAAAATCGCCAACGCACTCAGCGAACACTGCGGCCGACAGATTTCCGGACTTCGGAGTTCTGGGCGGTTGACGGGCAAACCACACCTTACTGCCGTC
>WNGJ01015946.1_pt1 | contig 11960 bp, 8 predicted proteins | sample 5400611 | NCBI WGS metagenome assembly WNGJ01 (sample SAMN13153375, study PRJNA577476) | soil metagenome | isolation source: 40 cm soil or saprolite under Garry oak tree replicate 1 | place: USA:California | collected 2016-06-15 | reverse complement strand
CCGCCGGGCGAGTCGCTTTCACTTATCCCAGTTTCGTTCTTTTCCAGCTGGCGCGTTTCTTCATCGTACTTGCCGGGGAGATGCAGTCGGTCGCGGTCGGCTGGCAGGTCTACGAAATCACGAAGAGGCCGCTGGATCTCGGCCTCGTCGGCCTGGCCCAATTCCTCCCGGGCATTTTCCTGTTCCTCGTCGCGGGCCACGCCGCGGATCGCTACGATCGGCGCGTGCTAATCGTCTCTTGTTATTCCGGCTATGCCATTTGCGCGGGCTCCTTGCTCTATCTTGCTTTAAACGGATTCCACTCCGTCTACCCCATCTATGCGGTGCTCGTCTTGTCGGGTGTCGTGCGCTCTTTCAGCGGACCGGTGGGCCGCGCTCTTCTGCCGCAATTGGTCCCCGAAAAGGACTTCATCAACGCCGTTGCCTGGGCCTCCAGCATCTATCAGTGCGCCATCGTCCTCGGCCCTTCACTGGGTGGGATCGTCTATGCGGCTTCTCGCGGCCCTGCCGCCGTGTACACACTTTCTTTCATTGCCGCGGCTGCCGCTGCCCTCTCTGCGTTGCGAATCAAGGTGCAATCGATACCGCGTGCTCCGGAGCCGATGAGTTGGAAAACCATGCTCGCGGGCTTTCATTACATCGGGCGCGAAAAACTGATCCTGGGTTCGATCTCCCTGGACCTCTTTGCCGTTCTGCTGGGAGGCGCTGTTGCGCTCCTTCCCGTCTATGCCAAGGAAATTTTGGATACCGGGCCTTGGGGGCTGGGGATTCTTCGCAGTGCTCCGGCCGCGGGTGCTGCAGCCATGGCGATTTTCATCGCGCACAAGCCTTTGGGGCGCCGGGCAGGATCGACGATGCTTTGGTGCGTGGCCGGATTCGGCGTCGCCACCATTCTTTTCGGACTTTCCCGAAGCCTGGTGGTTTCCCTAATCGCGCTCTTTTTCGTCGGCGCGACGGACATGGTTAGCGTCATCGTTCGCCAGACGCTTATCCAGGTTGGCACACCCGACGAAATGCGCGGCCGCGTGAACGCCGTGGACGTGATTTTTATTGGCGCTTCCAACGAACTCGGCCAGTTTGAATCCGGTCTCACGGCGCAATGGTTCGGCGCGGTGCGCGCCGTGGTCTTGGGCGGTCTGGGCACACTCGCGGTGACTGGATTGTGGGCCTGGTGTTTTCCTGAGTTGCGTCGTCCCGGGGAACGCCCTAAACCAGCGGCCTAGTCCGACAACTTCGATTTATTTCTTTTTCGCTGGCGCGGGGCTGCTTGCTGGCATCGCCATCGACATAGGAGTCGTCGCGCCCGCCGCAAGCTCGCTCTTCACCGACGCTGAAATTTTGTCCGCGTTTTTTACCAGCACGGTGACCTGCCAGATCTGCGTTTCCGTCAATGGACCCTTGAATCCCGGCATTCCCGACATGCGAATGCCATTCTCCACCTTCCAATACGATTCCCACGCGTCGTCGTCCGTCACGCCTGTGCCATGAAAGAGTTGCGGCGGATCGGGATACATTCCCTGCGCGACTGCGGTCTTGGGCTCGTTCGGGAGGCCGTGGCACACGGCGCAATGCTCCTTGTAAATCTTGGCCCCGGCAATCAGGTTGACTTCATCCGCCGGCACTTGTGGCTCCGGGTGCGGCAACTTATTCAGGTACGCATGCAGTCCCATCTGTGCAAGCCTCTTCTCAAAAGGCATGGGCGACGCCGACGTGGCCACTGGCGCGTGCCCCGACGAGAAGTAAAAAAATACGCTCACCACTATTAACAGGACTGCCACCAAGATTCCCAGCACCAGACCCTTGATCATGTCTCTTGTCTCCCTTTGCCATTTGGCCAGGTTGTTTCGCCGTTCGAATGCCACATGGATGCCGCGATAGTTTACGTTTTCTCAGCCCTATCTGCATCCTGCAATTTCCATAGATCCCAGAAATACTCTCCCTCCTCCACGTTACGCACCTCCCAGCCTGCCCCATCCTGGTTTTGCCGGCGGCCTGGGCCAATAGTAACCTTTCTCTCCCAAAAACCGTCTTATCTGGGGGTAGCATATAGTTTCGGGCAGGCCCTCCGCACCATCCGGAGCTGCCCGTAGCGTGGATTTGCGAATGTCCTAATCTTGGACAGACTGGCTCTCACAACGGTGGTACATGACAGGAGCGAACGAATGGGCCAACTCAATTCCATAGACCTTCCCGAGCACCGCACCCACGGCGCGACGACCGCTGTGCCTTCCAAGCGCCGCTGGTGGCTCTGGGTGCTCGTTGTTGGCGTTCTCGCTTTTGGTGGCTGGTATTACCGCAACTCATGGAACGCCAGCCAGGCAGCCGCAACTACCGCCGCGCCCGGAGCAGCCGGAAAGGGCAGGGGAGGCTTCGGCGCCGGTGGACTTGTCGTGCCGGTCGTGGTTTCCACTGCGCAGCGCGGCGACCTGCCCGTTTACTTCAATGGCCTCGGCACCGTCACTGCCTTCAACACCGTCACCGTCCGCAGCCGCGTTGACGGCCAATTGGTCAGCGTTGCCTTCAAGGAAGGCCAGTTCGTTCACCAAGGCGATCTTCTCGCGCAGATCGATCCGCGTCCCTTCCAGGTCCAGCTTGAGCAGGCTCTGGGGCAACTCGCTAAAGACCAGGCCCAACGCAAAGACGCGGAGGTCAATCTTGAGCGGTACAAGCTTCTCTTCAAAGAGGGGGTCATCCCCCAGCAGCAGCTCGACACTCAGGGCGCATTGGTTGGCCAGGTTGATGGGGCCATTACCTCGGATCAAAGCCAGATTGACAACGCCAAGCTCCAGCTCACCTATTCCCGCATCACTGCGCCGATCAGCGGCCGCATCGGTCTTCGCCTCGTGGATGCCGGCAACATCGTGCATGCCTCAGACACCAACGGACTTCTCGTCATCACCCAGCTCCAGCCGATCTCGGTAATTTTCAGTCTTCCGCAAGATCAGCTTCCTCAGGTAAACGCCAAGCTCCATTCTGGTGTCCAACTTGCCGTCGATGCCTACGACCGCGACGACACCGCCAAAATCGCCAGCGGGAAACTCGAGACCATCGACAATCAGATCGACCTAACCACCGGCACATACAAACTCAAATCCATGTTTACCAACGCGGACAACGCTCTTTTCCCCAATCAATTCGTCAATGTCCACCTTCGCGTCGATACCAAGCACAACCTCACCATCGTTCCCGCCGCGGCCATTCAGCGCGGTCCCCAGGGAACTTACGTTTATGCCGCCGATACCGACAACACCGCGAAGATTCGAATCGTGACTATCGCGCAGACCACCGGCGACAGTGTCGGCTTGAGCGCCGGCTTGAATTCCGGCGACCTCGTGGTTATAGACGGCCTGGACAAACTGCAGGATGGCACCAAAATTAATCCCAGCCCCTCGACCGCCGCGAAGGGCGCAGGTCGCAGCACCGTCGTCCCTCCGTCCGCCGGGCAAGGTTCCCCACAACCCGGAAGCGCATCGAGGGGCCATGCCGGAGGGTCCCCGCGATGAATCCCTCTCGGCCGTTCATTCTGCGGCCGGTCGCCACTACCCTCTTGATGGTTGGCATCCTGCTCGTGGGCTGGGTCGCCTTCCGGCAATTGCCCATCTCTGCCCTGCCGCAGGTCGACTACCCCACTATTCAAGTGCAAACCTTTTATCCCGGCGCCAGCCCGGACGTCATGGCTTCCTCGGTCACGGCACCCCTCGAGCGCCAGTTCGGCCAGATTCCCGGCTTGAACCAGATGACCTCCACGAGCTCCTTTGGCAGCTCGATTATCACCCTCCAATTCGGCCTGGACTTGAGCATTGATGTAGCGGAGCAAGGAGTTCAGGCCGCCATCAACAGCGCTTCCAATCTCCTCCCGCAAGGGCTTCCCAAGCGGCGGCCAGCGCCCCGCCGTTCGCATTCAGGCGAATCCCACGGCCCTCGCTTCCTACGGGCTGAGTCTGGAAGATTTACGTACTGCCCTCGGCCAAGCTAATGTCGATCAGGCCAAGGGTACTTTCGATGGCCTGCATCAGGCTTACACCATCGGCGCGAACGATCAGCTCATCTCCAGCGACAGCTATCGCCCGCTCATCATCGCCTATCACAATGGTGCGCCGGTGCGCCTCACTGATGTCGCCAACGTTATCGACGGAGTGGAGAACTCCAAGCAAGCCGCCTGGGCCAATCAGAATCCCGCCGTCATATTGAATATTCAACGCCAGCCCGGCGCAAATATCATCGCCGTTGTCGACCGCGTGAAAAACCTTCTGCCCCAGCTTAAGGCCGCGCTGCCCGCTTCGGTTCAGGTGGAGATTCTCACGGATCGCACGACCACCATTCGCGCCTCCGTAAGCGACGTGCAATTCACGCTGGTGCTCACCGTGGCGCTCGTCGTAATGGTCATTTTTCTTTTTCTCCGCAGCTTTCGCGCCACCATTATTCCCAGCGTTGCCGTTCCGCTTTCTCTGATCGGCACCTTCGCGGTGATGTATCTCCTCGGCTACAGCCTGAACAACCTTTCTCTCATGGCCCTTACCATTTCCACTGGCTTCGTCGTCGACGACGCCATCGTCATGATCGAAAATATCAGTCGCTACATCGAAGAGGGCGAATCGCCTTTGCAAGCCGCGCTGAAGGGTTCCGAACAAATCGGCTTCACTATCGTTTCGCTTACCGTCTCGCTCATTGCTGTGCTCATTCCTCTTCTCTTCATGGGCGATATCGTCGGCCGCCTCTTCCGTGAATTTGCCGTCACCCTTGCCGTTACCATCCTGGTTTCCGCCTTTGTCTCCCTCACGCTCACTCCCATGATGTGCGCCAAGCTCCTCCGTCATCACAAGAAGCAAGAAGAAGGCTGGTTCTATCGCAAGTCTGAAAATGCTTTTAACTCCGTCATCGCTTTCTACGGCCGCACCTTGCGATTTGTCCTGCGTTTCCGTTCCACCACGCTCCTCGTTACCGTCGCCACGCTTGTCGGCACCATTCTTCTCTATATTTACGTTCCCAAAGGGTTTTTCCCGGTGCAGGACACTGGCGTTATTCTGGGTGTTTCCGAGGGCGCACAAGACATTTCTTTCGCGGCCATGGCCCAGCGCCAGCGGGATCTGGCCGGCGTCATCCTCAAAGACCCGGCGGTCGAGAGCCTTTCCTCCTTCATCGGCATCGACGGCACGAACACCACGCTCAACAGCGGCCGCATCCAGATCAATCTGAAGCCGCTCGCCGAGCGTAAAATCAGCGCTTCGGATGTCATCCGCCGCCTGCAGCCAGAACTTGCAAAAATCAATGGAGTTTCGCTCTTCCTCCAACCCGTTCAGGATCTGACCGTCGAAGATCGTGTGAGCCGCACCCAATTTCAGTACAGTCTGGAAGATGTTGATCCCAAGGAACTCGCTTACTGGACAGCCCGCTTCATTGAGAAATTGAAAGCACTATCCGACCTTCGCGATGTCGCCAGCGACCAGTTGAACCAGGGTCTCGTCGCCGCCCTCACCATCGACCGCGATTCCGCTTCGCGGCTCGGCATTCTTCCCGCCGATATCGACAACACACTTTATGACGCTTTCGGCCAGCGCCTGGTCTCCACCATCTTTACTCAATTGAACCAATATCACGTCGTCATCGAAGTGGATCCGCAGTTCCAGCAGGACCCCGATTCGCTGAAATACATTTACGTAAAATCCTCCAACGGCACGCAGGTTCCCCTCAGCGCGTTCACGCGTTTCGAGCCCGGCGCCGCCGCGCTGGCACTGAACCACCAGGGTCAGTTTCCCGTGGTCACGCTCTCGTTCAACCTTGCTCCCAATGCTGCGCTCGGCGACGCGGTTAACGCCATCAACCGCGTCAAGCAGGATCTGAACATGCCGCCCAGCATCCAGGCTACGTTTCAAGGCACCGCGGCCGCCTTCCTCAACTCCCTTGCGAATGAGCCGATCCTCATCCTCGCGGCGGTGATCACGGTTTACATCGTTCTCGGCATTTTGTACGAAAGCTACATTCACCCCATCACGATTATTTCGACGCTCCCGTCCGCCGGTGTCGGCGCCATACTTGCTCTTCTGATCTGCCGCACGGATTTCAGTGTTATCGCCCTCATCGGAATGATCCTGCTCATCGGCATCGTCAAGAAAAATGCCATCATGATGATTGACTTCGCTCTCGAGGCTGAGCGCAAGGAAGGAAAGGCGCCGCTCGATGCCATCTATGAAGCCTGCCTCCTGCGCTTTCGCCCCATCATGATGACCACGATGGCCGCGTTGCTCGGCGGTTTGCCGCTCGCGCTCGGCACTGGCGTCGGTTCAGAATTGCGGCGCCCGTTGGGCATCACCATCGTCGGCGGCCTGATTCTCAGCCAGTTGCTCACGCTCTACACTACGCCGGTGGTTTATCTCGCTTTTGACTGGCTGGCGCACCGCTTCTCGTTCCACGTCGGCAACCCCATCGAGGAACCCGCGCACGGATCCGTTCCTGGAGATTGACCGTTGAATTTCTCTTCCAACTTTTCTGCGCCTTTCATCCGACGGCCCGTTGCCACGTCGCTCATCACTTTCGCCATTCTCCTTTCCGGTGTCGTGGCCTTCCGATTCTTGCCGGTTGCGCCGCTCCCACAAGTCGATTTTCCAACCATTTCCGTCGGCGCCGGCCTGCCAGGCGCAAGCCCGGAAACCATGGCTTCCGCTGTCGCCACTCCCCTCGAACGCCAATTCGGCCGCATTGCCGGCGTCACCCAGATGACCTCCTCCAGCGGCCTTGGTTCGACGGGCATTACGCTCCAGTTCGATCTCAACCGCGATATCAACGCCGCCGCGCGCGACGTTCAGGCCGCCATCAACGCCGCTCGCAGCCAGTTGCCTGCCGATCTTCCCGGCCAGCCCACCTATCGCAAAGTCAATCCTGCGGACGCTCCCATCATGCTGCTGGCCCTGACCTCCGATAACATTCCGCCTGCGCAAATCTACGACGCCGCGGATTCGATCCTTGCCCAGAAGCTCGCGCAGGTCGAAGGCGTCGGCCAGGTATTTACCTGGGGCAGCTCCCGCCCCGCCGTTCGCGTCGAAGTGAACCCTAATCAGCTCAACACCTACGGAATCAGTTTGGATACGATTCGCAAATCGCTCCAGGCCGCCAACGCCAACCTCGCAAAGGGCGCCCTCACCAATCCCAAGCAAACGTGGGCGGTCTCCGACACCGACCAGCTTTTCAAGGCCTACGAATATCAGCCTCTGATCGTCGCGGGACACGTCGGCGCTCCTGTGCGCCTGCGCGACATCGCCGAGGTGGTCGATTCCGTCGAAGATTCCCGCAATTTGGGGCTTTCGGGCGGGAAGCCATCCGTGCTGCTCGCCATCTTTCGGCAACCCGGCGCCAACATGATCGAGACAGTGGATCGCATCACCACCCTCCTTCCGCAGCTCCGTGCCTCCATTTCCCCCTCCCTTCAACTGAGCGTTGCCGTTGACCGCACCACCACCATTCGCGCTTCCGTCCACGACGTGGAAGTCGCGCTCATCATTTCCATCATCCTTGTGATTTTCGTGGTCTTTGCATTTCTCCGGAATGTTTGGGCCACCATCATCCCCAGTGTGGCCGTCCCACTTTCCCTCATCGGCACTTTCGGCGTGATGTATCTCTGCCACTACAGTCTGGACAATCTCTCTCTCATGGCCCTGACCATCTGTACGGGTTTCGTGGTTGACGACGCCATTGTCGTCATCGAGAACATCTCCCGTCACATCGAAGGAGGCATGAAGCCCTTCGAGGCCGCCATGAAGGGCGCCAGCGAAATCGGTTTTACCGTTCTGTCGATGAGCACTTCGCTCGTCGCCGTCTTTATCCCGATCTTAATGATGGGCGGCGTCGTTGGCCGTCTTTTCCGCGAGTTTGCTGTCGTGCTCAGCGTGGCTATCGCTGTCTCTCTTTTCGTTTCTCTCACCACCACGCCCATGATGTGCGCACGCTTCCTTCGCCACGAAACGGGCGAACACAACAGGCTCTACCGTTTTTCCGAAAACGCCTTTAACCGTCTTCTCCGCACGTACGATTTCTCTTTGCGCTGGGTTCTTCGCCATCAGTTCCTCATCTTGCTGGTCACTCTCGGTACAGTTTGTTTGAACGTCTATCTCTTCATCCAGACGCCCAAAGGGTTCTTCCCCCAGCAGGACACCGGCCGCATCAATGGCAGCATTATAGGCGACCAGGATCTTTCCTTCGCCGCCATGTCAAAGAAGATGCGCACTTTTACCGACATTGTTTCGCAAGACCCTGCCGTTGACTCCGTAATTTCTTTCACTGGTGGCGGCAGTGGCGGCAGCACCGCCCGCCTGTTCTCCCAGCTCAAACCGCTCAGCGAGCGGAAGCTTAGCGCCGACCAGGTCATCGCGCGTATCCGCTCCAAGACTGCCGGAATTCCCGGCGCAACTCTGTACTTGCAAGCCGTTCAGGACCTCACCGTGGGGGGGCGCGGCGGCGCCGCGCAATATCAATACACTCTCCAGGCCGACAATCTCAACGATCTCACTCATTGGGCTCCCATTGTTCAGCAGCGCCTGGCCAAGATTTCTGAGTTGCGCGACGTCAATTCCGACCAGCAGATGCACGGGCTCGAAAGCGTCATCGTCATCGATCGCGACACCGCCGGCCGTCTCGGAGTCTCCGTGCTGGACATTGACAACACTCTCAGCGACGCCTTCGGCCAGCGGCAGGTCTCCAACATTTACAAAGGCCTCAACCAGTATCACGTTGTGCTGGAAGTCGCGCCGGAATTCCAGCCCGGCCCGGACGCGCTCAAGTCGGTTTACGTTCCTTCGAAGTCCGGAAAGCTTGTCCCGCTCAGCGCCTTCGCCCATTACGAGCATTCCAACACCGCCCTTTCCGTCAACCACCAGGGCATCTTCCCGGCAATCACCCTTTCCTTCAATCTCGCGCCGGGCGCTTCGCTTGGCCCTGCCGTTCTGCATATTCAGGGTGCCCAGCACGAACTCGGTATTCCCGCGACGGTCCATGCCACGTTCCAGGGCACCGCCCAGGCCTACCAGGACTCGCTCTCCAATCAGCCGGTTCTGATCATCACCGCTCTGGCCGCCGTTTACATCGTTCTCGGCATCCTCTACGAGAGTTTCATTCATCCCATCACCATTCTTTCCACGATTCCTTCTGCCGGCATCGGCGCGCTTCTCGCGATTCAATTCATCAAGTCGGACCTGAATATCATCGCGCTGATCGGCATCATCCTTCTGATCGGCATCGTCAAGAAAAATGCCATCCTCATGATTGATTTTGCCGTTCAAGTGGAAAGGGAAGAAGGATTGTCGCCTGTGGAAGCGATCTACAAGGCCTGCTTGTTGCGTTTCCGTCCGATTCTAATGACCACCATGGCCGCGCTTCTGGGCGCCATGCCTCTGGCGCTCGGAGCGGGTGTCGGCTCCGAACTGCGCCGCCCGCTGGGCATCACCATCGTCGGCGGCCTCATTCTCAGCCAGATGCTCACGCTCTTCACTACACCAGTCGTGTACATCTACATGGACCGCCTGCAATCCTGGATCCAGGGCGCGCGCTCCCACGCCCCCGCGCCAGTTCCCGCCCACTCCGACTAAACCGCTTCTACCATCTCCGCTTCTCTTTGAAATTTTGGCGCTTGTGAAAGCGGCGCTTGCCCCATCCGCCGTTTTTCGCCTGCCTTCCCGGCTCTCGCACCTGCTGATGTCTGACGTTTCTGCTATACTGTCAGACAGAAGAGGGCAGAGTGATGCCTACCCAACGATTCACAGTACGCATTCCAAGCAGTCTTAGCCAGCGGCTTCGTGTTTGCGCCCAATTGCGGGGCCAATCCGAATCCGAGGTCATCCGCGAAGCGCTGGAGCACCACCTGCAGAAAAAACTGAAAGGTGTTTCTGCTTACGATGTTTTCAAGGCCGCGGGCTTGATCGGTTGTGCAAAAGGAGCGCCGAAGGACCTCAGCACCAACAAGAAATACTTCAAAGGCTTCGGCGAATCGAAGTGAATCGCGTGCTCGTGGACGCTGGCCCCCTCGTCGCCATCCTGTCGGAGCGCGACGTATGTCATCGCCTCTGTCTCCGCACGCTCGAAAGCCTGTCAGGATCACCCTTTTCTTGCTGGCCCGTCATAACCGAAGCCGCTTGGCTTCTCCGCGCGTATCCAGGAGTCGTGTCATTGCTGCTCCGGCGAGTCAGCGAAGGCATTCCCGCCATGCTTCCATTAGCGAGTTTGGAGGCAAGGTCCATCGCCGATCTCTTGAAGAAATACGAATCCATGAGGCCGCAGCTCGCCGATGCCTCGCTTGTTCATCTGGCCGATCGCGAATCCATCGACACGATCTTCACTCTCGACCGCCGGGATTTCTCCGTTTACCGCTCCGCTCGCAATCGCCGCTTCCGCCTCATTCCCGATCTCCCCTAACTCCTTCGACGGCTGATTCCAAACTTCTGCGCGGCAGAATTATTCCCCTTCTTTCACTTCCAGGCACTTGAGACTCAACTTGAATTTGTACGCGCAGCGGGGTCATGGTGACAAAAGTACGGCAGCACTCATCGCACCTGCGGCCAGTCGCGGCAGCAGCCTTTTGGAACCAGCGACTCACATCCCAGAACGAGGGATTGAAAACATTCCTGCTACGCGCTGCCGATCAACCATCCCGTCAGGAAAACCAAAACACCGCCCACAATCACCTGAAACGCCGCCTGCAAAAACGGCGTATCCATATAGCGGTGCCGGATGTAACTGATGACCATCAGCTCGACCGCCACAATGATCACCGCAACCAGCATAGCGACATGAAAATTGCTGATCAGGAAGGGAAGCGTATGCCCAATTCCGCCCGCCGTGGTCATCAACCCGGTCACCCCACCGCGCAACCACGGAGACCCGCGCCCGGTCAGCGATCCGTCATCGGAAAGCCCCTCGGAAAAAGCCATTGAAATTCCAGCGCCGATCGAAGCTGCCAGTCCCACCAGGAACGCTTCCCAGCTCTTGTGCGAAGCGAAGGCCGCTGCGAACAGCGGCGCCAGCGTCGATACCGAGCCATCCATCAAACCCGCCAGACCCGGTTGCACCACTTGCAGCAGGAACAGTTTGCGGTGTGATTCATCCTCCGTGGCCTTCGCGCTCGCCGTAAGATGTTTTTCTTCCAGTTCACCCGCCGTCCGCCCGTGTTTTCTCTCCTCATCCCCAAGTTTGTTCAGCAATTCCCGCGTCGACACGTCCGTTGTCCTGCTGGCCGCTCGCGCGTAGAACCGGCTCGCCTCCATCTCCATCAATTCCGCTTGCTTCCTGGCTACCTTCACGCCTAGCGGGCGGACCAGCCATACCGGTCTCCGCTGCAGGAATCCCTTCACGTTTTCCCGCCGAATCAGCGGAATGCGCTCCCCGAACCGCTGCCGGAACATCTCAAACAAACGGTCCCGGTGTCCCACCTCTTCTCGGCGCATCTCTTCAAACATTTCCGCCGTTGCGGGATACTCGTCCCGCAGCGCGTCCGCAAACTCCCCGTAAATCCGCCCGTCTTCCTCTTCCGCGGCGATGGCAATCGCCAGAATCTCCTTTTCCGTCAAATCCTTGAACTTTTTCAGCATCGTTCTCCGTCCTCGAACTTTCTTTGCGGAAGAAGAATCGCACAAACCGAGCAGGGAAGTCATCCTCAGCCATGATTCGAAGCGAGTTACCTTTTGCTAAGAGCGTCATTCTCGCGTCGTGGTGCCTCGCCATGTAGTTAGGGGCAAGATTTCTTCTGGGTGCGCCGTGACCCATCCACAATTTCCACGGGGGCCGGACCGGCGCATTCCGGCGCATACCTTGCGCTTCTACAGGTCCTGTGTTAGATAGGTAGGAGGCGGAGGTATGCTATGCCAGAAAAATCCGATCTTCCGCAAGGCACCCTGGACTTGTTGATTCTGAAAGTGGTCGCGCTCGGCGCGGTGCACGGGTACGCCATCGCGCAACGCCTGGAACAGGTGTCGCGCGGT
>WNGJ01011957.1_pt1 | contig 11961 bp, 11 predicted proteins | sample 5400611 | NCBI WGS metagenome assembly WNGJ01 (sample SAMN13153375, study PRJNA577476) | soil metagenome | isolation source: 40 cm soil or saprolite under Garry oak tree replicate 1 | place: USA:California | collected 2016-06-15 | reverse complement strand
TCCGAGAAGACCGGCAAGCTGCTCGCCCACGGCACGACCACCTGCCTCGTGATGCGGCCGTGAGCGCCGGCCATCGCATCCATACCGTCGACGTCTTCGCGGAGAAACCGTTGGCTGGGAACCAGCTGGCGGTAGTGCTCGACGCTGAAGACATCCCGAGTGATGTCATGCAGCGCATCGCCAAGGAGATGAACATCTCGGAGACCACGTTCGTGCTGCCACCCCGCAATCCGGCCAACGCTGCCCGCGTGCGCATCTTCACGCCCGCCAGCGAGCTGCCGTTTGCCGGCCATCCCACCGTGGGGACGGCGTGGGTGCTGGCGACACAGGGCCTGGTTCCCGGCGGCGCCACGGAGTTCGTCCTCGAAGAAGGCATCGGAGATGTGCCTGTGCGTGGAGTGAAAGGCACCGTCGGCCTGACCTTCTGGATGAGGCATCCGGCGCTCACCTTCGGTGCAGTCGAGAGGCGGCGCGCACAAGCGGCCGATGCGATTGGGCTCAGTGAAGATGATTTGCTGGCAGAGGTCCCGGTCCAGGTCGCGAGTACCGGCAACCCCTGCCTGTTTTTCGCGCTCCGCGACCCCACTGCGGTAGACGCCGCGGCTGCCGACCTGGATGGTCTCGCCGAGGTCCTGGATGGGACCGGTGCCTTCGGCGCATTCGTATTCGCCCCGGCGGGTGACGATCGACTCTACAGTCGAATGTTTTCGCTGGACATCCCCGAGGATCCCGCGACCGGGTCGGCCAGTGGCCCACTGGGTGCGTTTGCGGTCAAATACGGCCTCGTGCCACGAGCGCCTCTGGTGGCGATCGTGAGCGAGCAGGGGACGAAGATGGGCCGCCAGAGCTTCATCCACATCGAGCTCACCTACGGAGGGTCGGAGGACATTCCCGACCGGATCGAAGTCGGCGGCTCCGTGAGGCCGGTGATCAGTGGAACGTTGCTCGACTCGTGATCGTCGACAGCTTCAAGTTCCTGCCGCGCACGTTTCGGCCGCTCTACGAAGACCTCGGCGTCGCCCACCCACATATAAATGACGAGGACCTGGCGGCCGATCCTGAGATCGGGATCTAGCTTGGCTCGTTCTCTGGCTCGAGCTTGATCGACGCCGAGTTGATGCAGTAGCGAAGACCGGTCGGCTGCGGCCCGTCGTCGAACACGTGGCCGAGGTGGCCGCCGCAGTTCGCGCAGGTGACCTCGGTCCTGACCATGAACAGGCTCCGGTCGGCGTGCTCCTCGACCGGGGCGTCTTCCGCCGGCGCGTAGAAGCTCGGCCACCCACAGTGGGCGTCGAACTTGGTGTCCGACTCAAAGAGCTTCGCGCCGCAGCCCGCGCACAGGTAGGCGCCCGGAGTTTTAGTGTCCCAGTACTCGCCGGTGAATGGCCTCTCGGTGCCTTTCTCGCGCAGGACGTGGAACTGCATCGGGGTCAGGTCGCGCTTCCACTCCGCCTCGGACTTCTTGGTCACGTCGGTCTTTGCCATCGCCTCTACTTTGCCACGATCTCGAAAGTCGCAAACTAAGGGTGTGCCCGGCAAGCACGCGGTGACACGTCTCAAGCGAGAGCTGGTCGTCTGGCTTGCCACAGTGGGTCGCGACGGCCACCCGCACGTGGTGCCGGTTTGGTTCTGGTGGGACGGCAAGTCCTTTCTGATCTACGCGATCCCGGGTCAGAAGGTGCGCGACATCCAGGCGAATCCGAACGTTGCGCTGCACCTGAACTCGGACCCTGCGGGAGATGACGTGGTGCGAATCGACGGCACGGCTAGGATCGATCCGAATCATCCTCCCGCCAGCAAGGTCACGGGTTATCTGCGTAAGTACCGCGAGCACATCCAGGGCATCGGCATGACGCCGCAAGAGTTTTCCAAGCAGTACCACCACGCGATCCGCATCAGGCCAACCCGTTTCCATTAAGCAAGAGAGGTCACCCCATGACACATCCACTCCGCTTCGGGCTGAAGCTTTCGGGGCAGGACACGACCATCGAGGCTTTGCGCGCGGTGTGGCGCATCGCCGACGAAGGCGGATTCGACCACGTTTGGGACTTCGACCACCTGGCGTCGATCGGCGACGGCGGGCCCGACCGTCCCATCTACGAGGGTTGGACCCTCCAGGCCGCGATCGCCCAAGCCACCAAACGCGTCCGGATCGGATGCCTGGTCACCGGCAACACGTACCGCAACCCTGCTCTGCTGGCCAAGGAGGCCGTCACGGTCGACCACCTGTCCGGGGGCCGGCTGGAGTTCGGGATCGGCGCGGCTTGGGCTGAAATCGAGCACGAGATGTACGGCATAGAGGGGCTCGACCACCGAGTCGGCCGGTTGAGTGAGTCGCTCCGCATCATCAAATCGCTCTTCACCGAGGAGCGCACGAACTTCGAAGGCCGCTACTACCACTTCAAAGACGCGATCGCCAACCCGAAACCGATACAAAGGCCGTATCCGCCTTTCTGGATCGGCGCTTCCGGCCCGACCACGTTGCGCCTGGTGGCGCGCCACGCCGACGTCTGGAACATCGCCGGTGGCGACCCGGACCGGGTCAAAGAGCTGACGCCGATGCTTGAGGAGGCGTGCGCCGCGGTCGGCCGCAATCCCTCCGAGATTCGGCGTTCGATCCAGTTTGGCTGGGACGGCGTTGATCGCCAGGAGCTGCTCGAGCTCTGCGCCCGATAGCTCATTGATCAGGAGGTAGCCATGGCAGACAGCGTCTACCGGGTGACAGAGCTCGTGGGGACCAGCACCAAGGGCTGGGAAGCGGCCGCCAAGTCCGCGGTCGAGACCGCGTCGAAGACACTGCGCGACCTCCGCGTCGCCGAGGTGGTGAGGCAGGACCTGACGATCGAGAATGGCAAAGTCTCGAGCTACCGGGTCCGGCTGAACGTCTCCTTCAAGTACGAAGGTACAGCGCCCAAAGCCAGGGCCCGCAAGCGCTAGCAATGCATTGGCGGCCGGGCTTCGCCCGGCCGCAACTTTGCTGATTGAGTACGTATGGCGCCAAACATGCGTAATCGGTAGCTCGCAGAGGGACCGTTGGCGCCAAACGCGCGGTATCAGCTCTAGGGAGCAGTCGCGGCCTGGAGCTGGATCCCCGCGGTTTTCATCTCCTCGAGGGCTTGCAGTCCGGTGGCTTCGGTGACCGACGCGCACAGGTTGACCAGGACGCGCACCTGGAAGGCATTCTTCTTGGCGTCCAGCGCGCTCGCCCGCACGCAGTAATCCGTCGCCAGGCCGCAGACGTCGATATGGTCGATCCGGGCCTCCTTCAGCACGTCCAGCAGGTCGTGGCCGCGCGCGTCGACTCCCTCGAACGCCGAGTAGGCGGCGTTGTGACGGCCCTTGCTCACGATGGTGTGGATCAGCTTTTCGCGCACAAGGTTTGCGATCGGGGGGACGAACGCCACGCCCGGCGTGCCGATGACGCAGTGCGGCGGCCAGGTCGTCAAGAAGTCCGGCGTGTTCGAGAAATGGTCGGGCGGGTCTTCGTGATAGTCGCGCGAGGCGACCACGAACTGGTACTCGGTCTTGAAATGGCGGATGTGGCGCGCGATCATCGCGCAGACCGCCATGCCGTTTGGCACCGGAAGGCTGCCGCCCTCGACAAAGTCGGCCTGTAGATCGACCGCCAGCAAAGCGTTCCTCATGACCGGTCGCTAGCCTCCTTAGACTGGCCCTGATGGCCTCTGTGATAGTAGCGGGCGCACGCACTCCCTTCGGCAAATTTGGGGGAGCCTTCAAGGACCTGCCGGCCAAAAGCCTAGGGGCGCACGCCATCCGCGCCGCGCTCGACCGCGCCGGGGTAAAGGGGGCAGACGTCGACTACGTGATCATGGGCCAGGTCCTGCAGGCCGGCGCCGGACAGATCACCGCGCGCCAGGCGGCCATCGAGGCAGGCATCCCACAGGAAGTCCCTGCGATCACGATCAACAAGGTCTGCCTCTCGGGGATCAACGCGATCGCGCTCGCGGACCAGCTCATCCGAGCCGGCGAGGTCGAGGTCGTCGTCGCCGGCGGGATGGAGTCGATGTCTGGGGCGCCGTACCTGGTGCCAAAAGCGCGGTTCGGAGCGCGCATGGGCAGCACAGAGATGATCGACTCGATGGTCCACGACGGGCTGTGGTCGACCTTCACCAAGCAGCACATGGGCGAGGGCTCGGACGAGGTCAACCGCGAGTTGGAGATCAGCCGCGAGGAGCAGGACGCGTGGGCCGCCCGCTCGCACCAGCGCGCCGAGCGCGCGTGGGCAAGCGGTGTGCTGGCGGAAGAGGTGGCGCCAGTCGAAGTGCGCCAGCAGCACGGCGACCCGATCAAGGTCGGGCGCGACGAAGGTGTGCGTCCGGGAACCACGGTCGAGTCCCTCGCCCGGCTCGTGCCCGCCTTCAAGAAGGACGGCACGATTACCGCCGGCAACGCGTCGCAGATATCGGACGGCGCCGCGGCCGTCGTCGTGATGTCGTCAGGTCGCGCACGCAAGGCCGGCATCGAGCCCCTCGCCGAGATCGTTGCCCACGGCATGAGCGCCGACCGCTACTCATGGCTGCACACCGTCCCCGCCCTCGCGCTGAGCAACGCATTGAAGAAAGCCGGGCTCGAGGTGAGCGATCTCGACCTTGTGGAGATCAATGAAGCGTTCGCCGCGGTGGCGCTCAACGCCAGCCGCATGCTCGAGCTTGACGATGAGCGCGTGAACGTCAACGGCGGCGCGGTCGCGCTTGGGCACCCGATCGGAGCAAGCGGCGCACGGCTTGTGCTGACTGTCGCGCACGAGCTCAAGCGACGCGGCCTGCGCACCGGCGCCGCGGCATTGTGCGGCGGCGGCGGCCAGGGCGACGCGCTGATCGTCAGACGCATTCAGCCGTGAGCGCACGCCAGGTCGCGTCCTATGGATCATGGGCGTCGCCCATCACTATCGACCTCCTCCTCAAAGGCACGGTGCAGATGCGCAACCAGATGGTCAGGTGGGACGGCGACGACCTCTACTGGTCCGAGCTGAGGCCTGACGAAGCCGGCCGCATTGTCGTCTGCCGGCGAGCCGCAAATGGTCAGGTCGCTGACGTGACTCCGCCAGGGTTCAATGCCCGCTCGCGCGTCCACGAATATGGCGGCGGCCATTTCGTGGTTGCCGGTGGAACGGTGTGGTTCACCAACTTCGTGGACCAACGCTTGTACCGGCAGGATGCAGGTGGGTCGCCACGGCCGATCACGGCTGCCGCGGATGTACGTCACGCAGACATGGCATTCGATCCTGGCCGCGGGCGTCTGTATGCGGTCCGCGAGGATCACACGGCTGGCGCGAGTGAACCAGTCAATTCGATTGTGTCGCTCGACGCCGAGGGCGCCCAGGAAACATTCACGATCGCCGCGGGAAACGATTTCTACTCGTCACCAAAGCTCAGCGCCGACGGAAAACGGATCGCGTGGACGATGTGGAATCACCCCAACATGCCCTGGGACGGCAGCGAGCTGTGGGTTGGTGAGCTCGACCGCGGGGGACACGTGATGTCGTCGCGCAAGATCGCCGGTGGAATCAACGAGTCCATCCTTCAGCCCGAGTGGTCTTCCAACGGTGAGCTGTATTTCATCTCCGACCGCAGCAACTGGTGGAATCTCTATCGAGCGAGAGGCGAAGGCGACGAGCCGATCTGCTCTCGCTCCGCAGAATTCGGCGCACCCCAGTGGGTTTTCGGCATGCGGTTCTACGCATTTACTGGACCAGACGAAATCGTCTGCCTGTATTCGGAGCCGTGGGGCACTCGGCTTGGGCGCATCGACCTGAACACCGGCGCTATGAGGCAGGTCGAGCTCATCTACTCGGGCTTGAGCAGCGTTCAAACCAACGGCCGCAAGTTGGCCATGTTTGCGGGCTCATCGACCCTGGCCGAGCGCGTGCTCACGCTCGACCTCGAGAGTGGGGCGCAGGAAGTCATAAAGGTGGCCAACCCAGCGCATCTTGACCCCGCCAACATGAGTCTTCCGAAACCGATTGAGTTTCCGACTGAAGGTGGGCTGACGGCCCACGCGATTTACTACCCACCAAAAAACCAGAATTTCGAAGGCCCACCCGACGAGAAGCCTCCGCTAATGGTTCGATGCCACGGAGGACCGACCGGTTCCGCAGGTCCGACGTACACATTTGAGTACCACTACTGGACGAGTCGCGGCTTCGCGGTGGTCGACGTGAACTACGGCGGATCGTCTGGATATGGTCGCGCCTACCGCATGCGCCTCAACGGCTGGTGGGGAGTGGTCGACGTGGACGATTGCATCAACGCGGCTCGACACCTGGTCGAGCAGGGCGATGCGGACGGCAGTCGCGTGTGGATCACAGGTGGATCGGCCGGCGGATACACTGTGCTGCTCTCGCTGACCAAACGCGATTTCTACGACGCCGGAGCTAGCCATTACGGCATCGGAGACCTCGAGCTGTTCGTCAAGGAAACGCACAAGTTCGAGGCGCATTACTGCGACACGCTGATCGGTCCTTACCCAGAGCGCGTGGACCTGTACAGAGACCGGTCTGCCGTGCACTTTGCTGACAATCTCACAAGCCCGGTCATCCTATTGCAGGGGCTCGAAGACAAGATCGTGCCTCCGAGCCAGGCGGAGGAGTTCGTCGCCGTGTGCAAGAAGAAGAAGCTGCCGTACGCGTACGTCGCATTCGAGGGCGAGCAACATGGATTTCGCAAGAAAGAGAGCATTCGGCGCTCGATCGAAGGAGAGCTGTTCTTCCTATCGCGGATCTTCGGGTTCTCGACCGCGGACGAGATCGAACCAGTCGATATCGAGAACTTCTAGGGTCTTAACACCTATCGTTTTGCGTCGGTAAGTCGGCGTGGCGGAATGGCAGACGCGCCAGCCTTAGGAGCTGGTGCCCGAAAGGGCGTGGAGGTTCAAATCCTCTCGCCGACACCTGGCGTCTCGGGGGCCAAGGACGCCTGGGAGCACCGTATCCCGGCCCTCTGGCCTAAAGTTCAGGTTTCGTGGGACAGGAAAGCCCGCACCAGAACGGTTCCTCACCAAAGGCTGCAAGTAACGGTCATCACCACGTGGGCGGCTATCGCGTGCTGCGCGAGATCGAGACCGACAGCCTTGGGTCTTTGTATGAGGCCGAGCACCCGCGCCTGCAGCGCCGCGTCGCGGTGCGGACGATCGGTGCCAATGTCGCGCGCGATGTCAGCTTTTCGAGGCGGTTTCTCCTGGAGCTCCGCTCATACGTTGCGCTGGAGCATGAGGCGATTCCAAAATTGTATGAGCTCGCGTACGAAGCGGACGCGCCCTATCTCGTCACCGAGATGGTCGCCGGCCAGACGCTCGACCAGGTTTTCGAAGCGGGCGAGCGTTACGAGCCACTGGGCATTATCGCCCTGCTGCGGCCAATCGCGAGCGCGCTTGACTATGCGCATTCGCGCGCGACCGTGCATCGCGATGTAAAGCCGGCGAACATCCTTCTGGCTGACGACGGCCGCACGTTGCTGACTGGTTTCGGTCTCGGCACTGTCGCGAACTTCAACACCGGCCCGGGAACCGGTGGACCGGTGGCGCCCGACTACGTCGCGCCGGAGCGTTTGGTCGGACGCGAGGTTGATGGTCGCGCGGACGTCTACTCGCTGGCGGCTGTCATCTTCGAAGCCGTCACCGGTCGTCGGCCGTTCTCGTCCAAGAGCTGGATCGAAACCCTCAGCCGGCGTCTGTACGAGCCGCCTCCCAGCGTGCGCGACGTTGCGCCGGACCTGTCCGTGTCCTTTGCCACGGTTTTGCAGCAGGCGATGGATCGTGATCCCAGCCGCAGGCCCGCCACCGCCGGCGAGCTTCTCGATCACCTTGAGTCAGCGCTCTCTTCACCCGCAAGCCGAGGTGATGGCGGCCATTGGCTTCAGCCTGTGATGCATCGCGGAAGCATTGGGCTGAGTGCGGTGATGGTGCTGGTCGTCGGAGCAGCCGAAGTTGCGTGGCTGTTAGAGGGCTCGGGCTTGACGCTCGCCATGCGCTTCGTGCAGCGCGTGGTCGGCTTTCACTAAAGAAGCAGCGCTAGCCGCCGTGGCGGCCATCGATCATGACCACGCTGTTGCATGCAAACAGCCGGTCCACGGCAAATCCAGGGTTGAGGCTCGACGGATTCTGACCGATCGCCGATCCGATCTGCGACACGATCTGCTGAGCCGGCACGTTCACCCCGAAGACCGTTCCTCCGACCGCCATGATGTCGAGCACTCCGCCGTGGGCGATCAGCAGAACAGAACCGGTCCAGCTGACTCCGTTGTAGGTCCCGGTGCCGGTGACAATCGCGCCCGCGGGCGAGCTCGGGGCGATCGTCATTCTGAGGTTGGATAGGCCGGATACCTGCACCGCGGTAGCCAGGTCCTGCGCCGTGTAACCGCGACGCACGGCCCCGTTCTGATCGATGTCAGAGCTGACGCATTGCTCCACCGCGGCGACCGCGAGGAACGCTTCCTCTCCAATCGTGCCCAGCCCGCTGACTCCGATCACGAAGAGCTTGTAGATGCCGGCAGGTGCGTTGTTGACGGTGACGGTGATCGGCGACGGCCCGGTCCCGGTGTAGATCTGTCCATCAGGCGCCTGCACCTTGAGCTGCATCGCGCTGCCTGGGTAGCCGAGCGAGGCTTTGATCAATCCGCCGCCTGCGTAGCTGTACGTGTACGTCTGCTGCTCTCCGTTATGCAGTGGTGCGCCGATGAAGTCCTGCTCGGTCCCGAGCGTAGTGCCGGCGGCGGCCGCGGCCGACGCGGCGAGCGCGGGCCCGAATGGGTCGTCTGGATCGGGCTGAATCGGGCCGGCCGGGCCGATGTTGCCTTGAGGATCGGCGGTGGCCTGTTGACCGGACGTGAGGTGAACGTGGTTCTTGCCGTCGAAGTCGAGCTCGCCGTCGAACAGCTTGACGATCATGGTGCCGTCCGGCTTGATGAAGACTTCGAACTTCGTGCCGCGCACCGATGCAACGGCTGATTGCCCCGCCACCTGGAATGTCGCGCCCGACACAAGGTGCTGCACGCTGGTCAGGGTCCGGCCGACCTTCTCGACGATCCTGACGTCGTGCAGGGTTCCGGTTTTGGTGAAGTGGGCGGAGCTCAGCGCGATCTCGGTCGCGCTCGCCAGCCGTGTCAAAGTCCCGTCTGGCAGCTGGATCGATGCCCGGCCTTTGGTGTCGGTCTTCACCGAATCGCCGGCCTGCACCTGGGCACCGGTGAGGGCCGGCTCGTATGCGCCGCCGCCGTGGGCCGCCGAAGCAGTCGGCTGGTACACGGTCAACGTGGCCGAGACGTTGACCGCGGCCTGCGCGGACTGATTGACCCAGAAGATCCCACCGCCAACCGCCACGGCAATGATGACCAGGGCGATGAGGAGGCGGCGTCCACCTCTGCGTCGAGGCGGGGCCTGGGCGGCTACGTTTCGCATGCTGCCCGGGAAAGATAGCTCAACGATGGTCCAACGGCGCCTTTCCAGGTCCCTTGCTGGGGCTTGGTGCTACCGATGCCCCTCGATGACCATCATCCCGTCCCCTCCCGGACCGTTGCATGAGTACACGCGGTCCACGATGAATCCCGACGGGATCGAGCTGATGGAATCTCCGAAAGAGCTGAGTCGCGAGATCACCTGTGTGGTCACGTTGACCCCGTGCACCGTTACCTGCGTGATCACGGCTCCGAGGTTCGGTGTCGCGGCGTAGAAGACGACAGTCCACAAGATCGGCATGCCGCCAAGGTTCGAGTAGTAGAAGATGCGCGCCGAGGTGGGCGAGGTGCCTCGCACCTGCAGCGTGATGCCCGTCGAGCCCGACTCGGCGAGAGCGTTTGCGATCTGCGAGTTGCTGAGCGTCTGGCGAACGACGGTGCCCGTATCGACGTTCCCGGGTGCGCATGAGGCGTTGGTGGCAAAGGACACCGCGTACGACTCGCCGCCCGGAGCATCAATCGCCTTCACGATGGCGCGGTACCGTCCCGGTGGTCCGCTGAGGTGGCCCTCGACTGGACGCGAGCCCTGTCGTGATGAGTGCTCTACTCCGCCTGGGTCGATGATCGTCAAAGTCATGAAGCTCCCCGGATAGCAGAGGGCCACGCTCATGGTTCCGCCGGGCGAGTCGTAATCCACCTCAGCCGATTGGCCGGTCCCAAGATTGTCACCGGTTGAGGTCTGCGCGGTGCCGGCGGTCGTGCCGGTCGACACGGTACGGGCGCATTGGGCCGCCATCGGATATGGGTCCTGCGGGTCAGGCTGGATCGCCCTTTGGTTCGAGAGCCGTCCGTTTGCATCGGCATCGATCTGCTGTCCGGCGGAGAGCTGCACGCTCGTTGCGCCGTTCACTGTGACAGTGCCGTCGAAGACTTTGATCAGGTTTGTGCCGTTTGGGCGCACCAGGATCTCGAACTCGGTGCCGCGCACCTGCGCGCTGACGGAATGCCCGCCGACCTGGAAGCTCGCTCCGGTTGCCAGGTGCTGAACCGAGGTAAATGTGCGGCCGACCTTCTGGAGGAGCGACGCGGATTGCAGGTTGCCGGTTTTTTGCAGCTGCACCGCGGTGAGCGTGACGGAAGTGTCCGGCGACATCCGGACGTAGGAACCGTCCGGGAACTGGATGGCCGCGTGCGCGCCGGCGCCGGTGTGGACGGCGTTGCCCGGGTTCAGCGCCTGACCGGGTATTCCAGGATGCCCATCGACGTCCACGGGCGGATTGACCACGACCAAAGCTGCCGGGGCGTTGACCGCGGCTTGCGCTTGAACCACCAAGAAGTAGTAGCCGCCGCCGGCAGCCAGGAGCACAGCAAGAACGATCACAAGCAGGCAGCCACCGCAACCGAACCCACAGCCACGCCCGAAACAGCCGCCCTTTTTAGGTGCGGTGGGGGGAGGGGCTTGCTGTGGAGCGTTGGGCGCCGGCGGCGGCTGTATCGCCATTCGCCGGGGAAGATTAACTGCTGGCTGTCGAGAAATCGACGATTAAGCGCGGCGGATCGTTGAGCGTAAATGTGCGCATGCAAGCCGCCTTGCCCAGGCCCAGGCCCCACGACACATAGCCTTCGAAGTCTTCAGTCTGCCTGGCCTCTTTCAGAACCGGGTACTCGTTGTGCGTGAAGTCGGTCGAGCCGGTGTACGTGCCGGCGGCGGTGGCCGAGTGGACCCGGACGAGCACGCCTGATGTGCCGCTCAACGTGATGGTCTGGCCGCTGGCCCCGAGCGGGAAAGCCGGCGTCGGCTGCCGCTTCACCGTATAGGTGGGCACCAACGTGTCGAACTGAAGGACGAACCGGTCGTAGCCGGCCTGGGTCGCGACTCTGGCAGAGGTCAGGTTCGCGACGCCTGTTTTACCACCGCCGCCATCAGCACAGGCAAAGGCGGGGAGATTCGTGCCCGGAGCCGTCGGTGGGGTGACCGGAGGCTGCTCGACCCGAGGTGCCGACGCGGGTCCCTGCGACGGAGCGGGAGTAACCGCGGCGGCAGGCGCCAGGGTTGGACCGCAGGCCGAGATCAGGAGGCTGAACAACAGGATCAGGGGGGCTTTCACGGGCCATTTAGTATGGTCGAGGCTCCTCGATAGGGCGCCGAGGTGGCGGAATGGCAGACGCGTCGGTCTCAAAAACCGATGTCCGCAAGGACGTGCGGGTTCGACTCCCGCTCTCGGCACCACGCTCGGTAAGACTCGGTCCACCCTCGGTCAAACGATCGAGGCGGCGGTTTGTTTCCGATCCGAGCTCGATGCATCTGGAATCAAGCTCATGGCGTGCTCGGCGAGCGCTGTGATCGTCAGGGCGGGGTTCACACCGAGGTTTACCGGCACCGCCGAGCCATCGATCACAAAGAGGCCTGGGTAGCCGAAAACACGGTTCCGATCGTCGCAGACCGCATGTTGCTGGTCGCTGCCGATCGGCGCGCCGCCCAGGAGGTGCGCGGTGGATGGGATGTCGAACAGCACTTCGTTGATCGAGCTGCCCGGCCAGCCGTCGATCT
>WNGJ01011911.1_pt1 | contig 11963 bp, 7 predicted proteins | sample 5400611 | NCBI WGS metagenome assembly WNGJ01 (sample SAMN13153375, study PRJNA577476) | soil metagenome | isolation source: 40 cm soil or saprolite under Garry oak tree replicate 1 | place: USA:California | collected 2016-06-15 | reverse complement strand
CTTCGGAAGCGTGTTGCTATCTCCATGTACAGGGCTATAAACGGCATCGTCCCAAGCAAAGTGCAGCGCGCCATCGTCATTGCGATCGTCTGGGTCACGTTCCCAATAACGTGGTAAGCCCAGTGCATTCGGCGTTTCGTCAAACCCTCGATCTCTAATCAGTTCTGCATATAGCCCGCCTTCAACGTCCTGAAACATGAACTCTGCAAATTGTCCATACAACATCGGGCTAGTGGCGTTCTCGACTTTATTGGCGTCGATGCGGATTGAGGCAGCGTTCTGGCTTTGCGCAGTTGCACCGGGACAACACGAACACAGCAATAGGCCATATAGAAGAGTCGGATGCCTCATCGCTTGCATAGAACCACCTTCTTGAGGCTCACTCACAAACTGCCCTAACTAAGGCCGACCACAGCGAGAATAAAGAAAGAGCATTGGTACTCGCCCGCAGCCAAGCGCCGCCAAGCCGAGTTTCTTTTCGATCGTGCGCTAAACGAGCGCCGTTCGCGCATGATATCACCAGAAATGTAAGCGGTTACAGAATTAGTGCCTTGGCGAGGCAAAAAAAGAAGATCGCATTCAGGAACGAGAGCGCGCGCACTGCCCTGTGGACATGCGAATAACGAGTTCGGTTGCGACGTTCCACTCTTTGCCATTCTCTGACGCGGATGTGGAGATGAGCGCTTCAAATGCCAGACGCGCGACCTCACTTCGCGGAATTCGAACAGTAGTTAGCTCCGGTTGAGTGTGCCTTGAAAAGGTTATGTCGTCGAAGCCGACAATCGAAATGTCACCGGGAACATTGAGCTTCTTGTGGTGAAGGGCCTGAAGGGCGCCGATGGCCGAGAGGTCATTCGAGGCCAGCACAGCCGTTGGTTTCTGCGGCAGGAGGTTCAGCATAGCGGTGAATCCACCCTCGATACTATGCTCCCCGTCGGCAATCAGCCCGCTTGAAGTCGTTAAATGGTTCTCCTTGGCTACTCTCGCGTAGGCATTGTAGCGAACCTGCGCGGATTTGAGGCGCTGTGGACCGCGAATAAACGCTAGGCGGTCATGATGGAGTCCAACTAAGTGCTGAATCGCCTGGCGGATCCCTCCGGAGTAGTCCACCTTGACGTTACTGAATCTCTTGCCCGGTCGACCGGTGTCAAGCGTGACGATGGGTACACCCGCGCGCTGCACTTCGTCGACCAGACCCGGTTCCATTTCCGAGGTCATGATAGCGATGCCATCGACTCTGCGGTTAAGCAATCGGTGAACGCAAAGCGCCATTCGGTCCGGGTTGTATTCGGTATTGGTGACAATCACTTCGTAATGGCGCTCGATGGCGACACTCTCGAAGGCTTTCACCAAGTCAGGGAAGAAGGGATTGGTGATGTCCGAGATGATCAGACCCAGGATGTGACTTTTCCCGGAGCTGAGGGTTCGCGCGTGGGTGTTGGGATGATAGTTGAGCTCGCGAATCGCGGACCAAACTTTCGCGGCCGTTGCCGGTGTTACCGCGTCGGACCGATTAATGGTACGCGAAACCGTCGCGGTGGAAACCCTCGCTTTGGCGGCCACCTTGCGGATGTCCATAGGTCAGAACATATCACTTTCTATGGCGAAATTCGCGGAGGCCGCGCCACACTTAAACCGAGACGTTTCTGAAGGGCAGACGATGTGGTAGGGTATGGGCAGTCCGGTGTAACCGTTTACAGCCATGCGACCAAGCATTAATCGGTGTGAAGTACGGGGCAGGTGAGGCCATGATTCCAGGATCACAGAAATGTTTGCATGCACTGGCCGTCGTCATCGCGCTTCTCCTCGTTCCTTTAAGACTATCCGCGCAGTCCGGCCGCTGGACGGAGGACGAAGCGAGGACCTGGTACGCACGGCAGCAATGGCTCGTCGGTAGTAACTACATACCACAGAACGCCATAAATCAATTGGAGATGTGGCAAGCGCAGACCTTCGACGCAGCCGAAATCGATAAGGAATTGGGTTGGGCCGAAGACCTAGGCATGAACACCATGCGGGTGTTCTTGCACGACCTGGTTTGGCAGGAGGACCCCTCCAAGTTCAAGCAGCGAATCGAGCAATTCCTAAAAATTTCTTCTGCGCATCATATTAAACCGCTGTTCGTGCTGTTTGACTCCTGCTGGGACCCTCACCCCAAACTCGGCCCGCAGCACCCTCCTGTTCCAGGCGTTCATAATTCAGGATGGGTGCAATCCCCTGGCGCCGAAGGTCTGAGAGAGCCCGCGCAAGAAGCGCGCCTGAAGGCTTACGTAACAGCGGTGATCGCCGCGTTCGCAAACGATTCGCGGATACTCGGCTGGGACCTATGGAATGAGCCTGGGGGTACTAACGAGGGCAGCTACGACAAGCAAGAACTCAAGAACAAGATCGAACGCGTAGAAGCATTGTTGCCCAAAGTTTTTTCTTGGGCGCGCGAGTCGCATCCTTCACAACCACTCACCAGCGGCCTGTGGGACATCGATTTTGAAAAAGGCGGCCCGTTGACCAAAATCCAGCGGGTCCAACTGGAAGATTCCGATGTGATCAGTTTCCATAACTACGAGTGGCCGGAAAACTTTGAGAAGGAAGTGGTGTTCTTGCAGAAGTTCAATCGCCCGTTGATCTGCACGGAATACATGGCGCGCAGTGTGGGAAGTACGTTCGATACGGTGCTGCCGCTTGCGAAGAAGTACAAGGTTGGAGCAATTAATTGGGGTTTTGTCGCCGGTAAGACGCAGACGTACTATCCGTGGGATTCCTGGCGGCACCCGTATATCGTGGATCAGCCCGCCGTTTGGTTTCACGAAGTGCTGTATCCGGACGGAAGACCCTACCGCGAAGCGGAAGCGCAACTGATTCGGGATTTGACAGGTCGCGGAAGCAAAGTCACGCCAGCTGCAAGTCGTTAATGACCCTGTGCAGGACATCCCGAGACCTGATCGCGCTTGGCACATTGTTGCTGACGCTCCTCCTCGGTTGTGTCCCGGCGACGGCGGCTCAGGATTCTCCAGAGTCTGCGGAGAAGTACTACCGCGAGGGCGTGCAAGCTTTAGGGAATGAGCAGTGGAACGCCGCGGTGAGCTTCTTTGAAAGCGCGCTCAAACTCGACCCTCAGCGTGCGGAGGCGCAAAACAGTCTTGGCGTCGCGCTCGGCAAGTTAGGCGACGAAAAAGGCTCGGTGGCTGCCTTTCGCAGCGCGATCCAACTCGATCCTACTTACGCAGAACCCCATTACAATCTCGCCCAGTGGTTGAAAGAATCTGGGGATGCACAGCAGGCTGTTTCCGAATTAAATGCGGCACTCAAGCTACGAACGGATTACGGAGCTGCCCAGTTTTCGTTGGCATTGCTGCTTCAAGAGAGGGGAGACACGGATCAAGCGATTGCGCTGTTCCGGGCGGTTCTCCAGCGGGATCCTCGGTTCGCTGAAGCCCATAACTGGCTCGGAGTTGCTTACGCCCGGAAAAATCACTTTCTAGATGCTATGGCCCAGTTTCAGCAAGCGATCGATCTGAATCCCGAATATCTCAACGCACGTAACAATTTGGGTTCTACTCTCGCCAGGGCCAAAAGACTCGATGCGGCGAGTCGCATCTTTCGCAAAGCAATTGCTCTGGCTCCCCAGAACGTAGAACTGCGCGTGAACCTCAGCCACGTTTTGCGTGAAAAGGGTGATCTGGACGGAGCTCTGGCTGAACTACGGTCCGCTTTGAAACACGGCGACGACTCGTTGGCCGAAAGTGAAATCGCAGAGGTCTTAAGACGCAAGGGTGATCTCGCCGGAGCGATTGATGCGGCGGAAAAGTCTTTGGCACTGGACAATAGCCTCGAGAGTGCCTATGAAACTCTGGCCTTGGCTCTAAGAGCGGAATCCGCGGCGCAAAAGCGTTCCAAATTCCGTTCGCCCTCTCAGGAGGCGGCGAATCACTTCAACATCGGCAGGGACCTTCTTTCCCGGGGAGAGGTCGAGGGTGCGAAGAAAGAATTCGAGCGCGCCGTGGAGGCGAGTCCTAATTTTGCGGAAGCCCACAACCTACTCGGCTTCGTTCTTGGACAATTGGGCGATTTCCCTGCGGCATTAGAGCACCTACGTACGGCTATAAAACTCAGCCCCGCGCTCGCGGCCGCTTACTACAATCTCGGCGTCACCCTTTGGTATGACGGTAACAGCGCTGAAGCGAGATCGGAGCTGGAGACTTCGATAAGGCTCGATCCTGCCCTCGGCGAGGGTTATGCGTTTCTCGGAATGGTCTGCGCGCAGAATCAGGATTGGGCTCTTGGGCGGAAATACCTGTTTCGCTCGATTGCTCTTAATCCCGACTTGCCCGGCCCGCATATGGATTTGGGCAGGATCCTACTAAAGACGGGTCAGTCCGCTGCCGCCTTCGAAGAGTTTCAATCTGTGCTGAAGCAAGACCCGCCTATGCAGATTCCCGATATTGAAGTCACCATTAGCACGGTACAGCAAGCCGTCAAGGAGAAAACGAAGGACCCGTTGGCCTACGACACGCTGGGGCTTTTATTGGGCAAGGCCGGGAGAGATCCGCAGCTCGTAGTCGAACAATTCGAGAAAGCTATCGAGCTGCGCCCTAGCTTCGGAGCCGCACATAATCATTTAGGGATGGCCCTGCTGCAGAGAGGGCAGGACCTCGAAGCCGCAAAGGAGTTTCGGAACGCCATCGAATTTAGCCCTAACAACGCAGAAGCACATGCGAATCTGGGCGCGACAATACTGTCTGTCAATGTCGATGAAGCTATAGCGGAGCTGGAGCGTTCGATCGCGTTACGGCCCGACGCAATTGGTGCCCACTACAATCTCGCCATGGCCTACTTGCAACGAGACGGCGTTGACAAGGAAATCGACCAATTGCGAAAGCTGATCGCGATCAGTCCAAAATTTGGCGACGCCTACTACTCGCTTGGTAAGGCCTTAATCCAAAGGAATCAAATTCAAGAAGCGATCGTGCCACTGCGTCAAGCTGTAAGCTTCGATCCGACCTCGGGACGGAACCATTACCAACTTGGTTTGGCTTTATCACGGAGCGGCGAAGCCGATGAAGGAAAGCTGGAGCTGGAAAAAGGATTGAAGCTCATTGCCGATGACGAACGAAATAAGAAGGCGAATGGGCTGCTCGCACAGGGGCAACTCGAACTGAGCAACGGCCAAATGAATGAAGCGGTGGAACACCTGAGTAAAGTGGTTCAGCTGCTGCCGAACTATGCCAACGGCCATTTGATACTGGCTCAAGCTTTCGCAAAGGCAAGCGACGTGGGAGAAAGCATCTCTGAATTCAAGAGAGTGCTGGAAATCGAGCCGACCTCCTATCCTGCACTCTTTGGCCTTGCTCAACTCTTGCGCGGAAACGGCAAGCTTGCGGAAGCCGTCGCGGCGTTCCGGGAAGCAGCCCGCGTGCGGCCCTCTGCCGGCGAAGCTTACGACGAGCTTGGGGGTGCTTTGAAAGAACAAGGTGATCTAAGAGGTGCCATAGCAGCGTTTGAAAGCAGCTTGCGAATCGATCCGCTAAACGGCGCCGCAAGAGAGAATCTGGAAACTCTCAGAAGATCGACCGTGGCCGATCCCGCTGGCAGAGCTCTCGAAAAATTGAACCTGGCATTGGAGCCCGAAACTACGAAAGATGGCGCGACGGCGGGTGGCGGCGACGACCTGGCCCAAATCATGAACTTTGAATCCTTGATCCGCCAGGACAAATACGATGAGGTGGAACTGCCGCTTCTCCAATACTTAAAAGACCATCCCAGTTCCTGGCGAGGGCATTATCTTCAGGGTTACGTGCTGTTCCGCTTGCGCCGAGTCGGTGACTCGATTCGCGAATTGGCCAGATCACTGGAATTGAATGTGAACAACCCCGAAGCACACAAAATGCTGGGCAAAGACCTGGTTCTGATCGGGAAATTCGATTACGCGCAAACGGAGTTGCAGCAGGCCGTGCGTTTGAAGCCAGACTCAGCAGAAATCCACTACAGCCTTGGGGAGGTCTATTCCGCTAGAGATATGTTTCCTGCGGCAAAGGTCGAGTTTACCGCGGCAATTCAGCTTGATGGGAACTATGCTGAGGCGTTCAATGCTCTGGGTTTCACAGAGGAATCCCTAGGAGACGACGCGCACGCTCTTCAAGCCTACCAGCAAGCGATTGATATAGCGGAGCGGCAGAAAACGAAATTCGCCGCACCTTACGTCAACTTGAGTGCTTATTACAATCGCGAAAAAAAACCGGACCTCGCTCTTGAGTATGCCGGGAAGGCCATTGAACACGATCCCAAAAGTGATCTCGGGTATTACCAGGCGGCACGAGCGCACCAGATGAGAAACGAGTGGGGCAAAGCGGCCGAAGATTTGCGTAAGGCCAGTGCCATCAATCCGTCATCTGCTCAGTATTACTACGTACTTGCTGTGGTCTATCGCAAGCTCGGTAAACCAAAAGAGAGCATGGCGGCCCTCGATATCTTTCAGAGACTGAAACGTGAGTCCGATCTGCTGGATCACCAGGTTCGCGATGCCCATGAAGCTTTCGTTCATGACTCCAAGGCCGTTACAAAACAGCAGTGATCTTTCGGTGAGCACGGATTCGACTGGTAGTATCCCAATGGTCCGATAGACGCGTGATCAGGGATTTCTGCTCGGAGGCTTTCTTGCGCATAAAATTGATTCTCCGGTTCGTTCTGTTAATCGGTGTCTCTTCGTTTTTCTTCGATTCTTTTGCCCAATCCGTCCGTGTGCCCGCGGTTCCTCTCTTGACGCATGACCCCTACTTCAGCGTCTGGTCCATGAATGACAAATTAACAGACGGTCCGACGCGTCATTGGACTGGCGCAGTACAGCCATTGATCGGTCTGCTAAGGATTGATGGAAAGATGTTTCGGTGGATGGGCACTTGGCCTCAGTCCATTCCCAGTGTTGGACAGACTGCCCTAGAGGTGACCGCCACACGCACGACGTACCACTTCGAGGAGGCTGGCATCCGATTGGAAGTTGCATTCCTCTCTCCGCTTTTGCCTTTTGACCTGGATGTCATGGCACGCCCAATCAGCTATGTCACGGCGACTATCGCGGCCGCTGACCGTGCTTCACACGAGGTTCAACTCTTGTTCGGAGTATCACCACTGTTGGCCACGGATACACCGACACAGGAAGTTCTTTGGTCTCGTTCACGGCTGAAGGGAATGACGGTTCTACGCGCATCTAATTTGCAGCAACCAGTCTTAGAGAAAGCTGGCGACAACTTGCGGATCGACTGGGGTTCGATGCTGCTTGCCGTACCGGACCAGTCTGTGGCCAGCGTCGCGACGGAGGCGAAGGAAACTGCGCAGTCAATCTTCGCAGGGGGCAAACCGTTTGTGAGCGATGACCTCGACATGCCACGACGTGCAAGTGACGGGGCCCTTCTAGCTGTCTCCTTAGACTTCGGCCACATGGGCTCAGAATCGGTTTCACGGCACCTCCTCGTGGGTTACGACGATATCTATTCCATCGAGTATTTGAAACGGTGGATGCGTCCGTACTGGCGCCGAAACGGTATGACAACGGGCGAGCTCCTGGAAACCGCGGAGCGAGAATATTCGGTGATCGACCGACGCTCGCGCGAACTCGATCAGCTACTAGCTTCTGACTTGCGGCAGGTCGGCGGTGAAGCATACGCCGACCTCGCGACCCTTGCGTTTCGGCAGACGATTGCGGCTCACAAGCTGGTCGTAGATGTTGATGGCCAGCCGATGTTGTTTCCGAAAGAGAACTTTAGCAACGGCTGTATTTCGACTGTGGACGTCATCTATCCTTCCTCGCCGTTTTTCTTGCTCTTCAACACCGAGCTTTTGAAAGCGCAATTGCGCCCGCTGATGGAATACACGCGAACGGGCCGCTGGCGCTTTCCGTTCGCACCACATGACCTTGGCATATATCCCAAGGCCAACGGACAGGTGTATGGGGGAGGAGAACGTACAGAAGAGAATCAGATGCCGGTTGAAGAGAGCGGCAACATGCTCTTGATGTTCACTGCATTGGCCAAGGCGGAAGGCAATGCCGATTTCGCTAGCCACTATTGGCCGGAGTTACAACAGTGGGCGGAATATCTTCGACACGAGGGGATGGATCCGGCTAATCAGCTTTCCACCGACGATTTCTCTGGGCACCTCGCACATAACTCAAATCTGTCGATCAAAGCGATCCTGGCGCTGGCAGGTTTCGCAACTTTGGCAGACAAGACGAATCGGAAGGCCGAGGCCGTCGAATATCGCGACGCGAGCCGCAACATGGCCGAAAAGTGGGTCCAGTTGGCGGGGGAGGGTGATCATTTCCGCCTCGCTTTTGATAAGCCCGGAACGTGGAGTCAGAAATACAATCTCGTTTGGGATCGAATTCTCGACCTCAACGTATTCCCGGCGAGCGTTGCCCGAACGGAATCGCAGTTTTACAAGGCTCACCTGAATCAATTTGGGTTGCCACTCGACAATCGAAGCGACTACACCAAACTGGATTGGGAAGTCTGGACGGCCACGCTCGCCGATAACCGGCAGGAATTCGACCGCATGATTCTTCCTCTCCAGCGATTTGTCAGGACGTCCCCAAGCCGGGTACCTTTAACCGATTGGTACTGGACGACTGACGGGAGACAGCAAGGATTTCAGGCACGGTCTGTTGTAGGGGGCGTCTTCCTTCCGATGATTGCGAATCACGAAATATGGCGAAAGTGGAGGAGTGGCCTCAAAAACTAGCTGACGAAAGAGAATGCGAAATTTGTCGGCTGCACCCGCCCGAACGGAAGATCACGCTCGTATATTCCGATGTGACACACTCTACTCGACGACGCTTCCGCGATTCTTCATGCAAGTACATTCTCGTGACATGAACATCAGAACACCGCTGGAATCCAGCGATTCGTGCAATGGTCATTCGGCTAACGATCGAATGCTCGCGATCTACTAACTCCCAACACGTGACTTCCGGCGCCAAGTTTCTCGCTCGGGGTCCCGCCTAGGTCTCGCGCGCTTGTGTTCCGGCACCATGCTTGACCGCATTTGGGCTTTTAATCTACCTGCGTACAGGCAGCTTGCACCTTTCGGCAAAATGGTCGGCATTCCTTTTCTACTGCTCGGCGCAACTCTGGCTGTTGCTGGCGTGGGTTGGTTCAAGCGCCGTATGTGGGGCTGGCGATTGGCCGTGGCGATCATCGCAACTCAGGTGTTAGGAGACTTGGCCTACATTCGATTTCCGCGCTCATCTGAGCGCGGCCCCATTGAAGCTTCTCTAGCCTGCCTTATCCGACGCGAGACGCCAAGGACCGGCCGTTGGCCATATCAGAGTGAATCTGTCGGATGTACGAACCGCCTGCAACGGTGCGACAAGGAATTTGACGAGATCGGCGGCGACGGCTTGAAGGGTAGCGTGGTCCTGCTCAAGACCGCTCTTTTTAAGAAAGGCTTGCCAGTGGCGAGCTTTCTGGCTATCGCGCGAGAATTCGTCCGTTAGGGCTAGCGGCGTACTTGCTGGTACTTCGGTTCCTCTCCGCTCGAAAGTTGATTTGATTGCCTCGGTCAACAGCGTGCCGTCAAAATCGAAGTTCTGTGAGAGTCTCCATAACTCGTAGAAATCTTTCATGCGCGTGTTCGCCATCCCTAATTTCACGAGAGCTTCCAGCTTTTCCGCGACAACTGTTTCACGTGGGTATGCTCGCAGGCGCGGGCTTGGAAAATTCAGTAGCGCAGGGTATTGAATTTCTGTTGGCGGGGGCACGATCACATCGCCGAAGCCGATATCAACCTGCATGTTGACTTTGGCGCGTTCCAAGCGAGCCACAAGATTGACGCGGAGGCCCTCGTATTCCTGCTCTTCCTTAATCCTCGCGACTCGGAGCGATTTAGCATCGAAAACCAAGCCGTCGTCCTCGACGGCTTGGCTCATGATTTCAGCAAATAACCGTTTGATTCGCGCGATGCTATTTTCGCCCTGCCCTTCGAGGTCAAGATCGCGAGTTGGGCGGTACGGGCGATGCGTCCAAAGTTCGAAGAGTAGCGCGCCTTTCAGGATGAATTGGTCCCGATATTGTGACTGTGCCAGACGATATAGAAAGCGTTCCAGGCCATACCGCGTCAGAACCAAGCCAAAGTCCTCGCGCCTTTCTTGGGCCGAGATTAAAGAGCCGTTGCCGAACCGAGGCAGCAAGATTTCTGGGTTTCTCCCGGCTCACGAAAGCGACTCCAAGTAGGGGCGCATTACATTTGCCACACGACATACCTTGGCGGCTTGCCAGAGTTCGTCCGAAGTCGCTCGGCGCTTGCGTGTGCATTCGCGAAGGGCTTCAAGGGCAACGTCGAGCCCGATTTTATTTCGATATCGGAAGCAATCCGCAACTGTTTTTGCCGGGGAGAAGATGCGGACAGGGACGCCTTCGATGCGGTGTTCTTGAACTCCATAGGCAAGCGTTTTTTGTGAGAATCGAACTATGCGTAGGGGCGGCTCGTCGGTCTTCGGAAGTCGCGCCTTGTCGCTGATTGCAAGCCACACCTGGAAGGGCGACTGCGTTGTGAGGTCGTGAAATCGGAGTGCGGATAGGAGACAAACAACGCCATGAGGAACGCGCTTACAGGCTTGTGCGAGACTGTGATGCTCAGTTGGACGCGCACCACGAGCGACGTAGAGGCCCCGGCCCACGCGCATGATCGCGCCTTCGTCAGCAGCCATGCGAAGATACAGCCTAGGGATGCCGTGCGATTCGAGGTCTCGGGGACGGAGTATTCCCGCTCTCTTGACGAGCCTAACCACGTCGGCGATTCGGTCGTGGAGCACGGAGGCAACTCTTTACTAAACGTCGGCAATTATATACAACTACCAACATATTGTAAATAAGTGGTGCCGGGCAGTGGGACCGTTTGGCCGGAAACCAAGGGGTCGGAAATACCCGAAATCAGTACGGTTGGCCAATTGGCCAATTCAAGCGTAATCTGAAATTCGTAAGTGACGCCAAAGCAACGACTTAATGATTTTCACCCGCGGCTGTTAACCGAAGGGTTGTGGGTCTAGCTCTAGCTCTAGCGGCTTTCGAATCGATTCCCCAAAGTTCTCGCGAGCATTCGGTGATGGCTTGTCCCGACTTGTCCATCAGAGAGCGGCCCGAAAACCAATAAGTGACGCCAGGACAGCGACTTATGTGATTTTGTCCACTGGTTCGGGACCAGGAGGTCGATGGTTCAAATCCATTCGCCCCGACCACTTTTATCTCCCTCTACGAATTCGAGTTACGTGACATCAAGCTGCGACTACGCTTCCTTCATTTTGTAGCCCACGTAGCCCAATTAGGACCGGCTTCGACGTGGGTAGGTCGAAACCGAGGCCGACTTTCTCGGCCCATTCCTTCCGGTAGTTGACGTCTTCGAGAAGCTGCTTCCCATAGCGGGTGCTCATGTCGTCGTTCTCATGGCCCATCCAGTAATCGATGAGGAGTTGCCGAGCCTCGCTTTTTTGCAGCACCGCTTCACGGAAGCGACGGAATGCATGGAAGCGCACGCCTGTTCTCCCCATTTTCTTGAGTACGGACTCGAAGCCACCCCGGAAGAAGTTCTCCGGAGACAACATCGTGCCGTTCTCGGTCTGGATGAGGAATCCACTGCTTCGGCCACCAATGAAGTCGTCGAGCGTCTTCGCGAGGGAAGAATGCAGGTCGATATCACGGCAAGCTGCGGGAGTCTTGAGAACGTCGGTGACGCCGCTCCCATCCTTTCTTCGTTGCTGGCGAATGTAGAGCGTCTTACGGTCGTAAGAGATGTGCTTCTCGATACGAAGCGCCAGCCGGCTTGCCGCACCGACCTGTAATGCTGCCGGGGCGAACATCGCCCAGTTTCGCAATGCGCTTAGCAATTACTTCACGTCCTTGTTCTAAATCCGGAAGGCACTAGGTCTTGTGGTGGGCCTCCTATTCCGAGCGTATTACAGACGCAGGGAAGTAGCCCTT
>WNGJ01035691.1_pt1 | contig 11964 bp, 9 predicted proteins | sample 5400611 | NCBI WGS metagenome assembly WNGJ01 (sample SAMN13153375, study PRJNA577476) | soil metagenome | isolation source: 40 cm soil or saprolite under Garry oak tree replicate 1 | place: USA:California | collected 2016-06-15 | reverse complement strand
CCGGCGTGTTCAGGTACTTGGGGCCGTTGTCGTCGGTGGCCAGCTTGCGGGCGCCGAACGCGATCACGTCGCCACCCAGGTCCCTGATCGGCCAGGTCAGCCTGCCGCGGAACTTGTCGGTCAGGCCGTGCCGCCCGCGGCCCGCGAGCCCCCCGGCCAGCAACTCGTCCTCGGTGAACCCCAGCCCGCGCAGGTGCCTGGTGGTCACCTCCCAGTCGTCCGGCGCGTAGCCGACGCCGAACCGCTGCGCGTCGGCGATATCAAAGCCTCGGGAGGACAGGAACTCCCTCGCGTGGCCGGCACCGGCGGCAGGCAATTGTTGCGCGTAAAAGTCGGCGGCCGCCCGGTGTGCCTCGAGCAGCCTGCGCCGCCTGGACCGGTCCTGGCCGGGGACGTGGCCGCCCTGCTCGTACCGGAGCTCGAGGCCGGCCCTGGCCGCGAGCCGCTCCACCGCCTCGGTGAAGTCGAGAGTGTCGATCTTGCGTACGAACGCGATGACGTCGCCGCCCTCGGCGCAGGAGAAGCAGTACCACAGGCCGCGCGCCGGGGTGACGTTGAACGACGGCGTCTTTTCCTCGTGGAACGGGCACAGGCCCTTCACCGAGCCGCCGCCGGCGCTGCGAAGCTGCAGGTACTCTCCGACAACCTCGGCGATGGGAGAGCGGGAACGGACGAGTTCGATGTCCTCGTCACGAATCCGGCCTGGCACGTTCGCGAGTCTAGCCCCGGGCCGGCCGGGGCGGCGCTGGTAACCTCCCGACAGGTGTCCGGTTTTCTTGTGCTCTGGGATGTCGACTACACGCTCGTGGACACCGCCGGCGTCGGGCGGCGCCTCTACCAGGCGGCGTTCGCCGACCTGTACGGCCGGGAACTGCCCGAGCCCGCGGCCGACGCGAACATGGCGGGCCGGACCGACCGGGCGATCGCGCTCGACACGCTCACGCTGGCCGGGATACCGGATCCGGCCGGCCAGGTCGGCGCGTTCGAGGCGGCGCTTGGCAGGCTCGCGCCCGGCGTGACCGGCCTGGTCGCCGCCTCCGGCGCGGTGCTGCCCGGGGCGGCCGCGGCGCTCGCTGCCCTGGCCAGCCTGCCCGGCGTTGTCCAGTCCTTGCTAACCGGCAACGTCAGGCCGCTCGCCGAGGCGAAGCTCGCGCCGGTCGGCCTGACCGCCCACCTCGACCTCGACGTCGGCGCGTACGGCAACGAGCACGCGGTCAGGGCCGAGCTCGTGCACCTGGCCAGGGCCCGGGCGGCCGCCGCGTACCTGGCCGACTTCGGCGGCACGGCCACGGTGCTGGTCGGCGATACTCCGCTGGACATCGAGGCCGCGCTGCGCACCGGCGCCCGGGCGGTTGGCATCGCGACCGGCCAGTTCTCGCTGGCCGAGCTGGAGGCTGCGCTCCCGCATGCCGCGCTGCCCGACCTGACCGACACGGCCGGGCTGGTCGCCGCGGTGCTCGACCGCGACCGCCGGGAGCCCGACCCAGGCGAGGAGCTCTACCAGCCGCGTCCGGCGTAGTGCTGCTCGGGCGGGAGCGTGTCGATGTTCAGGCCGGCCATCGGCTCGCCCAGGCCGCGGGACACCTTGGCGATCACGTCGGGGTCGTCGTGGAACGTCGTCGCCCTGACGATCGCCGCCGCCCGCGCGGCCGGGTTGCCCGACTTGAAGATCCCCGAGCCGACGAACACGCCGTCGGCGCCGAGCTGCATCATCATCGCCGCGTCGGCCGGGGTGGCCAGGCCGCCCGCGGTGAACAGCACCACCGGCAGCCTCCCGGCCGCCGCCACCTCGGCGACCAGCTCGTACGGCGCCGCCAGGTCCTTCGCCGCCGCGTACAGCTCCTCCGCCGGCAGCCCGGCCAGCCGCCGGATCCCGGCCCGGATGCCGCGCATGTGCCGGGTCGCCTCGACCACGTTGCCGGTCCCCGCCTCGCCCTTGGACCTGACCATCGCGGCCCCCTCGGCGATCCGCCGCAGCGCCTCGCCCAGGCTGGTCGCACCGCAGACGAACGGCACCGTGAACGCCCGCTTGTCGACGTGGTGCGCCTCGTCGGCCGGGGTCAGCACCTCGGACTCGTCGATGTAGTCGACCCCGATCGCCTGCAGCACCTGCGCCTCGACGAAGTGCCCGATCCGGCACTTGGCCATCACCGGGACCGACACCGCCGCGATGATCGAATCGATCATGTCGGGATCGCTCATCCGCGCCACGCCGCCCTGCGCCCTGATGTCGGCCGGCACCCGCTCCAGCGCCATCACCGCCACCGCGCCCGCGTCCTCGGCGATCCTCGCCTGCTCAGCGGTGACCACATCCATGATCACGCCGCCCTTGAGCATGTCCGCCATGCCCCGCTTGACCCGCTCGGTACCGGTGGCCGGGGCAGCCGTCCCGCTGGTGTCCGGCTTGTCGGTGGAGCTATCGACTGACACGGGATTCCTCGCTTCGTTGCGACACTTGGTATATCTCCATGGTAGGCGGTGCCAGGTACGTTCCGGCAGGCCACGACGGCGCGTCAGGCCACGACGGCGCGTCAGCCGGCCAGGTGCTGCATGTCCGTACCCTGCTCGCCCATGCCGCCGGCCGCCAGCGTGTCGTCGATCTCGAAGAACTCGGGCATCGGCGCGCCCCCGGCCAGCCGGAGCACGCGCGCCAGCCAGCGGCGGCGCGCGGCCACCGTCACGGCCACGGCGTCGTTGTAGAACTTCCGCGCGATAAAGACCTGCTGCGCGGTCGACTCGAGCTCGGCGACCAGTTCCGCCGCACCCTCCACCGGCTCGATGGAGGCGCGCGAGCCCGGCTGGCCGAACACCGTCCGCAGCGCCCTGGTCAGGTAGCTCTCGGCCAGCTCGCGGCCGCTCTGCGCCGCGCGCGCGTCGTGCGCCAGGTCGGCGAGCAGCAGGCTGGCCGCCGGGTCGAGCAGTCCGGACGAGGCGATCTCCAGCACCATCGAGCTGCGCCTGACCAGCGCGGCGTCCAGGGTGGCGCGGGCCGTCTCCACCCTGGTGTGCAGCCGGTCGAGCCGCCCGGCCCGCCAGGACACGTAGACGCCGCTGATCGCCAGCGCGGCGACGATGATCAAACTGACGGCGAGTGTCATCACGCGCTCCTGGCGGCGTCTGCGGCGCCGGTCGGCAACACGGCCGCGTAGACCTTCACCACGTCGCGGGCGATGGTGTGCCAGTCGTAGTCGCGCACGGCCGCGGATGCGGCGGCCGACAGCGAGGCGCGCCGCCGCGGGTCGTCGAGGAGGCGGCCGACCGCGGCCGCGAGCTCGCCGGGGTCACCGTTGGCGAACAGCTCCCCGGCCCGGCCGCCGCGCAGCACCCGGCGGAACGCGTCGAGGTCGCTGGCCACGATCGGGGCGCCGGCCGCCATCGCCTCGGCCAGCACGATGCCGAAGCTCTCGCCGCCGGTGTTGGGCGCGCAGAACACGTCGACGGAGTGGTAGACCTGCACCTTGACGGCCTCGCTGACCTGGCCGAGCAGCACCACGCGGTCCCTGAGCGCGGCCGGGACCCTGGCGGTGACCTCCTCCGCGTCACCCGGTCCCGCGATCAGCAGCCGCAGCTCGGGCCGTTGCACCCCGATCACCTCGAACGCGCGCATCAGCGCGGCCAGGCCCTTGCGCGGCTCGTCGATCCGGCCGAGGAACCCGATCGCGCCGCCCGGGCCCGGCCAGCCCGGCAGCGGCTCCGCCTTCTCGAACCTGGAGATGGTGACGCCGTTGGGGATCAGGACCGCGTCGCCGCCGAGGTGATGGACCAGCGTGGTCCGCGCCGCCTCGGAGACCGCGATCCGGCCGCTGACCTTTTCCAGCGCCGACCGCAGCACGGGCTCGGCCGCGTGCAGCACCCGCGACCGGGTCGTGGCCCCGTGCACGGTCGCCACGATCGGCCCGTCGAAGACCCAGCAGGCGATCAGCGACAAGCTGGGCGCGGCGGGCTCGTGCACGTGCAGGACGTCGAAGTTGCCTTCCTTGATCCACCGGCGCACCCGGCTGACGGACAGCGGGCCGAAAGACATCCTGGCGACCGAGCCGTTGTAGGGCACGGCGATGGCCCGGCCGGCCGGCACCACGTAGTCGGGCAGCGCCGCGTCGTCGTCGGCCGGGGAGATCACCGAAACCTCGTGCCCGAGCTCGATCAGGGCCTCGGCCAGGTCCCTGATGTGTTCCTGGACGCCGCCCGGCACGTCCCAGGAGTACGGGCAGACCAGGCCGACTCTCATGGCCCGTCCCCCACTCTCACGGCCCGCTCGCCTCTCATGCCCCGCCGGCCTCTCATGCCCCGCCCGCCTCTCATGCCCCGCCCGCCTCTCATGCCCCGCCCGTCACAGTGTCGGTGGGCGCGGGCCAGTCGTTCGCGGCCTGGCCAGGGCCGGGGCCCGCGCCGTTCTTCGGCGCCGCCCGCTCCCTGGCGGCGACCCTCCCCCGCGCGGACGCGAGCCGCTGCGGATCGAGATCGGCGACGAATACCCGCTGCAGCATGTGCCAGTCCGCGGGATGCTCCCTGATCCCCTGCTCGAAGACGCGCGCGATCTCCTGCGTCATCGCGGCGGCCTTCTGACGCCGGTCCCCGACCTCAGGCACCGGAACCTCCTCGTGGATGCGGACGCCCCAGCGATCGCCTTCGTACCACAGCGTGGCGGGCATCAGCGCGGCACCAGTCTGCACCGCCAGGGCGGCCGGACCGCCCATCATGAGCGCTTTCTCGCCGAAGAAGTCGACCTCGATGCCGCCGCCGGTGACCTCTCGGTCGCACGGCAGCGCGACGAGCTTGCCCGCCCGCAGCCGCTGCGCCAGCACGCCGAACGGGCTCGGCCCGCCGCTCGCCGGGAGCACCTCCATGCCGAGGTTCTCCCGGAGGGCCAGGAAACGCTTGTAGAGCGACTCGGGCTCCAGACGCTCCATCACGGTCGTGAACGAGCCCGCACCGCGGCCGATCACCCACGCTCCGGCCTGATCCCAGTTGCCCATGTGCGGCAGCGGCACCACGACGCCGCGGCCGCCGGCCAGGTTGCCGAGCATCGCGTCGACCTGGCCGGTCTCCACCATCCCGCCGACCAGTCGCTCGGCGGGCAGCACGGGAAGCCGGAAGGTCTCCAGCCAGTACCTGGCGTAGGACCGCATCGAGGCGCGCGAGGCCGCCCGCAGTTCCTGGCCCGTCGCCGCGGGGCCGAGCACACGCCGCAGGTTGCCTTCGAGTACCCGGATCGCCGGTCCCTGCCTGCGCCAGGCGAGGTCGGCGAAGAAGCCGAAGGCCGCCGCCGCCCACGACTCGGGCGACCGGCAGACGGCCGACCAGCCCCAGGCACCGTAACCTCCTCAACCCCTGCGTAGACGATGCGTTAGGTGACCGGGCTGCCTGATGCCTCCGTCACCCCGGAGGCGCCGGCACTGCCGGCGGCCGAGGAAGGCGACATCGCGGCCCTCCGGACCGCGTAGACCCGCTGCCCGAAGGTGACTGCGCTCAGCACGGCGAGAATCCAGAGCCCGATAGAGAGGACATACGGTACGCCAAGTCCGGCCAGTCCGATAGCGACGAGGCCGATGATCAGCCGCTCGGTGCGCTCGGCGATCCCGACGTCGCAGCGCAGCCCCAGCCCCTCGGCACGGGCCTTGGCGTACGACACGAGCCCGCCGGCGACCAGGCAGAACAGCGCAACCGCCGCGAGCAGCCGGTCGTGCCCTCCGGTGGCCAGCCAGATCGCGATGCCGACGAACACCGCCGAGTCGGCGATCCGGTCCATGGTCGAGTCGAGAAACGCGCCGAACGTCCCGGTGCTCCCGGTGATCCTGGCCAGCGTCCCGTCCAGCATGTCGGTGAAGACGAACCCGGTGCACACCATGGTCCCGGCGAACAGGTGCCCGGCGGGGAACAGGACCAGCGCGCCGACCGTCATGCCGACGGCCCCGGTGACCGTCAGCATGTTCGGGGTCAGCGGGGTGCGCGCGAGTGCCCGCCCCACCGGCATCAGCACCTGGGCGAGGCCAGGTTTCAGCACCTTGAGCATGTCCATTTGATCTTACTGGCGGTTGATCAGGCCGTTTCACCTGCCGACCGCGAGGGATCCGCGGACCACGACGGGCGCGCCGATTGCGGGCGAGGGGTTGTGGCCGGCGGGGCGGTGGGTAAAGGCTGGCACAAGCAGCAGCAGCCAACATGAACACCAGGAGGCGGTGGTATGGCGGAGAAGGCTACATCGGGCGCCGCCGGCAGGGCACCCGCGGCCGGCCAGCCCGAGAACGTGCGAAACGTTGTGCTGGTCGGCCACTCAGGAGCCGGGAAAACCACATTGGCCGAGACTTTGCTCGCGGCGACGGGCACCATTCAGCGAGTCGGCCGGGTCGAGGACGGCAGCACAGTCAGCGACTTCGACGAGGTCGAGATCAGGCAGCAGCGCTCGGTCAACCTGACCGTCGCGCCGTTCGTGCATAACGAGGTCAAGGTCAACCTCCTGGACACCCCTGGTTACGCCGACTTCATCGGTGACCTGCGGGCGGGCCTGCGCGCGGCCGACGCCGCGCTGTTCACGATCTCCGCCGCCGACGGCATCGACGGGCTGACCTCGATGCTCTGGGACGAGTGCGCGAGCGCCGGAACCCCGCGAGCCGTCGTCATCACCAAGCTTGACCATCACCGGGGTGACTTCAACGAGGCGCTCGACGCCTGCAGGGCCGCGTTCGGCGACTCGGTCGCGCCGTTGTACCTGCCGGTCGGCGACGGCCAGGGCACCGTGAACGGCCTCATCGGCCTGCTCTCCGAGCGGTATTACGAGTACTCGGACGGCAAGCGTACCGAGCGCGACCCCGACCCCGGCGACACGGACCGGATGGAGGAGTACCGCGGCGCCCTGATCGAGTCGATCATTCAGGAGAGCGAAGACGAGAGCCTGATGGACAGGTATCTGTCCGGCGAGGAGATCGACCAGAAGATCCTGATCGAGGACCTTGAGAAGGCGGTCGCCAGGGGCAGCTTCTACCCGGTCATCCCGGCGGCGGCGCAGCAGACCATCGGCCTGGCCGAGTTGCTCGAGCTGCTGACCCAGGCGTTCCCCTCCCCGCAGGAGCATCCGCTGCCGAACGTCACGACCATCGACGGCAAGCCGGCCAGCAGGATCAGCTCGGATCCGGACGGCCCGCTGCTGGCCGAGGTGGTAAAGACCACCTCGGACCCGTATGTGGGCCGGATCAGCCTGGTCCGGGTGTTCTCAGGAACGCTGCGGCCCGATGCGACCGTGCACGTCTCCGGACACGGCCGGGCCGCCAGCGGGCACGCCGACCACGACGAGGACGAGCGGATCGGCGCGCTCACCTCGCCGCTGGGCAAGCAGCAGCGCAGCATCGCCTCCTGCGCCGCCGGCGACATCTGCGCGGTGGCCAAGCTGACCAGCGCGGAGACCGGCGACACGCTGTCGGACAAGGACCGGCCGCTGCTGATGGAGTCGTGGGCAATGCCCGAGCCGCTGCTGCCGATAGCGATCACGGCCAAGTCGAAGGCCGACGAGGACAAGCTGTCCCAGGCGCTGTCCAGGCTGGTCGCCGAGGACTCCACGCTGCGGCTGGAGAACAACGCGGAGACCCACCAGCTCGTGCTCTGGTGCATGGGCGAGGCCCACGCCGACCTGCTGCTCGACCGGCTCTCCAGCCGGTACGGCGTGGCGGTCGAGACGGTCGGCCTGCGGGTTCCGCTGCGGGAGACCGTCGCGGGCATGGCGAACGGCCTCGGCCGGAACGTCAAGCAGTCCGGCGGCCACGGCGAGTACGCCATCTGCCACATCGAGATCGAGCCGCTGCCGTCGGGCGGCGGTTTCGAGTTCGTCGACAAGATCGTGGGCGGCGTGGTGCCGCGGCAGTTCATCCCGTCGGTGGAGAAGGGCGTCCGGACCCAGATGGAGCAGGGCGTGATCGCCGGCTACCCGATGGTCGACATCAAGGTCACGCTCTACGACGGCAAGGCGCACTCGGTCGACTCGTCCGACATGGCGTTCCAGAAGGCCGGCCGCGCGGCGCTGCGCGACGCGACGGAGAGGGCGAAGCCCCAGCTCCTCGAGCCGGTCGACGAGGTATCGGTGCTGATCGGCGATGACTACGTCGGCGCGGTCATGTCCGACCTGTCGTCCCGTCGCGGCCGGGTGCTCGGCAGCGAGCCGGTGGCCGCCGGCCGGACGCTGGTCAAGGCCGAGATCCCCGAGCTCGAGCTGATCAGGTACGCGATCGACCTCCGTTCGTTGTCGCACGGCACCGGCTCGTTCTCCCGCTCGTACCTGCGGCACGAGCCGCTCCCCTCGCACCTCACCGACAAGGTGACCTCGGAGAGCAAACAAGGTTAGTTAGACCTTCGCCCGCGGACTCGCCGCGGGCGAAGGTATCAACCCCCTTCTTTCCAAGCCGCGGCGAGGACTTCGCGGGTTTCGGCCAGGAGTTGGGGGAGGACCTTGGTCTGGGCGATGACGGGCATGAAGTTCGTGTCGCCGCCCCAGCGGGGGACGATGTGCTGGTGCAGGTGCCCCGCAATGCCGGCGCCGGCGACGCCGCCCATGTTCATGCCGATGTTGAAGCCCTGCGCTCCGGAGACGGCCCGCAGGATCTTCATCGCGGTCTTGGTGAAGCTCGCGAGCGCGGCGGTCTCAGCGTCGTCGAGGTCGGTGTAGTCGGCGACGTGACGGCACGGGCAGACCATCAGGTGCCCGCTGTTGTACGGGTAGAGGTTGAGCACGGCGAAGACCAGCGCGCCGCGCGCGACGATCAGGCCGTCGGCGTCCGGCAGGTCCTGGATGTGGTCGAACGGGCAGCCTGCGCTGGCACTGGGGTCCCCGGGCTTTTTCTCGCCCTTGATGTAGGCCATCCGGTGCGGCGTCCAGAGCCGCCTGAAGCCGTCCGGCGTGCCCGCCCCGTACTGCGGCACCGGCTCGGCCGCTCCGCTATCCGCCATGAAGTGCAGCATAGGAGAGGAGGCCGGCCAGCCCCGCCCGCCCGCCAGCCCCGCCCGCCAGCCAGCCCCGCCCGCCGACCCGTCCCGGCCGCCCGCCGACCCGCCCCGCGGCGGCCCGGCCATGATCGCGAAGGATTTTCCCGCGTCCGCGAGGAAAATCCTTCGCGATAACGCTCACACCTGGATGCGCTGCTCGATGGCGGCGACGATCTCCTCGATCGCCTCGTCGACCGGGACGCTGTTGCGCTGGGTGCCGCTGCGGTAGCGGAACGAGACAGCGCCGGCCGCGATGTCGTCGTCACCGGCGAGCAGCATGTAGGGCACCTTCTGCCGCTGGGCGGTCCTGATCTTCTTCTGCATCCGGTCCGAGCCGGCGTCGACCTGCACCCTGATGCCGCGCTGGCGCAGCCGGGCGGCGACGTCCTCCAGGTACGGCACGTGCGCGTCGGTGATCGGGATCCCGATCACCTGGACGGGCGCCAGCCAGGGCGGGAACGCGCCGGCGTAGTGCTCAACCAGGATCCCGAAGAACCGCTCGATCGAGCCGAACAACGCCCGGTGGATCATCTGCGGCCGCTGCCTGGTCCCGTCCGCGGCGGTGTACTCGATGCCGAACCTGCCGGGCTCCTGGAAGTCCACCTGGAGCGTGGAGAGCTGCCACCGGCGGCCGATCGCGTCCTTCACATGCACGTCGATCTTCGGCGCGTAGAACGCGCCCTCCCCCTCGGCGATCACGTAAGGCAGTCCGGACACGTCGAGCGCGTGCTTCAGCGCCGCCTCCGCCCGGTCCCACTCGGCGATCTCGCCGACGAACTTGGTCGGCCTGGTCGACAGCTCGGCCTCGAACTCGGTGAGGCCGTAGTCACGAAGCAGGCCGACCACGAAGTCGAGCAGGCTGGCCAGCTCGTCTTCGAGCTGATCTGGTCGGCAGAAGATGTGCGCGTCGTCCTGGGTGAACCCGCGCGCCCGGGTAAGCCCGTGCACGACGCCCGACTTCTCGTACCGGTAGACGGTCCCGAACTCGAACAGCCGCAGCGGCAGCTCGCGGTAGGACCGGCCGCGGGAGGCGTAGATCAGGATGTGCATCGGGCAGTTCATCGGCTTGGGGTAGTAGGACACGCCCTCCATCTGCATGGGCGGGTACATCCCGTCGGCGTACCAGTCCAGGTGACCGGAGGTCTCGAACAGCGCCGACTTGGTGATGTGCGGGGTGTTGACGAACTCGTAGCCCGCCTCGAGGTGCCGGCGCCGCGAGTAGTCCTCCATGACCCGGCGGATGGTGCCGCCCTTGGGGTGGAACACGGGCAGCCCGCTGCCGATCTCGGTCGGGAACGAGAACAGGTCGAGCTCGGCTCCTAGCTTGCGGTGATCGCGCCGCTCGGCCTCGGCCAGCAGCCTGAGGTAGGTGTCCTGGGCGTCGCGCGACGGCCAGGCGGTGCCGTAGATCCGCTGAAGCTGCGGGTTCTGCTCACTGCCGCGCCAGTAGGCGCCGCCGCTGCGGATCAGCTTGAACGCCGGGATGTGCCTGGTGGTGGGCAGGTGCGGGCCCCGGCACAGGTCCTTCCAGCACACCGTGCCGGTGGCCTGGTCCAGGTTGTCGTAGATGGTCAGTTCCGCGCCGCCGACCTCGACGGACTCCTCGGCGCCGACCTCACGCCCGGCGCCCTTGAGGCCGATCAGCTCCAGCTTGTACGGCTCGGCCGCGAGTTCGGCGCGGGCGTCGGCGTCGGAGACCACCCGCCGGCTGAACCGCTGTCCCTGCTTGACGATCTGGCGCATTCTCTGCTCGATCGCCTTGAGGTCGTCCGGGCTGAACGGGTCAGCCACGTCGAAGTCGTAGTAGAAGCCGTTCTCGACCGGCGGGCCGATGCCCAGCCTCGCGTCCGGGTGGAGTTCCTGGACCGCCTGGGCGAGCACGTGCGCGGTGGAGTGCCGCAAGATCGCGAGCCCGTCAGCGGAGTCCAGGTCGACTTGCTCGACGCCGTCGCCGTCGCCGAGCCGCCAGGCGAGGTCACGCAGCGTCCCGTTGACGCGGGCGGCGACGGGCCTGTCTGCCCCTCCGGCGGCCAGGGCCTCCCCTCCGGCGGCCAGAGCCTCGCCTGCCGTCGTGCCTGCTTCCACCACTTGCTCGCGTCCGGCGAGTGTGATGTGCAGCTTGTCGGCAGGCACGGCTGGCTCCTTCGTCTGGTTCATCGGTAAATGGCGTAAATGGCGTTGCGCGGGACCGGAGCGGCGGTCGCCGCAGGCTTCGATGCTAGCGGGCGACGTGCCCTGACTGCGCGCGAGTTTCCGCCCTGACGGCCGCCCTGACGGGCGACCTGCGACCCATCGCTTGGCGCCCGGCTACGGCCCGGTGACCGTGACCAGTGTCCCGAAGGTCAGGTAGGGCCAGATGCGCTTCGCCGGACTCCACGGCAGTTCGACGCAGCCGAGACTCTGCTGCGACCCGTAGGAGTACCGCGGGAAGTAGTGGACCGCCTCGCCGTAGTGGAAGTAGGCGACCCAGGCCACCGGGTCGGCGTACTTCGTGCCGTCCGGGTTGCGTCCCCGCATGATCTGGGACCGGTAGCGCAGGTACACCGGGTCCGTACCGACCGCGGTCGGGCGGGCGGGGATGCCGGTGTTGGCCAGATGGTGGAAGATAGCCGCCCCGTTGTGCCAGACGGTGAGCGTCTCCGGCAGCTTCTGGCTGGCCAGCGCGTAGGTGTAGCCGTGCGTGTTCGTCTGGTCCGCCTTGACGGCCTTGAACATGGCTCGCCACACCTTCGAGCCGATGACGCCGTCCAGGGTCAGGCCGTGGTCGGACTCGAACGCCATCACCGCGCCCCTGAGGATGAGGCTCGGCTGGTGCGGGCGCCACAGCTTGGTCAGCTCGCTCGGATAGCCAGACTGCCAGGTGTAGGTGCCGGGCGGCGGGTCGAACGCGGCGCTGAGCTGTGCGCTGGCATCGCTCAGCGACGCGGCGGTGCCGCTCAGCGGCGCCCACGTCAGCGGCAGGTAGCCAAGCTGGGCCAGCAGTTGCTCCAGCCG
>WNGJ01007022.1_pt1 | contig 11965 bp, 7 predicted proteins | sample 5400611 | NCBI WGS metagenome assembly WNGJ01 (sample SAMN13153375, study PRJNA577476) | soil metagenome | isolation source: 40 cm soil or saprolite under Garry oak tree replicate 1 | place: USA:California | collected 2016-06-15 | reverse complement strand
AAAGACCATCTCGATTTTCCAGCGGACCTGCGCGACGGCGATCAGCCGGGCCAGCGGCACCGGCTCCGGTGTCCAGCACCGGTAGAACGACAGCGTTCCCGTGTAGCGGTGCCGGCGGGCCAGCAGCACGCTGTGCCCGTCATCGCGGCCCTCGCCGGGGGCGTCGTCACCGGTCACCTCCAGCATGGCCCAGTCGTAGTGGCGCAGGCCCTTGCTGCCGTGCCCGGTGCGCATCCGGTGCCAGGCATCGCGGGGGATCAGCCCGGCGGCCTGGGCTGCGGTGATGGTCCGGCCCGGGCCGGCGGTGACGGCGTGGTTAGCGCGGACCGCCAGCACATACCCCATGCCGCGGCCGCGGATCGCGCGGCGCAGCTGCCGCCCGCCGTAGACCTCGTCGCCGGCCACGAAGGCGGCACGGATCCCGCGCTCGTGCGCACGGGCCAGCAGCTCCCCGGCCAGCTCCGGCTTGGTCGCGAACATCACTTCCCCGGGCACGCCGGCCAGCTCCCGGTGCTCCTCATCGGCCGCGCATCCCCCAGGCAGGTACAGCGCCCGGCCGATCAGCGCGTGGCCACGGGGTGCGGCGAAGGTCAAGGTCACGGCCACCTGGCACAACGCGATCCCGCCCACGGTGCCGGAGTACTGGCGGGCCGCACCAACCGCGTCCGAAGACGACTTCTCATCGGCGGTCTCGTCCACGATCAGCACCGCGTCCCCGTCATCGAGGTGGCCCACCGCCCAGGCCGCTGCCGTATCGAGGACCTGCTGTTCGTCCCAGGCCGCCCGTGACAGCAGATGCTGCAGCCGGTGCGGACCCCGGTGCCCGACCGCCTCGGCGAGGCTCCAGCAGTTGCAGTCCTCCAGCTCCATCAGCAGCCCCTCCACCATCTGAGCGGCGGCCTGGCGGGTTTCCCGGCGGCCGAAACACCCCGCCACCTGCCCGAACAGATCTTTCAGCAGGACACGAGGCTGGTCATCAGATAGCGTGGCAGCAGCGGCTGCTGCGTCTTGATCTTGTCTCACAACTCGTCATGATTGCAGCAGCCGCACCCTTCCCTACGCGGTCACGCCGACCTGACCTGCACCAACAAGCCGAAGGTCACGAACTACAGCTGCCGTATCTGTGGGAGGTGACCACCCAAGGCGGATGGCTCACCACCTATCACGCCGCCATTAGCATGTTTCGCTGGATAAACAAGCATTGGCTGAACGCGGTAGTGATAACTGCAGCGGCTGGCGTAACGGCAGCATTGGTTCCATTTGTCATACGGTGGATGGACCGTAGGACTAAGGAGCGGGCTGACCGGCGGCAGGCAGCCAGTCTCCGGCGAGATCCAGCGACGCATGAGCTCTACCTGGAGATCGTTCGAAGCGTTGCTCCCGCCACTGGCCTGCGAGACCGCGGCGCCGAGCTCGCCGCCCTCGCGTCGTTCTGTGCCGGTGAGGATGGGATTGGTGGTGGTGGCAGGCCGAGGCGTGGGCGGGCAAGTCGGCCCTGCTAGCAGCGTTCGTACTGGACCCGCCACCCGCGGTCGTTCCGGTTTCCTTCTTTATCAATGGCAGGCAGGCGGTGCAAGATACGTCTGCGGGATTTCTCCGGGTTGTCACTAGTCAATTGGCGAGGCTCAGCGAGGTCGAGCGGCCTGCATACCTTTCGGCACAGGATCAGATGGCTTTCCTGCATCACCTGCTGCACCAGAGCGCCGGCGTTGTCCAAGGTAAGGGCCAGCGGCTGGTACTCGTAGTGGACGGGCTAGATGAGGACGGCAGCAGCGCTGCCGGGCTGTCTTCGATCGCCTCGATGCTGCCTAAGCACCTGGATTATGGCGCCAAGGTGATCGTTTCCGGCCGCCGGAACCCCGGGCTGCCGACAGACGTCCCAGCAGACCATCCCCTGCGGCGAGATGAGGTGGTGCGCACCCTAAGTGCCTCCCAGCACGCCAAGAACGTCAAGGAGTCTGCTGAGGGAGAGCTCCAGCATCAACTGCGCGGTCCTGAGGTACGCCGGGACGTGCTCGGTCTTCTAGTGGCAGCGAAAGATGGTCTCACCGTCGGGGACCTAGCCGAACTCACCGGGCTGGTGCCCTACGAACTAGATTGGATCTCAAGGACGGCGATTGGGCGGACGTTCGTTTCCCAGCCTGCGCTCAGCAGTACCGGCGCTGCGGAAACCATCTTCATCATTGCTCACGATGAACTGGGCAAGGAGGCGGCCCGAGCGCTAGGGCCGGTCAGGCTGAAGGGCTACCACGATCGGCTGGATGAGTGGGCCGACAGCTACCGTGCCCGCGGCTGGCCGCCTGATACTCCGGCCAATCTGCTGCGCGGCTATCCCGAGATGCTCCGTCAGCAGCATGACGATCAAGAACTGATGATCCTGGCCGCCGACGGGTCCCGTCATGACCGGATGCTCGCGGCTTCCGGTGGCGATGTGGATGCCCTAGCTGAGATCGATGCCGCGCTTGCGGCTGCAGTCACCCAGCAGGTCCCGGATCTGACCCTGGTGGCCCGCGTGGCTTATCAGCGGGACCGGCTCAGGGATCGCAACACCCAGATTCCAGCTGAGCTGCCTGTGGCCTGGGCGCGCCTCGGCCAGCACAGTCGGGCCGAGGCCCTGGCCCGTTCCATCGTCCGGACCAGACCACGCGTGCAGGCGCTGGCCGGGGTAGGTGAGGTCTATGCGGAGGCTGGGCTGGCTGACGCGGCGGACCGGCTGCTGGATGAAGCCAACGTGCTCGCCGATGCTAGCTCGGATCCTCACGAACGGCACTGGGCACTCGGCGTCGTTGCGGGAGGGCTGGCTCGCGCTGGTCATTCGGCCCGCGCTGAGGACATGGCCATTGCTATCCCGGACTCGTATTCACAAGTCCGGGCGTTGGCGAGCGTGGCTGCCGGGCTGGCCCGAGCTGGCGACTACGACAGGGCCACAGCTATCACCGCCTCTCGGCCGATGCCGAACTCGCGGCAGAAGCACCGTAACGCGGCGTGTGTCAAGTCGGGCGGGTGCTCCGCCGTCTCCTCGTGCTCTGCCTAGCTTTCAAGCGGGTTGTTCCCGGCAGCGTGAATCGAGCTCGGTGAGGAGACGGGCGGGGCTGCCCATGCTTCTGCGCGAGGCAGGTTCCCCAAGGGACATTCGGGCTCGCCCCGCCCGGGTCTTTGATCGCCGCGGCTGGGCTGCCGCTGGCTGTGGTCAGGACGCTCAGGTTGCCTGATTCAGGCGGCGTGCTGCAGCGATGCACCTCCGGCTGCGATGGCGGGATCCCAGGTCACCCGGTGAGTGACGACGACGTGGATCCAGCGCAGCAGGGCTGCGGCGCAGGCGGTGCGGGCCTGCTGGCGGGCCAGCCGGTTGTCCTGGCGGGTGGTGAGGTGGGTGAACCGGGCGGCCATGACCGGGTTGTCCGGCATCGCTGCCCATACCGCCCGCCAGGCGGCCAGCCGCAGGCCAGGCCGCCCGCGGCCGGAGATGGAGGTCGTGCCCTGGTGCTCGCCGGAGGCGTTGTCTCGCGGGCACAGCCCGGCGTGCTTGACCAGCGATCTCGGTGAGGCGAAGCGGGCCGGGTCGCCGGTCTCGGCGAGGATCGCGGCGGCGCCTACGGGGGTGAGCCCGGCGATCGTGGTGACCAGGGCGGTCAGGCCGAGGTCATCCAGGACCGCTACCATCCGGGCCTCGGCGCCGGCCAGCCGGGCGCAGGTGTCCCGCCAGTCGCCCAGCGCCAGGTGCGCGCGTTCCAGCGCGCCCGGGCGGTGCACCATCACCCCGGCCGGGTCGCGCAGCGCGGTGAAGACAGCCCGCACGATCCGCAGGCACGGGCGAGTCGCGCCCCACCGGGGCAGCTCGCGGCGGACCGCGCCCTCGAACCGGGCGGGGCCCAGGCGGACTACGCGGCCCAGGTCACCGGCGCAGCGGTCCAGCACGACGGCCAGCGCCGCACACCAGGTCGTCGACCGGAACGGGCTGCCCGACGCGCCCAGGACCGCGGGCCAGGCGCATTCCAGCAGGTCCCGGATCTGGTTAACATGCGCCGTGGCACCGGTGGTCAGCTGGCGGCGGCGCGCCCCGAGGTGACGCAGCCGCGCCCACACCGCATCCGCCCGCTCGGGCTCGTAACAGCGCAGCTCGCTGGCCAGCCGCGCAATCAGCACCGCATCCTTGGGATCGGACTTGTCCCGGGTCAGGTCCTCACCCTCGCGGGACCGGCAGGCTCAGCAGCGGCCGGACGCACACCAGCGCCAGCCCCCGGCCATCGGCGAGCTGATCCAGCACCCGCCACCGGTGCCCGGCCGGCTCGCACGCCACCGTCACCAGCGCGAAACCCGCCGCGGACGCCTTCGCCACCGCCCAGTCCAGCAGGTCGCCCAGCTCCCACGCCCGGGCACTGACCCGCCGCCGGGCGATCACCCGCGAATCGTGATCCGTCACCACCGCGGCCTGCTTATCATCAGCCAGGTCGATCCCCACGATCGCATGATCAAAGGGCAGCAGCTGCCGAAGCCGCGCCAGCCGCGCGCTCCGGTTGCGATCCCCCCGGGACAAGCCACTACGGTCACTCATGGACGTCCTCCTTGATGCGCTGGGATACGAACCCGACAACCGCATCAGGAGGACGTCTCCACATCCAGCACCGACGCGCATAAGGAGTTACTAGAGGACGTTCGCACTTACGAAGCCCGTCATGCCGCCGCCTAATCAGCGAAGATTATCGTTTATTATGCGCTGAAAGCCCTCTGCCCTTTGTTTGGTCCAGCGTTGTCAATACGTGCTACATGCACCGAAGATACATTCTTGACCCAGACAGGATTACTGCCGCCTTCTGGCACAGCAGTAGAATCCCCAGCGCCGTCCGGACCTCATCAAATGCCGAAGCTACAGGTTCAATGCGGCCCACCTACCCGCAGGCTAGCTTCACACACTTAAAAGGCCCAGGGTACGCAGAAGACGTCTACGGCCTGTGGTCTCTTCCCGGGTACTGGTGTTCCTGGCGTAAATACCATTTTAGTGCCTACCGTCAGATCGTCGAATGCACGACGGTCTCTCAAAGATGAGGCATGAAAGAAGTAAGACCCACCTTTCGCAGAAATAAACCCATAGCCGCCGGAGCTGACGATATTTTGCACCGATCCAAGGCGCCTACCAAAGTGATCTATATCAGCCCGTCGGCGGCGCTCAGTCAATCGCGCTGCCAATTCTCGATTTTTCTCAGCAATATAATTCTCAGGTGACTCGTTCTTGCCGCGCTCGGCGAAATCGCTTAGCACCAAGCATAGATCGAGTGCTTCGACGACGAAAGTGTCTGGTGCACCTTGTTCGATGACCTCCATCACAAACTCAATATCTTCCGCCATAGTCGCCCACTCTCCGGCCTTGGCATCCTGCTCTGCCGCGATTGAGCCAGTCGTCAAAAGCTTCACAATTGCAATCGAATGTTCCTGAGAACCATCGTGTGTACTTCGAATTGCATAGGCCCCCGCCTCCATTGCGGCTCTTGGATCCCCAAGGCTGAGATGGGCGTCGGCAATCGCCAGTTGAATAGTTGCCGAAGCTCTATCTAGCGCCGCTGCACGCTGCAACTCGACCAATCCCAATGCAGGATCAAAGCCGGAGTTAACAAGAAATGAGCCGAAGAAGAAAGCAACATGCGAATCTGATGGAGCAAGATCTTTCGCTCGCGAATATGCCTCAAAGGCTTCTCCGTAGTTCATCGATCGCTCATGAACCAGACCTTCTACTCTTGCTGCTTCGGGATACCCGGGCGCTAGTTGAGCAGCTTCGTGTGTTAGTTGAAGTGCTTCGTCGTATCTCTCCAGGAACCTCAGATCAACAGCTTCACGTAGGCGTCGCGCTGCACTGTAATCTCCAACACCGCGAATATCGATCGTTTCCTCTGCGTACGGATTGCGAGCATATGCCGCCTGCAGGCCCCCACCGATCGCGTACAGGTCACGCTGTCTATCGGCCAACCATCTTCTCTCATCAATTTGTACATTGAGCGTTCGCAGAAGATATGCACGGGCAAAGTCGCTAAGTTCAAGTCCCGTTCCTGACGCACCACCTCTGACTTGAGTTACAAAATTGGTAGTCGTGAGTTCGAGGACGACACGGCGGGCGCGCTCAGCATCGAAGTCATTAAGGAAGGCCAATTCAGCTAGGGTATGCGAGCCAGGTACAACTAAGCGCCTATCCATAAGTTCTGCGCGTAACCGGGATGAGGCTGCCGGGGGCCGTTGACATCAGCCTCGCCGGGGGTTGGATCGAGGTTGCCTCCAACGTCCACCCACCCGGCGAGGTCGTGGTCAGTATGCGCCCGGTCAGCGTGTTCGCCAACGGTCCAGGCACCGAGATCGAGCAGCTGCGGGCTGAGTTGCAGGGCCGGTGGCGGCAGGCGGCGCGGGCGGTGATGGTGCTGCTGTCGCTGCACGGCTTACCACCTGCGAAGATCGCCGAGCTGCTGGACTGCCACCCGGCTACCGTGCGCCGCTGGATCAGCCGGTTCAACAGCGAAGGGCTGGCCGGGCTGGCCGACCGGCCCCGGTCCGGGCGGCCCCGGCTGGGCGCGTGCCGGCTGGCCAGCCGGATCGCCGCGCTGCTCGAGCGCCCGGGCCCGTGGACCCTGCCGCAGATCCGGCGGTACCTGGGCTGGCCGCAGGTCAGCATGCGCACCTTGTACCGGCGGGTCCGGCTGGTGGCGATCTGGCGGCGGCCGAAGCTGACCGCCCGCGGCGACCCGGACCATGACCACGTGGTCGCCGGGATCGTGGCCCGGCTGCTGGAGCTCCCGCGCCGGTCGGTGGTGCTGGCCGAGGACGAGACCCACCTGAACCTGCTGCCGCACGTGCGGGCCAGCTGGACGCTGCGCGGCGCCCGCCCGCAGGTCCTCACCCCGGGCACGAACCGCAAGGTCACCGTGCTCGGCGCGATCGAGATGAGCACCGGCGCCTGGGTGTACCGGCTGGGCCGCCGCTGCGCGGCGGACTTCATCGCCCTGCTGGACCAGCTGCTCCGGGCCTTCCCGTCCGCCCCGGTGATCGTGGTGATCTGCGATAACGACAGCATTCACCACGCCCGCAAGGTCACCGCCTACCTGGAGAAGCATCCCCGGCTGGAGCTGCTGTACGGCGCCCGGTACAGCCCGCACGATAATCCCGCGGAGCGGATCTGGGCCGCGCTGAAGAACTACGTGGCCAACACCGCCGTAACCTGGCCCGGACGGCTGAGACAGATCCACTCCTTCTTCCGTAACCGCTCACCCGATCAGATGCTGGCTACCGCCGCCCCCTGGACCAGCCCCTGGCTGCCACCGGGTTACGAACAGAACTTTTGGAATGCTGCTTAGCATTGACCGCAAAGCCGCCTTGCCATCATCTGTCAGGTATTCGAAGACGTTTGACATGCAGAAATCAAGGACAAGACCGTTATCTGACAACAATTCCTCTGGCAATCTGCCTGCCTGGATTCCCGCGACAAACCACTTAATATATGCCGGGCGACCACCCATCGGCCTGGCCCAGCCCGCAAGCTGTTCATCGGTCGAGTCCGCCAAGAGCGCTATGCCCCGGGTACGTCCCAGAATCCGCAGGAGTTTCACGGACTCATCCAACCCGATTCCGGAAACTGTAAATGGCTGCTCGGTCTTTACGCCGATACGACTGGTAATCAAGACTTTACTCCCTACGGGAATGTCCCGCAGGAAAATTGGAATGCGGTCATCCAGAACCGTCTCGACGTTATCGAGTACTAGCAGGGTTGGGAATGAGCCAATCATATCGAGCAACTCAGAGATTACACTATCGCGCTCGCCTATTCCGCCAAGTTCGACTGCCGCAGAGGCAAATAGGCCCAGTGAATCCTCAACTGCTGTATTAATGCGAGCAATTTCGGTAGAGGTGAGTTCGGCATTCTTTGCCGATACCCAGACAACCGCTTCGAACGGGCAGTCGTTGCTATCCACCAAATCGTAACATAGCTGGAGCGCAAGAGCAGTCTTCCCGATTCCGCCGTCACCAAGGATCGTAATTACCGGCCACGCGCCCATAAGAGCACGTTTTACTTGCCGTCTCTCCTCGCGCCGACCGAGCAAGGAAGTCTCATCGAAGTCTGGCGGTGGTAGATTATTCGCCACCGCTGTCGACGGATCTATTATAAGCTTAGCATCTATCTTGTAGATATAGCCCGGATCAGCCTTGACTTCTCTAAGAGTCCCCGCCGAATTTTCCCAGTCAAAGCCGGGAGTGGTTATGAGGGCCTCGACAAAGTCGAGCACCTTCGGTAGATCATCGATTTCGAGAGGACGGTTATGGGCTACTCTATTTCTAACAAGTGCCAACCCTTCCGCAGAGGTATTGAGAGTTTTTAGTGGTGTAGCTAGGTCATCGGATAGCCGACCTCGGTTTCGCATGACAACGTCAAACGAATCTTTAAAGTCAACGTATGGAAGCAGGCCAGCCAGATGCTCGGCATTCGCTCGCTTGTCCAGCTGGCGCCGTTTAACCGCTCGTTCAGTCAGGGCTGGCCCGAGGATCTCAATAGGCGCCACACCTTCTGCGTGCAGCTGTATCAGGTTCCGCAGATCTTCTTCCACAGCCCACAGAAGTACATAAGCCAATCGGCTAGAGGCGCTAGGCATACGTTGCCCTCCCCGAGCACAAGCATGGTGCTAACCATGCGAAGTAGTTCGACATCGAGCGGATACTACGCCTCCCTGGGCGTTCGCGCACTACCTTGCCGCTGCTGGTTCGGTAAAATTTGAGTATGCGGGCGAGCAGGCGCCGCGTCTGGCCCGGCCTCAAGTGGGCCAGTACGGATCTACTACCGGTCGGCTAGGCTGCAGCCAAGCCTGGCGTCAAGATTTTCAGTCGGTTGGTATCGACCTTTTACAATGCTTTCTTAGTGCTGCGATTTTTCGAGCCAGAGCTTCAAGGCACTCAAGAGAAGAATGTCCACACTCTCATCGGTCATGTGAGTTAGACCCAGTCGAGGAACCCGAAGCCCTGATAGCTGGGAGAGCCGACAGCCGCTGGCGCGCATGGCAGGACGAGATCATCGTCATGTGCGGGCTGCGGTCGCCGCAGGAGGCGCGGAACCGCCCTGAACGGCTGCGGGCCTGTGGCGCGCCGACCTGTTTGATCGTCTTACCGACGCGCCGGGGACGTTCGGGGTCGCGCACTGCCATCCGCAGTTCCTGGGTCTTGAGCCCTGCCCGCGGGTCTGGGATGCGAAGCTGACCGCTGATCCGTGGAGCTGGCTCGGGGGACCAGTTCGCTCAGCTGGGCGCGGCTGGCGGAACGGAGCCGTGGCCGGTTAACCCGGCGGATGGCCCGCAGCTCAGCCGGCTCTCGGCCGAGATCGTGTCGCTTGCCCGGCAGCTCGGACCTGATCGCTGCAGGTCCGCAGCCCGGTGCTATGAGCTGACCCGGGACGCAGCTAAATCGGTCCGGCTGATGACCGGGTATCTGCGCCTGCCAGGCCTGCTCGATCAGGAGCGGCTGGCCCGTGGCGAGGGACGGGCGTGCAGGATGCGGCTCCCGTCTGAGGAGGAGACGGCGCCGTCGGGCGCGCGGGACGGCGCACCGCCTGGTCCGTGATGATGATGTCCGGCTGGCTCGCTGCGGCCTCGATCGGCTCGGATGGCTGGCAGTTGGGTGCGGAGCTCAGGGGAAAGCCCGAGGGTCCCCGTACCGTCCGGGACTACGGTCCGGTGACTGGCGCTGGTGGCCTGCTGGCTGTTCGCGGCGGGTCCTACTGGCCGGTGGCCGCCTTGAACCTGGCCACCAGGTCGGCAGGCACCCGGCCGCGGTCTTTCACCTCGATACCCTGCTCCTTGGCCCACTCGCGGACCTCGGTGGTATTCAGGCCGCTCGCCGATCCCTTGCGGCCACCGCGCGCGGGCCGCTTGGCCGTGCTGCCGACGCGCCTCGCGGAACCTGCGTAGCGGGCCAGCGCGTCCCGCAATTCCTTGGCGTGGCCGGCGTTCAGGTCGATCTCATACTCCGCCGTCCAGACCGAAACGGACGGTACCTTCAGCGTCACTGCCGTCAAGGTCATCGATGAACAGGGTCCGTATCTTCTGAGCCACGACCGCTCGAGTCCTCTCACTGATCTCTGCTGCACATAGTGTATGCAGTTAAGTTGACCAAGCGTACAGCCACGGGGCATGCTCACACGCGACACGCCAGCATCAACTGGCACCAGGCCGGGCAAGCGAGCTCTTTCAAGGATAAACAGCGACCGCACGCCGCTACGTCCTTACCCTCGGTATCTCATGGCTAAGTTAGCGTGGGAGCAGTCCAGGGCCGTTACGAGGTAACTATCCGTAACGTCAGTAACACTACGCAGCCATGAACTTGAGTGACCTCGTCCGGTCGCGGCAGATCCATTCTGTGGTTTCCTTGATGCCGTTCTTGCTTTTCAGGCGGATCAGGCCTATTGCGAGGTTATGGAGGGAAGCGAGAGCCTGCGGTCCTTCGCCGATCCAGGCTTGATCATGATCTTCCCTGTATACGGTGTCGCGGATGTAGTGGCTTTTGTTCTCGATTCCCCAGTGATTGCGGACGTGCCGGTTGATGTAGGCGGCGGTCATCTTCTCCTCGCTCCTGCTAGTAAGGACGAGGGTGTATTCTTTGCTGATGCGGTCGCCGGATATTTCGAAGGTCTCGCGGCGTATGCAGGCAATCTGCTTGACGTGCGGGAAGTCGATACCGCCGGCACTTGCGCACCAGCAGGACCACTTTTTTATCCGGCCACGGTCGTGTTCTTCCACGACGTCGTGCGGGGCTTCGGGCAGCAGCGGGTAAATTTTCGCCGCTACCGCTTCACACAGGGATGGCTGATTTCTCTTGAGGGTTATCAGGTAGTCCCGCCCCTCTTTTCCAGCGATGATCTTCGCGGTGTCTTCCTGTGCGTGCGCCGCATCTGCGGTTACCAGGACAATTGCGCCTTCCGGAATTTCCGCCGCGTTCAGAAGTGCTTCCACCTGGGTGATCTCGTTGGTGCCGTCGGGGACCCTGACCTGCGCTATCGTTACAGCCTCGTCGTGCAGCAGTGCGGAAAACATTGTGACCTGGCCGTTTTCATCGGTCCATGCACCGCGCATTACCTTCCCGTCGAGCGCTAGTATCCACTCGCCTTTCTCGTCTTTTCTGGCACGTGCGGCGATCCAGGTTCCTGTTATCCGGTCGAGTTCGGCGGCTTCGATCATGGTCAGCACGTTCCAGATGACCGACATGCTGGGCCATGCATACCGGATCTTGAACCAGTTCCATCTCGCGCCGAGCTTTCTCAGCAGGGACTGGGGTATGTCGGCCGCGTGGCGGGCTATCTCCGAGTAGGTCTTTGCCCCGGCTAGCATCGCCATCACGCAGACCACGAGGACATATTCAAGAGGATACTGCCTTCCCCGTCGGTCGCGAGGATCGGTGACGGATCCAAGCATGTCCAGCAGGGCAGATATATCTGTTTCGTCGGATTCCTCATTCCGGGTGGCACGGGCATCAGGACTTGACGAGCCGACGGCAGAATGCCAGAATGACACGGGATGGCCTTCTCTTTGGGATGTGCGTTTGTGTGGTAACAGCCATTATCCCGGAATAGAGAAGGCCATCCTCATGTAATTAGACGGCGTGATGAGAAAGTAATTCAGGGCAGAGCGGCGGTTGCGGCCAAATGTCGGTTGCGCAGCGCCTCAACTTCGGAGTGTAGCTAAGTAACTCCCGTGGGCGATCTCGAAATGGCCCTGGGAGCAGTCGGACCTCAGGTCAGTGACAACACTTGCCACTGAGCGTTATCCTTTCGCCAGTAAATTTTAGAGCGCATGCAACAGATCGATGCCGAGAGGGTTATCAGAAACTCTCCAGCGTGAGCTTTCGCGGATCTCCATTTAATTGTTAGTATAGTTCTAATTTCGGCACGGCGCGCCTAAAAGACAGCGGCTCCCCACATCGGTAGAAAGGAGGTGCGAACCAAAGCCTT
>WNGJ01007021.1_pt1 | contig 11966 bp, 9 predicted proteins | sample 5400611 | NCBI WGS metagenome assembly WNGJ01 (sample SAMN13153375, study PRJNA577476) | soil metagenome | isolation source: 40 cm soil or saprolite under Garry oak tree replicate 1 | place: USA:California | collected 2016-06-15 | reverse complement strand
GCTGGCGCTCGATCCCGAACTGGTCTTCCTGGATGAGCCGACCTCGGGCCTCGATCCGATCGGCGCCGGCGATTTTGACGAACTGGTCCGGACCCTGCAGCGCACTTTGGGCCTGACCGTTTTCATGGTAACCCATGATCTCGACAGCCTTTATACCGCTTGTGACCGTATTGCCGTGTTAGGGAACGGCAAGATCATTGCCGCGGGATCGATGGCCGACATGCAGGCCTCGCAACATCCCTGGTTGAGGGCCTATTTCCACGGCAAGCGCGCCCGCGCGGTCATGGGCTAGGGCATGATCCGGTTTTCGGAAAAGATCATGTTCGAACAAGAAGCTTAGAGGATCGGAGTAGCTGGATGGAAACGCGGGCGAACTTCGTCCTGATCGGATCGTTTACGCTGGCAGTGATCGCCGCGGCGTTCGGCTTCGTGCTGTGGTTTCAGTCGCTGCACACCACCAAGGCGCGCAGCCCGGTCCGCATCATCTTCGAAGGGCCGGCGGCCGGTTTGCGCAACGGCGGCAGCGTCAATTTCAACGGCATCCGGATCGGAGAAGTGGTTTCCGTGAAGCTGGACAACCCGCGTCGTGTTGTCGCACTGGCCATGGTCGAGAACAACGCCCCGATCCGCAAGGACACGCTGGTCGGGCTCGAATTTCAGGGGCTGACCGGGGTCGCGGCGATATCGCTGAAGGGTGGTGCGGAGGCGGCCCCCAGTGTTCCCCTGGATGAGGATGGCGTGCCGGTGCTGACGGCCGATCCGAACGCGCTGCAGGACGTGACGGAGGCGATCCGCGGCACGCTGCAGAACATCAACCGGGTCGTCGCCGACAACCAGGAGGCGGTCAGAAGCTCGCTGAAGAACCTCGAGACGTTCACCTCGGCCTTGGCGCGCAATTCCGAGAAGATCGACGACGTGATGCTGAAAGTCGACGGCGTCATGGGCAAGGCTGACAATCTCATGCTCGGTCTCAATACGCTGGCCGGCGGCAAGGAGGGCGGCGAGCTGTTTCAGGCGGTGAAATCGATCCGCGAGTTGGCGGAAGATTTCGACAAGCGATCGGGCACGTTGATGTCCGATGGCCGCCGCACCCTCGGCGATATCAGCCGCGCGGTGAACAATCTCGACCGCAACCCGACCCGCCTGCTGTTTGGCGCCAGCAACAGCAGCAATAGCAACGCCGCGTCTCCGGCTGCGGCGGCACCTACAGCCGCGGCGACGGAGCGGAAGCGGCAGTAGGAAGATGATTAAAACCTCAAAATTCGATGCGGCAAATTATCTTAAGAGCCCGCAAGCCATGGCCGACTACCCGTCGGAAGCGCTGGCGACAGACGATCCCGAGTTCATTTGCGATGGCGGTAATGGTCTGTTCCTGAGAGCGCCGTCAGGTGCTGCAATTTTCGACCCTGGAGCCTTTCGGTTCTGACGAATTACCCCAGCCGTCCGGCCGCGTGGGCGAGCAGGGTGTAGACCAGCCCGGTTTCGGACACGAGGTGGCTGCGCAGCACCGAGGGCCCGCGTTCGTCGCGCGCGACCTCGTCGAGCAACCGCTCGAATTCGGTGATGTAGCGGTCGACCGTCTGCTTGAAGTTGCGGTCGGCGCGATACTTGCGGGCGACTTCATCGAAGGCCTTCTGGCCGGCCGGCGTGTAGAGCCGCTTGGAGAAGGCCTTGCTCTCGCCGCGCTGATAGCGATCCCACATCTCGCCTGCGAGATTGCGATCCATCAGGCGGCCGCTGTCGAGCGACAGCGACGCCAGCGGGTTGTCGCCGGCTCCTTGCTGGGCGGGGCGGCCGCGCGGGACATCGCGGTTGGTACCGCCGGTGTCGGCGCGGCTCAGCAGGTCGGACAGCCATCCGTCGCGTCCCGGCTCGGGATTGGTCGGGCTGACAGGCGGTGCTTCGGTGCGGCGCGGAGCCGGCGCGCCGAGGTCAGGCGGCGGCAAATTCGATGCGCTGCCGCCGTCGCGCGGGCGCGGCGCCGCCCGCGGTTGCGGCTCGTTGCGCACGGGGGCTGCGGCCAGCATCGCCTCCTCGTCGCGCGGAGCGCTCGGGCGGCCCGAACTCACCACGTCCATGCCGCGGCCGTGTCGCGCGACGATCCGGTTCAGTTCGGCCAGCGCCTCTATCTGGTCGACAATGACCTTGCGCATCTGCGAGGTGCTCTCGGCGGCTTCCTGCGGCATTTCCAGCACGCCGCGGCGCAGATCGTTGCGCGTGGCTTCCAGCTCGTTGTGCATTTCCGATGCCATCAGCTTCATGCTCTGCACCATCGCGGCGAACTTTTCCGCCGACTGCTTGAACATCGCGTCGGCGTCGTGCGTGGTCTGCTGATAGATTTCGCTCATGGTGTCGGCCGTCAGCCGGCGTTCCTCTTCGGCCGCCGCGCGTACCGACTCAAACTGCCGGCTGATCGCGGCGGAACCCGCACCGGCCGTTTCCGCGACCACCCGCGCGATATCGCGCGCGCGCTCCTCGGCGGCAGCCAGCGATTCATCCAGCAGGCCGGTGAATCGCGACAGCCGCTGATCGAGATCGGCGGTTCGCAAATCGATCGTCGTCACCAGCGATTCAAGCGCCGATCTGCGCTCGGCGACGGAGGCGGCGGTGCTTTGGTTGCCTTGCTCGACCGCGGCAGCGGCATTGGCGAGCGCCTTGCCGTGATTGTCGAACTGGCCGGAAAGCGAGCCGAGATCGTCCAGCGCCTTGGCGGTCTTGGTGTTGAAGATCGACAACTGGTCTTCCAGCGTCTGGGTAGCGATGCCGTTGCGCGAAGTGACATCGTTCATGGCCGACACGAAGTCGGCCACGCGCGTGACCAAAGCGCGCTCCAGCGAATTGAGATTGTCGTGGGCGCCGGTGAGCACTTCCTGCAGCAGGATATTGCCTTCACGCAAGCGCTCGAACAGGGCGACCGTGTCGGTGCGCAGGATCTTGCTGGTTTCCTGCATCTCGGTCACCGCCGCGATCGATACCTGACGCGACTGGTCGATGGCCGCGCGCGAGGCCTGCTCGAGGTCCTTTAGCGACTTGCTCACGGCGCCGGTGGCAAACTCGCCGGCGGAAGTAATCGAGCGTGCGACGTCGGAGCCGTTGGTCGCCATCGATTGCGAGAATGTCTGTCCCCTGGTTTCGATGGCTTTCAGCGCATCCGCCGTGACGCGGTCGATATCGGCCGTGAGCTGGGTGGTCTTGGCGCCGATGGCCTCGACCAGCGATCCACGCTTGCCATCGATCATTTGCGACAGGCGATCGGTCTGCTGTTGGACGTAGGTGACGATTTCGTCGGTCTTGCCGGTCATGGTCGAACTGAAGGTGCCGCCGGCAGCGAGAACCGAGCGCTCGACCTCGACCGAGGTCGTTTTCACCCTCGAAGTTACTTCGTTGGATGCCGCCACCAGAGCGCTCTGCGCGTTGAGCGCGCTGGTCTGGATATTGTCCGTGGTGTTGGCGGTGACCGTGCTGAGCGACCGCTCGATATCAGCCGAAATCGCCTTGATCTGGCTGGCCGCCTCCGACGATGCGGCGACCAGCGTGCCCTGTGCCTCGCGCGCTCCGGCGACTACCGTACTTGCCGCTGTCGTACCGGCGGCCGTGAGGGTTCGCTCGACGTCGGCTGCCAGTGACTTGACCTGGTTGGACGCATCCGCCGAAGCCGCGACCAGCGTGGTCTGGGCCTCACGCGCGCCGGCGACCACCGAACTTGCGGTCGCGGTGCCGGCGGCCGAGAGGGTGCGTTCGATGTCGGCGGACACTGATTTGATCTGGTTCGCGGCCTCTCCGGAGGCCGACACCAGGGTAGCTTGCGCATCGCGGGCGCTGGTCAGGATCGAGTTCGCCGCCCCGGTGCCGACCGCGGTGAGGGCGCGCTCGACTTCCGCCGAGGTCAGCTTCAGCTGTGCGCCGACGTCGGAGGACACCGAAAGCAGCGACTGTTGCGCGGCGCGGGCGCCGGTCTGGATGGTCTCGCTGGTATTGACCACGAGGTTCGTGAGCGAGTGCTCCGCATCTTCGACGTGGGATTTGATCCCAAGCGACAATTCCTCCGCGCGTGCCATCAGGCCGTCGCTGGCCTGCCGCCCGCTGCTCTCGATGCGGCCCGCGACGGCTTCGACGCGCGAACCCAACAGGTCTTCGAACTGGGCGATGCGCGTATCGATATCGACGGCAACCGCGCCGACGCGGGTTTCGATGCCCTGATGAATCTCCTGGAACCGCGCCGTGACGGTGTTGGTCAGCTGGGCGCTGCGGCCATCGATGGTCTCGGTGACATGGGCGATGCGCCGGTCGACCGCATCGATCGCCTGCGCGGTGCCCTCGCTCAGCGAGGAGGTGAGCTGGTTGAGGCGCGCGTCGATCGAGTAGATCGCCTGCGCCGCGCCATCGGTCAGCGAGGTCGCCAGCGTGGCGAGGCGGTTGTCGATGGTCTCGGTCACCGACTTCGCTCTTGTGTCGAAGGTATGGTCGAGCGATTTCAGGCGGCCGTCGACGGAATCGTCGAAGGATTTGATCTTGCTGTCGAGCGAAGTGTCGAGATTGGCCACGCGGGTTTCGAGCGTGGTCTCGAATTGCATCAGACGCTGGTCGAGCGATGCGGTGATCTCGCCGCCGTTTGAGGTCAACCGGCTGTCGAAGGTATCGACATAGCTCTTCAGGTTTTCCGCGATCTCCTGCGTGCGTTGACCCATGCGCTCGACGATCTCGCCGCCGAAGGTCTTGACGGTGCGGTCGAATTCCGAGATGTGGCGAGTGATCAGGGCGCCCAGCGTGCCGCTGTCGCGCGCGAATTTTTCCGCCAGCTCGCCGCCCTGGCTCTTCACCAGGTCATCGAATGCGCTCATCTGCAAGGCGAGCGCGTCGTGCGCGGTCTCGGTCTGGCTGACGACCTTCGCCACCAGCGTGTTCACGGTGACGTCAAGCGCTTCGCTGGCCTTGTCTCCGCTGGTGAGGATGCGGCCGGCGAGGTTGTTGCCGGCTTCGTCGATCTTGCTCACGAGATCGCCGCTGCGCAACTCGAGTTCCAGCAGCAGCGAATCGCCGGAATTCTTCAGCGAGTCATGGACCTGTTCGGTCCGGTCAGAAATTCCGTCGACGATGGTGGAAGAGCGTTGTTCGAATTCGCTGGTGATGCGGTCGATCCGCTCGTTCAGCATCTCGTGGACGCGGTCGGCCAGGTCGACGAATTCGTCATGGACGTGGCCGGTCTTGAAGTTGAGGCTGGTGGTCAGGCGCTCGCTGGCGTCGAGCACCGCGCGGGTGGTTTCGGCGCTGGCTTCCTCGAGACGATCGAGCAGGTCGCCGCCGCGTTCGCCCAGCGCAAGGATCATGTTGTCGCCGGCGTTGCTCAAGGCGCTCGTGATGTGGGCACCGCGTTCCTCCAGCGCTCCGGTGATGCTTTTTGCAACCTCATCGACGCGAGATGCGATCGCATCCGAGATCAGTGCGATGTCGTGGCGCAGGTCGATCTGCACGCCGGAGATCGCGCTGCGAACCTGTTCGGCCTGGCCGACCAGATTGTCACGCTGATGGGCGATATCCTGCAGCAAGGCGCGGATGCGCACCTCGTTGTCGCTGTAGGCGCGTTCCAAGGCCGCGACTTCGTTGGCGACGAGGGTTTCGAGTTCGCCGGCCCGCGCAATGGCGCGCTCGACGCCGTCGCCCATGGCCGCGACTTCGCGGCGGATCGCTTGACCGACCGTCACCATCGAATCGCTGGCGGCGCCCTCGGGCTCGGAAAAGCGGATCGCAACCTGCGCCATCGACTGCGCGATCATCCGCAATTCCTGGCCGCGCCAGGAAAGGCTCGCCATGAAATAGAACAGCAAGACCGGTGCAAAGAACAGGGCCGCGAGGCCGGCGAGCACCAGGGTGCCGGCGCCCTGACCGACGGCGGCCTGCAGCGATGACAGGAAGCTCGCGGTCAGCAGCGCGGCGCCGAGAATCCAGACTCCGGCAAACAGCGTGGCGATCGTATAAACGTTGCGGGCGGGCCGGCCCTTCTGGATGGCCTGCAGAATCTGTCCGATGGTTTCGCGGTCGTCATTGGCCGCGCGACGGGTCGGACGCGGCTCCTCGATCGGCTCAAACATCGGCCGCTCTTCGCTCGGACGGGTGTCGAACGCGCCGTCATCATAGGGCGGCGTCGAAGCAGAACTCGCCGTCGTCACGTCGCTGCGGACCGAACCCCTGCCGCTGTCAACACCCACGTCGCTGATATTCAAGGCTTCCTGAATGGCGGAAAGCGCGACTTCGGTAGGGTCTTTGACCTTCTTGGGATTGTTCGCCATGTTCAGTTCAAGCCCCTCGTTTTACGTCACGCCTCCGGCGAGCCTCGCGAACGCCCCTCGCAAGCTCCTGAACCGGTCTCACGCCCCGCAAGCATCCTATTGGCTGGGCGATGCGAATGAAATGGCCGCGATTAACACAATCTTAATCATCGTTAACAGGACTGCGGCGTAAGTTCTTGCCAGTCCACAAAAATTTTTACGGGGGTAAGTCGGGGTAAGTAATGGGGCGACTCTTCGCCAAAAACAAGGCGAACTTGCGGCGGGTCAACAAAACGTTCCGTTAACCGCTTCCATGGTTGGCTGTCGAAAAATCCCGCCGTCGCTGGCGCGGGACTTGGGTTGTCGCCATGCATTATCTGGAACGGATTGACTGGATGCCATCGCCGCCGCTCGTCCCGGATGACGGTCCGATCGATATCGAACATCTTTCGCGCATGACGCTTGGCGATGCCATGCTCGAGCACGAGGTGCTGGCGATGTTCTCGGCCCAGGTTGTCAGCCTGATCGGCGCCCTTGCCGTTTTGCCCGCCGATACAGCCGCGCTGGCGCATACGCTGAAAGGTTCGGCGTGCGCGATCGGCGCATTCGAGGTGGCTGAAGCGGCCGGACGGCTGGAGACCACGATCCAGCAGGGTGGCGATCCGGCCCGGGCGCTCGCCGAGCTCAATGATGCGGTCGCGCAGGCGCGCACGGCGATTGATGGGATCCTGCGTCGGTCCTGATCTCCGAGGCCGCCAAAGCCCTTGCAAACCAGCGCTGCAGGTTTTCGTCCCGACCGCTGGCGCGGAGCGGATCGACCCGTTATAGGACTGCCCGGACCTCTCTTATCCGGCAGCACGAGCAATCATGGCCAAGATTCACTTTGTCGACCATAGCGGCGAAACCCGTACCATTGACGTCGAAAACGGCGCGACCGTGATGGAAGCTGCGATCCGTAACGCGGTTCCAGGCATCGAAGCCGAATGCGGCGGCGCCTGTGCCTGCGCGACATGCCATGTCTATGTCGACGAGGCCTGGCGCGAGAAGGTCGGTGCACCGTCGCCGATGGAAGAGGACATGCTGGATTTCGGCTTCGACGTGCGGCCGAATTCGCGGCTGTCGTGCCAGATCAAGGTCAGCGACGCGCTCGACGGTCTTGTGGTGTCGACGCCGGAACGGCAGGCTTAGCGTATGCCGCACGGTGAGCGCGCAATTTACCTTTGATTACCCGGACGGTCTGGGCCGTCTCTCGGCTGACGAACTTTAAGGCTGAGATGAAGCAATTCCCATCGCGTCGAGGGGTTGATCCGTCAATCTTACTCGTATGCTGCCAATCTTAATCTCGTCATCCCCACGGTAAGCGCGCACTCTGATGTAGCCCGGCTCCGGGATAACAAAATTTCGGAACTGGGCAGCAAAGCCAATAAGTATTTGAGGATCTGGCTCTTGATCGTCGGTGAGAGGCACGGCCTCCAGTTGTTCTTTCGAAACTTCAGCCTCAAAGGCAGCGTCTTCCTGGCCCGGCACGAATACCCTGAAAATCACCGGAAGGTAGTTTTCTGCTCTTCGCTCAGTATAGCGAACGATGATTGCAAAAGTTGGCAGCACAGCAGGAAATGCGGGATGAATTATTATTTCGGTGGTGTAGACCCCGATTAGAATTTGCTTTGCGTTCATCTCTTGACGAACGTCATCGCAAAATATCGCGGACCCGTTGGGCGAATGAGCAATGACGCTCATGCCGAAGCCGCCGTTATCTCAAATGCTGGTTTCTTGCATTCTCCTTTAAGAGAGATTTTAGCAGCGGTTTCAGTCCCCGCTACTTTCGTCAATGGAATTATATTGCCAATCGTACCCGTAATTACGCCCTCACGAGCGACGCGCGCCTTCTCGACAAGTCTCCCTAAATCGAAACTCGTCCGATGAGTTTTTGAACTCGGCACATCTTTGATGCTTGCGAACCAGTCTTCCCATTCGGGAATGTCCACCCACACGGGCAAGTCAAATGCCGCAGCGACCTCAAGCAGAGTTTGCAAAGACATCTTGCCGTAATCAGGGTCCTCATAACGGGAGATGACATTCTGAGGTTTGCCAGCGCGCTTACCTAACTCAGTTTGTGTCCATTTTCGCTCTCCTTGCTCCCGCAGGGCGCGGATCAGTGACGCAATACGCGAGCGAATTTGATCCGCGACAAATTCATCGCGGATTTCTTTGTTGGACAGCTGACCAACAAACTCTTCACTCCAAGGCAAGCCATAGGGCATGTGCTTTACTCGTACCCGCTAGAATTTCCAGTTTTCGCTTCTGTGCTTTTTCGCAAGCCGACAAGGGGACAAATTTTCCCCCTTTCTCCGTTGCCCAAAACAAGATGACAAATTCTGCATTGGAAAGATGGAAGCCGAGCGGCCGCTGCTGAACGCGGTCAGCCTTGAATCGAAGTTCGGACAACCCATCACCTGGGCCGCTTAAATTCTTAAAGTAGCCATCGTGCCATTCATCGCGAGACAATTGGGCCAGAGATGTAACCCTTGAAAGGAACCTGGCTCGAAGCTGTGTTGAGCCGCCATCATAGGTCTCCCTCACATCACTTCTGCCCGACTGGTCGATATAATAGCTGAACCGGCACATAAGCGGCAAGCGAAATATTCCATTTTTGCGATATAGTTACTTGACGATGTATTCCCTTTTTGCGATAAGCAGCTAGACTCAAGGGAAACCCGCCTAACCTATTGAGTTTAGACGGGCTTCTAAAACGGAGGCTTGGCAGAGCGGCTTATTGCGCTGGATTTACACTCCCCCCAGACCTTCCCGGGAGCAAGGGTTTCGTGAGTTCGAATCTCACAGCTTCCGCACCAAACTAGAGGTACCGCCGTGTTAGCAACGGCCCCACGATCATACACCCGGGATTTGCCCCCGAGGCGAACGACGATTTAAGCAGTATACACCTTGCGGGATGTGTTTGCCAAACTCGCTGGGGCCGACCTCGTCAGATGATGAAGGATTGTGCTCTCACGAATCTGGAGAATCTATCTCAGCACGATTGCGGCGAGCTTCCCCGGCGCAGCCAGGGCTGAAAATTCCGGATGATCTCTTCGGTGAGCGGGGTCGGCTTGCGCGTATTCTCGTCGATCAGCACCGATACCGATTGCGCCGATGCGACGCATTCGCCTTCCGAAAACACCACCTGATCGAAGGTCACCGACGTTCGCCCGAACCTGGTGACGCCAAGCCCCATTTCGATCGTGCCTGGCCAGCGCAGTTCGGCGCGAAAATGAATGTCGAGCCGCACCATGATCCAGGCCAGGCCCGCCGGCATCAGTCCGAAACCGCGGTCTTTCATCAGCGTGACGCGGCCGGTTTCGAAATAGGTCGCATAGACGGCGTTGTTGACGTGCTGATTGGGGTCGAGGTCCGCAAAACGCACGTTGTCGGACAGCCGGTAGGGGAAATCTTCCAGGCGCGGGGTCGAATCGAGGCGGGCCGGTGCGTTCACAGGGCGGGTCTCCGAAGGTTCAGGTTGTTTACAGCTCAGTTGTCGAATTGCGGCAAGGGGTTGCCGGGCTCGCCAGTGCCATATTATTGCTTTCCTCGCTGCGCCGGCTTGGTTAGACAGGCGCCGGGCCCGATGGCCGGATTCAACCGAAAAGAAGCGATATGAGCGAAGCGATCAAAACCGATGTGCTGATCATTGGCGCCGGCCCGTGTGGACTGTTCGCCGTTTTCGAACTGGGGCTGCTCGATATGAAGGTGCATCTTGTCGACATTCTCGACAAGATCGGCGGCCAGTGCGCCGAGCTCTATCCGGAAAAACCGATCTACGACATTCCCGGTATTCCCTTCGTCACCGGCCAGGGCCTGACGGAAGCGTTGATGAAACAGATCAAGCCGTTCAATCCGAGCTTCCATCTCAACGAGATGGTGGAAACGATCGAGAAGATCGGCGACCCCGGCTTTCGCCTCACCACCGATGCCGGCAAGGTGTTCGAATGCAAGGTGGTCGTGATCTCCGCCGGTGGCGGCTCGTTCCAGCCGAAGCGCCCGCCGGTACCGGGCGTCGAAGCCTATGAGGGCGCCTCGGTGTTTTATGCCGTGCGCAAGATGGAGCAGTTCCGCGACAAGGAATTGCTGATTGTCGGCGGCGGCGATTCAGCGCTGGACTGGACGCTCAATCTGCATCCCATCGCCAAGCGCGTGACGTTGTTGCATCGGCGCGACGATTTTCGCGCGGCACCGCATAGCGTCGAGCAGATGCGGGCGCTGGTGAATAGCGGGAAAATAGATCTGAAGATCGGCCAGGTCACCTCGCTCGAAGGCGAGGGCGGTCGGCTGTCCGGCGCCACCGTCAAGGGCAACGACAATGCCATCTCAAAGGTCAGATGCGATACCATGCTGCCGTTCTTCGGCCTGACCATGAAGCTCGGGCCGGTCGCGAACTGGGGCATCGCGCTGGAGAACAACCTGGTACCGGTCGAGACCTCGGCTTTCGAGACCAGCGTGCCCGGCATTTTTGCGATCGGTGACATCAACACCTATCGGGGGAAGCTGAAGCTTATCCTGTGCGGGTTCCACGAGGGTGCGCTGATGGCGCAGAAGGCCCACCGCTATGTCTATCCGGACAAACGGCTGGTGTTCCAGTACACGACGTCGTCGTCGAGCCTGCAAAAGAAGCTCGGGGTCAACTGAAATATTGCGACAGATTTCTGACGGCGTCCGGCCATTGTTGGGGGCCGTCGAAGCTGAACGCAAGCACTGGAACGGTCCGGAAAATGGCCGTAGTCTCTGGCTATTGTTTTATGGTTTGGTCGGGTGAATGGCGATGTGGACTGCACGATCCAGACTCCGGCTGGCGCTTTTGAACATGACCGGCCTCGTGTTGTTGGCAGCTACCATGTTTGCGGCACACGCCGCCGACCCCTCGGCCGCGGGACTTTGGCAGAAGACCGAGGACGGCCAGCCTGTGGGATGGTTTCTCTTCGTCGATCACGACGGCATCTTCGAAGGCGTCATCGCCAAGACCTTTCCGCGCCCCAGCGACAACCCGAATGAGATTTGCTCGAAATGCACGGATGACCGCAAGAATGCGCCGTTGCTTGGAATCTCCTTCGTTAGAGACATGAAACGCGATGGATTGAAATACGAGGGTGGCAACGTTCTCAATCCGCGCGACGGCCAGATCTACAAGGCAAAGATGAGCGTCAGTCCCGACGGTCAGACGTTGACGATGCGCGGCTATCTCGGGATCTCGCTGTTCGGCAAGGACGAGACCTGGTCCCGCTTGCCGGACACGGCGATGGCCTCGCTCGATCCCGCTATCGTCGCGAAATACCTGCCTGCGCAGGCTGGCGCCCCAGCCGCGGTGAACAAGCCCCCAGTTGCGGCGGTCAAGCCTCCGGCGGTCGCGAAGAAGAGCAGCGCGCCTGCACCCGCGCGTTAGCTAATCTGCCCTACGGGGGCTTTTGCCGGTTCACGCTGAGCCGGTGCAACTTCAACCGTCGAAAGGAGTTTTGCGGGTCATCGCGCCGCAGCGCCCGTCATCAGGCAGGGCCATATCAGGCAGGCCCATATTAGGCAGGCACATGGGCGTCTTGCGGATGGCGTGATGATAGAGTAGTGCTGCTGATTTGCCCGACGTGTCAAATACTTTCGCGCCATCGAAGGCATCATGCCAGCGACCACCTGCTACTTTGCATGGGGTTGTTT
>WNGJ01013898.1_pt1 | contig 11969 bp, 10 predicted proteins | sample 5400611 | NCBI WGS metagenome assembly WNGJ01 (sample SAMN13153375, study PRJNA577476) | soil metagenome | isolation source: 40 cm soil or saprolite under Garry oak tree replicate 1 | place: USA:California | collected 2016-06-15 | reverse complement strand
AACACGTTCGCGGCGATGGCCGGGATGGGGGCCGGCTCCGCTGCGTTTATCGTTCTAATACCGCTGTTCGTCATAATCGGACTGTTCATCGGCAGCGCGGTCGTGCATCTCTGCTTGATGATCGTCGGTGGCGCGAATCAATCGTTTGAAACCACTTTCCGTGTTCTCGCTTTCTCTCAAGGTTCCGCCGGTCCTTTGCAGATGATCCCGGTTTGTGGCGGACTGATCTCTGGCGTTTGGGGGCTCGTTTGCAGCTGCATCGGATTGGCGCGCGCCCATGATACCGACACCGGCCGCGCTGTTCTTGCCGTTTTCCTGCCGCTAATTGTTTGCTGCGGCGGTATACTGCTCGTTGGGTTGATGCTCGGTGGATTGGGCGCTTGGAGTGCATCACACCATTGACTTCCGTCAAAATGCGACTTCGCGTCCGGCGCCTTTCCCCAGGTGAAATCGATCACGAGTTAATCTGGCTGAGCGTCTCGCTTGGATCGCTGGGTCTGGCGGCAGTCTGGCTGACAATTGGTTTGCCATGGCCGCGCTGCATGTTTCATGAGATTACTAGTTTGCCATGCGTCACATGCGGCATGACGCGATGCGGGATTCAATTTTTTCACGCTCACTTCCTCGCTGCATTGAAGTGGAATCCTCTTGTGTTCACAGCACTGTGCGGCCTGACAGCCTTTGATCTCTACGCGTTTGCTGCGCTAGCAACGCGCGGGCCGCGTTTGCGGATCTGTTTTTATAATCAAACGGTGAAAACATTTGTGCGCGGCGCGGTCATCTCGGCGCTGGTGTTAAACTGGATTTATCTGCTGATGCACTGGCGCAATTTTTGAATTGTAGGGCGTTTCCAGCAACCCCGAAAGCATTCGGGGCTGACACAGACGCCCTACAATGCCAGGCAATCATAATTTTCTTCGTGCACTTCTTGTGCTTCGTGGTTGAACTTCTGGCACCATGCGAATTCTGGTCACTGGCGGGGCGGGTTTCATCGGGTCCCATCTCGTTGAACAATTGCTCGCGGCCGGGCACATAGTCGCCATCCTCGATGACTTCAACGATTTTTACGACCCCCGAATCAAGCAGGCAAACATCGCCGGTTTCGCCAAAGATGTGGCCCTTCACCGTGTCGATCTTCGAGATGACGCGTCAGTGCGGAATTTGTTTCATCGCGAAAAATTTGAAGTGATCGAGCATTTGGCCGCTCGCGCTGGCGTTCGACCATCAATTCAGCACCCACAGCTGTACTACGACACCAATGTCACTGGCACATTGCATTTGCTCGAAGCCGCGCGTGTGACGGGAGTTAAAAGATTAATCTTTGCCTCCAGCTCGTCAGTTTACGGCGCCTCAAAGATCGTGCCCTTTTCTGAAGATCAACATCTGACTCAGACCCTCAGTCCGTATGCCGCGACGAAAATTGCCGGTGAATTTCTTTGCTCGACTTACTCACACCTTTACCAGTTGCGCGTAGTGGCGCTCCGTTATTTCACTGTGTACGGTCCGCGGCAACGGCCAGATCTGGCGATTCATCAATTCACCCGGCGCATTCATGCCGGGCAGCCAATCGAGCGATTTGGCGACGGCACCACGCGCCGCGATTATACTTACATTGATGATGTAATTCAGGGAACGATGGCCGCGCTCCAATATCAGGGCCCGCTCTTCGACATTTTTAATCTCGGTGAGAGCGAGACGATTCAGTTGAAAGACTTGATCGTTGCCATCGAAAACGCGCTCGGCAAAAAAGCGAAAATCAACCAGTTGCCAGAGCAACCAGGCGATATGCCCCTGACTTGCGCAGATATTTCCAAAGCGAGAAAACTGCTCGGTTACAAGCCAACGACCCGGTTGAACGAGGGATTGCCGCGTTTCGTCGATTGGTTTTTAGAGGCTCAAAAGCGCAGGTAACCGAGCCTCAAATCGGTAGGCTATTATCGTTTTCGCGCTAGCTATTGTAGGTTCCCTGGATGATTTCGCGATTGCCATTCGAGCAGCGGGCGTCCTTCATTGCGGGCCAGGCGAAATCGGGGACAACGCTTTTGGTGGCGTTGCTGGATAATCATCCGCAGTTACTCGTGTTGCCGGAAGAAACCGCTTATTTCCCCACCGTACTCACGAAATATGCGCCGCGCGGTCGTCGCGCGCAGTTTGATTATCTGACCAAACAATCGCTGTCGAATGTGCTCTTCGGCGGACCATGCAAATGGGGTAAACGAAGCTATGCGACGTTTCCGCGCGAGAAATTTCGCGAGACGTTCAAGCGGGCGGCATTCGATCCTGCCAATGCGCAGGAAGATCTGCTCGTGCTAATGGTCAAAGCGTACGCGGCAACACTGGAACGTCCGCTCGACTCCATCGGGCGGTGGGTGGAAAAAACTCCGGCTAATCGCAATCACATTCCAGAAATTCTCCGGCGCTTTCCGCAGGCGAAAATCCTCGTCACAATGCGCGATCCGCGTGCCATTCTTGCAGCACAAATCGCGCTGGAGAAAACAAGGCAAACAGGGCGGTTCTCAACTTATTACGTGATCGCCCACTGGCTGGTCGCTGCCGCAGTAGCGCGGCGTGTGCGTAACGGTGAAATTCCGGGCTTTGTAGTGCCGTATGAGCAATTGGTCTGCGAACCAGCCAGGACGATGGCAGAGGTTTGCGCTTACCTCGAGATCAATTTCGATCCGGAAACGGTGCTGACACCGACAAAAGTGGGCCGGTTTTGGAGCGGTAACTCAGCGGCGCGCATCAACTTTTCGCAGATCAGTCCAGAACCGGCCACGCGCTGGCAGCGCGAACTGTCCGAAGACGAAATCGGATGGGTGGAATGGCACTGCCGCGATCTGATGCCGGAATTCGGCTACGAGCCAAGACTACAAGGACGCGAGCTGCGATCATTTGTGCGTCCGATTCGCGGTGAACGCCCCCGGGAGTATGCGAAGTCGCGGCTCTACTCGATCCGCGACGCAATGACGAAATCCAAATGACGAATGCTCGAAGGAACATGAAAAAGATATCGATCTCCCTGGGCAAATTTCGTAATTCGTCGTTTCTAATCCCCGCTTGCAAACCCACCCGAAGCAGGCCATAATCCCGCGAGATGTCGGGATTCTTGTTCGGTTTTCCGAGCCTCCGTTTTCTACGACGATTCAGATTTTTCGATACCACGGTGCGGAGTTTTGCACTCTGGCTGCTTCGTTGCTTGAGTCCGCAGGCTCGCCGTTTAAGACAAGTCCAATCCCGGCTCGACGAGGCGGAGTTTCCAACGGCGTCGCAGAGTGCCTTGTTTGAATGGGCTCTGGATGATTGGCGCGCTGCGGACGGTGTCCCGAATGCTTTCGGGACGCTCCGCCCATATAACAACTGGACTAAACGTAAGGATCAACATGAACTCTTATTCAACTGGGAGACGCTCGCACCGCTCGCGCGGCGGCTCCCGACGCCGTGGCAACGGCCACCCGCGTCGTCAGCGAGAAGAAGCGAAGGAGCAAAAAAAGACACTCTGGCAGCGGATTGCCGCATTCTTTGGAAACGGCACAACGAAAGCGGAAGCAACCGCGCGCAATGGCGCGCAACCTTCGCGACCAGCACGCAAACCTGAACGGATTGAAGTTACTTCCCCGCGGCTGTACGTTGGTAACTTGTCTTTCGACGCAACCGAGAGCGATCTTTTTGAATTGTTCAACGGAGTCGGACACGTTCAAAATGCGGAGGTCGTAAGCTATCGCCATAACCAACGCTCAAAAGGGTTTGCCTTTGTGCAGATGCAAACCATCGAGGAAGCGAAGCGCGCCGTGGAAGAATTGCACGATAAGGAATTCCTCGGCCGCAGGCTGGTAGTGAGCGGCGCCAAATCCGGCGAGCATCACGCGCGCTGATAACCGCGATTATCTCATCGGGAGAGTACGCTTTGGACGCGGCTCTCCCGATTCTTTTTTGGGGCGCATTTGTCGCATAGGTCCCATTTGGGCCTGACAAACTTGGACGTGCGAGGACGCTACCTTTTAATCTCCAGGTACGTTCGCGACTGGACGTGATTAGTCCCAGGCTGCAATTCTTCGACGCGCATTTGTTTTAAGAACCAGCGGCCTTCAATCTTCTGCGCGGAAACTACTTCGAAACGCTTGGCTAATTGAGCGTTCCAATCGTAGCCCTCCATGCGCATCAGCGCGCCGCTCGCCTTGTCTATCCACAGTAGCACGTTGGAATACTGCGATTCGCGCGAGGGGGCGCGCAGTTGCAGCTTCCAGCAATTGCGAGTGCGAACATTTTCCTCGCCCAGGACGCGCGCAGTCGGCCAGTAGAGAAATTTGAATGCCAGGTCCTCGTAGGTCACACCGGTGCCGCGAATTTTTTGCTTGAGCTTCGAGGCTGCGAACTGCTCGGTACCGTCACCGGTCACAAGATCAAGGCGCGAGCTGTTTTCGCCGAGACGCAATTGCAAAACTTCATCGGGGATTGCGAATGAATAGCGAATCAGCGGTCCGTTTTGGACCAGGTGAAATGGAACGACAATATTATCCTGGCGAAGTTGTCCCTGAAGATCGATTTGCTGTCGCGACTCCATCATACGCACCGAGGCGAGAATGTCTTTGGCTGATGGCGGCGGTTCAGCGAAAATTGACAGCGAAAACAGCAAGAAAAATGCGGCAATGTTTCGCATGACTGAGTTTTAAGTTTTAAGTGTTAAGCTTTAAGACCGTCCTGAACATCTAACTTAACCCTTAACATTTGGATCAAAACCTGCTTAATCTCATCAATCAACAATGGACGAGTCCGGCGCTTGACTTGTTCATGGCAGCTCTGAGCGATAGCGCGATTTGGGAGCCGCTGTTTATCGCGATTGGAGTGAGCGTGCTCTTACTTGGCGGATTTAGAGCGCGTGCTTTCGTCATCTGTCTGGTCTTGTCCCTGCTGATCGCGACTCAGGTCACGGGATTGTTAAAATCTGCGGTTGATCGCCATCGGCCCAAACACGTGGAGAATGTACGGATGGTACAATTGCAACGGACACGTCCGGCGTTCCTGACCTTGTTTAAGAAACCGACCATTCGGTTTTCCGATTCCTCCGATCGCAACAGGTCGGGACCTTCGTTTCCGTCGGGCCACGTAACCACCAACTGCGTGATTGCTGTTTTTTGCACACTGTTTTATCGCCGCGGCGGCTGGCTTTACTGGTCCGTCGCCTTGGCCGTTGGTTATTCGCGAATTTATCTGGGTGCACACTGGCCCAGCGACGTGATCGCGACGTTTTTTCTGGCAGGCGGCGAAACATTGCTCTTGCTCGGCTTGTTTGAATTGGTTTGGAGGAGCGCAGGCCGAAAATGGGCGCCGCAGTTTTTTGCGCGCCATCCGAGTTTGATTGCTAATCCCAATAACAGGGTGCCATCGGCGGACGCAGGACAACACTCGGTATGAGCACAACGCGCGCGGTTTGGCTCTTCGTTGTCGCCCTGACGGGGATTCGATTGTCGATGCTGGCGACGACCGATCTCGAATTTGACGAGGCGCACTACTGGATGTGGTCGGAACGGCTGGCTCCGGCCTATTTCAGCAAAGGGCCGGGCATCGCGTTTGCTATTCGCGCAAGTACTGCAGTTTTTGGGCCTAACGAATTCGGAGTGCGCTTTTTCAGTCCTTTGCTCGCAGCCGGAACGAGCCTGCTCTTGTTTTATTTCGCGCGCCGATTGTTCAATGCCAAGGCCGGTCTGTGGGCCGTCATCGGGTTAAACGTTACCCCCATCTTCAACATCGGGGCGTTCCTGATGACGATTGATGCGTTGTCGATTTTTTTCTGGTTGGCGGCAATGTTCACATTCTGGCTTGCTTTGGAAAAAAGTCCGCAGTTCTCCTGGTATTGGCCGCTGACCGGACTGCTGATCGGCCTCGGGTTTCTCTCCAAATACACTAACGCGCTGGAGCTCGTTTCGATTGTATTGGTGCTGGCCCTGGCGCCCCGGCTCAGGCACGAATTTAAGCGTCCTGGATTTTATCTATTGCTCGGCATGTTTGCACTCTGCACGGCGCCGCCGATCGTGTGGAACGCGCAACACGCGTGGATCACGCTTGCGCATCTGCGATCGCGCGGAGGCATCGAGCACGGCTTTGGTTTGCACCCTGTCGAAGTTCTTTCGTTTATTGGCGAACATTTTCTGGCTTATTCCCCATTCCTATTCCTGGCGTTGGCGTGGAGCGTTATTGGAAGCTGGCGACGGGTGAATCAACAATTCAAGGTGCTCTTCCTAATGTGGTTCGGGCTGCCTGTGTTTCTTTTCTATTTGCTCCTTTCCTTGAACAAGGCTGCGGCACCAAATTGGGATGGACTCGCCTTCCTCGGTTTTGGCCTGCTGGCAGTTTATTATTGGCGGGAGCGTCTCGAGACCAACGTCCTCCTACGGCTCGGCGCGGCCGTCGCGATATTGGTTGGGCTAACCATGAGTATGGTGGCGCTCGATACAGACTTGCTGCGTGTGGTTGGATACAAGTTACAGCGAAGCGATCCCAGCAACCGGATGCGCGGTTGGAAAAGCGCCACCGGCGCGCTGGAAACAATGCGCAACAATCTCGAAACGAAATTGGGTGAGAAACTTTTCCTTATTGCCGATGCCCGCGATCGTGCCTCGGAGATTTCGTTTTACCTCCGCGATAAACGCGCCGAGGGCCCGGGGCATCCGCCGGTTTACATTCCCGAGTCGCAGGACATGGTGAATCAATTCTCGTTTTGGCCGCGCTACGATGAGTTTGTCGAGCTAAAGCCGGGCGCGCCTCGGCCAGAGGGCGAAGTTTATACGGAAGAAAATGGGATCAATTTATTCGTTGGACGCGATGCGATCTTCATTCGAGACGGCGAAAAGCAGCGCGTGCCGCACAATATCAAAGCCGGCTTTCAATCAACGGAGCTCGTTGGCACGATTCAAGTATCGCGTCATGGGAAGCCGCTGCGAACCTGGCAAGTGTTTCTCTGTCGAAGCTACCGCACACTTCCACTGTGAGAATCCATTCTTACCAGTTTGCTACGTTGGTCATCCTGAGCGTCGCGAAGGACCTCACACAGGCTTTTTTGATCACGCTCAGAACACAGCGTGACACAAGCTCCGTGGGCGAGGTTCCTCACTCCGTTCGGGATGACGCGCGTTTAGCACGATCTCGCGTACGATTCGCGAGCAGCCCATGATGCAGACAACAAAATCTCCGGAAATTTCTGTGGTGGTTCCTCTCTTTAACGAAGAAGAGAGCATCGCCATCCTGCAATCCGAATTGAGCGCGACTTTGAAGGGCCTGGATTACGAAATCATTTTTGTCGATGACGGGTCGGTCGATCGCACGCCGGAGCGGATCGAAACCGCGCCGAATATTCGCCTGATTCGTTTCGAGAAAAATTCCGGGCAGAGCGCCGCTATTTACGCCGGGCTCACAGCGGCGCGCGGCGGGACTGTGGTTATCATTGACGGCGATTTACAAAATGATCCCGCCGATATCCCGAAACTGCTCGCTGAAATTGCATGCGGTGCAGATCTTGTCTGCGGCTATCGCATCAAGCGGCAGGACACCGTGACGAAGCGGCTAACGAGCCGGATTGCGAACGCGGTGCGTAGCCGTTACACGAAGGACGGAGTGCGTGACACGGGTTGCACCCTTAAAGCGATGCGACGCGAATGCGTCAGTGCGCTCTTTCCATTCAAAGGCATGCATCGTTTCATTCCCGCGCTGGTCAAAGCGGCCGGCTATCGTCTGGTCGAAATTCCGGTGAACCATCGCCCGCGTCGCTTCGGCCAAAGCAAGTACGGCCTCGGCAACCGCGCCTTGCGCGCAACCATCGATATGTTCGGTGTACGCTGGTTGCTGTCCCGGCGATTGAATTACAAGATTCGCGAGAAGATGTGACAGATGCGACACATGAGCAACGTGGCAAATCTCGCTTGTCAACTTAGGCGCTCCCGCTAAGGTTGCCCTCCCGTACCGGGAATCCGCATGTCGTTGGCCAATTTACTTTCTGTCGAGCAAATCATCCCCGAGATGAAAGCAACGGAGCGTTGGGCTGCCATCGTTGAACTGATCGATCTGCTCGTTAGTCTGGGCAAAATCAAAACCGGAGACCGCGATCCCATTCTCGCTTCGCTGAAACAGCGCGAGGAAACAATGAGCACAGGCATTGGATTCGGAATCGCCATTCCACATTGCTCTTCCGACCGGCTCGAGGAAGTAGTGGCCGCGTTTGGAAGATCGACGACAGGCATTGAATTTGATGCGCTCGACAACGCGCCGGTCAAGTTCGTCGTGCTTTTCATCGTCCCGAAAAATCAATTTCAAACGCATCTGCGAACGCTGGCCTCGATCGCAAAATTTCTGAACGATCGCTCCGTGCGCGAGAGCCTGGCCAGCGCAAAATCCGCAGAGGAAATTTTGTCGATCTTTCGCGATCGTTCGTAAGCTGTAGTCGTCGACCTCTGGGCGGCGCGGCGCGTGGATACAAAACCTCAGCGACCCGCCTCGCAGAGCGAGGCGGCTTAAAATTGACCCCTTTCACCGATGGAGACCTTTCAATCTGGTGCTCGGAAAGCAGCGCGGCGAAAATCCGAGGGAACTCGCGGAGAAAATCATCGGACAGCTTAACGTTGGCGATCTTTGCGAACCGCCAGTGGTCGCAGGCCCGGGTTTCATCAATTTTACGTTGCGATCTAGCGCCGTCGCCGAAAAAACCGCCCGCATTCTGGGCGACGAAAGGCTCGGCGTTGCAGAGACAGAATCGCCTCGCCGCATCGTGATTGATTTCGGATCGCCAAACGTCGCCAAACCGATGCACGTCGGTCACATCCGCAGCACTGTTCTGGGGGACGCGTTGGCGCGGATCGCAACGTTTCTCGGGCACGAAGTGATCCGCGACAATCATATCGGCGACTGGGGGACTCAATTTGGAATGGTCATTTACGGGTGGAAGAATCTCCTGGACCAGCGCGCACTTCAGCAGGATCCCCTGACCGAGATTGTCCGGATTTACAAGGAGACGAACGCACTGGCGACCAGCGATCCCCAGGTTCGAGAAGCCTGTCGCCAGGAGCTGGTAAAGCTGCAGGCCGGTGACAAGGAAAACATCGATATCTGGAACGAATGCGTCGCCTTCTCAATGCAGGACTTCGAGCACGTGTACGAATTGCTCGATATTCATTACGACATCCAGTGCGGCGAAAGCTTTTACAACGACCGGCTCTCAGACGTAGTCGAACGCTTGCTCAAGTCCGGAATTGCCGAGATCAGCGAGGGCGCGGTTGTCGTTTTCTTTCGCAATATCCCGGAGCTGGCGGATAAGCCATGCATCATTCGCAAACGCGACGGCGGATTTAATTACGCCACCAGCGATATCGCGACAGTCGATTATCGCCTCGACGATTTGAAAGCGGACAGTGTTTGGTACGTGGTGGGAGCCCCGCAGATCCTGCATTTCAAACAAATTTTCGAGATTGCCCGGCGACAGGGTTATCAAGCCGATCTTCGTCACATCACATTTGGCAGCATCCTGGGTGAAGACCGCAAACTGATGAAAACGCGCTCAGGCGAAAACGTGCCGTTGCGCGAACTGCTCGAGGAGGCATGCCGGCGCGCGCGCAAGATTATCGAGGAAAAAAATCCGGACCTGAGCGAGGCAGAGAAGATCGACGTCGCACAGAAAATCGGAATCGGTGCAGTCAAATACGCTGATCTGTCACAGTACCGGATGACCGATTACGTTTTTTTATGGGACAAAATGTTGTCCCTCCAGGGAAATACAGCGCCGTATTTACAAAACGCGTATGTGCGAATTCGCTCAATTTTCCGCAAAGCTGGCGAATCCCCTGTAACCACGCCACTGTCGGGCGTTAGAGAGGAAACGAGCGGTAGGCGCGTGGCACTAACGCTCGCCCTAACGAATCCCGCCGAAATTAATCTTGCCAAACGCCTCTCTCAGTTTGCGGAGATCGTTCCCCAAGTACTGAACGACTTCCGTCCGAACATTCTGGCAAATTACCTCTTCGAAGTGGCGAACGCCTTCCACACATTCTACGAAGCTTGTCCGGTCTTGAAATCCGAAGAACCCGGGCGCAGCTCACGACTGGCTTTGTGCGATCTAACCGGGCGCGTTCTGCATCGCGGTCTCGATTTGTTAGGCATCAAAGTGCCTGAGAAGATGTAGCGGCGTTTTGTCATTCCGAGCGAAGTCGAGGAATCTCTGGAATCTCTTACTGTTTGACCAAGCCATCGAAGGAGAAGATTGAGAGATGTCTCGACTTCGCTCGACATGACAAGGATTCCAACCTGCACCTACCGATTGCAATTCAATCGTTGGTTCACTTTTTCGCAGGCACGCGAGATCGTCCCCTATCTTGACGCACTGGGAATCAGTGACGTGTATGCATCGCCGTATTTTCAAGCGAGCCCAGACAGCCTGCACGGCTACGACATCACCGACCACAATAAGCTCAACGGAGCGATCGGGTCGTGCGAGGATTATGAGGCGTGGGTCGGGGCGCTCCATGCGCATGCGATGGGCCAGATCCTCGACTTTGTCCCGAACCATGTGGGGATCGCTGAACCGCTCAATGAGTGGTGGATGGACGTGCTCGAAAATGGCCCGAGTTCCAGATATGCGCCTTATTTCGATATCGACTGGCAGCCGCTGAAGTCCGATCTTCGCGATAAGGTTCTGCTGCCGATCTTGAGCGATCAATATGGGCGCGTTCTCGAGCGCGGTGAACTGCAAGTGCGCTTTGAAGAGGGAACGTTTTATTTGCTTTACGGCGAGCGCAGACTGCCGGTCGCTCCGGGGACGTATCGATACGTTCTGGAAATTGCGTTGCAAAATCTCTCTGAACACAAGGAAGAAGACTTCTATGCAGAACTGCAAAGCATTCTGACTGCGCTCGAATATTTGCCAAAACGCACCGAAACCGATCCAAAACGCATCGCGGAGCGCATTCGTGAAAAGGAAATCATCAAGCGACGTCTGGAACGCCGTTGCGCGGAAGCGCCACAAGTCCAACAGGCAATTGAAAAGGCGCTCGTCCAGATCAATGGGGAGCCCGGCAACCCGCGCAGCTTTGATGCGCTGGATCAACTGCTCAACGCGCAGTCTTATCGGCTGGCGTTTTGGCGAGTCGCCGCAGAGGAAATTAATTACCGTCGTTTTTTTGACGTGAACGACCTGGCCGCAATTCGGGTCGAGCTACCAAAGGTCTTTGACGCCATTCACCGACTTGTTCTGGAGTTGCTGAACGCGGGCGCAGTGACAGGACTTCGCATCGATCATCCTGACGGTCTTTATCTGCCGCGGGAGTATTTTGAAAAGCTTCAACAGCGTTGCGCGAAAGCACTCGGAGCCGGACTCCCCAAGGACGGACGCGCCATTTACATGCTGGCAGAAAAAATCCTCACTGGCTCTGAATCACTACGCAAAGATTGGCGCGTGCACGGCACCACGGGGTACGATTTCGCGAATCAAGTGGTGCAATTGCTCGTTGATTCCTCGGCCGAACCGGCCATCACAAAAACGTTCCACCGGGTCATTGGTCATTCAGTCCCGTTTGGCCACTTGCTGTATGCAAAAAAACTGCAGGTCATGAAATTGTCGCTGGCCAACGACGTTGATGTGCTGGGCAACACGCTCGACCGGCTTTCCGAACAAAACCGATGGTATCGCGATTTCACGCTCGAGGCGCTTTCGCGCGCGGTGCGCGAGACCATTGCTTGTTTTCCAGTTTACCGAACGTATCTGGAGCCGGGGCAGCCCGTGACTGAGGAAGACAGGCAGATTGTCGAACGCGCCATTGCCGCGGCGAAGCAGCGAAATCCGGCCATGGAAGAATCGATCTTCAATTTTCTTCGTGACGTGTTGCTCTTTCGTTTTCCGCCAAACCTCGATGCCAAAGCGCGCGCCGAGCACACGAATTTCGTACTGAAGTTTCAACAGGCCACGGGGCCTATCATGGCAAAGGGACTGGAGG
>WNGJ01007015.1_pt1 | contig 11971 bp, 9 predicted proteins | sample 5400611 | NCBI WGS metagenome assembly WNGJ01 (sample SAMN13153375, study PRJNA577476) | soil metagenome | isolation source: 40 cm soil or saprolite under Garry oak tree replicate 1 | place: USA:California | collected 2016-06-15 | reverse complement strand
CGTTCCGCCGGGCGATCTCGAACAGCTCGTGGATGTTCCGCTCGCTCTGCCCGACGAACATGTCGATGATGTCGGCGAACGACACCGCGATGAACCGGGCGCCGAGCTCGCCCGCCACCGCGCGGGCGATGAACGTCTTTCCGCAGCCCGGCGGCCCGTAGAGCAGCAGCCCGCCGCGGAGCGACTTGCCGTAGAGCCGGCGCAGGTCCGGGTTGCGCATCGGGGCCAGGAAGGCCGCCTCCAGTCGCTCCTTGACCTCGGTCATGCCGGCCACGTCGGCGAGCCTGAGACCGGTGTGCTCCGCGTCGTACGCGTCCGCCTCGTCGATGCCCGCCGAGGCCGAGTCCTCCGCCTCCCCGTCGCCGACGAACATCGCGGGCAGCACGTCGCGCAGCTCGTCCTCGGCCTGCGACCAGTCGTAGTGCGGCGTCTTGCCCGGCGGGTCCGCCTCCGGGCCGGGGCTGGGCTCCGGCGGCGGGGCAGGCGACCCGGTACGTTCGGGAGAAATGACCGGAGGACCGGCCGGCGGCTGGCCTATGGCCTCAGCCGGCCCGGGACCAGGGGCTCGCAGCAGCCCGAGCGCTTCCGCGTTGCCCGGGTCGCGCTGCAGCACCGCGCCGAGCTGCCTGATCGCCTCGTCCCGCTGGCCGGCCCGCAGCAGCATCGTGGCCAGGTGCAGGCGGAGCGGCACGTCGTCGGGCATCGCCTCGACCGCCTTACGCAGGCTGTCCAGCACGGTGGGTTCGGGTTCCATGCATCCGTCCGGTCCGTATGAAGTCGTTGCGTACCAGTTCGCTTGCTCCCCTAACAGGGTAATGTGCGCGCCCGCCCTCAGGCCCACAGCTCCGTCACGCCGAACCCCAGATCGGCCAGCAGCCGCCGCAGCAGCGGCAGCGAGACGCCGAGCACGTTGCCGTGATCACCGTCGATCCCGTCCACGAACCAGCCGCCGCGGCCGTCCAGCGTGAACGCCCCGGCCACCGCGAGCGGCTCGCCGGAGGCCGCGTAGGCGGCGATCTCCCGTTCGGACGGCGTGCCGAACCGCACCGTGGTCGCGGCTACCGCCGCGGCCCGCTGGCCGGTCGCGGCGTTGATCACGCAGTGCCCGGTGACCAGGGTCCCGCTCCGGCCCGACATCTGCCGCCAGCAGGCCACCGCCTCGGCGGCCGAGGCGGGCTTGCCTAGCGCCCGCCCGTCCAGGTCGAGCAGCGAGTCACAGCCGCTTCCCCTGCCCGTCCGGCAGGCCGGCCGCGACCGCGGCCGCCTTGGCCTGGGCGAGTAGCCCGGCCAGTTCGGCGGGCGTGGCGGCCGAGAACGCGGCCTCGTCCACGTCGCTGACCATGACCTGGGGCTCGAGTCCGGCGGCGCGCAGCACCGCGAGCCTGGCCGGCGAGGCCGAGGCGAGCACAATGGCCGTCACGCCGCCCGACCCTAGCAAGCCCAGCCCTTAACAAGCTCAGCCCGGTAAGGTGCAGGCGTGATGCAGACGACCACGCTGGGCCGCGGCGGGCCGGTGGTGTCCCGGGCCGGGCTCGGCCTGATGGGCATGTCCGGCATTTACGGCCAGGCCGACGACCAGGAGAGCATCGCCACGATCCGCGCCGCCATCGACGCCGGGATCACGCTGCTCGACACCGGTGACTTCTACGGCATGGGCCACAACGAGTTGCTCCTCCGCGACGCCCTGCGCGGCGGGATCCCCAGGGACAGCGTGTTCATCCAGGTGAAGTTCGGCGGGCAGCGCGCCCCGTCCGGCGCGTTCATCGGGCACGACGCCAGCCCGGCCGCGGTGAAGAACTCGCTGGCCTACACGCTGACCAGGCTCGGCACCGACCACGTCGACCTGTACCAGCCCGCCCGGCTCGACCCGCGGGTGCCGATCGAGGACACCGTCGGGGCCATCGCCGAGATGATCCAGGCCGGGTACGTCCGGCACATCGGCCTGTCCGAGGTGGGGGCGGACACCATCCGCCGGGCGCACGCCGTGCACCCCATCGCCGCGCTGCAGATCGAGTACTCGCTGATGAGCCGGGGCATCGAGGCGGAGATCTTGCCGACCGTCCGGGAGCTCGGCATCAGCGTGACCGCCTACGGCATCTTGTCCCGCGGCCTGCTGAGCAGCGGCACCGCGCGGCTGGCCCCGGGCGACCCGCGCACCCGCTTCCCCCGGTTCGCCGGCGAGAACCACGCGCGCAACCTGGAGCTGCTCGCCGCCCTCGAGGCGATCGCCGCAAAGAAGGGGGCTGGGGAGGTGGGTGGGGCCACCGCCGCCCAGCTGGCGATCGCCTGGGTGGCCTACCGCGGCGAGGACATCATCCCGCTGATCGGGACCAAACGCCGGGACCGGCTGGCCGAAGCACTGAAGGCCCTCGACCTGACGCTGAGCGCGGACGACCTGGCCGAGATCGAGGCCGCCGTGCCGGCCGGCGCGGTCGCGGGAGACCGGTACGAGCCGGCCGGGCTGGCCACGCTGGACAGCGAGCGCTGAGGCCCAGTAACCGCTAGCCCCCTTACTCGCTTGCGCCCTTGCTCCCTAGCCGCGGTACTCGCCGGCCAGGTCGCGCAGCCGGGCGTGCGCGCCGTCCATCGCGGCGCCCGCGCCCAGGTAGCGCTTTGCCATCTTGGCGATCGAGGTGTAGTTGGTGTCGCACACGTTGGCCAGCGGCGACTCCACCGCCTGGGTGACCAGCTGGTACGCGTCCAGCGGGTCCAGCCCGCACAGCGAGGCCACCCATCTGACCATGTCGTGCTGGGCGATGCGGAACGCGTCCTCCAGCGGCCGGGCCGAGCCGGCCGACATGATGTGGGTGTCCGATTCGAGCCGCGGCCACGGGCAGGGCACGCCCTTGATCAGGTCCACGACCAGGACGGTGTTCATCGCGCACTCGACCGCGACGCCGCAGGTCTCGCCCTCGCCCTGCCGGGCGTGCCCGTCGCCGAGGGAAAGCAGCGCGCCGGAAACGTTGACGCCGAGGTAGCAGGTGACCCCGGCGCGCATCTCCGGCGTGTCCATGTTCCCGCCGAACGCGTCCGGCACCAGCGCGCTGCGCACCTCGAGGTTCGCCGGCGCCACCCCGACCGTCCCGTGCATCGGATCCATCGGCAGGTCCGCCTCGAACGAGCCGCGCCGCGCGCTGAACCGGCAGGTCCGCGCAGCCGCGTCGAGCTGCCACAGCCAGACCACCTCGGGCAGCGGGTCCTGCAGCAGCGCGGTCAGGTGCGTCCCGGTCAGCGCGCCGAACAGCGGCACGGTGGTAGACGCCGCCCAGGACCTGGCCGGCTCGATCGACACGAAGTGCACCGCGACCGTGTCCCCGGGCGAAGCCCCCTCGATGTAGAACGGGCCGGTCTGCGGGTTCAGGAAGGGGAACTCGCAGACCTGGGAGACCAGGTCCTGCTCGCTGCGCACCCGCCCGGCGAAGCAGTCCTCGGTGTACACCTCGAGCACCGCCGGCGTCCGGATCCGCCGCACCGGGGCGGCCCCGCCGAACGTCCAGGCGTACTGGCCCGGCTCCGGCCGGAAGGTGATTACCTCCAGATCGCTCATGCGGCATCTTCCTCGAGGGCATCCAGGTGGACGAGGCCGACGTCGGTGATGCGGCCGGGGCTGGTCCGGTACAGGTAGATCATGTAGATCACGCCGAGGACCATGAAGCCGGCCACCCCGGGGCCCATGTAGGACAGCGGCTGGGCCAGCGGGGTGACGAAGGAGAACACCTTGATGCCCGCCGCCGTGAGCCAGGCCGGGACGAACGCGGCGATGCCGAGGACCGGGATGATCAGGTGCGACAGCCAGTTGAACCTGCTCCGGCCGCGGCGGGCGAAGAACCCGATGCAGGCGGCGTTCATCAGGATGTAGATCGCCACGAGCACGATCACCAGGCCCGTAGCGACCATCGCGAAAGCCACCGTCGGGGTGTACCCCAGGCCGAGTCCCAGCGTCACCGCGACGGTGATCGCGAAGGCGACCAGGATGCTGTTGACCGGGGACCGGTGCCTCGGGCTGACGATCGCGAGGAAGCGCGGGAACGCCCCGATCCGCCCCATCGCGTACGCGGTCCGGCTCGACACGTTCACGCCCGCGTTGGCGTTGGCGATGGTGGAGTTGACGATGGCCAGGAACACGAAGAACCAGAACAGGCCGTAAAGCGAGCGGGCGAGGCCCTCCCAGGACGCGTTGCCGGTAAACGTGGCGAAGGCGGTGAAGCCCTTCGGCCCGTAGGCGACGTCAACGGCGTAGGTGGTGAACACGTAGAGCAGGCCGATCAGCAGCGTGGCCAGTAGCACGGCGCGCCTGATGGTGCGCCGCGGGTCCCTGGCCTCCTCGGCCAGCGGCGCGGCGCCCTCGAAGCCGCCGAACGCCAGCAGCGTGAACACCGAGCCGCCGATCACGCCGGTCAGCCCGGTGGGGGAGTAGTGCGTGGTGAAGACCTGCCCGGTGTTGTGGCCGCCCGCGTGCACCAGGAAGAACACGGCCAGCACCAGGAAGACCGCGATCTCGGAAATCCCGAGGATGGTGCCGAACCTGGCCGAGGTCCGGACGCCGAAGTAACCGGCGGCGAGCACGATCACCGCGCCGGCCAGTGACCACGGCCACCACAGGTTGGCCGGGTACCCGTGGAACTCGGAGTTGATCGTGGACGCCGTGGTGAACCCGAGCTGCAGCAGCACCAGCGGCGGGATCAGCCAGCCGACCAGGACGTAGCCCCAGGCGACCAGGAAGCCCGCACCCGGGTGCAGGCCGCGGGCCGCATAAGTGGCCAGCGATCCCGCGGCGGGCATCTCCCGCGCCAGCAGGCCTATGCACCAGGCGCAGAGCAGGCACGCCACCAGGGCGAAGACGACCGACAGCGGGAGCGACCCGCCGGCCAGCGCGGCGCCGGCCGGGATCGAGGCCGCGATGGCGGCGCCAGGTGCCATGTCAGTGATCGACTGGAACAGCACCTCACGCAGGCCGATCGCGTCGCGACGCAGGCCGGGCGCGGTTCCGGAAACCGTTTTCTCTGTGGCCGCCATGGCGTCATGATCGCATGGACATTTCCCCACGCACAGGCTTGACCTGGGGTCCTTCTGAAGATTTACCAGAACGTAGCCCTCGCGCCGTTCGCTGCACCACCAAGACCAAGGCCACGAGCAGCCCGGCGGCAATTCCGTCGAGCCAGAAATGATTGGCTGTCACCACGACGGCGAGCAGCGTGAGCACCGGGTACGCCGCGGCCAGCCAGCGCCACCGGCTTCGCGACACCGTGATGACCGCGATGGCCACGATCAGCGCCCACCCGACGTGCACCGAGGGCATGGCCGAGAACTCGTCCGCGTCGAGGCCGCCGTGCCAGGAGTACACCGACTGGCCGTAGCGCACCGCGGTGTCGACCATGCCGGTAGCGGGCAGCAGCCGCGGCGGCGCCACCGGGATCAGCTGGATCAGCAGGCTGATCCCGGTGAACAGGGCCACCGTGGTCCGGACCCGCGGATAGGACTCCCGGTGCCGGGCGTAGAGCCAGATCAGGCAGGCGCCGAGCAGCGGGAAGTGCAGGATGTCGTAGTACAGGTTGAACGTCTGGACCAGCACCGGATGGGGCAGGAAGGGTCGCTGCAAAGCCGTCTCGCTGGGCAGGTAGAGCACCCGCTCGGCGTCCCACAGCCAGCGCGCCCTGGGCAGCGCCCCGGACGCGCTCATCACCGTGAACGACCCGGCGAACTGCCACAGCGCGTACAGCCCGAACAACAGCGCGCTTTCCCAGGCCACGCCGCCCCACAACGCCCAGGCGGCCCAGCGACCGGCAGGGCGCCTCACCAGGCGGCCCGCCCTGATCGCCGCCGCGGCGATGATAAGGCCGCCGGCGGCCGCCAGTGCGTATTGCCAGGAGAGCATCAGATGCGGCACGACCGAGCCCCCGAATCGTCAACCGATCACCCGAAAGGATTCTCAGGATGATCATACGTAATCGGGAGGTAGCCTCCGCTTCGCCCCCGCGCGGCCCCGCGTTAACTGTTCAGCGCACGCCGTTGCGGCTGAGGCCGGAGGGGTCGGGTTCGGCCTGCGGGAGCGACACGCTGCCGGTCACGTCCGCGGCCAGCCGCACCCGGTCCCCGTCGACTAGCCGGACCTCCGCGCCGGGCAGCACCCGGTCGTCGTTGACGTACGTGCCGTTGGTCGAGCCCTCGTCCCTGATCGTGGCGTGCCCGGCGTCGTCCACCTGGACGGTGGCGTGGCGCCGCGACACGTTATCGAACTGGGCGAAGGCCGCGGCCACCAGCGACTCGGCCGGGTCCCGTCCGAGCAGCACCGACGTTCCGGCCGGGATGTCCACGTTGCCGGTGGGGAAGGTGATCCTCATGACGACCGGCGAGATTCGGCGGCGCCGGCCGGTCGGCAGCGGATCCCCGCAGGTGGCGCAGACCACATCGGCCGCGTCGGTGACGGCCGTGCCGCAGTTCGGGCAGAAGGCTGCGGGGTCGGACCCGGCGGCGATGAAGCGCTGCGAGATGGTCGGCGTCAGCACGTCGTCGTCTGGTCCGGGGTGGTGCGGCAGGTTCGCGCCGCACCGGAAGCAGATCAGATCCTCCGGCTGGACCTTGACGCCGCAATCGGGGCAGCTCAGGCTGGCCATGTTCTCGCTCTCATGTTTGGGTAGTCAACCCCCGTTAGACTACCGCCGCGCGCGGGCGATTCGCAGCGGGAGATGCTAGTCGGGGGGACGACCCCCCAGACCCCCCGATCCTGGGGGGACTCCATCCCCAGACCCCGCTGGCACTGTGCGAAGGTGTCCTTATGGTCAGTTACCAGCTCGCGCCGGAGCAGCAGGACCTGCGGGACTCCGTTGCCCAGTTCGCCCGCGACGTCGTCGCGCCGGTCATCGGCGGTTACTACCAACGCGGCGAGTTCCCCTACGACATCGTGGCCAAGATGGGCAAGCTCGGCCTGTTCGGGCTGCCGTTCGCCGAGGAATACGGCGGCATGGGCGGCGACTACTTCGCCCTCTGCCTGGCCCTGGAGGAACTGGCCCGGGTGGATTCCTCGGTCGCGATAACCCTGGAGGCCGGGGTGTCGCTCGGCGCGATGCCCATCTACCGGTTCGGCACCGAGGCGCAGCGCCGCCGGTGGCTGCCAGAACTGTGCGCGGGGGAGCGACTGGCCGCGTTCGGCCTGACCGAAGCCGGCGGCGGCTCCGATATCCCCGGCGGCATGCGCACCACCGCCCGGCTCGAGGAGGGCCGGCTCGAGGAGGGCCGGCTCGAGGAGGGGGAGGGGGAGTGGGTGGTGGACGGCGGCAAGGCCTTCATCACCAACTCGGGCACCTCCATCACCTCACTGGTGACCGTGCTGGCCATCACCGGCCGCGACGAGAACGGCCGTAAGGAGATCTCGTCGATCATCATTCCTAACGGGACGGCCGGATTTGTCCCCGGTCCGGAGTACTCCAAGGTCGGCTGGTGTGCCTCGGATACCCGCGAGCTCTCCTTCACTGGCTGCCGGGTGCCGGCCGAGAACCTGCTCGGCGAGCGCGGCCGGGGCTACGCCCAGTTCCTGCAGATCCTGGACGAGGGCCGGGTGGCGATCGCTGCGCTGGCCACCGGCCTGGCCCAGGGCTGCGTGGACGAGTGCGTCAGGTACGCCGGGCAGCGCGAGGCGTTCGGCCGCCGCCTTGGGGAGCACCAAGCGATCCAGTTCACCGTCGCCGACATGGAGGCGCGGGTCCACACGGCCCGGCTGGCCTGGTACGACGCCGCGGCCCGCCTGGTGGCCGGGCAGCCGGTCAAGAAGGAGTCCGCGATCGCCAAGCTGACCGCCTCGAACGCGGCGATGGACAACGCGCGGGCCGCCACCCAGGTGTTCGGCGGCTACGGCTTCATGAACGAGTCCCCGGTCGGTCGCTTCTACCGCGACGCGAAGGTGCTCGAGATCGGTGAGGGGACCTCGGAGGTGCAGCGGATGCTCATCGCCAGGGAACTCGGACTCGGTCCCGGCCAGCCCGGCGGGTAGTCATTCTGGGTAGCCGGGGCACTATTAAGGGTAATCCTAATGAGTTAATAATAGCCGCGTAATTATCCTCATTATAGGTTGATTAGCGGGCGGTTAGCCCGCGCGGGCCTTCGGCGGGCCCGGAAGGCCCGCTGTCCCCGGGCTCGGGCGGGCGCACGGGCCTGCCGCCATCGTTGTGTCCCTTACGACCGGGCTGTTTGCCTGGTCTCCTGCGCTATTCACCCGCCTGGAGGGGGTGAAGCGCGACGATATACGAAGAGTTACTCTTCAGTCACCCAATACCGACATGGCGCACTCGATCATGACCTGGTGAGGCATCACGGTAACCTGCTGCGGGAAGATCTCGTCGGTTTACTAGCGAATGCCCCGTGGCGGCCACCCAGAAGATGATTATATGTCCTTACCCGTTTTGTAACGCGAGAGTGTGGCCTTGGCCGCCCTGTGGCCCGAGCAGCGGGGATCGCTGCGGAGGGAAAGAGGGGTGCGTATGTTGAGCGGCTCGTGCCGTCACAGTCCTGCATGCGTGCTGGCCAGGCTTGCCGATGCGAGGTGCGAACGTAGTGCGTAGACGATCGGTGGCGAATCCCGGGGAGGCGACTGGTGCGACCGGGGCCGTCAACGGAGGGCAAGCCGACGGGGGAGGTCCAGGGCTTCTAGCGGGAGGAGGCGCTGCGGGCGACGGTCCGGGCGCGTCTGGCAGACGGGACGCGGGAGTCACGGGCCCGCAAGCCGCCATCGCCCAGGCCACGGCCGAGGGACAGCCCGGGGGACAGCCGGGCGCCGCGACCCAGAGCCCTCCAGGTGCGCCGCCGCCGGCCAGCATGGTCCGGGCCACTCACCCGCACCCGAGGCGGTCCGGTGCGTCCCGGTCACGGTTCGCCTTGGTCAACTGGCGTGTCCGCTGGCGGCTGGCCGCCATCATCGCGGTCCCGAGCCTGACCGCGGCCGTGCTCGGCGCGCTGACGATCAACGCGGACGTCAACAACTGGCAGGCGACCGGGCGGGTCCAGCACCTCGCGCAGCTCAACGCCGACGTGGTCCAGCTCAGCCAGTCGCTGGAGGACGAGCTCAACGTGTCCGCCGCCTTCGCGGCGACCCGGCCGAACAACGGCGGCCTCGCGGGCGACCTGAAGCAGGCGCAGAACGTCACCAACAGCGCCGCCAGCGCCGTCGTCAACGACTCCTCGGGCGTCACCCCGGGCGCCGGGTACCAGCCGGGCACCGTGCAGGACCTCAACGCGGTCCTGGCGAGCGTCAACGACCTGACGAACGTCCGCAAGGGCGTCACCGACTCGCAGTTCCCCGCGTCGCAGATCGTCCGGGTCTACAGCGGCAACCTCATCATGCCCGCTAACACGTTCAGCGCCGCCATCGGCACCGGCGCCAACGACGCCAGCCTGCAGGGCAGCGTCACCACGCTAGGCGCCCTGCTGCGGAACGAGAACCAGGTGTCGGTGCAGCGCGCCCTCCTGTACGCGGCGCTCCGCTCCCCGCAGGGGACGCTGCGCTCGGAGGACCTCACCACCCTCCAGCAGGCACACGAGCAGGCGGTCGCGGACCTGGCCGACTTCAACGCCTCCACCGACACGGCCGAGCAGCAGAATTACAGCAACACCGTCAGCGGCGCCCCGGTGGACGTCGCGTCCTCGAACGAGATCCTGGCCGAGCAGATGGCGACCAACACGCCATCGGCCCCGCTGACCTCCCAGTTGAACCCCAAAAACTGGAACGCGGACATGACGACCACGCTCCAGGACACCCGGAAGGTGGCCGACGAGCTGACCGCGTCCATCACCGGCCGGGCCGACGCGCTCAGGTCCACCGCCACCACGGACCTGCTGGTCACCAGCCTGGTGACGCTGCTGCTGCTGCTCCTGGTGGTGCTGGTCTCGACGATCGTGGCCCGCTCGCTGATCCGCCCGCTGCGCAAGCTCCGCACCGACGCGCTCGACGTGGCCGGCCACCGGCTGCCCGAGATGGTGCGCAGGCTCAGCCAGAGCGAGGGCGCCGACGAAGGTGTCGAGATCGAGCCGATCGGGGTCACCTCCACCGACGAGATCGGTGAAGTCGCGCGGGCCTTCGACCAGGTCCACCGCGAGGCGGTCCGGCTGGCGGCCGACGAGGCCATGCTGCGCGGCAACCTGAACGCCATGTTCATCAACCTGTCCCGGCGTAGCCAGTCGCTGATCGAGCGGCAGCTGTCGCTGATCGACTCGCTGGAGCAGAGCGAACAGGACTCCGGCCGTCTGTCCAGCCTGTTCCGGCTGGACCACCTGGCCACCCGCATGCGCCGCAACTCCGAGAACCTGCTGGTCCTGGCCGGTCACGAGGTGACCAGGCGGTGGAGCCAGCCGGTGCCGCTCGTCGACGTCCTGCGCGCGGCCATCTCCGAGATCGAGCAGTACGAGCGGGTCGTCCTCAACGTGCAGCCCGGGATCGTGGTGGTCGGCCAGGCCGTCAACGACGCCGTGCACCTGGTCGCGGAGATCGTGGAGAACGCGACCACGTTCTCCCCGGAAGACACCCAGGTGTACGTGTCCGGCCAGCCGCTGAGCAGCGGCGGCGTGCTGCTCGACATCACCGACAACGGCGTGGGCATCTCGGACCAGGAAATGTCGCACGCCAACTGGCGTCTTGACAACCCGCCGGTGGTGGATGTCGCGGTTTCCCGGCGCATGGGCCTGTTCGTGGTCGGCCGCCTGGCCGCCCGGCACGGCGTCCGGGTCCGGCTGCGGCACGCTCAGGCCGGCGGCCTGACCGCGCTGATCTGGCTGCCGGACACGGTGGCGGCGCCTGAGGTCGCCCCGCCGCTCGGCCGGCTCCGCCGGTTCGAGGCAGACGACTACGGGCCCACCCCGTCGCTGTCCGCGCCCACCGCGACCGCCCCGCCCACGGCGGCCTCCCAGGCCACGGCGGCCGCGAGGATCCCCAGGTTCTCGCCCACCGCGCCCGCGGCGCCCGCCGGCTCCGCGCCGTCCTTCATCCCCGCCGCCAATGCCGGGTCGCCGGGCTCTCCGGCCGGACCGCCCGGCCTGGGTGCCGGCGCCCCCGGCCAGCCGATTCAGGGCGCGCCCGCCGAGGGGGGCACCCCGGCCGGTAACAACTGGGAGCCGGCCGGCGACGGCTGGGACCTGGGCAACGGCCCGGCCGACCAGGACGGGCCGCCGACCCAGGCGCTGCCGATCCGCAACGGCAACGTGCCCGCGCCGTCGAACGGCAATGCGGTCGGCGATCAAAGGGGTTCAAGGGATCAAAGGGGTTCACGGGACGACGCCGAGCCACGGACCCCGGCATCTGGCGGCCCGAGCAGGCTGCCCGCCTTCGCCGGGAGGGGGCCGCAGTCCCCGCAGTCCCCGCAGTCCCCGATCGGCAGCCAGAACGTCCGAGGCAGCGACGGGCCGAGTGCGGACGGCGCGGGCGGCGTGGCGAACGGCGCGGGCCACGGCGACGCGTCCGACGGCCAGGTGACGGTCCCGCCGGCCGGCCAGGAGCAGCGGCTGCCGATCTTCGACTCGCTGGAGTCCGACTGGTTCCGGCGGAGCGGGAAGACCCTGACCACCACGCAGCGGGCCCAGGGCACGCAGACCACGCCGTCGGCCGTGCAGGGCTCGTGGACGTCGCCCGCCGACGAAGGCTGGCGCGCGGCTCAGGTGGTAGCGTCACCTGCGGCAGGAGATAAGACCCAGGCGGGGCTGCCGCGGCGGGTTCCGAGGGCTAACCTCGTGCCAGGCTCTGTCGGCGGCGGCGAGGCCCAGGGAAGTCAAGAAGCAGAAGCCGAAGCGCCGGTCAGGTCGCCGGATGCGGCTCGTTCCCGCATGGCCAGCTTCCAGCAAGGCGTGCGCGACGGTCGCGCCGCCGCACCCCAGATCGAGGAGCCGTAGGACCCGATGAAAGCTCAAGGCCCAGGCACAGCGAGGCGAGGAGGAACCTGTATGAACGGGCGACGAGAGGAGTGCCCATGAGCACGCCAGGGCGCCCTGCGCA
>WNGJ01017702.1_pt1 | contig 11972 bp, 13 predicted proteins | sample 5400611 | NCBI WGS metagenome assembly WNGJ01 (sample SAMN13153375, study PRJNA577476) | soil metagenome | isolation source: 40 cm soil or saprolite under Garry oak tree replicate 1 | place: USA:California | collected 2016-06-15 | reverse complement strand
CGGCGAATACCTCGTGCGCAGCCTGCGGCTGGCGCGCACGATGGCCGCCTTCGTCCCGCTGACCGGCGCGATTACCGGGGTCGGCGCGCTGATCGTGCTCTGGCTGGGCGGACGCGAGGTCATCGCCGGCCGGCTCAGCCTGGGCGCGCTGGTCGCCTTCAATGGCTACCTCGCGTACCTGGCGTGGCCGACGCTCGCGCTGGGCTGGACGCTCGCTCTGCTGCGCCGCGGGCTCACGTCGATGGCGCGAGTGCAGGAGATCATCGACGGGGCACCGCCCCGCGAGGCGACGGCCGACGGCGAGACGGCGCCGAGATCGGCGACGGCGCCACGCATCGGCTTCGAGAACCTCACGTTCGCCTACGACGACCGCGGCCCGGCGCTCCGCGACGTGACCTTCGAGATCCGGCCGGGAGAGACCGTGGCCGTCGTCGGGCCGACCGGCAGCGGGAAGTCGACGCTCGGCGCACTGCTCGCGCGCTTGTGGGAGCCGCCGCCGGGCACCGTGTTCCTCGACGGCCGTGACGTCAGGACGCTCCCGCTCCGCGCGTTGCGCGGGACGATCGGCTACGTTCCCCAGGAGGCGTTTTTGTTCTCGCGCTCTGTCTCCGACAACGTCAGTCTCGAGCGCGAAGCCCTCGACGCCGCCAGGGTGCGCGATGCGGCCGTCGCCTCCGGTGTTGCCGAGGAGATCGAGGGATTCCCCCGCGGTTGGCAGACCGTGGTCGGCGAGCGCGGGCTCACGCTCTCGGGCGGCCAGCGCCAGCGAGTGGCTCTCGCTCGCGCGCTCGCCGGTGATCCCTCGCTGATCGTCCTCGACGACGTCTTCGCCAGCGTGGATGCGGCCAAGGAGGACGAGATCCTTCGCCAGCTCAGGCCGCGGCTCGCCGGACGGACCGTGCTGCTGATGACCCATCGCCTCCACGCCGCCCAGGCGGCCGACCGCATCGTCGTGCTCGTCGACGGGCGCGTGGTCCAGCAGGGCACGCACGACGAGCTGCTCAGAGCCGACGGCGCGTACGCTCAGCTCTGGCGCATCCAGCAGCTCGAGGCGGAGATCGCCGGTGCGTGACGTCGAGCACGACGAGATCCTCGGTCGCGCCTTCGATCGACGGCTCGTCGGTCGCCTGACCAGGATCGCCCGGCCGCACCACCGGCTGATCGCTGCCGCCGGCGTGCTCTTCCCGCTGATCGCCGCGTTCGAGCTCGTGCAGCCGTTCCTCGTGAAGATCGCGATCGACGATCACATCCTGCGCGCCGACTGGGCCGGCCTCACCGGCGTGGCCGCGCTCTTCCTGGCGGCCCTGGCCGTGCTCGCGATCCTGAGGGCGGTGGAGTCGTACCTGATGAACCTGACCGGCCAGCGCGTGATGCACGACCTCCGCGCGACCATCTTTCGCCACCTGCTGCGCCTGGACGCCGCGTTCTACGACAGGTATGCCGTCGGGCGTTTGATGACTCGCGTGCTCAACGACGTGGAGGCCGTCAACGAGGCGTTCACGAGCGGGCTGTTCGCCGTCATCGGCGACATCGTCACGCTCGTGGCCGTCGTCGGCGCGATGCTGTGGCTCGACTGGCGCCTGGCCCTCGTCACGTTCTCGCTGGTGCCGGTGCTGGCCGCCGTCGCCGCCTGGTTCCGGGTGCGGGCGCGCGACGCCTATCGCGAGGTGCGCCGGCGGCTCGCTCGCCTGAATGCGTTCCTCCAGGAGTCGATCCAGGGCATGACGGTGATCCAGCTCTTCGCTCGCGAGGCCCACGAGCACCGGGCGTTTCGCCGGCTCAACGCCGACTACCGGCGCATGCTCTTCCGCTCGACGATCTGGGAGGCGTCGCTCTATGCGTCGGTGGAGGCCCTCGGCTCCGCTGCGCTGGCCGTGCTGCTGTGGTACGGCGCGCGGCAGATCGCGGCGGAGGCGCTGACGTTCGGCACGCTGGTCGCGTTCATCCAGTACACGACCCGCTTCTTCCTGCCCATCCGAGATCTCGGCGCGAAATACACCGTGATGCAAGCGGCGATGGCCTCGGCCGAGCGCATCTTCGAGCTGCTCGACGTGGTCCCAGCGGTCCAAGCGCCGCCGGCGACATCCCGCCCGGCGCCGACCAGCGCCGCCGCCGTGGAATTCAGCTCGGTGTGGTTCGCCTACGAGGACGAGCGCTGGGTCCTGCGCGACTGCCGCTTCGCGGTCCAGCGCGGTGAGCACGTGGCGATCGTCGGCGCGACTGGCGAAGGCAAGACCACCTGCGCCCGCCTGCTGAACCGCTTCTACGACGTCGCGCGCGGCCGCGTCCTCCTCGAGGGGATGGACGTCCGCGAGTGGGACCTGGCCGCACTGCGCCGCCACGTCGGCGTCATCTTCCAGGACACGGTGCTGTTCACCGGCAGCGTCGAGAGCAACCTCCAGCTCGGCCTCGACGGCCGGGTGACGCGCCCCGATCTCGATCGCGCCATCGACGCGGCCCACTGCCGGCGTCTCGTCGAGACGTTGCCACGAGGCCTCGGCGAGGAATTGCTCGAGCGCGGCGCCAATCTCTCGCACGGCCAGCGTCAGCTCTTGGCCATCGCGCGGGCGCTCGTGTACAATCCGGCCGTTCTCGTCCTCGATGAAGCCACCTCGAGTGTGGACCCGGAATCCGAAGCGCTGATCCGCCGCGCGCTGGCGCGGCTCGTGGAGGGACGCACGACGATCACCATCGCCCACCGGCTGTCCACCGTGCAATCGGCTGACCGCATCCTCGTGTTGCACCGCGGGCGTGTCCACGAGGAAGGACGTCACGCCGATCTCCTGCGCGCGGGTGGGCTCTACGCACGGCTGTGGGAGATCTCGGCGCGCACGCAGCAGGGGTGAGCTTCGCCCGGCGCGTGTGGCGCTTCGTCCGGCGGATCCCGCGCGGACGCGTGGTGACGTACGGACAGATCGCCGAGCGGCTCGGACGGCCGCGCGGCGCGCGGGCGGTGGGACACGCGATGCGCGAGTGCCCGCACGATCTGCCCTGGCATCGCGTCGTGAACGCGGCGGGTGGCATCAGCCCGCGGGCGCGGATGAGCGGCATGATCACGCAGCGGCTGCGGCTCGAGGCCGAGGGCATCAGGCTCCGGGGCGGCCGCGTGTCGCTGACGCGGTATCGGTGGGGCGCAGGCGGTTCGCGGCAGAGCGGTTCATTGCGGAACGGCTCATGGCTTGGAGACCGACGATGAAGCTCGCGTTGCACCTGTCCTACTCGGGCCCGCGCATCGAGCTCGATCTCCCCAAAGTGCTCGAGGCCGAGCGGCTGGGATACGACTCCGTGTGGACGGCCGAGGCCTACGGCTCGGACGCGGTGACGCCGGCCGCCTGGATCGCCGCGCGGACCGAGCGTGTTGCGGTCGGCACCGCCATCATGCAGATCGCGGCGCGGACGCCGGCGATGACGGCGATGACCGCCATGACGCTCGATCAGCTCTCGGGTGGCCGCTTTCGCATGGGACTAGGCGTGTCGGGGCCTCAAGTCGTGGAAGGCTGGCACGGCGAGTCGTTCGGCAAGCCGCTCAGCAGGACGCGTGAATACGTGGCGCTCGTGCGGGCCATCCTGCGTCGCGAGAAGCCCGTGGAGTTCCGCGGCGAGTACTACCAGGTCCCGTACGCCGGCGCCGATGCCACCGGACTCGGCAAACCGCTGCGTTCGATTCTCCACGGCCGCGCCGACATCCCGATCTATCTCGCCGCGATCGGACCGAAGAACGTGGCGCTGGCCGCCGAGATCGCCGACGGCTGGATCCCGGTGTTCTTCTCGCCGCGCCGGATGGCGATGTACCGCGAGTGGCTGGATGCCGGATTCCGCGCCGCCGGTGGCCGGGCCGCCAAGGCAGGCTTCGACATCATGCCGTCGACGAGCGTGGTCGTGGGCGACGACGTGAACGCGTGCCGCACTCGGGTCAAGTCGAACGTCGCGCTCTACGTCGGCGGGATGGGCGCGCGCGGCAAGAATTTCTACAACGCGCTGGCGCGCCGCTACGGCTACGAGGACGCCGCCAGGACGATCCAGGATCTCTACCTGGGCGGCAAGAAGGCGGAGGCGGAGGCCGCCGTGCCGGACGCGCTCGTCGACGAGGTGGCGCTGTGCGGTCCGCGCGAGCGCATCCGTGAGCGCCTGGCCGAGTGGAAGAGCTCGGGGATCACGACGCTGATGCTCCGTGGCGACCTGACCGCCGTTCGGACGATGGCCGAGTTGGCGCTGTAATGCGAGCCGCCTGTCGTGAGGCGAGCCGAGGAATCCGGAATCGGGAGGTCGACTGTGAAGCTTAAAGATCGCGTGGCGATCGTCACTGGCGGGGCGGCCAGGGCCTCGCCCTGCACGTCGACGTGGCTCGCGCGGCGGACAACAAGGCGCTCGTCGAGCGAGCGGTGGCGACGTTCGGACGGCTCGACGTGTTCTACGCCAATGCCGGCGTGCCGCAGTGGAAGAGCGACATCGAGGAGGTCGAGGAGCAGGTCTTCGATCGGATCTTCGCCGTCAACGTCAAGGGCGTCTGGCTGGGCGCCAGGTACGCGCTGCCGGTGATGAAGCGGCAACGCCGCGGCGTGTTCCTCATCACCTCATCCACGTCCGCCATCAGGCCGCGACCGGGCGGCCAGACGTACGCGGCGTCCAAGGGTGCCGTCGTCACGCTGGCGAAGGCGCTGGCGCTCGAGGCCGCCCCGCATGGCGTTCGCGTCGTGGCGATCGCGCCCGTGGCCACCCACACGCCGATGCTGCCCACGTTCATGAACAAGCAAGCGGTCGACGCGGAAGGCCTCGCGCGGTACGAGGCGACGGTGCCGCTCGGCCGGCTCAATCAGCCCGAGGACATCGCGCGTACCGCGGTCTTCCTGGCGTCCGACGACGCGGCGATGATCACCGGTTCCTGTGTCGAGGTCGACGGCGGCCGGTGCATCTAGCAGGATGAAGGTCATTCCGCTCGCGGCCGAGTCCATGGGGGTTCGCTCCATGGCGACGTTCGTGGAGGTGGACGGTGTCGGCATCCTGATCGATCCAGGGGCCACGCTGGCGCCGTCGCGCTTCAACCTGCCGCCCGCCGACGAGGAGTGGGAAGAGCTCAGGCGCGCCAACGATCGCATCTCCGCCTATGCGACGCGGGCGGCCCTCGTCTTCGTGAGCCACTACCACGAGGATCACTTCCGGAGTGATCCGGCGACGTACGCCGGGCGCCGGGTCTTGCTCAAGGACGCGCGCCGGATGATCCAGGGCGCTCAGGCCAAGCGCGCGCTCGAGCTTGGCGTCGCGTTGGCGCCTTGTGCCTCGATCACGAGTGCCGACGGGACCGTCCACCGGGAAGCGAACTTCACGCTCGAGGTCTCGACGCCGCTGCCGCACGGCGTGGAGGGGACGACGCTCGGATCGGTGCTGGCGCTGACGGTGGTCGATCACGCCCAGCGGGAACGCTTCGTGTTCGCGTCGGACGTGCAGGGGCCGCTGTCGTCGGTGGCCGGCGCGTATCTGATCCGCCAGCGGCCGACGCTCGTCTACCTGTCGGGGCCACCGTCGTACGTCGAGCACGAGGTCGGCGCCGGTGTCATCGATCGTGGCATCGCCAACCTGGCCGGGCTGATCGAGGCCACCGGCTGCCGCGTCATCATGGACCACCACGCGCTCCGTGATTCGCGATGGGCCGAGCGCTTCGCGCGACTCTTGGAGACCGGCCGCGTGGTGACGGCCGCCGGCTTCATCGGCCACGGCACGACCGTGCTGGAGACGCGACGCCGCGAGCTCTGGAGCCGTGCGCGGCGGCCGGCGGCGAAGGTGGGTACCGTGCCGATGAGGCCACAACGGGAGAGGAAGACCGCCAAAGGAGGGTACCGGGAGTGATGACAGAAGCGAAGACACTCGACGTCGGCGACTCCGCGCCCGATTTCACGCTGAAAACGATCGGGCTGAAGGAGGTCAGCCTCCACGACTACAAGGGTAAGAACGTCGTCCTGCTCTTTTATCCGCTCGACTGGACGCCGGGCTGAAGCACCTGCATGCCCGCCTTCGACAAGCGCATCCGCGACTTCGAGGCGGCCAATACCCAGGTGTTGGGTATCAGCACCGACAGCCCCTTCAGCCACGAGAACTGGGCGAAGTCCGTGAACATCAGCCACTATCCGCTCCTGTCCGACATCCAGCGCTCGGTCGTCAGGGATTACGGCGTCTACTGGGCCGACTGGAACGCCAACAGCCGGGCGACGTTCGTCGTGGACAAGCAGGGCAAGGTCCGGTTCGTCGAACGCTATGGCAAGGGCCAGCTCCCCGATCCCGACAAGATTCTCGCTGAGGTAAAGAAACTCGCGTAAGACACGCGGGGTGAGGCAAGCCGCTCTGATCGATCAGGTCGGAGGGGGCCGCGATGGCCCCCTCCGAGCCTCCCCATTCGCGCGATCTGCGACCGGTGTCTTCTTCTCGCGCGTCGTCAGCGCGACGCCGACGAGAACCAGTGCGCCGCCGGCGACGTCCCACCCGGTCAGTCCTTCCTTGAGGAGCGTGGTCGCCAGCACGACGCCGACGACGGGCTGGAAGTTCATGAAGACGGCCGAGCGGCTCGGCCCGACCACGCTCACGGCGCGGTACCACCACACGTGAGCGACGGCGCCGACCAGGCCCTGATAGAGGATCACCGTCCACGCCGTGACCGAGCTGAGCCGGGGCTTCGGGAAGAGCGGCGCGGTGACGATCGACGTCACGATGATGAGCAGCGTGCCCATCACGTAGGCGCCCGTCGTGGCCAGCGCGGGAGAGGTGCGCGTCAGGACCTTCTTGCCGTACAGGGTGTAGGCGCTCCAGCCGCAGAGCCCGATCAGGTTGATGAAGTCGCCCGCCCGCAACTCCTCGGGCCTGAGAGCGGCCAGGCGGCCGTCGGTGATGACGAGCAACACACCGAAGCCGGAGAGCACGACCCCGGCCCACTGGCGTCGCGCGAGCCGCTCGCCGAGGTAGAGCCACGCGCCCAGGCCGACGATCACGGGCGTGGCGGCCTGCAGGATGACGGCGTTGGACGCGGTGGTGTAGTAGATCGCGAGATAGCTCACCTGCGTGGAGCCCCAGATGCCGAAGGCGCCCAGGAGCAGGAAGTCGCGCAACGTCGCCGGCGTGAGCCCGCGCAGCGTCTCGGGGCGGGCTCGCAACAACAGGGCGATGAGGAACGTCGACGCCACCGTGCAGCGGATGGCGGCCAGCATGATCGGCGGGATGTCACGAAGCGCCAGCTTCGCCGTGACCGGGTAGCTGCCCCAGAGCATCGCCATGACGAGGAGCGCCACGTAGGCGCGCGTTTGACTGGCTCCGGGCACGTGCCTATCATAGCCGCCGCCTGATGCCCGACCACATCCTCGAATCGCGGGTGTGGCTTCCGAAGCCGCGCGTCGAGGTGTTCGCGTTCTTCGCCGATCCCGCCAACCTGGCCCGCATCACGCCGCCGTGGCTCGGCTTCCGGCTGCTGACCGAGCGTCCGGTGATGGCGCCCTATGCCGTCCTGGACTACCGGGTGAGGTGGCTGGGCCTCCCCGTGTCGTGGCGGACGATGATCCGCGAGTACGATCCACCGGCGCGGTTCGTCGACGTGCAGGTCCGCGGGCCGTACGACCGCTGGGAGCACCGCCACCTGTTCCTCGAAGAGCGAGCGGGAACGTGGGTGGAGGACCGCGTGACGTATCGTCTGCCGCTGGGGCCCCTCGGGAGATTGGTCCACGCCCTGATCGTCGAGCGTCAGCTCGCCGCCATCTGGGCGTACCGTCGGCAGCGTTTGAGCGTCCTGGTGGCGCCCGTGTCCGACGCGATTCCATGAGTCGCCGTCATTCCATGAGTCACCAATGACGAACGGTCGACGAGGTTCCGGCGCGCGCGTCGCCCCGCCGCGTGACGAGCTCGGCGCTCACATGTCCATCGCCGGCGGGCTCCATCGCGCGCTCGAGCGTGGTGCCGAGCTCGCGTGTGGCTCCGTGCAGATCTTCCTGAAGAACCAGCGCCAGTGGGCAGCCAAGCCCATGGCCGACGAGGACGTCCGTGCGTTCGCCGCCGCGCGGCGGGCCACCCGCACGGCCGCCGTCTTCGCTCACGCCAGCTACCTGATCAATCTGGGCGCGCCGGACGACGCGGCCTGGCGCCAGGCGGTGGACGTCTTCACCGACGAGCTGGAGCGCGGCGAGGCCCTCGGGCTCCGCTGTGTCGTGATCCATCCCGGCTCGCACATGGGCCGGGGCGTCGAGCTCGGTCTGGCCCGCGTGACCTCAGCGCTCGACGAGGCGACCCGGCGCACCGCCGGCTATCGGATTCGCATCGCGCTCGAGAACACGGCCGGCGCAGGCAACGCGCTGGGCCGGACGTTCGGCGAGCTCGGGGAGCTGATGCGGCGCGCGGCGCGACCGGAGCGGCTCGGCATCTGCATCGACACCTGCCACCTCTTCGCGGCCGGCTACGATCTCCGGCGCGCGACAGGATGGGAGGCGGCCGTCGAGGAGTGTTCGAAGTCCGTCGGGCTCTCGCGGGTCCTGGCCTTCCACCTGAACGACGCGCGGGCGCCCCTGGGCTCGGGCCTGGACCGGCACGAGCACATCGGCGTCGGCTTCCTGGGCCTGGGCGCATTCCGATGCCTGCTCAACGACCGTCGCTTCGCGCGCGTCCCCAAGGTTCTCGAGACGCCCAAGGAGCCCGAGCCGGAGGCCGACCGGCGAAATCTTGCGAGGCTGCGCCGCCTGAGACGCCCGCCGCGCTCGCGAGCGCGCGCGGGACCGGCGGGACGACTCAGCGGGACGACGTGACGCCCACGCGACGGCAGAGCGCCCGCACCGGGCAGCGCGAGCAGTGCGGAGAGATCGGCGTGCACACGTTCTGACCGAAGCCCACCAGCAGATCGTTGTAGTCGATCCAGAACCGTCGCGGCAGCTTCGCCCGCAGCGCCATCTCGGTCTCCTCGGGCGAGCGCGTGCGCACGTAGCCGAGCCGGTTGGAGATGCGATGGACGTGGGTGTCCACGCAGATGCCGGGCTTGTTGTAGCCCATCGTGACGACCAGGTTAGCGGTCTTGCGGCCCACGCCGTTGAGCGTGAGCAATGCGTCGATGTCGTCGGGCACGCGCCCGCCGAAGTGCTCGAGCAGATCGCGGGCGATCCCCAGGACCACGCGGGCCTTCGTTCGGTAGAACCCGACCGGATAGATCGCGCGCTCGATCACGCGCGGGCTGAGGGTGAGCAGGTCCTTCGGCGTGTCGGCCAGGGCGAACAGCCGCTGGGCCGCGGGCCCGGTCGTGGTGTCCTGGGTGCGCAGCGAGAGGATGCAGGCGATCAGCACGCGGAAGGGATCACCGGTGTCGTCGGCCACCACGGCCAGCGCCGTCCGTGTCCACGCGCGCCGGGTCCGCCGCAGGCGACGGATCACCGCCGCGATATCTACTTCCGGTCGCGCAGCTCGTCGAGTCGTGTGCGGGCGCGTGGTCGGTCCCTCGCGGTCCAGTCGGCGACGTTGGTCGGCGCGGTCTCGTTCGCGACGCGCTCGAGCTCGCGCCGGGCCTCGGCGATGCGGCCCTCGGCGACGAGCAGCCGGGCGAGATCCAGGCGCAGGACGGTGAAGTGGGGATCGGCCTCGATCCCCTTCCGGAAATGCTCCTCCGCCTTCTTGCGGTCGCCGCCGAGCATCCCGGGCAGCTCGAAGAAGAGGTTGCCAGCCAGCGCGTGACCGCGCACCGAGCGCGGGTTGATCGAGAAGATCGTGTCGAGCTCCTCGCGGATCGTCGGCAACAGGAAGAGCGACCGCATCATCCCCTTGGTCTGGCCCCAGCGGCCGAGGTTGAGCGCATACCAGACGTGAGCGTCCTCGCTCCGAGGCGCGATCTCGAGCGCGAGCTTGCCGAGGTCACGGCCGCGGCCGAAGGCGGCGAGCTTGTCGTCGTCGGTGGTCGCGCGCACCTCGCCGGCCAGGAAATAGATGCGCGAGAGCAGGGTGACCGCATCGGCCGGGCGCTCGCGGGTGATCGCGTCCTCGAGCAGATCGCGCGCCTCGTCGATGCGATGCGGGTCCTCGTGATAGGTCGCGATCAGCGCACGCGCGCGCTCCACGGGAGGCTGGGCGAACGCGACGGCGGGAGCGACCAGCAGCAGAACGGCGAGGGCGATCGACATCCGGCCGGACTCTAGCTCCCGCCTCTTCCCGGTGTCAATCGAAGGAAGCGCCCCAAGGCCTGCACCCGCTCGTCCAGGGCGTCGGGCGACTCGTGGGCCAGCGCGTCGCGGGCCGCGATCAGCAACCAGGCCAGGAGCGGGCGTGAAAGGTCGTCGCGGAGCGCGCCGCGGCGCGCTTCGTGCTCGAGGATCTCGTGCATCGCCAGCCGCGCCTGCTCGTGCGCCCACGCCGCGGCGAGCGCCTTCGTCTTGTCGCCGCGGCTCGTCGCGCTCGGGCGCTTGGCCATCGGGCCGGCGCCCGACGCGAGCCGTTCGAGCGCGGCGTCGAGCAGACGAGACGGCGGCGCCGTCGTGATCAGTGCGGTGAGGTCGCGCGCCAGGGTCAACAGCCGCGCCTCGCCCGCGCCGAGCCGCGCCGGCGGTGGCGCCGGGCGGCGCTTCGTCCCGCGCTTGGTTTGGCGCTTCGTCCGACTTTGGGTCCGGCTCTTCGTCCGGCGATCCTGATGACGTCGTCTCGCCACGATGGTGAAGATAACAAAGGCGTCGCTGACCGAGGCTTCTGCTGGCAACCTGCTTGCACCTTCCGGCACTGAACGAACGACACGCTTCACAAGGGGAGGACGCAAATGTTTGCACGCACTCTCATCGTCGCAGGCGGGCTCGTGCTCGCGCTCGTCGGCGCCGCCGCCGCGCAGACCGTCGTCACCGGCACCGTGACGCGCATCGACCAGCCGGCCTCCGTCATCGTGCTCCAGGATGGACGGATGGTCCGCGTCCCGGGCGGGACCGTGCTGATCAATGGGCAGCCGATGGCGATTTCGACCATTCAGCCCGGCACCCTGGTCGCGATCCAGAACGGTCAGGCCGTGACGTACCAGAACGGCGTGTACGTCCCGGCGGACCCGAGGAGAGTCCCGTACGAAGTCAGCGGTCGCGTCACGCTCATCGACTCCGTCGAGAACGTGCTCGTGCTCGACGGCCTGCGGCCCATCGCATTGACGCCTGACATGCAAGTGTTCCAGGACGGCCGCCAGGTCGCGGTCGACAGCGTCCGCCCCGGCGGGTACGTGACGATCGCGTCGGTCAGCCCGATGCCCTTCAGTGGTCGGAATCGCGAACGCGTCGTCGGCGCGACGTCGGCACCGGCCGCGACGGTGACAACGGCGCCGTCCACGACCGTCGTGACCCCGGCGCCGAGCGCGCCCGTCTCCTACACCGGGACGGTCTCCCGGATCGACTCGACGACGATCGTCCTGAGTGATGGCCGGCGAATTCCCACGACGCAGCAGACCGTGGTGCTCGTCGACGATCGCGCGGTGATGATCGCCAAGCTCGAGCCTGGCACCCGCGTCGTGATCTATCCGAACGGTCAGCAGGCGGCCGTCGTTGGGAGCCAGTCGGTGGTCACGACGCCCGAGACTCGCGTGATCACCACGCCCGCCGTTGTCATGCCCCCGGAGCCCGTGAAGCTCCAGGGCGGATTGCGGGAGTTTGAAGCGAGCCGGCAAGCGATCTGAGAACTTCCTCCGACAAGGAAGAAGGCCGGCAGGGTTGGTCGCCCTGCCGGCCTTTCGCTATTCGTAGCGCAGGGCTTCGATCGGATCGAGCCGGGCGGCTTTGCGGGCGGGATAGAACCCGAAAAAGATGCCGCTGAGCCCGGCGAACCCGAAGGCCAGCACGGTGGCCTCCATCGAGACGAGCGTGTGCCACTCGGCGTGATGATTCTTCGGCAACTGGCACATTGGTTGCCGCACCCGAGACGCGAGTCATCAGGGGGCGACCAACGTTCCGGAAGGCTGACGAGAGCAATCGCACCAATTCATTGCTTCGCAACATACTGTTTTG
>WNGJ01009015.1_pt1 | contig 11972 bp, 8 predicted proteins | sample 5400611 | NCBI WGS metagenome assembly WNGJ01 (sample SAMN13153375, study PRJNA577476) | soil metagenome | isolation source: 40 cm soil or saprolite under Garry oak tree replicate 1 | place: USA:California | collected 2016-06-15 | reverse complement strand
GGGGGTTCCGGGGGTCGCCCCCGGGCCAGCGGGGCCAAGGCCCCGTGACAGAAGAACGGGGCCCTGAGCCAGCGGGGGTTCCGGGGGTCGCCCCCCGGGCCGGCGGGGCCAAGGCCCCGTGACGGAGGAACGGGGCCTTGAGCCAGCGGGGTTCCGGGGTCGCCCCCCGGGCCAGCACTGCCGGGAAATGTCAGGTCGCGGCACTACAGTGGGACACGCCGGGCGTGGCACGGGCCCGAGCCGGCGCGGCGGCGGGTGGTTGAGGAGACAAGCGTGGCAGGGAACCCGGTGGTGCTCGGCGTGCTGCAGACCGTGGTTTCCGGGCTGGCCGGGCAGACCGGCCGGGCCGCCCTCGACATCGTGGACGCGGGCGGCGGGACCGGCGGCTTCGCCGTGCCGCTGGCGAGCCTGGGGCACCACGTCACGGTCGTCGACCCCAGCCCGGACTCGCTGGCCGCCGCGCAGCGCCGCGCCGCCGAGCAGGACGTGCCGCTGCGCGCCGTCCAGGGCGACGCGGCCGACCTGGCCAGCCTCGCCGGGGAGCAGAGCGCCGACCTGGTGCTGTGCCACAGCGTGCTGGAGTACGTGGACTCCCCGGCCGCCGCGATGGCGGCGATCGCGGCGGTGCTGCGGCCCGGCGGCGCGGTCAGCGTGCTGACCGCGAGCGCGGTCGCCGCGGTCATCCACCGCGCCCTGGCGGGCCGGTTCGACGAGGCACGCCGGCTGCTCACCGGCATCGGCGCGGCGGCCCCGAACGGCGACGGCAGCGGCCCGGCAGTGAAGGGGGATGGGGAGGCGGGCGGGGGCCCGCCGCAGCCGGGCGCCGGGCCGCGCAGGTTCACCCTGGCCGGTGTCACCGGCCTGATCGAGCAGGCCGGGCTCCGCCCTGGCCCGGCCCAGGGGGTGCGGGTCTTCGCGGACCTGGTGCCCCGGGTCGTCGCCGACGCCGACCCCGGCGCGGCCCAGGCGCTGCAGGGGCTGGAACTGGCGGTCTCCGTGCACCCGGCCTTCCACGACTTCGCCGCCCAGTTCCACGTCCTGGGGTACCGGTAACGATGCGTCCCGGCGCGGTGCAGGGGGACGGGGAGGCGGGCAGGCAGCCCGACGACTCCGGCTGCCGCATCCTGCACGTGGACATGGACGCCTTCTACGCCAGCGTGGAAGTGCGTGACCAGCCGGAACTGGCCGGGAAACCGGTGATCGTGGGCGCCGTCGGCGGCCGCGGCGTGGTCCTCTCCGCCAGCTACGAGGCGCGCGCGTTCGGGGTGCGGTCGGCCATGCCGGTGAACCGGGCGCAGCGGCTGTGCCCGCAGGCGGTGTTCGTGGCACCCCGCCACGGCGTCTACGGCGCCGTGTCCAAGGAGATCATGGCCCTGTTCCGCGGGGTGACCCCGGAGGTGGAGCCGCTGTCCCTGGACGAGGCGTTCCTTGACGTCGGCGGGGCCATCCGGCGGCTCGGGCCGCCGGCCGCCATCGCCCGGCGGATCCGGGCCAGCGTCCGCGGTCAGTACGGGCTGACCTGCTCGGTCGGCGTGGCCAGCACCAAGTTCGTCGCCAAGCTCGCGTCCACGGTGAGCAAGCCGGACGGGCTGCGGGTGGTCCCGGCCGCCGAGGTCCTCGCGTTCCTGCACCCGCTGCCGGTCGCCGCCCTGTGGGGGGTGGGGGAGCGGACCGGGGAGGTCCTGGCCCGGTTCGGGCTGCGCACCGTGGGGGACATCGCGCGCACCCCGCTGGACACCCTGCAGCGGGAACTGGGCACCGCCGCCGGTGCCCACCTGGCCGCCCTGGCCTGGGGGCGGGACCCGCGCCCGGTCCAGCCGCGGCCGGACAAGAGCATCGGGGCCGAGGAGACCTTCGCCACGGACGTGGCGGATCCCGTGGTGATCCGCAGGGAGCTGCTGCGGCTTTCCGAGCGGACCGCGCGCGGGCTGCGGGCCGGCGGGTCCGTGGCCAGGACCGTGGTGGTCAAGCTGCGCCTGGCCAATTTCAAGACGATAACCCGGTCCAAGACCCTGCCCGAGCCCACCGACGTGGCCAGGAAGATCTACGACACCGCGTGCGCCCTGTACGCCGGGTCCGGGCTGGATGCCCAGGCCCGGCTGCGCCTGGTCGGAGTGCGGGCGACCGGCCTGCTCCCGGCGGGCACCGCCGCGACCCAGCTCGCCTTCGGCGAGGAGCCGGCCGCCTGGCGGGACGCGGAGCAGGCCATGGACAAGATCGCCGGGCGGTTCGGGACCGGGACGGTGCGCCCGGCCGCGCTGGTCCGCCACGGTGAGCCCGGCGGCCCGCGCGGCGCCAGGGAGAGCGCCCCGCGCGGCGCCAGGGAGAGCGCGTGAGGCCCCGCCGGGGAGGCGGGCCCGGGCGGGCACCGGCCCGGGCCGCGCAGCCGCGCCCGGTGCGGCGATCCCGGACTGGCCCGCGCCCCGGGCCTCGCCAGGGCAGCCAACCCTCTCTTTGCCTCCGGCTGCTCTTTCCCCGACCTGGCTGCCCTCGTATTGTGGAGGGATACGCACGCCGTGAGGCCACGGTCATCGCACCCGTCCCCGCGGAAGAGGTTCATGGGAGGCGCAGTGCCGCTCTCTGAGCACGAGCAGCGTCAGCTCGAGCAGATCGAGCAGGCGCTCTATTCCGATTACCCGAAGCTTGCCCAGTCCGTGCGGTCGCAGGACCCCAAGGTCCACTACAAGCGCCGCGTGGTCGAGGCAGCGATCGGGTTCGTGATCGGTGTCGGGCTGCTCCTGGCCGGGGTGATCTCGAAGATCATCTTCGTCGGCGTCGGCGGGTTCCTCGTCATGCTGGCGTGTGCGATGTGGGCGCTGACCAGCTGGCGGCACATGGGCGGCATCGTGAGCGGCAAGGGGCTCGGCGTGGCCCGCCCGCAGGGGAGCACCGCTCGCGGCTCGCGTGGCCGCCGCCCGGCCGCCAAGGGCCGCCGGGGCACGCGGGAGAAGTCCGGGCTCAGCTTCATGGAGCGGCTCGAGGAACGCTGGCGCCGCCGCCAGGAGGGCGGCAGGTAACGCCGCGTTACGCCGGGCAGGCGTTACGCCAGGCACACCCGGGAGAGGCTCAGCCGCCCCGGGCCCATGGCCGGGCAGGGGCACAGGGTAACCGGGACTGCCCGCCACCGGGCTGGGGCAGGAATCCTGTGGCTGCTACGCCGGCGCGGGCTCGTCGCCCCGCCGCACCGGTGTGCTGCCGCGCGGAGCGAAGCGGCGGCGGGCCCCGGTCGTGACCAGTTCCATCCAGCCGAACACGTCGAGCACCTGCTGGGCGCCCGCCCGCACCGGAATCAGCGCCGACGGCGGCGCGAGGATGGCCAGCCAGCGCGCCGACGCCGGGCAGGTGCGCGCGACCGCGCGCCGCACCAGGGCCTCGTCCGCCTGGAGCCGGGCCGAATCGGCCGGGCTGGCCGCGTAGCTGGCCCGTTCCTCGGCCAGGGCGATGCGGGCCAGGGCGTCCCGCTCGGCGCCCGCCAGGCCAAGCGACGTGGCGATCCGGCGGGTCAGGGCGCGGGGCGATTCGCTGCCCCGGTAGGCGATCCGGTGGTCGGTGAGGTCGTTCCGCAGCTCGTGCCAGGCGACGTGCGCCCTGGTCACATCGTCCTTGGCGCGCCACCACCGCCACCGCCGGGCCAGCGCCCGCGTCGTGGCGGGTGCGATCAGCAGCAGCGCGAGCAGCGCGAGGGCCACCGGCACGATCGGCGGCGTGCCGCCGTGCCGGCGCGCCCCGGCGCCGCCGGCGCCGCCGGGAGCGGTCTTCTTCAGCTTGTTCAGGCCCGACTGGGCGCCGCTTGACGCGGTGGGCCCCGGGTTGGGGTTGTTCTGGTTTTGCAGCCCGTTCTGCGGGTTGACGGAGCCCGGCTGGTCGCTCAGCGGGATCGAGTACGGCGGGGGCGACGCGGTCGCCTGCCCGGGCTGCCCGGCCTGCCCGGCGGTGATCGGCGGGGTCGGCTCGAAGCGCAGCCAGCCGGCCCCGGGGAAGTACAGCTCCGGCCAGGCGTGCGCGTCGCTGGTCTTCACCTGCCAGGTGTTGTTCCCGATGAAGCTGCCCTGGGTGTAGCCCACGACCACGCGGGCCGGGATGTGCTCCAGGCGGGCGAGCACCGCCATGGCGAAGGCGAACTGCTGGCAGTACCCCTTGCGGGACTTGGTCAGGAAGTGGATCAGCGCGGACGAGCTCTGCGTCGACGACACCTGCAGCGAGTACGTGAAGTGACCGGGGGCGGTGAACCACTGCTGGATGGCCACCGCCTTGCCGTAGGCGGTGTTCCGGTCCTTGGTGATCCGCCCCAGCAGGTTCATGATCTTCTTGGTCCGGTAGGCGGCCGGGACGCTCAGGTACCCGAACCCGGCGGACGGGTTGGGGGTCAGGCGCAGCTGCTGCGGCAGCGGGTTCACGTCCTTGGCGAGCACCGAGTAGCGCAGCCCGGCCAGCCGGGCGCTGGCGGAGAGCACCGACAGCGAGCTCCCGTCGGCCCGCCAGGAGGAGCCGGCGACCTTCACCTGGCGGGCCGCGTAGGGCAACGGCAGATAGCTGACGTTGCCCCGGTTCGCCAGGTTTTTGCCCAGGTAGACGGTCTCGCGCAGGACGGGCCCCGGCGTGATCTTGGCCAGGCCGGGCACCGGGGGCAGCAGGCCCCGGCTCGCCAGGGCCCTTGTGGCGGACGGCGGGCCCATCGTCCACGCGTTGGTGGTGAGGTTGCCCAGCACATAGACCTGCATGTAGGGCGGTGTCGTATCGGTGGTGCGGTAGCTCAGCACGGCCACCGGCCGGGACTCGTGCAGGTCGGTGTTCAGCAGGTCCAGCGGCTTGGGGAAGGCGATCCGGCCGTGGCTGCCCCCGCCGCCGTTCTTCCCGGTGCCCTCCCCGGGGAACAGCCGGTGCGCCTTCAGCCCAGGGACCAGCAGCGGCAGCGCGAGCGCGAGCACCACGGCGGCCGAGCCGATCCGGCGGCCCGCGGCGGCCAGCGGCCTGACGTCCGGGCCCTGGCTGTCCGCATCGTCCTGCCACGGGTGGATGAGCCGCCCCCACAGCCGCAGCCGGTGCCTGCCGTCGGCGGAAAGCAGCCCCAGGTAGCCCACCATGCCCGCGCAGAAGACCAGCGTCCCGCCCACGGCCCCGGGCCGGGCGTCGGTGGTCAGCGGCACGCAGAACAGCACGAGCAGGGGCAGGCCGGCGATGGCCGGCCGGTGCAGGCGCACCGCGAGCACGTCGGTCAGCACGGCGACCAGGCCGATCCCGCCGACGGTGAGCAGCACGATGCCAGGCCGGGGCGGCACCGGCGGTGCGTACTTGGACGTCTCGGCCATCGCCTGGTTGAGCAGCACCTTCAGGTGGTGCAGCGACGCGCCCGTGGGAGCCAGGCCCGCCCAGGACTGGCGGCCGGCGAACGCCGCGTTGAGGTACAGGAACAGCCCGCCGATCGCGGCGAGGAAGCACAGCACGGCGGGAATCGTCCGCCGCCGGGTCGCGGCGCCGACCGCCGCCACCACGATGACCGCGCCGATCCCGTACCAGAACCACATCCCGCCGGCCAGCAGCGGGTAGAGGGCGATCGATGCCAGCACGGTGGCGACGGCCGCGGCGACGGTCAGGCGCGTGTTCACCGGTTCGCTCCCGCGGGCGTGGTGGCGCCGTCGGCGGCCGGGCCGCCGTCTCCCGCGCCCGGTCTGCCGCCGCCCGCACCCGGTACGGCGCCCGCACTGGCCGCCCCGGGCTCACCTCGGGCAGAGTGACCGCGGCTGAGCATGTCCCAGGTCACGGTGAGCGGCGTGTCGGCGGTCACCGTGGCCACCCGCCAGCCGGCCGCGGTGAGAACGCCCGACGCCTCGTCCGTTTCGCCGCCCGCCGCGGCGCCCGGCCGTTCGGTGGTCCAGGTGGACACGGCGAGCAGCAGGGCCATCGCCGGCCCGGACGCCCGGCGCGCCGTGGCGAGTTCCCGGGCCTGGCCGCCGGTCAGGTGCCCGGCGATCACGATGAACAGCCCGCTGGTGTCCGCGGGCAGCTGCGCCAGGCCGGGGCCGAGCGAGGAGTTGCGGGAGGGGCGGATGACGGCGAGCGTGTCCAGGAGCACGTCCTCGAACGAGCCGGGCGCGGTCACCTTGCCGCCGTCGGTGACGAACTCGGTGTCCATCTCCTCGCGGGCCAGGTGCACCCCGATGGACGCGGCGGCGCTGACCGCGTATTCGAAGGACGAGGCCGGGCCGCGGCCGCCGTGGCCGCCCAGGCGGGTGTCCAGGAACAGCACCGCGCGATTCCGCCAGCGCTGCTCCTCACGGCGCACCATCAGCTCCCCGTACCGGGCCGTGGAGCGCCAGTGCACCCGGCGCAGCTCGTCGCCGTCCCGGTAGGCGCGCGGCACGACGTCGTCTTCCCCCGCGGCCGCGGCCGTGCTGGCCCGGGCGTCGCCCTCGCCGAGCCAGGACCCGGCGAGGGAGGTGTGCGGGAGCGCGGTGACCGCCGGGGTGACCACCAGGGTGCACGGCGGTGCCGCCACGCTCCCGACCTTCGCCAGGCCGAACGCGTCGGCGACCCGGACGTGCAGCGGGCCGATGGCGTACTTACCCCGGTGATCGGGCTGGATGGGGTAGCTCAGCCGGCGCGAGCCGCCCGGCTCGATCCGGTCCAGGATGAACCGCGGCCTGCTGCCGATCGAGTAAGGGACGGTATCCTCGGCCAGCAGCAGCCCGGTCGGCAGCCGGGAGGAGTTGTCGAGCTGGATGGACACCGAGGAGGTGTGCCCGGCCGGCACGCGGGCCGGGCTGATGGTCCTGACCCAGCTAATCCGGTACTTGGTCCGGCTGGCGGCCAGGACGGACAGCACCGGCAGGATGATCAGCACGCCCCCGATGCTCAGCAGGGTGCGCTGGCCGAGCCCGAGGCCGAGCACGCCCGCGGCTGCTCCGGCGGCAACAAATGCCCTGCCGCGGGTGGTGAATCCGGCCAACATCGACCGCATGCGGCGCCCTTCCTCGAGCCTGCTTTTCTCAACTTACGGACGGGCTGGAGTCCATGCCAAGTGATGGTCCTCTTTTTCCCTGGTACCTGGGCCTCCGCCGCGCTCAGCGCAACTGGGGCAGTGGCAGGTGCTCGACGATCGCGGCCAGCACCCGTTCCGGCGACTGCCGGGTGACCACCGCCTCGGCGCTGGGCAGCAGCCGGTGCGCCAGCACCGGCAGGGCCAGCCCCTGCATGTCGTCGGGGATGACGAAGTCGCGGCCGTCCAGCGCGGCCCGGGCCCGGCCCGCCCGCAGCAGGTGGAGCGTGGCCCGCGGCGAGGCGCCCAGCCGCAGCTCCGGGGAGGCGCGGGTCGCGGCGACCAGCCTGATCACGTACTGCTTCAGCGGCTCGGCCACGTGCACCGTCCGCACCGCGGCGATCAGCTCCCTGATGTCCTCGGCCTGGCCCACGGGCTCCAGCGTGTCCAGCGGCGAGGACGAGCCGTGCGCGTCCAGCATCGCCAGCTCGGACTCGGCGCTCGGGTAGCCCATCGAGATCCGGGCCGTGAACCGGTCCCGCTGCGCCTCGGGCAGCGGGTAGGTGCCCTCCATCTCGATCGGGTTCTGGGTCGCGATCACCATGAACGGCGGGGTGAGCGGGTAGGTGCGGCCGTCCACCGTCACCTGCCGCTCCTCCATGCACTCCAGCAGCGCGGACTGGGTCTTCGGCGAGGCCCGGTTGATCTCGTCGCCGACCACGATGTTCGCGAAGACCGGTCCCGGCTTGAACTCGAACTCGCGCCGCTCCTGGTTGTAGGCGCTCACCCCGGTGATGTCGCTGGGCAGCAGGTCCGGGGTGAACTGGATGCGCCGGACCGAACAGCCGGTGGACCGCGCCAGCGCCTTGGCCAGCATCGTCTTCCCCACCCCGGGGACGTCCTCGATCAGGACGTGCCCCTCGGCGAGCAGGACGGTCAGCGCGAGGCGGACAGCCTCGGACTTCCCCTCGATGACGGACTCCACGGCCTCGCCGACCCGGTGCGCCACCCGGACCAGCTCGTCGAGGGTGCGGTTGCTGCCTTGCCCGGTATCAAGAACCAACGTGTCCCTCTCCCTCGGCTGCCCAACCCCGAGCGCGGGCTTTCCGGCTCTCCACCCGCCCGTGGTGCCCGACTGACCGTGCTAACAGACAGTACGTCCTGCAGTGGAATACGCGCGATGTCGCGGTCAGGTTCAGCCGGGCCATGCCCGGTCACGCTCGCCGGTCCCTCCTCGCCTGGGCTCTCTTGTTCTGCCCGGCTCGTGCTTGTTACCTGGCCCGCGCCCCCGGGTTGCTCTGCTCGCGCGTCCCGGCCCCGCCCGCGCGTCCCGGCACGGTACTGCGTGCCCGCCCGCCGGGCGCCATCCCGGCTGTGACGCTTTCCCGCCCGGCCGCGAGCGCTCCTTCTCTTTCCCCATCGGCTTTCCCGCCTCCGCACCGCCGCTCCGGCGGGCGCCTGCGGGGCTCGCGGCGGGCGTCCGGGGGAGCGGGTGGGGCGCTGTGGGGAGCAAACGGCATTGACCGTGGGGGATTGTGGAGTACAGTGGAGCGCAGTGGGGTGCACAGGCATCTAGATGGGCCCACGGGTGCGGTGCGGGGAGTGGAGGTGAGCGCTGATGTTTCTCGGCACTCACTCGCCACGCCTGGACGACAAGGGACGGATGTTCCTGCCGGCCAAGTACCGCGACGACCTCGCCGGCGGGGTCGTGATCACCAAGGGCCAGGAGCGTTGCCTCTACGTGTTCCCGGCGGCCGAGTTCGCCCGGATCACCGAGGCCCTGCGCACCGCCCCGGTCACCGCCAAGGCGGTGCGGGACTACAGCCGGGTGCTGTTCGCCAGCGCCTCGGACGAGATCCCGGACAAGCAGGGACGGGTGACGATCCCGCAGGGGCTGCGCGACTACGCGGGGCTGCAGCGGGAGTGTGTCGTGATCGGTGCCAACACCAGGCTGGAGATCTGGGACAACGCGGCGTGGATCGCCTACCTGGCTGACCAGGAGGATGCGTTCTCCGACGCGTCGGAGGAGGTGCTGCCCGGCGTCTTGTGACTGACGCCGAGGGCGGCATCAGTCGTGCACGGCGAGGTCTCCACCCGCGGCAGGGCGGCCTGCCGGCTGGCGTCACTTCCCCGGCGCCAGGCGGCGCAGGGGCCGCCTGCCCGTCGCGCGGATGGAGACCTGGCCGGGCACGGATGCGGGGCGCACCGGCTGGCAGGCGGTGCGGCGGATGGGACGGGGCGCACCGCCAGCCGGCGGGGGCGCGGCGGCTCGGAGAGGGGCTTCGATGAGCACACCGGGAGGCGGTCACCGGCCGGTCCTCCTCGAACGTGTGCTCGAACTCCTCGGGCCCGCCCTGGACCGGGCCGGTGCGGTGCTGGTGGATGCCACCCTCGGCCGTGCCGGTCATGCCCAGGCGCTGCTGGACGCCCATCCGGGGCTGGTGCTGATCGGGCTGGACACCGACGCGGCCGCGGTCGAGGAGTCGGGGCGCCTGCTCGCCAGGTACGGGGACCGGGTCACCGTCATCCGCGCCGTCTACGACCAGGTGGCGGACGTGCTGAGCAGCCACGGCCGCGACACCGTGGACGGGTTCCTTTTCGACCTGGGCGTGTCCTCGCCGCAACTCGACGAGCGGGAGCGGGGATTCGCCTACTCCTACGATGCTCCGCTGGACATGCGGATGGACCAGGGCCAGTCGCTGACCGCCGCGGAGGTGCTGAACACCTACCCGGCGGGCCGCCTGCGCCAGGTGCTGCGTGACTACGGCGAGGAGAAGTTCGCGCGCCAGATCGCCGACGCCGTCGTCCGAGCGCGGTCCCGGGCGCCGCTGACCTCCACGGCCGAGCTCACCGGCATCATCCGTGCCTCGATTCCCGCGCCGGCCCGCCGCAGCGGCGGTAACCCGGCCAAGCGCACCTTCCAGGCGCTGCGGATCGAGGTGAACGGCGAGCTTGACGCGCTGGAGCGGGCCCTGCCAGCGGCGGTGGACGCCCTCGCCCTGGGCGGCCGGATCGTCGTGCTGGCCTACCACTCGCTGGAGGACCGGCTGGTCAAGCGGGCACTGGCGGCCCGTGCGGTGGATACCACGCCGCCCGGCCTGCCGGTGACGCTGGCGGCGGCCGGGCCGCAGCTCCGGCTGCTCACCAGGGGCGCGGAGCGCCCCTCCGCTGCCGAGGTGGCAGCCAATCCACGGGCCGCCTCTGCCCGGCTGCGGGCAGCGATGCGGATCAGGGAAGCCGCATGAGCGGGGGACGGGGGACCACGACCAATGAGACCAGGGGGAACGCGGTGAACGGGCGCACGGAACTGACAGAGCGAAAGCAGCCACCGGGCACTCAGCCGCGCCGCGGCGCGCCCGGCCCGCGCCGGGCAGCGGCCGGGCCGCGGCGCGCGGTGGCCGCCGGGCCGGCCGTCGGCGGCCCGCCCCGCCCGGCCGGCTCCCGGCCGGGTGACGCCCGCGCCGCTGACGCCCGCGCCGCTGACGCCGCGCCCGTGGGCAGCCGGCCCCGTCCGGCCGGCGCCCGCCCGTCTGACGCTATGCCCGTGGGCAGCCGTCCGGCACGCGCCCGGCTGGCGAACGTCCGGCCGGCACGCGCCCGGCAGCCGCTCCGCCGGTTCCGCGCCGCGGCCGCCGCACCACGCCGTCCGGCGCGGTGCGCACCGCCCGCCCGCCGCAGCCCGGTCCGCGGCCGACGCCGGAGTCGCGCACCCGCTTCGTGTTCCTCGTGGTGGGGCTGCTCGGCGGCGGGCTGCTGTGCCTGCTGATGATCAACACGATCCTCGCCACCGGCGCCTTCCAGATCACCGCGCTCCAGCAGGGCAACGTATCGCTCGCCCAGCGGGTCCAGTCGCTCCAGGCGCAGAACGCGGCCGAGGAGTCGCCCGCCTCGCTGGCGCACCGGGCCGCCGCGCTCGGCATGCGGATCCAGCCGCGGCTGCATTTCCTCAACCTCAAGACGGGGCGCCGGAACCGCCCGCGCGGGCCGGCCCGCCCACCCGGGTCGTCCGGCCCGCGCCGCCCGGGCCCGGGCCGCGCCCGGGAGGCCGGCCCGGGGAACCGGCGCGGCGATCCGGGCGACGACGGCACGACCGCGGCCGGGCCGGCGCCGGGCAGCCGGGCACCCGGCCAGGGCGCCCCGCCGCGGCCCGGACGGCCCGAATCTGGCCCCGGCCGGCCTGCGCCTGGCCCTGGCAAGCCTGCACCCAGCCGTGCCCGGCCTGCGCCAGGCCGTGCCCGGCCCGCGGCCGGGCCCGGCCTGGCGGGGGAGCGGAGCCGGGGCGAGCGGGGCCGGGGCGAGCGCCGCCCCGGTGGCAATGGCCCGCGCGGCAGCGCCCCCGGTGGCAGTGCCCCCGGCGGCCGCGGCCCCGGCGGCCGCGGCCCGGCCCGGCGCCGCGCCGAACCGCGGCGGGCGAAGCTCCGCCGGGCCAGCCCGGCCCGGCGGCTGCACGCCAGCCTGCTGTGCGTCGGGTTCGCGCTCTCCCTGATCGCGGGCAGGCTCGTCCAGTTGCAGGGCCTGCAGGGGGCCAGCTTCAGCAAGACGGCCGCGAACTACCGGCTGAAGATCATTACCATCCCGGCCGAGCGCGGCGCCATCACGACGGCGGACGGCACGACCCTGGCGATGACCGTGCAGGAAGACCAGGTGACCGCCGATCCGCCGCAGATCACCGGGAACACCCCGAAGGCCACCCTGGCGCTGCGGGAGCGGGTCGCCGGGCTCCTGGCCGGCCCGCTGCACATGACCCGGGCCGCCATCATCGGCAAGCTCTACCACCACTTCTCCACGGATTACGCCCTGATCGCCCAGGGCGTGCCCGCCCCGGTCGGCGACCACATCGAGACGATGCTGACCGCGCACAACCTGGCCGGCGTCTACCTCAGGCCCACGTACGTCCGCGCCTATCCCAACGGCGACCTGGCGGCCGGCCTGGTGGGCTTCGCCACCGCCCCGCCCGGGCGCGACCTGCGCGGGCAGGCGGGCATCGAGCAGTCGT